>Ga0207416_1002076_pt1 | contig 23254 bp, 16 predicted proteins | sample PaiPotPPM11metaG_FD_184107 | JGI IMG/M metagenome (GOLD analysis project Ga0207416, IMG submission 184107) | Iron sulfur acid spring bacterial and archeal communities from Banff, Canada, to study Microbial Dark Matter (Phase II) - Paint Pots PPM... ...
GAGAAGCCCCTGCCGGCGGGCGGGATATGGGTGGCCCGGGCGGGACGGCGGCGGGCAGTGGCGGCGCGGGCAGCCTAACGGCGGACGATTCGGACGCGAAAGGATTCGGCATAAGCGTGCTGTAAATGCCGCTGGAGTCAACACGCAAGCCGGGGCCTACCTGTGGGGGGAGATGCTGTAGGTGTACTCGAACAGGGTGCCACCCGTCGGCATCTGGCTGCCGACAACCGCCCCGAGCTGGCGAGGATCATCGATCGCCACCACGAATAATTCCCTCGAGCCGCGCTGATAGCCCTTCGCGGACATCTGGGTAGAGAGCAGCGCAGCCAGCGTGTACGGTTTCCAGCCATCTGCGGAGAGACGCTGCCGGTACCAGGTATAGATCTGGTTGGGCGCGTCAGGGCTGGTCAGGATGCCTCCCGCGAACGCGGCGTTGGTGACGCCCTCGGCCGGATAGCTCGATTCCCCGTGGCCGATCACCCGCAGCGTCTTTGCCCCGGGATAGACGAGCTGCGCCGGTGGGCGCGAGTTGACGAACTGGTAGCTCACCGGCCCGAGCGGAAGGCCGTCGTGGTCGGTGCGTTGAGTGAGCGGCGAGCTGAGGGCCGCCTTGACGCTAAAGCCGAATAGGACGCCAACTACCAAAAAGCCGGCGACAATTAGCACGCGGGGGCTCGGTCGGTAGCGAGGAGGCGCCAGCTTATTTGCTCCAGTACTAAGCGAAACCTAGACGCGAGACGGCGGGAAGACGAGTTTGTAACGGCTATGGAACCGGAAGTGTGTCCACGGAAGCCGCCGGCGAACAGATTATCTTGGCGCGAACGGGGCTCTCGGGGTCGCATTCGCTCGATGCGGGCCGGGAGTTGCGACACACAGCTGTCAAAGCTGGCCCGTAGAGTGAACGTGGGGTAGCGGCTGATGCAGTTTCTTGAAGGGCGCCTGATCGTGAGCCCGTCTGACCTGACGGGCTTTCTCGAGTGCGAGCACCTGACTCAGCTCGAGCTCAGTGCTGCCCGTGGCGAGATCAAGCGTCCGGACCGGGACGATCCGGTCCTCGACATGCTCAGCCGCCGTGGACTCGAGCACGAGGGCCGGCACCTTGCTGGCCTCAAGGCAACCGGAATGAAGACCGCCGAGTTCGTCTTTCCCGATGGCACGATTGCCAACCTGGAGAAGGCTCATGCCGACACCGTCGCCGCAATGCAGGTCGGCGTCCACATCATCTATCAGGGCACCTTCTTTGACGGCCGCTGGCGCTGCCATCCCGACTTCATGATCCGGGTCGACCGGCCGAGCAAGCTTGGCGACTACAGCTACGAGATCGCCGATGCCAAGCTGGCGCGGAAGGCGAAAGCATCAGCCGTCCTTCAGTGCTGCGTCTATTCAGAGCAGCTGGCCGCCATCCAGGGCGTCGAACCCGAACACCTGACGCTCATCCTGGGGAGCGACACCGAGGAGCAGCTCCGCTTCAAGGACTACGTCGCCTACTACCGGAGCGTCAAGCGCCGCTTCGAGGAGACGGTCCTGGCGCAAGCCATCCAGACCTATCCCGACCCGGTCGATCATTGCCGCATATGCCGCTGGTTCGATGTCTGCGAGCTCCGCCGGCGCCAGGATGACCACCTTTGCCTCGTCGCCGGTATGCGGCGCGACCAGACAAAGCGCCTGCATCTGGTCGGCATTCAAACCATGGCTGCCCTTGCCTCCAGCCCGCCCAATCCGGTCCAGGGAATCAACGAAACGGCTCTCGCGCGCCTCCGTCGCCAGGCGAAGCTCCAGGTTGAACGTAAGGAGACCAACCAGCTGACCTACGAGGTGCTCGCTCCGCTCGGGCCGCACCTCGGGTTTGAGGCGCTCCCCAAGCCGACGGCCGCCGACCTGTTCTTCGACATGGAAGGCGACCCGTTTGTCGGCGAGGACGGCCTCGAGTACCTGTTCGGCATCACCGAATTCATCTCCCTCCCCCTTGCGGGGAGGGATGGGGAGGGGGTGAGGAACCCCCGCCACCATGCCTTCTGGGGCCACGACACCCAGGCGGAGAAGCGCGCCTTCGAGGAGGTGATGGACTTCCTCATCGAGCGGCTCGATCGCAATCCCGACCTGCATGTCTATCACTACGCCGCCTACGAGCCGAACGCGCTCAAGGCGCTGTCAGGCACTTACGCGACACGCGAGCAGGAGGTCGACCGGCTGCTGCGCGGGCGCGTGCTGGTCGACCTGTATCGCGTCGTCCGTCAGTCCGTCCAGGTCGGGACCGAGTCCTACTCCCTCAAGGAGCTAGAGGCCCTCTACCGCCAAGGCAAGCGCACCACCGAGATCGTAGACGCCGCGTCCAGCATCGTCGCGTACGAGGAATGGCTCGACTCGCGCGACCAGCAGAAGCTCGACGAGATCCTCGCCTATAACGCGGACGACTGCCTCTCGACGGCTCAGCTACGCGCCTGGCTGGAGGCACGCCGCATGGAAGCGATCGCAAAATACGGCGACATCGCACGGCCAGGGCCCGAGAAAACCGAGCCCAGCGAGAACCTGCGTGACATCGACCAGCGCACCGCGGTCGTGCTCGAGACCCTGCTGGCCGGCATACCGGAGGAAATAGAAAATCGAACGCCGGAACAGCAGGCCCGTTACTTGCTTGCCCACAGCCTCAACTGGCACCGGCGGGAGGCCAAGTCCGAATGGTGGGAGTACTACCGGAAAGGCACGCTCACGGACGAGCAGCTGCTGGCAGACCCCGACTCGATTGGCGGTATCGAGTTCCGTGGCGAGGTACGGGAAGAGAACCGCTCAAAGATCTTTCGTTACTACTTTGACCCAACCCAGGAATACAAGGTCGCCGTCGGCGACACTCCACACGACCCTCGGCGACTCGAGGGGGCTGGCACGGTTGTGGAAATCGACGGCGTCGCCGGCTGGATCGACCTCAGCCGGAGCAAACAGTCGGAAGTACCGCATCCGACATCGTTGATACCGGCGAGCCCGATCCCGACGAACCATCAGCGGGATGCGCTGCTGCGCCTCGGGCAGCATGTCGCGGATCACGGATTCAGTGGACCGGGCCAGTTTCGGGCGGCGCGCGATCTGCTGCGGCTCGAGCCTCCGCGCATTGACGCAGCGATTGAGGGAGCGCCGCTGATTCAGGCAGGCGAGCGAGCCAGGGACGTCGCTGTTCTGATCGCTCCGCGACTCGACGGAACATATCTGGCGATCCAGGGTCCGCCCGGCTCAGGCAAGACCACCATCGGCGCCGAGATTATCCTCGAACTGGTCAAGGCGGGCAAGCGTGTCGGTATCACAGCAAACAGCCACAAGGTCATCGGCAACCTGCTGGACAAGATGATGGAGGTCGCGAGACAGCGCGGACAAGCCGTCCGCGCCATTCAAAAGGCGGACGAGCGAGACCGATGCGCGTCGAAGGAGGTGCAGTGCTCAGGGAGCTCAACTATTGCTGAAACGGCGCTGAATGATGGCGATGTCGATATCGTTGCAGGAACAACCTGGCTGTTCGCACGACCGACCTTCCCCGCCAAGCTGGATTACCTCATCGTGGATGAAGCCGGCCAGATGGCGCTCGCGAACGTCCTTGCCATTGCTGGCGTCACGCAGAACTTCATTTTCCTCGGTGATCCCAACCAGCTGAGTCAGCCCAGCCATGGTATTCACCCCCCCGGGGTCAACCTTTCCGTGCTCGATCATGTCATCCAGGACGAACCGACCATGCCGCTGCATTACGGGCTGTTCCTCGAGACCACCTACCGTCTCCACCCGTCGGTTTGCGCCTTCATCTCAGAGGCCTTCTACGATGGCAAGCTTGAGCCGGACGATTCAACCAAGCGCCAGGCACTCGCAATCAGCAATGGGAGCGGGGGAGTAGGCCTACGGTATGTACCCGTGGCACACACCGGGAACCGGACGCTGTCGCTTGAAGAGTCTGACCGGGTCAACGCCCTGTTCCAATCGTTACTGGGCCTCTCGTGGACTGACCGTAGTGGGACGACGCAGCCAATAATGGTCGATGACATTCTCGTGGTGGCGCCCTACAATGCCCAGGTACGCCGGCTCATTGAAGCGTTGCCGGACAAGGCCCGAGTTGGAACAGTCGACAAGTTCCAGGGTCAGGAGGCGCCAATCGTCATCTATTCAATGGCGACCTCGTCAGTCGATGACGCACCGCGTGGCATGGACTTCCTGTTCAGCCTCAACCGCCTGAACGTCGCAGCCTCCCGCGCCCAGGGACTGGTTACTCTAGTCTGTAGTCCCGAGCTGCAGAAAGCCCGCTGCCGGACCCCGGACCAGATGAGGTTGGCCAATGCTTTGTGCCGACTAGTTGAAAGCGCAAGACGTCCAGCGCGTCCATCCCCAGTAGCAACCGTCTGATCTGACCGTTGCCGCCCCTGGTGGTCTTGAAAACCAGCCCTCGTCGGAAGCTGTCAGTTTGACAGACAGCTGTCACCGAGCCTAGCGAGACTGAGTAGATTCAACTGGCAGGAGGTTTGTCGTGAACAAGGACGATTGCAGAGTCTTGCAGGTAATCAGTGCTGGGATTTCCCTAGCCGTAGGACTGCACGGGATAACGAAAAGGGAGTGGCAAGAGGCCCACACCATCGGCACTCTGGTCGGGGTAGCAGGCACGATTGGGCCTGAACTCTTCGGATAGGCGCTGTCCGTTTGGGAGGAAACCGTGCTCCGCTAGTACAGACTGCTAGACGCCGATGAGCGAGGCGCCGCTGATTGGGGCAACGTGTACTAATGTCGGGTCAGTGACTGAATCGCAGAGGCCCTCTGACGGGACCGCCCAGTCCGCTGACCAGGAGTCGGCCGCCGGCCCGACGGGTACTCCGGGGTCTTTTCTGGGAGTTCTGAAAGAGCAGGGAGCCCAGGAGGTCGCCCAACTCCGGCGAAGGGTCGAGGAGCTCCTTGAGCCATACGATGCCTTCGATTTCCTCGCCAACCTGTTCTTTGCGAACTCTGTCATTGATGCCAACTGCTACAGAGAAAGCACTTTCGAGGGCCTCTCGGCTGTTGTCGAATATGCGGCCCGTGATCTCATACGTCGAGCGTCTAGACAGGGGTCATCGGGTAACCGCTTAATCAACGGGCCGGCGGTCGAGGCCTGCCAGGAGGCTATCCGCTTACTCCTGCGCTGGGGATCGTTCGCCAGGCTGAACCTCGCCGCGCCAGACGAAGTTACCGACGAACATTTAAGGAACGCCGTCCTGAATAAGCGGCTCTTTCTGCGTCATCCTTCTTTTGAACACCAGGAACGCCGCGTGCTCGAGGAATTATTCGGCGGAGACTTCTCCCAAACAATGCGCGAAGTGGTCGGCTTCACGGTTGCGGACGCCCAAGCCGTCACGGATGCGTTTCGGACGCTGCCCTTAGATCGTCTTGCCGAACGGGCTGCCCAGGCGAAGTTGATGGTCGTTCAGGCCAAGACCAAGGGACGAGCTAGTGAAGACCCAAATAAGCTCGAGAAGCAGTTTAGGAAGCTTCCGGCCAGTTATCGCAACGCCGCGGTAGCCCTCGTATGGGAGGCATCGGGAGATGCAGTCGCTCTCACTGTTGAAGACATTTCCGTCGCTACTGGCCTCCAGGTCGAGACAGTCTCCTGTTTTCTGACATCTTTCCGCCTTGGGTTCGGACTGACGCTGGAACCGGGCGTGGACTGGGTCGAAGGGTTCCTCGCCGGGTACAACCCCTTGCTGCGCCGTCCGATCATTGACGACGGCAACGGTAACTATCTCTGCATTGGACCGGGCCTGCTCTTCTTCGCGCTTCGCGGAGCTTTCGAAGAGGCCCTTAAGCCGACCGATTGGTGGGAAACATATAACCGGCGAAGGAAGACCTTCCAGGAGTCTGAAGTCGGCAGACTTCTCACGCAGGCCCTCCGTCCGGACATCGCTTTAGTCAACGTTTCGTACAAGGTGGACCCGGAGGTCTTTGAATTGGATGCTCTGGTTACGCTTGGTTCGATCGCAATTATTGCGGAGGCCAAGGGCAAGCTCCTATCGGAACCGGCACGACGTGGCGCCCCCGCAGCCCTGTCGAGGGATCTGGGGGACATCATCACGGCGGGAACGAACCAGGCGGAACGGGTCCGCCGCTTAATAGAGCGCGATGGCGGTCTGCGACTGGTCCAAGCGGACGGCAGCGAGCAGTGGCTCGATCTCAGCGTTGTCGAGAGCGTTATCCCGATGGTCGTCGCCTTGGAGGACCTATCCTCGATCGCCTCACATGCCGAGCCACTTGTCGAGGCGGGTCTCATCACTAACGGTAGCGTGCCGCTGCTGCTCAGCCTTCATGACCTCGAAATCGTTTGCGACTTGGTTGGCCTTCCCGCTCAGCTCGTCCACTACTTCTTGCGTCGCTACGAGGTCAACCGATTGCGCCTAGTTGCCGCCGTGGACGAGCTTGACTACTTGATGTACTACCTTCTCCGGGGTCTCTATTTCGAGAACATGCTTCAAGGACCAGACGCGCCAAATGGCATCTTCATCGGCTCCCTCACCGACGAAATCGATGCCTATTACTACTACAAGCATGGCATTCGCAGCAAGCCAGCCGAGAAACCACGGCAGGAGATGCCGAGGCGGTTCCGGCGCGTGCTCGAGCAGCTGGACCAGGGGCGTCCAGTCGGCTGGCTCAAGGCAAGCCTCGCTCTGCTTGACATGGACGGCTACAGCCGTGACCAATTTGCTGAGTGGCTCGCTGGACTCGGATGGGAGTCCGATCGCGATGGCAAATTCCATGATCGGACGCTGATCTTCGGAAATGACGGCGTGACTCTGATGTCGGCCCCTCGGGACCGTGCACACCAACTAACCAGGCGTTTGCATGACTATTGCCATGCGAAGAGATACCAGCAACACGCGCAAACTTGGACGGGCTTCGGTCTCGTGCATGGCCGTGGAGAAGCATTTACGGACTTCATGCACGTAAGTGAGCCATTCAAGCCGGCGGCCGACCTAGAGCGCCTAGTTCAAGAGCTTGGGCTCGCCCGGCCGTAAGACAAGGCAAATCAAACCGGATCTTCGTGAGCGCACGGCTAGGGTCGGCGGCTGGCTCTAGTCAACTTCCCTCGTGGGACACTGGTGAGTGAAGAATCGACGTTTCGACGGCCAACTGTGAGCACCGCTAGGCTTTGAGCTACTTCCTATACAGCTATTGCATCCCCTACGACGACGGTGCTGCCCCTAATCCCTTCTGGGGAGTCTGCACGCTCGCCATTTGCAAGCTCGTCATCCGAAGAACCGCCCATGCAGGGGACTGGGTCGTCGGCACCGGCTCCGTAGACACGATGAGCGCCGGTCAGGTCGTTTACGCGATGCAAGTGGCTCGCATGATGTCGATGGCGGAATTACGATCGATGGACTCAGAAGCAAATGCGTCAAAGGTGCCCGACTGGTTTAGCCGCGACTACAGGCGCCGGCTCGGTGACTCAATCTACGACTTTAGCGTCGATCCACCTCGACAGCGACGAGGCGTTCACGGGTTCCGGAAACATAGCCGTCGACCTTGGCGGCGAGAATGTCCTTATCTCCGACCACTTTTACTACTTCCGCGACCAAGCGATCGGCGCTGCCAGCAGAGCTGCTTCCCATCATGAAGCACGACGTCCCGCTAACCGGGCAGCGGCGGAGTTGACGGGCCCCTAGATATGTCCGACTCGCACGGCCCATAGTCACCTTCCCTGAATTCGGGAGTTGCGGGATCTCTTTCCGACCCAGGGGGCCGTAGGAACAAGGACGGCATACTATGCCTCCTTGGCCAAATATTTCCCCTAGTACCGGCGGGGTAAACGCGCCCCCTCTAGCTACTCTGGTTCGGCAACGACTCGGAGCAGCGCGTCGGTGACGTCCGGGCGTGGGGCGCGGAGGACCCGCATCCGGCGAGCCTCGATGACTCGGCGCCGATGTTGATCGACATCTGATTCTCCCTTGGCGCCGTATAGCTTGCGGCCGGCGGGGAGGCTTTGCCACCTTGATCGTGGCTTGGTTAGAATCCCCGGGCAGTTGGATACCAACCTGCTCTACTACGGCGACAACCTGGAAATCCTCCGCCGATACATCCCGGATGAGTCGGTTGATCTCGTTTACCTCGATCCGCCATTCAACTCGAATCGGGACTACAACGTCATCTTCAAAAACGAGGCCGGCCGCAAGAGCGACGCCGAGCTCATCGCCTTCGAGGACACCTGGCACTGGGGACCGGCAGCCGAAGCGATCTATGCCTACTTAACGAACACGAGCCGCAACCAGGGCCGGGTCCCATCGCAGGTGAGCACCCTCATCGCTGCGCTGAGGAGCGGGATCGGCGAGAACCAGATGATGGCGTACCTGGTCGAGATGGCGGTCCGGCTCATCGAGCTTCGCCGAGCCCTGAAGTCGACCGGGACGCTCTACCTGCACTGCGACCCGACGGCGAGCCACTACCTCAAGGTCCTGCTGGACGCCATCTTTGGTGTGGACCGTTTCGTCAACGAGGTCGTCTGGCAGCGAACGCCGGCACACAGCGATGCGCGCCAGGGAGCCAAGCACTTCGGGCGCGTCGTTGACTCGATCCTGCTTTACGCCAAGAGCCAGCACTACCAGTGGAACTCGCTCTACCATCCCCACGACGCCGGCTACCTGAAGACGCACTATCCTTTCACCGAGTCAAAAACCGGTCGGCGGTATGGCCTGTGGGATATCACCGGACCCGGGGGGGCCGCCAAGGGCAATCCGCTCTACGAGATTTTCGGGATCACCAAGTACTGGCGCTACAGCGAGGCGAACATGAAGCAAAAGATCGCTGATGGCAAGGTGGTCCAGCCGCGGCCGGATGCGATTCCACGGGAGATCAGGTACCTGGACGAAACCGCTGGCGTCCCATTGGGCACAATCTGGGCGGACATAGCCCCGATCAACAGCCAGGCGAAGGAACGCCTTGGCTATCCAACGCAGAAGCCTCTCGCGCTCCTCGAAAGGATCATCGCGGCTTCCTCCAATGAGGGCGACATCGTCCTCGATCCGGTTCTGCGGCTGCGGCACCGCCATCATCGCAGCACACCGACTGAAGCGTCGGTGGATTGGAATCGACATCACCTACCTGTCGATCGCCGTCATGAGCGCTCGGCTCAAAGATGCCTTCAACCTGGAGGACGTACCCGTTGTCGGCCAGCCGACCGAAGTCGAAGGTGCCCGGGAGCTCGCCCAATCGCCGGAAGGTCGCTATCAGTTCCAGTGGTGGGCCCTAAACCTGGTGGATGCGCTCCCCGTCGGTGGAACCGAGAAGAAGGGCTCCGACCGCGGGATCGACGGTCTCATCACGTTCACCGGCCGAGACGGGACTCTGGAAAGGGTCCTCGTCAGCGTCAAGAGTGGGAACGTGAACAGTGGCATGGTTAGAGACCTCAAGGGCACGATCGAGCGCGAGAAGGCCGCCTTCGGGCTGTTCATCACGCTGGAGGAGCCCTCCAAGGAGATGCAGCTGGAGGCGGACACCGCCGGCCTTTATCGCTCGGACGTCTGGAAGCGGGACTATCCGAAGATCCAGATCATGACGATCAAAGAGCTGCTGGAGGACCGTAAGAAGCCGGCGCTTCCGCCATTCGTAATGCCGACCTACCAGCAGGCCGAGCGAATTTATCTAGAGGTCGCTGACCAAGGTAGCCTCTTCGATGTCAAGCCCGCGAAAAGCGCGAAGCCCCGAAGTTCGCAGTCCAACTAGGGGCCGCCAACAAGGCGAATGGCATATCAACGCCTTGCGCACCTGCCCCATATGGCGCGGATCAATTGGGCCTGAGTGCTGGCATCATCGCGCCGAACCACTGCATTTCGTCAACTTGGCGACTCGCCGTTGATGGCAACCTCGCTCGGCAGGCAATCGCCGGATCGGGCATGCTGTGAGTTCTCTTGAGTTTAAATGCAGCGTCATGATTGGCCATGAGTGGCTGACACTCAATGAAGGCGCGAAATACCTCCGTGTCAGCAGGGCCACCCTCGATCGCTGGATTGCGAACGACGTGGTGCGTGCCTACGACCTACCCAGCGGCCGCGGCCGCAGGGTAAAGCGCGAGGACTTGCACGAGCTTCTCGTCCAGCCGCGGCGGACGCTTCAGGAACTGCAGACAAGGATGGCTGAGTTTGCCGTGTACGTCGGCGGCAACGAAGACTTCAGGACGATAGCGATCATGGTTCGCGACGCGTCGGTAAACCAAGGTAGCTGGTCGCGCCAAGTTATGGACATCTGGGTTTCGAAGCATCCGGCAATCTCGCCGCCATCCGGCTCAATTAGCGGGCAATTCGCAGGAGGTGGCCTGTTCCAGGTGCGACATACAGCTGTCACGCAGGCGGGGTAAGGTGTTCGCCGATGGCTAGGTCCCGACTTCTTCCAAGGCAAGGCAAAAAATGCGTCTGACCACCCTAAAGCTCGAAAACTTCAGGCGATTCGATCAACTGGACCTGTCGCCTCTCGATCCCGACCTTACGGTGATCGTCGGTCCGAACGGAGCCGGAAAGTCCACGCTGTTCCACGCGCTGAACCTCGTCAACTTGGCACTCAGCTGGTCGGGAGAAATCGACTCGAACGCATACAACCAATTGCAGGGCTATCAATCTGCTTTGAAGCGGAACGCGACGGCCAAGCAGCTCGCAGTTCGGGCCGGCATGGACTTCACCGAGTCTTGGGAGAAGGACTTGTGGCTCGGTTACATCCGCGCAGCCATCGCTTCCGCCGTTGCTGAGCGCCAGCCACCGCCGGACCCATCCGCCTTGGATCGGCTGCTGAGTTCTATCAGCCTTGAGTCGCTTGGAGCACTTCTCGATGGGCGTCTGGTTGTGTCGTACATCAGTCGTCCTGTGCCCTCGTGGATTGTTGGCTACGAGTTCGAGCACGGTCTCCAAGATTATTATTTCGGGCTCCAAGGCGGCGTCTTCATGGGTCACATCCTTGCTGGCAAACTACCCACTCAACCCTCCTCGGGTCTCCGAACGGTTGACCTGCCGAGCAGGATCACCGATTACCTGACCCATTCCAAGCCATTTTCGCTAGAGCTTCTTCTTCCGAGTGGTGATGAGGGCATCGCGGCTCAAGTACGGGGACACCTAGGTTCGAGATCGCAAGCCGTGAGCGACTTCGTGACTTCGATTGGTGCTATGGCAAACGTAGGTCGCGATTACTCGCTCGCCAACGTACTGAACCCCATCGTTAAAGCGAACCTCGCGTTGATCAGTGATCAACGACTTCCACCGATAACAACGTACTCGTCGAGCGACCTTGGAAAGCGGCCGTCACTAATTGATGGAGCAAATGTGCCGCTTGAGCTCTTCCGATTGAAGAATGGCGGCATTCCCGAGCGATCGCGTTACGATGCGGTGAAGGCTCTCTTCGGGATCCTCACAGGGCGATCGCTGGAGCTACGCGCTAACCCAGCCGATCAGTCTGGCGAACGCATGACCATCGAGCCGGTTGTGGTTGAGCAGTCTTGGGAAGTTCCAATTACCCTGGCCGGGGCAGGTGCTTGGGAGGCGTTGATCCTATCAACGATCTTGTGTGGGGAACCGGGAATGGTGGCTGCTCTTGATGAACCTGCCGTCAACCTTGCGCCGACGCTTCAGCGTCGGCTTACGGGCCAGCTAACCGAACGCCAAGCCACCCAGGTCCTCCTCATAACGCATTCACCATTCCTTGTTCCGATGAGAAACGCAGCCGATCTTCGACGTATCGTCCGAATCTCAGCGAATGTATCGGGTGGCGCCGCCACTAGCCGTCGCCTTGCCGATGTCGTTTCGGGCGAGACCACGGTTCCTGGACTTGGACCGCATTGGCGGCAGCTGCTCGCCGGAAGAGCGGACGTTCGAGGCACTCTGTTTGCCTCTGGAGTGATACTGGTTGAAGGCGAGACGGAACTGGGTGCTTTTGATCAGTGGTTCCGGGAGGCCGAATCGCAAGGCGTTATTCTGCCGTCGCCAGATTCTCTTAACGTTCAGCTGCTTTCGGTTGGTGGAGACAATTTGTTCGGCCCATATGTCGGGTATCTAGAGGCTCTAGGAATCCCGTGGGTTATTGTCTCTGACGGTCCAGTCCTGTCACCACGGTACAAAGACGCCATTCCCCTGATCGAGCAGCTTAAGGCAATCAACGTTGTCGGCCCTCCCACCACAACGCCTGGAGATTCAGCTCCCTTCGACGAGTGGAGGGTTTATTGGGAGGCTCGCCACACGTTCACGCTGGCCAGCACGTTCGGCGGCCTTGACAAGGATGCGAAGGACAAAACAGGCGAGATTGAAGCTTTCTTCGAATCGATCGACGGGGCTCGATGGGCAGGGGTGAAGTCGCAGTACCCAAAGAGCAAGGTGCGCCAAGGTCATGCCTTTGCTGAAGCGGTCCGATGCCCGACACGAGTTCAGGAGCTCTACCAGCGACTGATTAAGCTTCTGGTGGCGTAAGACGCCGGCTTACCTATGACGAGGGCGAAGTCCGATCACCCGTTCTCCGCGGACCGCCAAATCACGACGCGCACGGACGATGACTTCGTTCGCCGAAGCGCTCGCAAGCGCGATACGAGGTTGGCGTCAAAAGGACAGCCTTGTCCTCGCTTTGTATGGACCATGGGGAATAGAGAAGCCCTCCGTCAAGAACCTCGTTCTTGAGTCACTCCGCTCAACCAAAGCACAGTTCGCGTGGTTGTGTTCAACCCCTGGCAATGCGCAGCGCAGGAGCAGCTCGCCGAGGCGTTCTTTCACGAGGTGGACATTGTCCCTGGGCCGAAGGACGACAGCAAGGAAATGCAACGGCGTGCCGCAAAGTGGCGCGAGTACGCGGCATACCTTAAGGTCGGGTCGACGGCGCTCACCGGCGTCCGAACGCTAATACCCATCATCGTGACGATCCTGGGTGGACTGGGCAATCCCCATTGAGGAAATGGCCCTGCGGGCCGGGTTTCGTATTCAGCAAGAGTCGTCAAATGGCGGTCGGGGCTTGAAAACCACTAAGGTACAAGCCTTCGTGGGTCCGAATCCCTCTCCCTACGCCAGCGCGCTTTTCGAAGGATTCGGGCTGGACGCACTACTCGTGCTCATTATTGGACGAGATCGAGCCAAGTCGCCACGACTGGACCGCCGCGTGGCACCCGCGGCGCGTTTCGCCGAAGGATGGCTTCGATCGTTTTTGGCGAAAGCGCGCCTTCCGGAACGGTGACGCGGTGACCGAGCGGTAAGCAAAAGTACAAAGTCCCTCCCGGCCCCGGATAACCGCTGCCGAGGAGCCGCTGCCGCGTCCAGAGTTCCGGCTCACCGACAACGCTCCAGAACTGGGTTGAGTTCAAAACCGGGCCGTACAGAATTACAAAGTCGGCGCCGAGCTCCGGACCGGTCATCCCGACGCTGCCACGACGACCATCCGCCCGCACGTTGTACCTTTGGTTGGCTGCGATCCAGTTCAAGTGGGACTGGTCCTTGACAAACCCTAGAAGCACCAGAGTGTCTGCCGGCGGCTTTGCGAACGAAGGTTCCCATCCCAGACGGTTTTCAGTTCGGGTGCCTTCGCCGAAGCTGTTCACCTCCCAATATCGTCCTCGCCGGTGCTGACTAATGACAGATGCGAAGTGCCATAGCGTGTCATCCAGAAACCTTGTGAGCGGCTCTAGCCCCTCGGCATCCTCGGTCTCGGTGGGGCGCAGCGCGAAAGCACCTAGCCCAGGAAGAATTTCATGGTAGCGGTGGAAGGTTTGATCTGCTTGTCCCTCGATGCCGCCCGGATACAAGACGTACGACCCAGCTGAGCGCTTAATAGCGTCGCGGTAAGCGTGCATCTTGAGGAGGTCGTCGCGTTTTGCCGCCGTTCTTCCTGTTGTGTCGTCCTCGGGCAGGTCACGGACATCCTCGAGGGTTTCAGGGCCGAGAATCTCGACGAGATAATCGATGCGATATTTGGCGTCGAAATGAATCCAAATTGAATCGAAGTCATCGGCTCCCGTGTTTCCCGTATGCAGACGGATAGAGCAATCAGGGCGCATTGGGCGTGTCCACGAGCCGCTCCTACCTGACGACCGAGAAAATGTGCGGTTGAATGACGCTTCAACGTAGATCTTTCTCCCAAGACGTTCAGCGACGCCTGTTAGGCGTGCCTCCTTTCCCCGCTCCAGGGTGACATCTGCACCATCCTGGGTCAGCCGTATTAGCTCCGATTCCTCGAAACTAGTACAGAGTCGCTTGATGGCCTTTACAACCTGCAGGAAGGTCCAAAACTCGTACAGGCTGGCGACGTCCTTCTGACCGGCGCCAAACACGTCCTGGCCGCCCGACCAGGAGACTTGCGCCGCTCCCTCTGTGATGGCGTGCGCTGCCAGAAGCTCTCTATAGCCCTCACGCTTAAGAAGCACCTGGTTATTAGCTGGAAAAAGGGTTAGATCTCCGACGTCGCGAAAGAACGGGTCGCCGAGCATCCCATCGACATAGTCAAGGACTTCTTGAACCTCTCGGAGCCCTCGAACGCGAGCTGGACCCTCTGGCATTCGTTCGATCGACTCTCGGAGCGATTGGACGAGGGTCTGCCAGCGGCCAAATGCGAATTTGACGAAGCGGTTCGGCGGCGTATCCCTGGTTTCTTCCAGTTGAGTCAGCTCTACCTGCCGAGGCAAAGTTGACAAGCTGTGAATGGAGGAGTTTTGCCAAGGCACGCGAGGTCCGACCTTGACGAGCGCTCGGGCCGCCGACGACGTTGCCGGAAACCCCTTCGCGGGGGAAATGAGCTGCGGCTCTGCCAACCAATGCGTATTAGGGTTGGCGATCACATGCTGGACAGCGGCGGTTAGTGATGAGCTACGGATAAGCCCCTGCAGCAAACTGAACCGCTCGTACGCAGTCCCCGGATCGAGCTGCTCGTGGGGAACGAATCTGAGCTGCGTTGGTGCGAAGCGCTCGAGCAAGATAGATGATGCCGCTTCTGCTAGATCTCGGAGCATCCAGCGATAGTGAGTCAGATAATCCAACTTTCTGGCGCGCACTTCGAACGATGCCTGACCGATCTGAGATCCGTCGACGGTCACGCCCACAGGTAGGAGCCCTACGAACGACTGGGTCCGAAGCCGTCCACGCGGTTCACCCTTCGAGTCGGGCGAAAACATGTCCGGCCGGTCCGTCTCAAAATCTGTCCCTTCGGTGGGGACCGAAATTTCGTACCTGTATTCCCAGTCCTCTAGCAGCTGCACAGGCTCCAAGGCGAAATCGCGTTCGGGATCGTGGGACAGGTCGAGGAGTGGCGGAACCCTCGGGGTGTCGGTGCGGGGCAGCAGCCGGACATCGATCGAGCCGACCGCTATCTGCTGGCGGCCAACGATTGGAACGAGGGCGCGAGAGGCGACGGCCAATTATTCGGTGAATGAGGCGAACTGATTGGCCCGCAGGCTCAAGGTCATCCGCCGAATCTTTTCAAATGAGATCGGAAGTCGAGGGTCGGAAGCTGTCGCGGCGGCCGGATCGAACTGACTTGCTTGAGCTTCACCTGCCTCCAAGTTCAGGCAAAATCGACCCAACGCTGACAGCGTCGGTTCAAGACGCCGACGCGAGCCGTGAAGCTTAGGTAGAACCTTTTGCATCACTTGAAGGTCTAGAGCGTTACGCCAGTCGGTACCGCCCAGCGCGAAGTAAACGGAAGCGAATCGCCGTGCCTCGTAATAGGTGCGGTAACCGAACTCTGCCCCAACCGTACTCAGTAGGCGATGTAGTGTCCGCAGGGTGGAGTCGAACTCGGATATGTTCGGGCTTGGGTGCTTGTCTTGCCAAGACTCATCAGTTGCCGCGGCAAGGAGAGCCTGTGTCGAGCGAGGGTCAGCCGCGGTTGCCACGGTAGGCTTACTGGCTAATTGGGCGAGGTCATCTGTTGCTACGCGAAACTCAAGCGTGTTGGCACGGTCGAGTACCTTAGGTGAGAACATATACGTGGTCTCATCGACGTTCACGGTTCCAACTACAAACAAATTTCGCGGAATCGGAAGCGGGTTAGGGTCCTGAGAGCTCTCATGCCACTCCCCGCCGTTCTGAAGTAAATTCGGCAAAATCGGCTGAGCGGACTCTAGGCCCGAGAGGTAGTCGGCGAAATACCGCTCGACATGAGCCAGGTTCATTTCGTCCAGGACGAGCAGATACGGATTGCTCGGATCACGAGCGGCTTTTAACATGAAGGCAAGGGTGCTTGGCACCGACCATGGCCGGCTACCGCCGGGGCCTGACGGCCGCAGGACGTCGATATAGCCGAAGAGAGCTTCTGGGCCGGTCCAGTCAGGGCGAACGGGTACGACCAACAAGTGTTCCTGTCCGAGCCACTCGCCGAACTTGATCGCGATCTGCGTTTTGCCCGACCCGCTCAATCCCGTGAGGATTACCAGCGGCTTGGCAATAACGCTCGCAACGAAGCTACGAACGGTTTCGTCATGGCGGGCGCCGAACCTAAGACCGCTCGCGCGAAGCGCTTCCGAAAATCCGGCCAGAACAGAATCCAGCGTTGCTGGCGCCGTTGGGGTCGACAGTGTCCCGTCATAAGCATTCAGTACCCGCCCGAGGTCTTTCAAGAGCGTTGCGTCATCAGGGACGGCTCCTTTCTCATAGAGCTTGTAAGCAACAGTAGACGCTTCGTAGTCGCCACCTAAGCTGGCCGTACTCCGTAGATCAATACCTGCGTCAAGCTGAAAGCCGCTACCTTCTAATGATTTGGCTCCCGCCCGTAGGTCGGCGGCCCGGTCGCGCAGCATGCGTTTCCCCTCAGAGGCACCATGAAGTCGCTGCGGTTCGGTAACCCCCTGATTAAGGGTTAGGTAAACGCCGGAGCCGTCCTCCCGAAACAAATAGACGCAATAAATGCCCTTCTGAGTCGACGTCGTCTCCCGATCGTCCATGATCGCGACCCACGGCACCTTCGCCCAGTTACCCTGCCCAGCGGATGGCTTGACTTTGAGATGCGGATTTGATTTGATCGGCGGGCTGGACGCCAGTGATTGCGTCAGTCGTTGCAGGACTGCGAAAATTGGGTGATCCCCGCCGAAGGCTGTGCTTTGCCGCGCTTCGACATACTTGCTCATTATTTCCTCTAGAGCCCCAGCGATCGAGGTGCGGCTGCTGGCCCGTGGTTGGACGATACGGTCCTTGAGCAAATCCTCCAAGATCTCCGCCTCATTCGGTGTCACGGTGAAATTCGTGCCTTGGGCAAACTTCAGGATGCTAAGTGTTGATAGCCCGGGCACTGAAACCAGCTCCCGTCGCAAAAGTGGTGGGTCGACTAAATGGTCCACGCTTACAAGTACCCGAGGCCGCTCTGCCTCTCTTGAAGGATCGGGCTTCTTGCGGTATTGAGCCTCGGCGGGAAGCTCGGGCCGCCGGGAAGGTTTGTCCAAGACGTGGCCGGTGGCTTGAACCCCGCCCTCAGGCCCCGCTTCCCACATGTAGACGCGGTCACCGCGTTCGATCTCCGAAGCGTGCTGGGAGGTGGACCATGTGATTTGCGGCAAGCCATGCACCGCAGCTCTCATATCCCAGATGTCGGGGTTGTTTTGAAAGATCCACGACCTGCCGCCTTTCGGTCGCCATTGAGATTGAATGTCGCTGTCATAGAAGCTCAGATTTTCACGACCCATCCGCTCGGATAGTCCACGGCGTATCTCGGCGATTGCCGCATCTTCATTAGCTTCGTCACTGACGAGATCGCGGAAGCCCTCAACGATCTGATGCTTATGGGAGTCCAATGCGATGGCCTCAAAGGCTGCAGGATGAAGTAAATGAAGGAGGATATTCCTCGATTCCCGACTGCCAGTTACGAGTGCAGCCGTCCTATCAGCAACGACTGCAGTGGCTTTCGGATCCGACAGCTCAGCCGGATGGGAGCGAGATTGAAGGGCAAACATACACAGGTACTCCATTTGCCGATTTTGGGACCCTAGATAGTAAGTACTAAGAAATACGGAGGGCCCAGAAAACATCCTCGACAAAAAGCCTTCATCCGGAGCGTGCGCCGCGAGTTTCCAACTAACCGCGGTCGCGACCTTATCGAGCTTGGCTTCTCGGCTCATGTCGAGTAAGAGGTAATAGAAAGAAAGAATATCGACGCCGATCTGATTTATTTCTGCCGTTAAGGGCAAGAGCCGCTGGTGCCAATGCTCAAAAAATGAATCGCCCCCTTCACCTTTGGGGCCGCTAAGGGTTGCCCGAGTCGCTTCTAAGTTTGCGCTCGTCCAGACCTTGTCGGAAGGCCACAGGAGTGATCGTGAATCGCGAATGCAAGAATCCCGGTAGCGCCTGGCCGCTTCGTAGGCCGCGTCAGCGTTGGGGAGCTTTGCCATTCAGTCGGCGGAGCCTGCAATCCAGGCGCGGATTTCATCAGCGATCACGTCATCGATCCATAGGCCATTGATATTAGGAGACTGACCGCCGCAATCGTCGCAAACTCAGGATCGGCGCCGTCTCAGGCGACAGTCGTACCGCCTCGCGGCCATCGGTCAAGTGCGCCCTGCAGAGCGCCACCCGCAGTTTTCTCTGTTTGTTTCGAAGGTGACCTGACCTCGGGGGCGTGGACTCGCTCCCCGGTAGATCCTTAAGCGCAGGGGAGGAAGAGCCATCGGTTAACCCGTGCAGACGGCATCCGCTGCCTTCGCATCGGCGTTCGCTTGATTCACCATTCCTTGCACTTGCTGCAGGCCCGACGCTATCGCTTGGCTGGCGTGAGATACAGCCTCTTTCGCTGACTGCTCGGCTTGACTCACTTGGTCGGGGGACGCGATCCCGTTGGGCCGGTGGGACGGTAAGGCTGCCAGGGCCGACTGCAGTGCCGAAAAATCTTGATCGACTCTAGTCATGTCGCTCGCGACCGACTGAGCAGCTGCCTGCTCGCTCGATTGGTCCGCCGCAATTGTAGATTGGTCAGCACCTACCGTACTTGCATCTGCGCCGACCGTTGATGCGTCGGCTCCGCAGCTAAACTCGGCTGGCCCCTCTTGCTGCACCTTCTTAAGGTCAGTGGCCGCTTGAGTCAGGTCCCTTACAGCGCCCTGAAGGTCGGTGGAAACCGATTTGATTGAAGCGCTCATTCCGTTTGCGTCTTGGTTCAGACCTGAAAGATCCGAGTTCACGGCACTGAGCGCAGAATCGATGGCCTGTTGTTCTCCTGCCACCTGCTGCTGAAACTGCTCCTGCGCTGCTGCGCTCGCACTTGCCGATGCTGCCTCCGCCGATGCCTGCGCTGAGGCGCTGGCAGCGGTTAGCGCAGCTGGAGTCTTCGCCTGGAGGTACCCGCACACAGCTGTACCGAGGAGGTCGAATAGGCCGCTGTCACGCACCGTATACGTGACACCGCCCAGCGGCACGACGCATACGATATTGCCGAATGGATTGGTTGCATATGGGCTGAAGCCGCTGACGCTAATTGACGAATTCAGCATTGCGTCGCACGCCTTCCCTGCACCCCAGCCGTCAGCTGTGATGTTCAGGGCAGTTCCCGACGCACCGACGGTACATGGAAAAGGCAGGTAAGGGCGGAAGACCACAAATCCGATGATGACGATCACAACGGCACTGGTGCTGACTAGGCTCCAGAACCACAGATTCCTTCGCCAGCGCGGCCCCGTGGTCGGCGCAGTCGAAATACCAATCGGACGAACATTTGGAGGGTTAGGCGTCGGCGGTGGCTCGAAAGTATTTGCTACCCCAAAGCTGGTCGGTTGCTCCGTTTGTGTTCCACCAGCTTCCACCTCTGACATCGTAGTCGTTGATCGTGCTTTTCGCATCTGAAGGTTCGTAGTCGCCACCGTTGGCCGTCGAGCTGCCCGAGCTCATCGACGAAGCTACCGGGTCATCCATCTCGCCTATTCAGGCCCCTACCCCGAGCCCGACAACAAGTGAATTCCCGCTGTTTGGAATGGCGTGCGGGAATATAGCGGTTGTAAAGACCACCTATTCGCGGTGTGCAGTTTCTACGGCCTTTGTATCTACCCGGCGCCTGTTTGATAGGCAACCACCCGTTCGATCGGGAGGCCGTAGAGGATCTGGCCGTCGCGGCCCTCGACGGTAACGCCCTGGCATAGTGCATTCAGGGCAGCTTCCTCGGTCCCTTCAACGACGGCGTCAAAAACCTGGTCGAATGGCGAGCCGTGGGTCCAAAACTGTCCTTCGACGAGCACGTTGATTGGGTGGGCGGCGCGCGGCGTCGAGCGTGGGATCCGGTTGGCGGTTGAGAAGGCTACGAAGATCTCGCCGCTGCCGTCATTGCCGACCGAGCCCGTCCGGCCCAAGCCGATGTCGATCCGTCGCGCGAGGCGACGGAGCTGGCCAGGGTGTAGCGGAAGATCGGTCGCCAAGACGGCGATGCAGGACCCCTCCTGGTGTCGCTTCGGCATTGGGTCGGTAATCTGCCGGCCGACCGGCGCGCCGGCGATCAGCAGCTGGTGGCGGCTACCGTAGTTTGTCTGCAGGAGCACTCCGATGTTGAACCGCTCGCCAGAGAGCTCGACAACGCGCGACGCCGTTCCGATCCCGCCTTTGAAGTCGAACATCTGGGTGCCGGTGCCCGCCCCGACACAGCCTTCCCCCACAGGGCCGTCCTCGGCATTGTCGAGGGCGGCGTAGACGTCCTCGCGCGTGATCCCGAAGGCGCGGTTGTCGCTCAGGAAGCTGTCGTCCGTCTCGGCCACCACCGGGATAACGACGTCCTTGTCGGCGATGTCCGGGTCGCGCTCGATCAGGTAGCGCACCACCGAGTCATAGGCCATGCCAACGTGCACAGTGTCAGTGAGCACGATCGGCGAGCCAAGTAGGCCCCACTCATCGATCACGCTCCGGCCTGTCATCTCGCCATAGCCGTTGAAGACAGAGATCGCGGCGTAAAGGCGTTCCCGAAACAGATGCCCCGGGTGTGGCCAGATCGCAGTTACACCGCTGCGGATGACGCGCTCCGTTCCGCCCGGCTCGCCTTTCCAGACCGTCTGGTGGCCGACACGGACACCGGGCACGTCGGTGATGGCGTTCGGGATCCCGGTGGGAAGAAACCCCACCGGGATCCCGAAGTCGCGAGCTCTTCCTCTAGGGGCGGGTGGAGTCGACACCGGTCCGCGCGCTCCCCTGCGGGGCCAGCTTCCGCAATTCGACGTTGGGGTCCACCGCCATGTTCCAGTAGCGGTCGCCACGCGGCCGGATGAAGGTGTAGTAGTAGATCAGGCCGGCGATGAAGATCACGGCGACGGTGACCAGGTCGCCGATCTTCTGCTGGGTGAGGGCGATGACGCAGCCGATCAGCCCGATCGCCGGCGGGATGGGCCAGAGCGGCATCTTCCACGGTCGCGGCAGATCCTTCTGCGTGATGCGGCTGACGATCGCGGAGATGCAGATCAGCGCGTAGAGGACGATCAGCAGCACAGCTGTGAACGTGACGACGGCGACCAGGCTGCCCTGGAAGGACAGGATGGTGGCGAGGATTCCGACGATCAGGGTTGCGACCCAGGGGGCGCCGCGCTTCGAGTCGACCTTGCCGATCCAGGCGCTGATGACCTCGGGCCAGGCCCGGTCGCGGCCGGCTGCCCAGACGATGCGGGCGAACTGGAGAGTGATCGCCAGGCAGGCGTTGAAGATGGCGATGATCGCGCCGATCGCCACTATGGTGAAGAAGGTGTCGCCGAAGGAGCTCCGGGCGGCGTCCAGCATTGGCGTCGCAGAGCCGAGGAATTTCCCCAGGTTGGGAACGCCGAAGAAGACCAGCAGGAAGGTGATGAGCTCGAAGGCGATGCCGATTGAGGCGGCCACAACGACGGCGCGGCCGACGTGCTTAGCCTCGCCCTCCGTCTCCTCGGCGAAATTGATGGCGCTGTCGTAGCCGTTTACCGAGAACATGGCGACGGCGATCGCTGCGATGATGGCGCTGACTGCTATCCCGGTGAGGCCACCCTTGCCGTTCGTAATTACCGGGTTGGTAATCGTGGAGAGGGGCTGCTGGAGGTGGACCAAGCCCGAGGGAGCTAGGGCCGAAACGACGGCCAGTTCGAGCGCCAGGAAAAAGCCGGTCAGGATGGCATTGAAGTTGATGGCGAAAAGGGCGATGCCGGTAACGATGATCATGATGACGGCGGCGGCGACGTTGCTCGGGATGGTCCCGTTCAACGCCGAAATGTAGACGCCGATGCCGACGGCCACGCTGGCTGGCAGGAAGACGGCCTGGCCCATGTAGTCGAGCATCGCCAGGAAGCCGATCGGCTTGCCCAGCACGCGGGTCACGATGCTGAAGAGGCCACCGGCGACCGGGAACATGGAGCCAAGCTCGCCCATGCAGAGGGCGACGTTGATCGCGAGGAAGCAGCCGATCAGGTAGGCCCAGACCGAGCCGGTGCCGGCGGTGGCGATGACGACGGTTCCGATGACGAGGAGCGACGCGGTCGGGGTTATGTCCGACAGCACGAGGGCGATGTTGCCCAGGGTGCTGAGGGCGCGTTTCAGCTCCTGGTTGCATCCAAGGGACGAGAGTAGGGCCTGCCCCTCGACGGTTGACGACTCGGGCGCGACAGGATCCGGCATAGGCGTGTTGCTTCGTGCCGCTGGCGTCAACTGGCGGGTGCGGCTATTTGCTTGCCTGGATCGTGTAGGTGTATTCAAAGAGGGTGCCGCCGGTCGGCATCTGACTACCGATTGCGGCCCCCAACTGGCGCGGGTCATCGATCGCGACTACAAAAAACTCGCGTGTTCGGCGCTGGTAGCCCCTGGCTGACCGCTGGGTCGATAGAAGCGCCGCCAGCTGGTAGGACTTCCAGCCGCCGGCCTTCAGGTGCTCGTCGTACCGGGCGTAGATCTGATCCGGCGAGTCGGTGGTCCCCAGGATGGCGCCGGCGAATGCGGAGTTCGTCACGCCCTCGGCCGGATAGCGCGATTCGCCATGGCCGATGACCCGCAGGGTCTTCGCATTGGGATAGACCAGGTGCGCCGGCGGCCGTGAATTCACGAACTGATAGCTCACAGGACCGAGGGGAAGGCCGTCGGCGTCTGTTCTCAGGCCGCTCGAGGAGCCCAACCCATGCCTTGAGGGCGAAGCCGGTGAGAACGCCGGCCACCAGCAGGCCGGCGAGAATCAGGACGCGGGGGCCGGGTCGGTACCGAGAAAGCGCCAGCTTCTTTGCTCTGTTAGGGGGTGGCCGTGATCGTGTATCGAAATTCGACGATGGTTGCCCCCGCCGGCACCTTATTGCTGATCACGGCGCTCAGCTGATGCGGATCGTCGATCGCGACGACAAAGTACTCTCGCGTTCCGCGCT
>Ga0207416_1002077_pt1 | contig 23247 bp, 28 predicted proteins | sample PaiPotPPM11metaG_FD_184107 | JGI IMG/M metagenome (GOLD analysis project Ga0207416, IMG submission 184107) | Iron sulfur acid spring bacterial and archeal communities from Banff, Canada, to study Microbial Dark Matter (Phase II) - Paint Pots PPM... ...
GAGCGACGGAAGAGGGGCGCAAAGGGAGCAAGGAAGGTTGCCAGCTCAGGCAGCGGAGCGGGTGACGCTTTGGGGACAGCAAGTGATTCCATGCCCCCAGTGTACCATGTTTACTAACGAAGTAGTACTAGTCAGCCTCGAAAATCGGCCCAGATGCTGTCCTGACAGAGACCAATTGATTCTCAGGAAGGTATCTGCGGTTGCTCATCCTCATACTGCTCTACAATCGCTTGGGCTTTGCGCCGGATGGCCGCGGCCAACTCCGGCGGTGACTCGACCACCAGGTCTGCGCCGAGTGGAAGCAGGTGGCCGGCGTACCACTCCACCTCTGAAGCGGGGATCGCCGCCTCGACCGTTCCGTCACCCTGCTCGTTCAGAGGAATCTCACCGAACAGGGTGGCAAGATCAAAGCTCTTGGCACCCCGCTCCGTCACCCGTGCGCGCAGTGGAAGCATGTCGACGGTGTCGCTGCGGTAGGTACGGAGATACTCCCGCACCGTCATTCGGACCGGTGGCGCCGGCCCCTCCACCCGCTCGACCGAATGGATCCGGTCGACGCGCAGCCCCAGGCTGGCTTGGCGCGTGCCGTCGTAGCAGGCGCAGTACCAGAAGCCCTGCCAGGCATAGAGCCCGTAGGGATAGATGAGGCGCTCCGAGACCCGTGAGATCGACTCATAGACGATGCGCAGGTGGACGCCGTCGAGCGCCGCCTGCAGCACCTCGGCCAGCCATGGAGCGGTGTAGCTGCGCACTTCCTCTACCACCGCGACGTGCTCGTGGATGCGGTCCATCTCCCGCACCACGTCGGGCGGCATGGCGTTCCGCAGCTTGGTGATGGCCGAGAGGCTCTGCGCTGAGAAGGGCGACTGCGCGTATTGCAGGAAGGATTCGTAGGAGAGGACCATGCCGATGGCCTCGTCGGACGACAGGGAGAGAGGCAGCAGCCGGCGATCGCGGATCAACGAGTAGCCGCCACCCGGACCGGGAGAAGCAGCCAGCGGTACCCCCATCTCCGAGAGCGCCTGCAGGTCGCGCAGCATGGTACGCCGGGAGACGCCGAACTCGTCCGCCATCTCCTGAACGGTAAAACGCCACTTGGTCTGGAGCGTGATGAGGATCTCGAGCAAGCGAGCCGTGCGGGACATCTCGTTCTATTAGTGACATGATTTGTCGCCATTGTCCAGGAAAATGAGAGTGAGACGACAAAGCATCCATCATGGAAGGAGCATGCCATGCTGAAGACGCTGACGCCCCACCTCATGGTCGAAGACGTGCGGACCACGGTCGACTGGTACTCCTCAGTCCTTGGCTTCACCTCCGATGCCGAGGTGCCGGGAGAGGGAGAAGCGGTGCAGTTCGCCATCGTGCACCGCGACAACGTCAGGCTCATGTTTCAGTCCCGGAAGAGCCTGACGAGCGATCTGCCTCTGCTTCAGGGCAAGCCGATCGGCAGCTCTCAGACCTTCTACATCGAGGTCGATGCAATCGAGGACCTGCGGCGCCAGGTAGAGGGCAAGTTGGAGATCATCAAGGACCTGCACGACACCTTCTACGGCACGCGCGAGTTTTACTTCACCGACTGCAACGGCTACATCCTATCGTTCTCACAAGAGCTCGCGTCCAGTGCGCAACAGTAATATGGAAGTCACCATGGCAAAGCAATCACAGAGCATCTCAGACGCGGACCGATAGCGTATCAAACTGCACCCGGCTACAGATCTAGCCTCGTAAGAGCCCACAGCGAGATCGCTTGAAGCACGAGGGCGACGGCGATGGCAGCCGTAAAGGCGAGCGCGATGCCGCCGCGCTCGATCAGAGCTGCAAGCACCAGGAAAAAGGCTGCGAAGGCAAAGAGCCCGACGAGTAGGCCTCGGAGCACTCCGGCAGCAGGTGACGGGCCCTGGAGATGGTGAGCGAAACCGGCCAGGATCACGGCATAGAGCGGGAACGGAGCCAGCAGTCCGGTTAGATGTGAGCCAAGTGAAGGAGCAATGCCGGTAAGCAAGAGCACAAAAGCAGTGGCGAGCACCATCCTGGGGGGGATGTCCCATCGCGGAGGCGGACTCACTACGGTAGAAGCATCGACTCTACCCGGCATGAGGCGGAGCGCCAGGGCGTCCACACAAATAATCCCTGTCGGTTCGGAGAGGCCGAGGGCTATCGCGGCGCGAGCCGACCGTACTGCACGGCCGTGTCGTACTCGAACGTTACCGTGCCGTTTACCTGATGCGCCTCAAAGATACTCTGCAGCTCGCCCAGCATGGCTTCGTGGTTGGGCTGCCCCGCTTCAGGGGCATAGGACGAGGAAAGGAGCCGGCCACGCACACCCTCGAAGTCGAAGATCTGCCGATTGCCAAAGGTCTTTCTTCGAAACCCTCCGGGCCCAAAGAAGGCGTTCAGTATCTCCGGGCCAATCCAGGTGTGATTGACCGCCGCATAGTCTGTCCCATACCTCAGCAAAAGTCGCTCATAGGCTCCCAGGAAGGGTGTGGAGTCGGTTCGCCGCTCGTTCCAGACAAGCACCACCCAGCCCTCAGGCGTGAGAATGCGGACAAATTCGCTCCTCGCCCGCTCACGGTCAAACCAGTGGAACGCCTGACCGGCGGTGACAAAGTCCACGCTGCAGTCCTCAAGCGTCGTATCCTCTGCCGACGCGGGGACGCTCGTGAAGCTGGCGTGATCGCGGAGTAGGCGCTCACCGGCCTCGCGCATCTCACGGTTTGGCTCGATGCCCAGGACGCGATTACCGTTCTCCAGGAAGAGCTTGCTCAGAATACCGGTGCCTGAGCCGACGTCGGCGATGACCGAGGCCCCGCTCAGGCCACAATCCGCCCTGAGAAGATCGAGAACGGCCGGCGGATAACCGGGCCGATACCTGATATAGTTCTCGACCCTGTTGGAGAAGCGCTGCGTGGGATCCTTCACGACGCAAGATCGTGCAGTAATCGCTTGGGCATTTTGCAGACCATGGTGTAGGCGGGATCGAAGACATTGCCGAGGTCGTACTCGACACACTGTCCGAGCAGCGTATGCGCGCTCAGCGCATCCAGCCCGTAATCCTCCTGGAGCCATCGGACCATTTCGGTGGTGGCATGCTGCAGCGCCTGGTCGAGCGGGCGCGCATTGCCGACGCTGAAGATGTAGTCGGCGTTTTCGCCGCGCGGCCACTTGATCTGCTTGCCCTTGAGCAGGTGAACGGTGAACTGCACATCGAACGAGATCTCGATTCCAGTTCCCACGATTTCCCCATCGCCCTGGAGCGCATGGCCATCGCCGAGATGGAACAGCGCACCCGGCACGAAGACAGGGAAGTAGACTGTGACGCCGGCCATGAAGCCGCGGTAATCCATATTGCCGCCATGCTCGGCGGAGGTGGCCGTCGAAATCGCCTGACCGCGCGGTGGAGCGACACCAAAACAGCCCAGCATTGGCGCCAGCGGCAGCGTCAGATTGCCCAGCTTGGTGGCCGGAGACATCAGGGTGGCCGTGCCGGAAGCGCGGTGAACGTGCCATTCGGCCATCGGCCCTTCCGGGTGGTCGCGCACCGACCATGGATCGACCACGTTGGGGGCGAGCACGGTGCCGCTGTATCCGACATCGCGGTTCGGATAGAGATGGTCGAGGTGCACGACGAGTGTATCGTCTGGCTCCGCCTCGTCGACGTAGAAAGGGCCGGTCTGCGGATTGCCTCCAGGTGTCACCTGCTGGTTCTGGTCATCGTGGCCACCCGCGTCGACCGTGGTGGTGATCACGGTGTCGCCATCGGCGATGTGCAGCACCGGCTGGTGCGAGCCAATTGCCGTGTGATAGTGCGTAGGCGCACAGTGGTGCGTGGTCATGGTCCTCGCTCCTTCCCGCCAATCATAATCAAAGACCCGAGTTCAGTCGCGCTGTCTGAACTCGGGTCTCTGGAAAGGGAAGGAGAAGTGTCTATAGTAAACCACCTCGCGCAGAAACGGGTAAGAGACCGGGGTCCTGCACAAGCCGGGACTTTGGTCATATGGTTGGTTTGGAGGCAGCCGGAGGAGTAGCGTAGAGCAACTGAGAACACGGTCGAGGAGAGTGCACTATGCGCGCAGATATCGTCCCCGGAGCACCATTTCCGGATTATGAGCTGACCGATCACACGAAAACGCGCCGGCGCTTGAGTGAGCTGCAAGGGATTAATCCCATGATCCTGGTGCTGGCGCGTGGGCACTACTGACCGAAGGATCATCAGCAGCACCGTGAGCTTGCTGCCTTCTATCCGCATATCGCGGTGGCCTATACCGAGATCGTGACGATCTCGGTCGACAACTGGCTCGAGACAATTGAATTCCGGTCCGCGATTGGGGCTCAGTGGACCTTCCTGTCCGATCCGGGGCGCAAAGTCCAGAAAGACCTTGATATCCAGGAGTATACGGACCCGCACCACGATCCCATGATTCCGTATACGCTGGTACTCGAGCCGGGTTTGGTGATCTACAAGATCTACAACGGCTACTGGTTCTGGGGCAGGCCCTCGGCCGCCGAGCTGTGGCAGGATCTGCGGGAGATCACACGTAAAATCCGACCCGATTGGGACCTTGCAGCGCCGGGGCTCCGCGAGAACTGGGAGGGCGACCGAACGAAAATCTTCCCGTACACCGGCAAGAAGCAATAAATAGAGACCCGGGCTCAGTCGCTCCGTCTGACCCCGGGTCTCTACGGCGGAAAGGAGAAGTATTTATAGTACATCACGTTACGCGAGAAAGGGGAAGAGGCTGCAGTCCCGCGCGGAGCAGGTCTTTGGTCACATTTCCGCTATTTCCTCTCACGACCACACGGCCGGCAATCTGCCTCGAGGAGAGAGAATTTCTGGATGCGGCTGTTCCACGTATCTGCGGCGTAGACGTTGCCCTCCGGGCCAACCACCACGCCTTCTGGAATGTTGAACTGCCCGGGGCCGGAACCCTGGCCTCCCCACTGGGTGAGCAAATGGCCCGTCGGTGAGAGCTTGACCAGCCGAACTCGAAGCTGATCGGTAACGTAGACATTGCCATGCGGATCGATCGCTACGTCGAGCGGATCCGCGAAGAGGGAGCGCTGAGCCGGAGCGCCCGACTGATGGGCAAACGCAGCCGACGCACACACGTTGAGCAGTGCGAGAGTCGTCAAGAACCGGCCCAGCACGAGCAACCGGCGAATCGTGAGATGCACCCTGCACCCCGCCGACATGTCGATTACCAGCTCAGATCGCTCGCCGACCTTCACCGCAGCCGCTCTGGCATGTGGTCGGGTGCTCCCGCTGTACAGCCCACCTCCTGTCTGTCGTAGAACAACACCGTAACCGATGTGCGATCACTATAGCACCCGACGTAACAATGTCAACAAAAATGGCGAGCGGGGGGAAGTCCTCACCGCCCTACAATACGGCAAGGACTTATCATGACCACGCACCAAGAACGGAGTGCGGCGAAGCGCACGCGCATTACGGTCGACGTGACGCCAGAGCTGCGGCGGCGAATCAAGATCGCAGCAGCGGAGCGAGATACGTCGGTTCGCGCCTACGTGGTGAACATACTCGACCAGGTGGTTCCGACAGAAGCAGGGAAAGGAAGCAACAGGGGCACGCCCGTCATAGAGGAGATGATTCGGCGGCTGCGCGAAACGCGTGAGGCGATCATGCGAGGTCGCACCTTTACTGATGACTCGGCGGACCTCATTCGTGAGGGCCGAGAAGAGCGCGACGCTGAGCTTGAACGAGACACTCGAGGCTGACCTCGACTCAGGGTGCCCTGGCAGCTAGTCGGCTTGTTGCCAGAGACGGGGCGCCCTACAATACGGCGACGAAATGGTCATGGCAAGACACCAGGAGCGGACTGGTCCGAAGCGCACACGCATCACCATCGATGTGACGGCGGACCTGCGAAGGCGAATCAAGATTGCCGCCGCAGAGCAAGACGTATCTGTGCGGGAATACGTCGTCGATGTTCTGGAGCATGCGCTGTCGGACGGTAGGGCGCAGGGACCTGCCAGGGGAACCCCGGTCACCGAGGAAACGATCGACCGTCTGGCGCAGATCCGCGAGTCCATCATGCGGGGGAGAACCTTTGCGGATGATACTACCGACCTGATCAATGAGGGACGCGAGGAGCGGATGGCCGACCTTTGACCGCCGTCGTGGTAGACGCGAGCCTCGCAGTGAAATGGGTCCTGGTTGAGCCCTACTCGCTGGCGGCCGCTGCACTGCTCAAAGAATGGCGAGATCGGGACGTGCGGTTGACCGCACCGGGTCTGCTGGCCTACGAGGCCGCAAATGCGTTGTTCAAGCGCGTGCGCCTGGGGGCCATGTCGGCCGCCGATGCAGCAATCGGACTCGTCGGCATTATGGAGACCGTCCATGACCTGGACCATGATAGGTTCATCCACCACCGTGCCCTGATCCTTGCCCAACAACTTTCTCGTCCTACGCCTTACGATGCACACTACCTGGCGCCGGCCGAGCGGGAGGGGTGTGAGTGCTGGACTGCCGACGAGCGACTGTGGAACGCGGTCAGGGGTACGCTATCCTATGTACGCTGGATCGGCGAAGACCAATTGAAGGCGGTCTGATGAGCCCATTCCCCCGGAGCGGCCCCTACCGACCCCATCGGCACGTTGTCAACGACGACCGCCTTAGAAGTGGCGCTCGGGCTGATTGACGGTCGCGTCGTCAACCTTCTCCATCCAGTCTGTCTTTCCTGCCGTCACAGCAAGGTGGCTCATCCCGCTGTGGAGCCCCGCACCATGCCAATGCTTCTCGCCCGGCGCAATGGAGACAATGGCGCCTGGGCTGATCTCGTGCACTGCCTCACCCCACTTCTGGACGTGACCGAGGCCCTCGACCACGTAGAGCACTTGCTCTCCCTGGTGGACATGCCAGTGCGTGCGCGCTCCCTCCTGGAACGACACGAGGTAGATACGGACGTCGCCGGCCTGCTCTCCCTCGACCGCTTTCCGCATCTCCACCGTGCCTTCGAATTGCGTCTCGGCTCCCAGTTCTGGGTCCGGGAGGCTGTCGTTCCGCACCACGATCATTGCATCCTCCATCTCTACGGCACATACGCATATACCAAGAGTCTGACACACTTCGATCACAACTCAGGCTCCATCCGCTGCTACACTCGGCATCAGGATGAGCCGAGCCCGAGAGTCGATTTTGATCGTCGAGGACGACCGTGCTATGGCCGAGCTGGTGCGCACCTATTTGGAGCACGAGGGGTATCGGGTCGACGTGGCCGAGACCGGCGAGGACGCGATCGAGCTGGCCCAGCGCTCTCGTCCTAACCTCATCTTGCTCGATCTGATGCTGCCATTCCGCTCCGGCTTCGAGGTTTGCCGGACGCTGCGCAGCCAGATCGACGTCCCGATCATCATGGTCACCGCCCGCAGGGCGGAAGCAGATCGGCTGCGCGGGTTCGCAGAGGGCGCCGACGACTACGTGGTCAAGCCGTTCTCCCCGCGCGAGCTGGTGGCGCGGGTGGGCGCGGTCTTGCGGCGGCATTATCACGCGCCGATGGAGCCGGCGCAGGTCGGCCCGCTATTGGTCGACACGCGGCGGCGTGAGGCCTGGGTGAATGGGAATGCGATCGGCCTGCGCCAGCGGGAGTTCGATCTCCTGGCCTACCTCGCCGCCCATACCGGCGAAGTCTGTTCGCGTGGCGACCTCCTGGACCACGTCTGGGGATACAGCTTCGAAGGCGACGAGCGCACGGTCGACACCCACGTCCGCCGGGTACGCGAGGCGCTCGGACCGGCCGATTCCCTCATCCGCACCGTCTGGGGCGTGGGCTACCGGCTGGCGCCCGACGAAGGCTAAGGATGCCAGGCCGGAAGTGGTGGCGGTCCCGAGGCCTGCGCTTCCAGCTGGCCGCGACCATCGCCGCCGTCGGGCTGCTGGTCATCGTACTGAATGCCTTGCTGCTGGGCATCTTTCTGGATCGGTACGTCGTCGACCGACAGGGAACGCTGCTGGGCCAACAGGCAGCGGCGCTGGCCCGCTGCTCTTCGAGCAGTCCCGTGCTGCGTGCGCTGGCCAGGCGAGGAACGGCGCCCCGCCTGGCTGATACCGCCGTGCTGCCCGGCACCGGGCGCCGGGCGATCTTAGTCGATGCCGGCGGCGCCGTTCGTTTCGCCTCGCCCATGCCCTCCTCCCTGCGCGCTGTCCTTCTCACACGGCTGCGCGCCGACCTGGCCCGGGGGACGATCTCCGGCGGGACGCCGCCCTGGCATCAGGTGGCGAACCAGCTCGTGGTGGACCTCCCGATCACCTGCGGCACGGCCGGCCGGCGAGGCGGGCTCCTGCTGGCCGAGGATCGGAGTGTGGCGGCGCGGGCCTGGCGCCGGGTGCTCACTCTTATGGAGATTGCCGGCGCGGGTGCAACTGCCATGGCCGTGCTGGCCGGCGCCATCGTCGGACCGACGATCACGCGGCCGATCGGCGCAGTGACCAGAGCGGCCCGGGCGATTGCCGCGGGACAGTACGACCGGCGGGTGAGCGCCAGGGGCTCGGCCGAGATCGACGAGCTGGCTCACGCCTTCAATGCCATGGTCGAGGAGGTGATGACGCAGCGGCGAGTCGAGCGCGACCTCCTGGCGAACATCTCTCATGAGCTGGCGTCACCGCTCGGCCTCATCCGCGGCTACGCCGAAGCTTTGGCGGACGGAGTCATCGCCGATGCACCCCGGCGGATGGCGGCGCTGCGCGCGCTCCATTCTGAGACCGGCCGGTTGGAGCGCCTGACCGCCGATCTGCTCGACCTGGCCCTGCTCGACACCGGGCAGGTAAGCATGAGCCTCGAGGCAGTGCCGGCCGGCGACCTGCTGCGCGGAGTGCACGGACGCTTTGCGCCCAGAGCGGAGAGCGCCAATATCGCACTGATCACCGATGTTCCTCCCGATCTGCCGCCCGTCTGGACCGATGGGCTGCGCCTGGAGCAGGTCCTGATCAACCTGATCAACAATGCACTGCGCCACACGCCGACCGGCGGAACGGTTCGCCTGGGCGCCCGTATCGAGAGCCGGGAGATCGAGCTGAGCGTGGCCGACAGTGGCAGCGGTATCCCGGCGGAAGACCTGCCGCGTGTCTGGGAGCGCTTCTATCGCGTCGACAGAGGGCGCGACCGGCGAGAAGGCGAGGCCGGAGTGGGGCTGGGGCTGGCGATCTGCCGGAGTATCGTTACCCGCATGGGGGGCACCATCGCGGTGGAGAGCGCCGAGGGCGCCGGCACAACCTTCCGCATCCGGCTTCCCGCCGCTTTCACTGAAATGTAAGCTCTGTGCCACACTTCTGCCACAAATCGCATCCCGGACGGGCGTACGCTCGGTGTGACATGGGGAACACCCCCGCAACACACTAACCCGAATTCTTCGTAGGCCGTGCGCTCCGTCGCCGGCACGCGAATGAATCGGAGAAAAAGGAGCTGGAAATGAAGCGAATGAAGATGATGTTGATCGCATTGGGCCTTGGCGGAGTTCTGGTCGGCGTCCCGCTGACCGCCCTCGCCGCCTCGCCGGGGTCTGGTGGCGCGTCCACCGGCCGGGCGGCCGGCGTAATCCGCTATATCGCCTCGGTCGAAGGCGTGAGCCCGACCGTGCTGCGGCAAGACCTCAAGGCGGGTGAGACACTGCTCCAGATCGCCGGCAGTAAGTACGCGTCGGCCGACGACCTGGCGACCGCCCTCCTGGCCCGCTTCAAGACAAAGATACGGACAGCTGTAGCGGCGGGGCGCGTAAGCGCCGGCCAGGCACAGACGACGTATAACCGCATGCATGCCCGCGTGGCTCAGCTGGTAGTGACACCGCACCCCAAGCTGGGGACGCTGAAGGGTGGGAAGGCGGTCCATGGCCTCCGCCGGACGCTACTCCAGACCTTTGCTTCTACCTGCAACACGACGTCCACCGCGCTAAAGGCTGCAGTGCAGGCCGGCGGCCAGACACCGCTCGCCATCTGCCAGGCCACAAACTCGGCCATCACCCAGGATGCGCTCGTCTCGGCCCTGATGAGCGGGATCAAGAGCACGCTCGACGCGGCGGCAACCAGCCATCCGAGGCTGGCTCAGCATGAGAGCCAGATCCTCGGCCGCATTCAGAACCGCCTGAACACCTGGGTCACAACCCCGATCCCGGCCCACAGCTAGCCTCTTCTCGCACCCCGATGCCCGGATGCCAATCGGTGTATCCGGGCATTCAAGGCACTCGTGGCACGCGGCTTGCTGTGAAGGGCAGCAGCGACCACACGAGCCGATCCTGCAATACCATCGCGATAAAGTCCTCCAGCGTCGCCTGGTGGCGCTCTCTGATCTGCTTGTACTCCGACCAGAAGAGTGGGCCTTTTTCGAGTGCAGCCGCGACGGCGTCTCTCAAGGCTGGGGGCACCGTCCGCTTCATTAGTGCCTGGATCGCTATCCGTCCGTCCGTCACAAGCAGCCCGTACCCCTCTTCGCGGCTCAACTGCGTTGGTGAGGGAACGGACTAGCTCCGCGCAGGGGCTATCGACCCTTCCGATTCGGAGGTGCGCCAGTCCCCTATTTCGTATCCTTCTGATGGATCTATTGACAAGTTGCCGGATTCTTTCGCGCGACAGTCCAACTTGCTTGCCAATCTCTTCCAGGGTATGCGCATCCCCGTCTAGCAGGCCGTAGCGCATGCCGAATACGAAAAGGTCGCGTTGTCTAAGAACGTCTGCGGCGGCAAGCGCGAGGTATTCTCCAAATTCGTCGCCCATGAATGCCAACTATACACGAGAACCGCCCTGCGCGTCCGGCCTATACGCCCTCCACTCTGTCAATCCAATGTTCAAAGCTCCAAGCCGAATCGAGCGGCTGCCTGGACCAGGTCTTGATCATCCCGCTTAATCACTTGGGAGACGCCTACCCGTTCGAAACGTGCTTCCTCAAAGATCGCCCAGCAGACAAGATCTGCACCGAGACGGGAGGTGTAGGCTACTGCTTTGTAGCCCGTGCTGTACGCGCGCTGGGCCACAGCCTGGGTCACCCTATAGTCGTGGCTCTGCACGGCCGCCATATCTAATTCGGCGATCTCCAGTCTTCGGAGGTCGGATGCCATCAATACGTGGAGCGCTGCTAGCGTTTCATGACTGCGAAGGTCCAGGCACTGTTGTTCGGGTCCGAGACGTAGCTGCCCGATCAGGCGCTTGAGATGCCAGTCAGCGGGCACAATCCCGGTCTGTGGCAGGTCGTCCCCATACTCACCGGCGGGCATAGAGTCGAGGATTTCGGCTAGCTCATAAGAGGGGGAGCGCAGCGGCGCCAGCGCCTCGACGAAGCAGGCGATTCGCTGTTCGGCTGTGTATAGTACCCGGAATCTGCGTTCAGGATCGTCGAATCGCTCGCCGCCCACATACTCCCAAGGCGGGAACTTCAGTGCATCGGGGTATCGTCCAATCCGATAGAGTATGTCCGGAGCCTTTGCGGGCACTAGTTCGCCGCGGCGAGATGCATCCTCAAGGATTGGACCCAAAACGCGATTACTGACTATCCGTTAGCCAGGTATGCCTTCGCCGCCTGCATCACTCGATTGGGCTGTTCACCTATTACCAAGGCGGGTGCCCGATCGTCGAGATGGGGATTCATGCCCATGAACCATGAGCGCACCGTCTGCGAACACTCTGCCGTCATGAGCAGCGTCGCAACATGAAAGGCGTCGCGCAGCCGCCGCTCTGCTTCTGGATGTGGAGCGCGTTGGCCACGCGCATACGCGCCGATTGCCTTTGGATTGTTGATTCCCACGATGGCGGCGGTCAGCTTCTGGCCGAACAGGTCCTGAAGGTAAGCGGCCATGTCCGGGACGGTTGCGCGGGTCATCCGGTCATGCGCCACCTGCTCAGGCCTGGGTGCTAGCGCCACACGTCACTCACCTTTCTCTGATGTACCTGTCTTGGTACGAGAAATGACACCGTCTCCGTAGTCCAATCAAGCCCAGAAAACGAGCCGGATAACATACGATAAAATGTACCACAAAATGGTCGTTGTTTGGTTCGCGGATCCGGCTGCCTGCGATCTCCTAGCAACGCGTCGCGGAAGATACCTTTAGTACCGGTCGTAGTCGTTCACCAACAGATGCATGGGCGGCTCATCCTCTTCAATCTCAGGAAAGCGGCCGACCGGTTCGTAGAAGCGGTTGTCGACATAGTCGTCGTTCACCAGGGACACTTCCCCCACCAGAACGCGCCGTTCGGCGCCCCAGAATTTGTGGTAGCAATACGGCGGCAAGGTGATGCTCTCGCCCGGGCTCAGCACAACCGTCTCGCCGGCCGCGATCGTGCGCTCCACCCCATCCGTGCTGACCGTGACATCGCCATCGGCCAGGCTTTCGTCCTCGGCCGCGTTGTAGAGCTGAACGACCAGCTTGCCTCCGCCACGATTGATGATGTCCTCCATCTTGATCCAGTGGAAGTGCATGGGGGTAACTTGATCGGGGTCGACGATCATGATTTTCTCGGCATACAGTTTGCCTCGCCGGGTCTCCAGATTTTGGGGGGAGCCATTGCGAAGGGTAAAGATGAACAGGCCGACCTTGCGGTAGTCGCCCTGCCCGAAATCGGTAATGTCCCACCCAAGCCGGTGGTCGCGGATTTCGCGAATCTCCTCACCCTTGGTCGCCCACTCCTCGGGGCGCCAGTATGCAAAAGGCGGGAGATGGAACTGATGGTCTTTGAGAAATGCATCGGCATCGCGCATGATGGCGTTGATTTCGGAGCGTTTCATCAGTTACACAATTCGCGGATCACGGAGCAGATTCGCTCGGTGCTGGGCACGACTGCCTGCTCCATGGTGGGAGCAAAGGGCAGCGGGACATCGTGCGCTGCTACCCGCTTGATCGGCGCCTCCAGCGAAAACAGGCATTCGTCGGCCGCGCGCGCCGCCACTTCGGCGCCCCATCCGCCCGTCAGCGTGTCTTCGTGGACGATCACGAGCCGCCCGGTCTTTTCCACCGATGCCCAAAGCATCGCCGTGTCCAGCGGTACCAGGGTGAGCGGATCGATGACCTCGCACTCGATCCCCTCGCCGGCGAGCTCGTCGGCAGCAGCTAGAGATCGATAGAGGCTCAAGTGCGTGGACACGACGGTCACATCTGAACCGCTGCGCTTTATAGTGGCCTGTCCCAGCGGGACAAGATACTCCTCTGCAGGCACATAAGCCGTCAGATCCAGGTTTCCTGCCTGCTTCCGCCCCTTACTCCCGTACAGGAGCTTGTGCTCGAAAAACAGCACCGGATTGTCATCCCGCACGGCGCTCTTGAGCAGGCCCTTGGCGTTATAGGCATCGGAGACACAAACGACCTTCAGGCCGGGCACGTGGATGAAGTAGCTCTCGGGACACTGGCCGTGCTGGGCTCCTCGGTTGGTTGTTCCGACCGGAGCTCGCATCACCATGGGGACGCTCATCTTCCCACCGGACATATAACGCATCTTGGCGGCCTGGTTGACCAGCTCATCCATGCACTCGAACAGAAAGTCGGCGTATTGCACGTCGGCGATGGGACGCATGCCCATCAAGGCCGCACCCACCGCCGCGCCGGCGATGGCCTTCTCGCTGATCGGGGTATCGATGATCCGGTCGTGGCCAAACTCCTCGACCAGTCCCAGATAGACGCCAAAGGCACCGCCAAAGCCGCCCTCAACGCCAATGTCTTCGCCGATCAAGAAGACCGATTCGTCTCGCCGCATCTCCTCGGCGATGGCTTCCCGCAGCGCCTGGGCGATGGTCAGCCGGCGCTCGCCGGGGACGGGCTGTAGGGGCTCCCCTTGTGGGCGCCCTGAGCTACTGTTGGCGGGCTGGGGATGGTGCCTGGCCGGGAGAGACCGACCACCCGAGTCACCCCCGGCGGGCTGGGGATGGTGTTCGGCTGGGACAGACCGACCAGCCGGGTCAGCGTTGCCGGCGGTGGATGATTCGACGTTGGTGCAGGACAATGTCATCAGGCGTATACCCCTTCGAATGCTTGGTCCGGCGTCGCGTCCGGCGAGCTGCGTGCATACTCTACGGCGTCGTCGATCTCTGCCGTGACCTCACTCTCCAGCTGTGACAGCGTGGCCTGAGCTACGCCCGCCGCGGCGAGTGTACGCGCCAGGCGCGTGATGGGGTCACGCTCCTTCCACTCGGCCTCCTCCTCCTTGCTGCGATACCCTCGTGCATCGGTGCGACTGTGACCGATGAATCGGTAGGTCTTGCATTCGAGGAGAATGGGACCCCGACCTGCCCGGCAGGCAGCGATGGCCTCTGCGGCGGCTTGGAAGACCGCCATCACATCCATGCCGTCGACGATGCAGCCTGGAATGCCGTAGGCAGAGGCGCGTTCCGCCACATCCGATACCAGGGACACCGCGTGATAGGGGGTTGATGCTCCGTAGATGTTGTTTTCACAGACATACACGATGGGAAGGTGCTGCACAGCGGCGAAGTTGAGTCCTTCGTGAAACGCTCCCTCATTGCTCGCGCCTTCACCAAAGAAGCACACCGCAACCTGGTCACTCCTCCGCAGCTTGAACGCCAGACCCAATCCCGAGACGATAGAATTGCCGCCTGCCACGACTGCGATGGCCGGCACCATGCCCACCGCCGGATCACCCAGGTGCATCGACCCACCCTTTCCACCGCAACAGCCGGTCGCCTTCCCGTACAGCTCGGCCATGGCCTGACGTGCGGAAATACCCTTGGCCAGCGCATGTCCGTGGGAGCGGTGGGTCGAGGTGATCCAATCCGTGGCGCTGAGCTGATCGCAAACGCCGACCGCCACTGCCTCCTGGCCCTGGTACTGGTGGACGGTCCCTGGTATCTCACCCTGCAGAAAGAGATAGTAGACGCGCTCCTCGAACTCGCGGAGGAGCAGCATACGTCGGTAGAGCGCGAGCAGCTGATCGGTTTCCAGGTCATTCACCAGCATCGATTCAGGCTCCGCTTGTCCGGCGAGACTCGGGAGCGAGCCGCTCGCGAGGTGCCGTGGATCCACCGGACCTGACGCGCGCCGACTTCCCTTCGATGGATATGGCCGGTAGATTGCTCTCAAGATATGCTTCCGCCTGCGCCCGCGTAAAAGCACCGGGGGTGCAACCCAGCTGCGTACAGGCGGATGCACCCAGAACACCGGCGAAGCTCAGTGCCTCTGCCGCGCTCCACCCCTCCAGGAGTCCGGTGATATAGCCGGCGGCAAAGGCGTCTCCGGCGCCGGACTGATCGATGGTCGCCATGTCCGGCGCGGGCGCTTCTATGATTTGTTGGCTGCTCATCAGCAGCGCTCCCTGCGCGCCCCTGGTGATGATGGCCGTGCCACAGCCGGCTGCAAGAAAACGTTCGGCCTGTCGTCGCGGGTCGGTCTCACCGGTGAGGGCGTGCGCTTCCTCCTCGTTGGGCATGAAGACGTCGACGTGCGGCAGGATCTCCAGGAGCCCTTCAAGCGATGCCATCGAACCGGTGGCCGGAGTCACCACGTCGAGCACGGTGTAGGCGCCCTGCGCTCGGGCGAAGCAGCAGGCCTCGGCAAGCTCGGCTTGCCTCAGCTGGGGAAGCACGAAGTATCCGCCCAAATAAAACACTCGTGCCGTGGCCAGTAAGGCCCGATCGATGTCATGCGCCGTAAAGTCGGCGTTGGCGCCGATGGTGTGGATGAAGCGCCGGTCGGCGCCGGCCACCGGCAAGATGACGGTCTTGGAGGTGCCATAGGCTGTCGACCGCTTGACACCGCTAATGTCAACGCCCTTCTGGCGCAAGGCCTGTTCGACGAAGTCGCCGAAGCCGTCGTTGCCGACTTTGCCTACCACGCCAACCCGGACTCCCAACCTCGCCAGGCAGGTAGCCGTGTTCGCCGCGCAGCCGCCCGTGTCCAGGAGAAAGTCCTCGACCAGAAGCAGCTCCCCAGGCGATGGTAGTCGAGGAAGAGGCGGCACGAACAGATCGGCCACCAGAATGCCCGCACAGACAACAGACGGGCCCGCGTCGCCTTCGCCGCCAGCAACCATGAATCACCCAGCGCCATTCTAGCTACTCTGCATGGATGTAGACTGTTGGAGAGGGGGAATCTGCCAGCAGGATCGCTTGCGGGTGCCCTCCACCCCGACCCTCAACGTCTCGGCTCACGCAGATGTTAGCCCGCGGCAACGGTGACCACGTGGGGCAGACGCACGGATCCGAATACTTGGGTCCGTGCCGGGTTCTTGGCGACCCACTTCATATCGAAGCTCTGGCCGGCGGCCGTCCGCGGGAAGGCGAACTGACGCTGGTACACGTGGATGCCGGGCTGGGCGCCGACCACCTTGCCATGGGATGGGTCTCTCACCACCGTTCCCGGTTTGGTGACGCTGAAGGCGGTGAGCGCCAGGAATACGTCGCTACACTGCGTGGCGTTATTAGCGATCTTGTAATCGAACGTGATGGGACGTCCGGGCGAGGCTTGTCTCTGCCCGGCCCAGACTTGAACCACACGAACTGGGCCAACGTGCTGCACGCTGCAGCCCGACGGCGGCAGGGCCTGGCGAACCGGAGTCGGAGTGGGGCTCAAGGTGGCGAGCGCTCTGTCGATTGCCTTGTAAGCAATCCAGCCACCGGCCGCGGCGATGGCCACGGCGATCACGTACGGCAGGCTGGTGAAGGGTAACCGCTGTAGCTTGATCGAGCGGGATCGTGGCCGCAGAACTGGAATGGCTCTGGTAAGCTGCACCAGTATCGATGCCGGTCCCTGCGCGACCGGAGCGGCTTGCTTCTCCCGGGCCTGCGGCTGCGGCTTACTGGTGGGATGGGCGCGCGGCTTGGGCATGCTCTCCACCCGAGGCGCCTCGATGGCTTGAGCGCGCGGTTGATCGGCAAGTGGTGCCGTGCCTGGGGCGGGGAAAGCACCCAAGGGCACCCAGAGGGTACCCGCCCAGCCTGCGGCGAGGTCACTCAAGCCTGCGGCGGGGTCACCGAGCGTGTCACCTTTCTCGACCAACAGGTGCTCGTGCAGGGCGGCGGCGAAGGCGGCGGCGCTTCGGTAGCGGTCCCCTGGATCCTTGCTGAGCGCCTTCATCACAATGCCGGCGGCAGCAGGTGAGACGGAGACAGGGTTCAGTGAGCGTGGATTGGGGGGTTTCTCGATCACATGCTTCTTGGCCACCGCCAGAGGAGTATCTGCCGTAAATGGAAGCCTGCCGGTAAGCATCTCAAAGAGCACGACGCCCAGAGAGTAAATGTCGGATGATGCCTCTGCAGATCGACCCAGCGCCTGTTCGGGAGAGATGTATTGCGAGCGAACCACCACCATGGCCGTGGGCGACATGCCGGCCAGCTCTTCGGCGCGATTGATTCCAAAATCGGTGAGCTTGACCTGATCCTCGGCTGAGACGAGAGCGTTCTGCGGCTTCACACCACCGTGCACCAGGCCGTACTGATGAGCGAAAGCCAGACCCTGCGCTATCTGCCGGCAAAGGCGGAAGGCACGATCCAGCGGCAAGGGCGCCTCGCGGGCAATGAGATCTTTCAGGTCCTGACCGGTAACGAACTGCATGATGAAGTAGGGCAGATTGTCATCACGTCCCACCTCGGACACTGAGACGATATTCGGGTGAGCGGGGAGACTCGCGGCAAAAGTTGCCGCCCGCTCAAATGCCTGAACAAAGTCCTCATTGCCGGCAGCCCGTCGGTCGAGGATCTTTACCGCTACGACATGTTGCAGCTGATGGTCCCAGGCTCGATAGACATGCGCCATATCGCTGCTACCCAGGCCATCGAACAGCTCGTATCGTCCTCCGAGTGAGCGGATCACAGTCTGGCGTGCCACCACACGCGGAATGAGTTCGGCGGTGGTCTCGTCCATGCCCCACTGATTGCAGGAAACGTGCCGGTTGTGTTCAAGTTCTGGATCATGAAGAGCGGTCTCGACTGTATGTACCGGTGGGTGAAGGCTTTCGGTTACAGTCTCTCCTATTAACGCCGGTCCGCGCTTCCTGGTTACTCGACGAGCGGTCAGCCATGTCTGCCAACGGTATTCCCATAGGTTCGTTCGTCCACGTAAAAGACGTCAGGTATGGGGACGTAATCCCTTGCACGTCCGAAGGAGGGCTCGACACCATAGCGCTTATCCGTCAGGAGGTGGCAGGTCCGCACGGACAATATCTTCAATGGAGGATGTAGCATTGCCACAGGTTCCCGTCCTCCATTCGCCCATAAACCATACTCGACATTAGGTGACAGTGAGGGTATGATCGCTTGAGCGGGTATAGCGAGGGAGAATCAACCTGCACATTCCGTTGAGGGATGTGGGGTTGCGAGGTATGGAGGGAGCCAGGTGAGTAGAGCACTGATTATTGGGGGCGGCATCGGTGGACTCACCGCCGCCATCGCCCTGCGAGGCGCGGGTCTCGAGGTGGCCGTCTTTGAGCGCGCCAATGACTTGCGGAAGATTCAAGTGGGAGGTACCATCATCGTCTGGTCCAACGCGATGAAGGCGCTCCGCAGTGTGGGCCTGGATGAGCGGGTGCGAGCGGCCGGAATGCCGCTGCAGCGGGATGCCTTTTACTCCTGGCGTGGTGAGCTCTTGGGTGAATGGCCGGTGGCCGAAATGGGACAGAGGCTTGGCGAGCCCACCATCGGGGTTGGGCGCGGAGTCCTGCACCGATCGCTGGCCGAATCGCTCGAGGACGGGATCATACACCTCGATGCGCAGTGCACCGGCTTTGTCCAGGATGGGACGGGAGTCACGGCCCAGTTTGCGGATGGACGGGAAGAGCGCGGCGACCTGCTCATCGGGGCGGACGGGATCAAGTCCACCATTCGGGCACAGCTGCTGGGTCAGAGCGACCCTATATACGCCGGCTATTCGATTTGGCAAGCTCACGTGGAAACCCATCTCGGCGCTCTTGGCATGTCTCAGATGGTCTTCGGTCCTGGGATGCGATTTGTTCTGGCCAAGCTCGACCCGGATCATGCTCACTGGTTTGCCGTGATGAATGCCTCGGAGCGTGACCAGATCGACAAAGCGACCTTGTTGGAGCGCTACCGAGGATGGATGACACCGGTCGAGGAAGTCATCGAGGGGACGGACGAGAAGGCCATCACGCGCATGAATGTAGTGGATCGGACGCCGGTGCGTCGATGGGGCGAAGGGCGAGTAACCTTGCTCGGCGATGCGGCGCATCCTATTCGATGGGACCTGGGACAGGGTGGTAGTCAGGCCATGGAGGACGCCATGGTGCTGGCTCGCTCGATGAAGGAGCGCACCGACGCGGTTGAAGCGCTACGCGCCTACGAGAAGCGACGCATTCGGCGGACGGCCTTGTTGACGCGGCAGGCGCGGCAGATCGGTAAGGTTGCATCGTGGGAGAGTCCGTGGGCGTGCCGGCTGCGGGATTTCATGTTCAAGCTGACGTGGAATCGGGGCACGCGGCAGATGACCGAGAAGTTCCTCATCGCCTACGAGGCGTGACTTCCGCGTCGGACTTTGATCTGAGTGAGGCCGCCCGCCAGCGCCTCAGACAGCCGTTTCTTCTTACCGATTGGCACCACACCGTCTTCCTGCACTTCGTGGTCGATGTCGACATCCTGCAGCCAGATGTGCCTTTCCCGCTGGATTGCTGGGAGAGCCGGGCTTACGTCAGCGTGGTTGCTTTCCAGCAGCGCCGGTTTGTCCTTCACCGGGGAGGCCGGGCGATCTCCTGGCTGACCGGACCTATCGGCAGCCACGATTTTTGCAACGTGCGCACCTATGTCCGCCCCGGGGATGAGCCGGGTGTGTTCTTTCTGACGGAGTGGATCTCCCGGCGGCTCACGGTGCTGATCGCCCGAGCTCTGTACGGCCTGCCCTACCGTCTTGCCCAGCTGCGCTACGACCACGATACCCGCTCCGGCATGTTCCGCGCGGAGGTTGCTGCTCCCAGTGACGGCCGGCTGGCGTGCAGGGCTCGTATCGACTACGACCGTCCTGTGGCGCCGGCTCCTGCGGATAGTCTCGAAGCCTTTACGATGGAGCGCTACACGGCATATACGCAGAGCGGCGGAAGGCGCCGGTGCTTTTGGATCTGGCACGAGCCCTGGCCGCAACAACGGATCGAGGCAGAGCTCGGGGAGGATAGCCTGCTCCGGCAGACCTTCAAGTGGTATCACGCTGCCGAGCTGGCCGCGGCCAACTACAGTCCGGGTGTACGCGGTGTGTGGATTGGCCGCCCTCACCGAGTGTATCTGTCTCCTGACACGGGCAGGTGATCCGAGCCGTGACCATCGACAACTGTCGCAGAATATATGGTATAATGTATGGCGATGTACAAGACCACTGTGTATCTCCCTGATGACCTGAAGGCCGAGCTCGAGCGCACAGCCGCCGAGGGGCAGTGTAGCGAGGCTGAAATTATCCGCGAGGGAATCCGCCTGGCTATCGCGCAGCACCAGCCTCCGGCACCGCACTCCGGCATTTTCGACAGTGGGGATCCAACCCTCTCCGAGCGTGTGGATGAGCTGCTCAAGGGCTTTGGGGAGCAGTGATCCTGCTCGATTCCAGCGGATTGCTCGCCAATTATGACCGTCGTGACCGCCACCATTCTGAAGCGGCACGAGTTCTGGAGCAACCTCAGAGCCGGATCCTGTCGCCGTTCGTGCTGGCTGAGCTCGACTACCTGATCGCTCAGGTCGCCGGGCAGACAGGAGAGCTGGTCTTGCTGGGGGACGTGGCGAGCGGCGCGTATCAGCTGGAGCCCTTTAGCGGCGCGGACGTCGCTGCTGCCATCGCCGTCATCGAACGCTATGCCGACCTCCGTCTGGGCCTGGCTGACGCTTCGATCGTGGTGCTTGCCGAGCGCTACGGATGCCACGATATTCTGACCCTTGATGAGCGGCACTTCCGTGCCGTCGTCGGACCAAATGGGAAGCCGTTCCGTCTGCTTCCCTACGATGCCTGAGCATGTTTCGCCCAAAGCGAGCATGAAGTCGATAGTTCGGGAGGAAGTCCAGCGCCAGGCCTATGACGCGATTGTCGTCGGGTCGGGGCCGAACGGACTTGCTGCTGCTATTGAGCTGGCCCGGGCAGACTGGTCCGTGCTGCTCCTGGAGGCCGAGGACACGATCGGAGGCGGAGCGCGGTCGGCCGAGCTTACCCTGCCCGGGTTCGTGCATGATATCTGCTCGGCGATCCATCCCCTCGGGGTCGGCTCGCCGTTCTTCCGGACCCTTCCACTGGAGGAGCACGGCCTGGAGTGGATCTTCCCATCGTCTCAGGCGGCCCATCCCCTGGATGACGGCAGGGCCGTCCTGCTGGAGCGCTCGGTAACAGAAACCGCCCGACAGTTTGGCCCTGACGCCGATACGTACCGGCGACTCATGGAGCCGGTCGTGGCGGATTGGGACAAGCTGGCTGTCGATCTGCTTGGTCCACCACGGTTCCCCCGTCACCCGCTTGCGCTTGTCCGCTTTGGACTGCGCGGTCTTCACTCGGCCTGCAATCTGGCGGAAGGGCTCTTCGATGGCCCGCAAGCACGGGCTCTCTTTGGGGGCATGGCGGCGCACTCCATGATGCCGCTGGAACGGGTCCCCACTGCTGCCTTCGGGCTGGTCCTCTCCCTGCTCGGCCATGCGGTGGGCTGGCCCATGCCACGCGGTGGGACTCAGCGTATCGCCGATGCGCTGGCTTCTTACTTCCGGTCGTTAGGTGGCGAGATCGTCAGCGGAGCGCGGGTTGAATCGATCGACGAGCTGCCCACCCCGCGCGCCATTCTGCTCGACGTGTCGCCTCGGCAGCTTCTCCAACTGGCCGGACACCGCTTCCCACTCTGGTATCGGAACCAGCTCGAGCGGTATCGTGCCGGCCCAGGCGCGTTCAAGCTCGATTGGGCGCTCGATGGACCTATTCCGTGGAAGGCAACGGAGGCCGCTCGGGCCGGTACGGTGCATCTCGGCGGGACACTTCCGGAGATCGCCGCTTCGGAGCGCGCGGTCTGGCGGGGTGCGCATGCGGAGCGACCGTTCGTTCTGGTGGCACAGCAAAGTCTGTTCGATCCAACCCGTGCTCCGCCGGGAAAGCACACGGCGTGGGCCTACTGTCATGTTCCGAACGGCTCGACGTTCGACATGACGGAGCGGATCGAGGCGCAGCTAGAGCGCTTCGCGCCGGGCTTCCGCGACCGTGTCCTGGCGCGGAGCGTGATGGCGCCCGCCGACCTCGAGCGACACAACGCCAACCTTATCGGAGGGGACATCAACGGCGGTGCTATGACACTGCGGCAGCTTCTCATTCGACCTGCTCTCAGACCGGTGCCCTATACCACTCCCGATCCCCGGCTCTTCCTCTGCTCGGCGTCGACACCTCCGGGAGGAGGTGTGCACGGCATGTGTGGCTATCTGGCGGCACGTGCGGCCTTATGCCGCCAGGCGTAATCTAACGGAGTTAGAGCGATTGAAAGTGACATTAAGCCGGTAGGGGACACCCAAGCCTGCGGCGGGGTACCCGCTTGTGGGCTGACTGGGGTAGGTATGCGCCCGATTTCGCGGAAGCCACCTACATTTTGTGGGTGGCCGGGAGGGCACCACACCCAGAGGGTAGCCGGGGCTGCTCCTACGACGCCCGCTGTGGGAAATACCTACCCCAGTCAGTCCCCTGGCGGGTGCCCTCCCGGCCCGCGTTGCCATAGTCAAAGAGATCTTGGAAGGCGTCTAGAGCGACAATGCGCGACATTCGGCGCTGGTGACTTCCTCCCTTATACAACTGCTTGATGTGCGTGCACTCTGTGGCCTCATTTCGCAGCACGAACTATAGTGGAAGCACGGTGGAAGATGGAGGGCCTGTGGGCCCGGGAGGTGTACTGCTTACCGGCTCTGGCACGGCGGTGGATCGACTTACGTACACTGTGTGGTTTGAGGAGGGTAAGCATGAAAGCGCACAGGCGCAGTATTCAGCACCGGCTGGGTGCAGGGCTAACCTCCGTGGTCGTCCTCGCTCTGGTTACCACGCTGGGGCCCGCTCAGAATAGAGCGCTGGCCGGCAGCTCACTCGGCGCTGCCTCGGCTGCCTCGGCTAAGGATACCCTGATTGTCGCGATGCCGAGCGACATGCAGAACCTCGATCCAACGCTCTCCAGCGCCGACATTCCGACGCAGGAGATGCTCACCAACGTCTACGGTTGGCTGCTCGATTACAAGCTCGTTACCCGAAACGGCCAGCTGTACGGCGACGCGAACCATTTTGTGGGTGGCATCGCTCAATCGTTCAAGCTACTGAACCACGGCAAGACGCTCCGCTTCTTCCTGCGGCATAATGCCCGTTTTGCCAACG
>Ga0207416_1002080_pt1 | contig 23236 bp, 27 predicted proteins | sample PaiPotPPM11metaG_FD_184107 | JGI IMG/M metagenome (GOLD analysis project Ga0207416, IMG submission 184107) | Iron sulfur acid spring bacterial and archeal communities from Banff, Canada, to study Microbial Dark Matter (Phase II) - Paint Pots PPM... ...
GTGGTCTGCCGTCCAGACCAAGGATATTCAAACGCTCATCAACAAGGTGATGCGAACAGAGGGTATCCTCGACCAATCTGCAGAGGGAGCATGAGTGACGGGTTATTTATGCGGAGTGGTACTAGTATGATCGTATGGAAAAGGTTTTCTATACGAGAGAAGTAGTAAGCCTTCCTGGTTTCTCTCTGCATTAGCTCGATTACTGGGCAAGAGAGCGCATCATTCCCCGCGAAGGAATACTGAAGAAGTCTCAACAGGAGGGTCCAAGCCATGCGACTAGCTGAGCTGCTCGATGCATTGGACTATACTGCCTTCCCACAATATTATCTGAAAACAGATCGCGAGCATTCTCCTGATATCGCACCTCTCTTTCGATCTGCCAAAGACGCTGGAGTAGATGGAATCTACGTCGTTCAGTCAAGTTCTCAGGACAAGAATATCCTCCCAGTACGGCCAGCAGTCTATGTCGCTGAAGCTCAAACGCCAAAGCAAGCGCGAGAAATCCATCGTGCTTTGCCTCATGGCCACTTGTCGCCTTATTTACCACATGGCTCAACACCATACAGCTTGCACCTCAAGCATAGAATACAAATTGTCTCTCCTGATACGAGATGACACAACTTTCTTGTCCAAGGGCATTTCCTCATGACAAAAAGAGGGGGAGATGAGCTGATCTTCTAGACCAGGCTCACTCCTTTCTCCTGAAGGTCAACTCAGGATGTCACCGCTGGTGAGCGCGTCCACCTGTTGCTCTGTCAGCGTTCGGGCTGGTCGGTGTTCTTTCCGGCCTGAGCGCGTTCTGGCTCATCTGTGGATCAGCGTTTCATGACGATGCTCATGGCGCTTTCATGACACTTCCTCCTTCTCTTTGTATCAGAGAGGGCGAGACGCATCAGCTGGGGGGAGTGGTCCGAACTCCCTCCGGGCGGGCCTTTCCGTTCTGAAATGCTCTCACAAAAAAGAAAGCAGAAACAACATGCGTGCAGATATCGTACCCAGAGCGACTTTTCCTGATTATGAACTGACGGATCACACACAAACGCGCCGCCGCTTGAGTGAATTGCAGGGGAATGATCCGATGATCTTGATCCTCTCGCGTGGGCACTATTGCCCGAAGGATAACCAGCAGCACTTGGAACTTGCCGCCTTTTATCCGCAGATTGCTGTAGCCTATACCAGGATGGTGACGATTTCAACTGGTAATCTGCTGGAGACACGTGAGTTCCGTGATTCTGTCGGGGCGCAGTGGACCTTTCTTTCAGACTCAGGCCGCAAAATACAGCAAGACCTGGATATCCAGGAGTACACAGACCCGTTTCATAACCCGATGATACCGTATACATTTGTCCTTGAACCCGGCCTGCTTATCTACAAGATGTATAACGGCTACTGGTTTTGGGGCCGTCCGTCACCCGAAGAACTGAGACTGGATTTGCGGGAAGTCACGCGGAAGATCCGCCCTGACTGGGACCTGGCAGTTCCGGGATTGCATGAAAACTGGGAAGGCGATAAAACCAAGCATTACCCCTATAAAGAGCGAAAATGACGGAAAGAGGTTGATGCATGGAAAGACACCTCGGTCTCCAATTTACAAGAGGTCGATGGAAGAAGCCGCATTGGGAGCGGTTTTCGGCATCCGACTCCACAGAAGTCGCTCATGCTTCACACCAAATATGTCCAAGGACCCCGTCTTCTGTTACACTGACAGAGAGCAGAAATGTTGGTGTGGCCTGCAGACGTCGTGAGACTCATCAACCCAAGAAAAATCAGCGCGAAGGGGAAGAGACCATGAGCAACAGAGAAGACTATCAATTGCCTCCTAGTTTCCGTGCAGAGGTTTGCTCGGTTGTCAGTGGAAGCAAGCAGACACACTGAATGTGATCCTGGTGGCGAAGTCCATGTTCACACTCGGAATGAATGCATGCAAAAGGAAAAAGAGCATCGTTTTCGACTTCGCCACCAGGATCGAAAGTGGCCATGAGGCATGGAATTCCCACATTTCCACCGATGATCAGACCATATCCAGAATGTACGGCCATGTGCTTGGCGTGTCTGGAAGGAGAGAGAATGAGCCGTGAACAGCGAGCAGGGGCCGTCGAAAAAGAGACCGGCCGCCTCGAATCCTTCAGTGACGGCGTCTTTGCCGTCGCCATTACGTTGCTGGTGTTCAATTTGCAGGTGCCACACCTGCCGGGAGCGATCTCCGTGCCTGCGTTGGGCAGCGCGCTGCTTGCGCAGTGGCCTTCTTACCTCACGTTCATGACGAGTTTTGCCACGATCTTGATCATGTGGGCGAGCCATCATGGCATTTTCAGATTGGTGTACAGGGCAGACACCCCCTTTCTGTTCGCCAATGGCTTGCTGCTCTTGTTAGTGACCGTGGTGCCCTTTCCCACCTCTCTGGTGGCCCAGTACCTCATCACGCCTGCGGCGTCTCTGGCGTGTGCTGTCTATGCCGCCGTCTTTGTCGTGATCAACGTGGCCTACAACCTGCTCTGGTGGGCAGCTATGCGTCAGCGCCGTCTGCTGCACCCAGCCGTGACGGCTCGCCAAGTGAAGAGGCTGACGCGCCACATTCTGCTGGGATTGCCAGTATACCTGCTGGCGACCCTGCTGGCGTTCTGGAATCCCTATGTGAGTCTGGGCCTGTGCAGTTGCCTGTGGATCTTCTGGGCCTTCACCTTCTATGAACACAGCCCGAGTCCGCACCGTCTCACGGCAGGGCAAGACGGGGAGATGGCGCCTTCAAGCGATGCGTGAGGGAGAAGGGTGCTGCTGCGTGCACCTCTGGTGAAGAAGCTTTCATGCCTTCCATCAGAGCAGAGAGTTCAATCCTTCTGTAGGTAGTGGGTCATCCCGAGGGGAGGCTGTGGTAAAATGAAAACATCATCCCTCCAAAAAGGAGATCTCCTCATGATAATAATTACTATTTGCTGCCAAAACTGTGGAAGTGAAGATTTAGTGCGTAATGGTTATGAACCAAATAGGAAACAAAGATATCGCTGTAAATCTTGTAAGAGGCAGAATTGTGAAAATCATGCACCAAATGGGTACACGGAAGAGCGTCGTGAAGAAATCATAAAGGCCTATCAAGAGCGAAATAGTATGCGAGGCATAACGAGAACATTTGGTGTAGCACGCAATACCGTGAAAGATTGGCTAAAAAAAAAGCAGCCAAACTCCCTCCTTTGAAGAATACATTGATTGCACCAGACCCAAATGATCCAAATGCAACAATTTTGGAATTAGATGAGCTGTGGTCATTTGTATTTAAAAAAGTAAATAAGGTATGGGTATGGATTGCTCTTTGTAGGAAAACACGACAGATAGTTGCGCGAGCTATTGGAGATAGGAGTGAGAAAACATGCTGTGATCTCTGAAACAATATTCCAGACGAATATCGTCAAGGACACTGTTTTTCAGATTTTTGGAAAGCATATCAAGCAGTTATTCCAGAAGATCAACTGACGCAAGTAGACAAAGAAATAGGGGAAACAGCACATGTCGAGCGATGGAATTGTACGCTTCGGCAACGCCTTGGCCGTTTCGTTCGTGAAACGATTTCTTTCTCTAAATCGATATTCATGCATATTGTTTGTCTAGATCTGTTTCTTCATCGCTACAATCTGGACAAGGCCACCCTCCTAGATTGACCCACTACCCCCTAAGGAATATGATACAATCTCTTTGAGGTGTCAGCGGACAGACTCCTAACGAGAGAACGAAGGAGAACGGACGTGCGCATTGTTTCCCTCTTGGCAAGTGCGACTGAGATGGTCGCCGCATTAGGTTACCAGGATCATTTGGTCGGACGTTCCCATGAATGTGATTACCCATCTGAGGTTCTGGCTCTGCCTGTCGTGAGCACTGTGCAAATCGATATCCATGTGACGAGTGCTGAAATTGATGCTCAGGTACGTCAGCGGATACACCAGCCCAAACCAGATAACCCTGCGTTGCAAGCTCTGAGCATCTATGCTCTTGATCTGGAATTGTTGCAGCAATTGCGCCCAGATGTAATCTTGACCCAAACACAATGTGAAGTCTGCGCCGTGAATGAACGAGATGTCAGGCAAGCTATTGCGCAGCTGACAGGTCTTCACCCTCAGGTGGTCTCGCTGGCCCCCTACCGACTCCAAGATGTGTGGGAAGATGTCAGAAGGATCGGTAACGTGCTTGACGATCCTGATCGGGCACAGATCCTTGTTCAGCACTACCAACAACGACTCGATGACCTGCGTCACAAAACAACCGTTTTTGGCTTGGAGCCACGTGTTGCTGTCCTTGAATGGCTTGATCCGTTGATGGGAGCTGGCAATTGGACTCCTGAACTGGTCAGCTATGCAGGAGCAAAGAATCTCTTCGGTGAGGTCGGACACCATTCCCCTTCTCTCGGTTGGGAAGACCTCCAGATGGCTGACCCAGATGTGATTATTCTGGGACCATGTGGCTACTCCCTTGAGCGCACCATCAAAGACGTCCCTTTACTCTCTGGACATCCCATCTGGCAGGAACTCAAGGCCGTACGAGAGCGCACTGTTTACGCCATTGATGGCAATCAGTACCTCAATCGCTCTGGACCTCGCTTAGTTGAATCAGCAGAATTGCTCGCACAGATGATCTGGAAAGGACAGCTTGATCTTTCTGTGGATGCTCATGGATGGGCACCAATAGCAAACGGGGCAGCCTAAATCCTGCTTCTTTCCATAAGCCATCTGCACATCTGGCGAGCATGGTTTCTCCCTCTCAACACGGTAGCAGAAGACCACCCATCATTTGCCTTGAGCGTCAATGAAGAAAACACTCCTCAACCTAGCGTTCACCTTTATAGGTAGACGACCAGCCAAAAAGGGCTCGTAACCTCTGCCCAGGATTGAACTTGAAGACCCAATTGTCCTCTTCTGGACGGACATAAAAGCCGCCAAAGCCCGGCAAGGTCACACTTTCGCCAGCTTTGAAACTGTCATAGAGCGTTTCAAGAAAGCCATCGACCCAGGCCGTTGCTGTCGCTTCATCGGTGTGCATCCGTGCAGCAAGTCGGCGAATGAGATCCGCTTTCTGGATACGATCTGTCATCCTCTTTTCTCCTCCTTATAAACCAGCAGCTGTTAGTTCCACCTTCAGCGTGTGTAGTCTGCTATGCCGTTTTCGCAGCTGGGCAATGTAGCTCGTCCACTTCTCCACTTCACCACGTCTGTCGTAGAGTGCTCGAATTTTTGTGAGGTAGCTGCAAGCTGCTTGATAGCTACCTCGCCCGCGTGCAGCAATAAGCTGTTCGACATGCTATTGATACAGGTCAAGAGAGGCAGAAGGCTGTGTCTCTTCGGCCTGTTCAGCAGCCTTGAGAGCAAGGCGAGATCCCAGGCCACAGCAATAGGCCTTCAGTGTCATGCCCTGTCGTACTGGATGAAGGATGGCCCCATGCTGAAAATACTGTAGACCTTTCAGAAAGCTCTGCTCCCCGATGAAATGGCGAATGTCTTCTTCTGCTAGAAGTGGAATAGACTTCATCTCTTGGTCCCTCGCTCTAAAGCTGCGAGAAATACATCATACTGCTCGATGCCATATCCAGTCCCCTTGGGCTGAGAAAGAGCCTCACGCACCCAGCCTGCAATGATGTGGCGTTCTTGTGGGGTGGTGTTGCCAATCAGCAAGCCAAGAATATCTTCGTCAAGATCCATACCCGAGTCCGTGTAGAACCATGATGGCTCTATCGTATCATAGGTGAGGAGACGTTGGATATTCCTCCGATCATTGCCAGTTGATACCCAGAGGGCTTATACTACCAGTGCACAGAGAAATCTGACAGGCAGAGCTAGACGGAAGGGCTCAGAAGAGTACAGCAGCTATCTCATCTGTCATGAAAGCAAAAGTATCAGAAAGATGTCAAGAAAAGCAAAGCAATCCAAACAGAAGAAAAAGGGAACTACCAGCTCGTCGCAAGCCAACAAAATGTTCGACCTGATCGGGCAGCACATCTTCCAAGGAGACTATACGGAGGCTATTGCTGGCTGCGAACGCTTGTTGAACGAACTCCCACGACATGCGCCGCTGCGTGCTGATGTGCTCGCCCAATTGGCAACCGCACATGCCATGCTCCAGAACTTCCCACAAAGCTATGAAGCTTTAACCGAAGCACTGGCTCTCCAGCCCAATAATGCTGAGCTGTGGTACAACCGGAGTCTGGCGAGCCGATATACTTCACGCTTTGGTCAAGCTTTACGAGATAGTGAGCAGGCTATCCGTCTCTCGCCAATAGCTGAGCTAGCAAAAGATTTTGACGAGGTGTTGAAAATCAAGATGAAGCGTTCCATTACGTTTATTACGGAATAGTGAGGCAAAAGTGGCAAAGCGGGAGAAGAAGAATAAACCACAACTTGGTAAGCAGCCCCCACGGTACCGCTTCTTTCTCAACCCATATGAGGATGTGCGGTTTAGCAGTTGCCCACAGTGTACAAACAAGACAGGACAGCGCAAGCTCCCTTTGTTCATTCATATTGATCCAGATCAACCATTCCTGCTTAACAAGACCTGCCGTTACTGTGCTCACTGTGATCTGCTTATTGCCCACCAGAATGATTTAGAAGATCTGCTTGCCAGAATCTTTGCGACCCTCAACCCGCAAATCGTTGGCAATGACTACCTGGTGATTGGAACGTTGGATCGTGCTGACTGGAAGCGGATCAACCAGAATCAGCTCTCTATCGCGGATGCAATTGAAGCACTACACGATTTCAAAGATGTGGTCACCTTTAAGCCAATGGGTGGTTGGAGGAGATAGAAGACTCATCTTGTTCCTCATTCCCCCATCCACTTTGGCCGTTCACTGTTTGCAGATGTTCCGATAAAGTCAAGCCAGCTTTGAGCCATTTCTTCTGTCATTGGAATTCGGAGCTATTCAGGGCCTGGTCCCATCCGTTTGACGAGCCAACGAACCCTCCAGATGAATGGAGACATTCAAAGTGATGTCTGCAGGACTCAACCATCCTGTCTCTCATTGTTGTGTTGCCCCCTCATCGAAACCATTTTCTTTCATCCATGCTCCCACAGCTGTATCTAATTCCTGCAAGGCCTCAGCCAGACTCGCATAGGTTTCTTCCCCTTCCCAGATCATTCCCCCATCAATGAAGGCCCGGACAAAAGAACGGCTATAATCATCTCGCCCAATTTCTATCCATCCATAGGTTGTTAGCCATCTGGTCAGATGAGGGAATGCCTGATCAGCAAACTGAGCCATAGGTTGGCCTCCTTTTGTGAAGTGGATATGCTCTGCTACCGCGCTTGTTTTTCATCCTCGCCGTGATAGGCAGGAGTTCACTTCATTATACAGGCAGGGAAAGAACGATGCTGCTCTCGCTTGTTTGTCTTCTGGTGTCCTCTTTACAGACCCAATAGAGAAAGACTAGGAGCTTTCCCGGCAGACCTAGTTGCAAAGACTTCTGTTCCCAAGCGTCTTCTGGTAGAATGAACAAAGCGTCTCTGGAGTCTTTTCACACCGAAGGGAGTCCCTCTTGTCAACAAATGACACGCATCAACAGCTTCTCTTGCACCGATTAGAACGGACACTCATCGCCTTTTTCCTCTTGGCCGCTCTTTTCCTGTTGGTGGTGTATACGACTGCACCATCCATTTACACAGAAATGCTCTTGCTTCAGCCATCTCCGACTGATCGCTACCCCCTAGCGGTGACGCTGTTTCTGCTGGCCATTTTGGCCTTTCTCGCCGTCTTGATTGTTGGCGTCCTGCAGCATTGGCGCTGGCTCTTCTGGCTCCTTCTTCTGGCCTTTGGTTGCTCCATCCTTGAAATTCCTGCCACGATCTTGCAGTTGATGAGAGTTCTTCCCAATCCTTTCCCTCTCTGGTATCATCTTTGTCGGATGGGTGTTGCCGTGATTGAAGTCGCCATTGCTGTCTGGATGGGACAGATCTATCGGCACTCTGAGATTTGGGGCATGGGCAAGAAGAAAACCAACTCTGGAATACGAAAAGATGTGTCATAAAAAACCAAGGTACAAGACGATCATGTGACTCAGGAGATGATTGAGTATCTACACGATTTTAAGGAAACAATGACGTTTGAGCGACGTAGAGTTTCAGGCAAGAGAGGTGACAATGAGCACACATTCACGACCAAACGAGCGGGAAATACAGACCGTTTTAGAGCAACTCAGCAAGGAGGACTTGCTGAGCCTTATCAAGCAGATGGTCCAACGGCACCCTGATCTCACAGAGCTGATAGCAACTAGACAGCCAACAGCCCCCAAGAAGCAGCGACACATCCCTTTCAAGCCAGAAGTCTATCGTCGGCAAGTTGCAGAGATTTTTGCTACCACTGACAGAACAAAATGGGGGTCCGAAGGCAGAGCAGCTGGTCCATTACTGGAGCTGATGGACATCGGTGATACCTCTACTGAGCAAAAGCAGTACGCCGAGGCTGCGACACTCTATGAGATTATCATCCGAGGCATTCTTGACAACTATCATACGTTCCGCTGGCATGCTGAGGAGGGCGATTTAGATGATGTGGTGAAAGCTGGCTTTCCTGAAAAAATCGGACAACACCGCGCTCCAGATCACCATCGCCCTTGACGAGGGCCAAGTTGAGCAAGCGCTCAAACTCTTACAATCTCAGCAACAATCTCAAAACAGTCGTAGTGGGCCATATGGTGATGATAATTTCGATGTCGGCATTGCTGTCGCCAAAGCCGTCGAAGAGAGCCATCCCTATGAGGCCTTGGAGATTTATCGCAGGTACGCTCAAACCCGCATTGAGTGGCGAGGTCGTGAAAACTATGCCATAGCGTGCCAACACCTCACCGATGTCCGCAAGCTCTATAACAAGGTTGGACACCATGAGCTATGGACCAATTATGTGACAGAATTGTGTGAGCGCCATCGCAATTTGCCAGCATTGCGTGATGAAATGGCAAAGGCAAAGCTAATTTGATGATATTGGGTTATCATGGGTAAAATGCATGGATATCCATCCTATTTGAAACCTGCCTTGCCATTTTCTTCATCCTCTGCTGGCTGCACACTCTGTCAACGAATATTAGTGCTGGACAATCTCTTGTGTGGTCTTGAAATGGAGCTTTGCCACTTTTCCTAATGCATCACGGCCTGCTCGCGCAACGATTTCACGTCCCACTGTTACAATCATTGGGCTCGATGCTCCTTTGGGTAGCTCCATACCGATACGCTGAGATAATTCCTCGATCTGGCGGACAAAGGTTGCTCGTGCGATAATAGATGCAGCTGCAACGGCGATATCATCTTCTGCACGAGGCCTTTGTTCAACGGCAATCTCACAGTTCATCTTTTGTAAAGCTGCAAGCACGAGAGGCTCATGGCTGAATTGATCAACAAGAGCGAGACGACTGGCAGTTCTTTCCTGAAGGCTTGCAATCACCTGTGCATGTGCTGTTGCCAATAACAGATTGAGGTTGAGCATCTCCTGGTAGAGCTGATTGTATCGCTCAGGGCGATAAGCAACAATATGCCCGTGACCATGGCAGATTTTTTTAATCTCTTCAGCTAGTGAGAGAATCTTCACATCGGATAACTGCTTACTATCACGCACACCTAATGCCAGAAGTCGAGAGGCTGAGTCTTCATCCACAAAGACACCAGCAACGACAAGGGGTCCGAAGTAATCGCCCTTGCCAGCTTCATCTGTCCCGATATGTGCCATCACTTTTGTCTCTTTTGGAGAAGATGCTGGTGATGATGAGGAAGTATTCTCAATGGATTGTTCAGACACAGAGATAGGCCTATCCCAAAGCGTTGGAGGTGCCTGTTCTGCTTGCTGCTGTTGCCACCAGTGTTCGAGAGTGCTTCGCATCTCGTTTGGATTCCCTTGGATGAGGACTGTCTCTGATGGGTAGAAGTTGATTGAAGTACTCGTATTTCCACTTGTGAACCTGAATTGATAAATTCCATTGTGTATCGCTCTTCCAGCGATCGACCACCCTTGGCTCAGCGCAAAAGTACGGAATTTTTCGACCGTTGTTCGGAGCGAGGGAGGAACGACTCCATCTTGAAGGATTGGCGCGGATGGTGATGCTTTTTGCTGTTGCCACCACGTTTGAAGTTCCGTTTTCAGAACCCCTGCTGGTCCCTGAATGAGCGCATTTCCATTGGTGTAGCAGTCGATGGGAACCTTGGTCATCCCATCTGTCACAAGCAGTTGAAGGCCATTCTGGAGATCTTTCTCTTCAACAATAGGCCAGCCTTGATCAAGAAGATAGGCACGGAACATTTCTACTACCACATCTAATTGTTTTCCCGCCATACAACTCCCTTTCATCCACTACTTAAACTCCAAAAAGCATATGTGCATATTTCTGAACAGAGAATAGTATACCACGTCTATCTTTTTATCTTTGCTGCAGAGAGGTGTTCCCTTTCTCACTCCAGAGGCTCGCGCGAGAACGTGACCACTTCTTTGAAATTGTGCAGATGCTCAGCAATTTGTCTCAAAGACAATTCTTTGTCTTTCATCCGGTTCCAGTCGGTCCTCTCGAGAGTGCCTCTTACAAGATAGTCGTTGCCAATGGCCTCTGGGTGGGTCATCAGAAGTTTCCTGAAAAGCTGCACTTCTAGCTGGTCGCGGTGAACAATGAGCAAATCGCAGGTCTCACAGTAGCGGCATGTCTTCTCCAGTATCATGGGAATGTCTGGGTTGACATGAATGACGAGGGGGAGTTTACGGGCGCGGGTCTTGCCCTCGCATTGTGGACAGGTGGTGAAACGTGTCTCTGGGAATATATTCAGGAAAAAGGAGTAACACGGACGTTGTTTTCCTGTTCGTTTCCAAGTGCCAGTTATAGCACGCCCAACCCTCTCAATGACTGTGTTGGAAGTGACTTCACCCTCGTTGTCCTTGTCAAAAAGGGCAAGGGATTGCTTCACATCATCTCCCTGGGCAAGGTTCATCGTTTGAGTCTTTACGGGCTCCTTTGATCGTCGGATAGCGGGCAGACGCTTTAAATTATCGCGAGCAAAGGGATAGTCAGGGTCAATGGCGAGTGATTGCTTTAAGGCAGATTCTGCTTCGTCGTAACGCAGTTGTGCCACCAGACAGACTCCCAGGTTTCCCCAATAGGGTGCGACACGGGCCCCTGTTTCAGTCAGCTGTCTGAACAACTGTTCGGCTTCCGGCCATTGTTCCTGTTTCATCAGACGTACAGCCTGTGCAAAGCGTTCTTCCCTTTCAGCAAACTGCTCTAATGTAATACTGGCTCCGTGCAATTGCATGGCCTCTTGGAGTTCCTGTCGACTTTCTCTCAGTTGTGACGCAAATCGGCGTGCCATTTCGTTTTTATCATTCTTTGTGAGTTCAACTGCACGCTCAAAGTCGTGTACAGTTTCAGCCAAGCGTCCTAGATGGTAGGATGCCAAACCATGATTATGCCAAAACTCGGCTCTTGTGGGATCGAGAGAGAGAGCTTCGCTGAGAACATCGTAGCTTTCACGGTAATTTCGTAACATGCCCTGCGCTAGCCCTATCAGACCGAGTACAGTGAGACGCATTTCTGAGCGTTTGGGCAGAGAGTTGAGTAAGGGTTCGCAAGTGCGGATACAGCCCGCAAAATCGCCTCCGCGCATCTGCTGTTCAGCATATTGGATACGGTCAACGAGCCTTGCTTGGATGTGATAGGCTTCCGATGGTCTTTGTTGTCGTTGTTTCAACGACTTTGAGAGTTTGGAGCGTTTTGATTTTTTTGACATACTTCTTCCCACTGGAGTTCCATTTCCTGTTGAGGCAGGAATGAATGGTTGAGCAATTGTACACTGCTACTGTATCCATTTTCGCTGTTTTTGGCAAGTCTTCTGGAGGAGTCTTTCAGTAGGAGGAGAGCACATATCCACTATCGCTGAAAATCTACCTTTCTCGCAAAGAACTTGCACTATCAACAGTCTAGCAAAAGACTACCTAATGCACCATTTCCATAGGATATTCTCTAGTTTCTGAATAACGTCTCGATGGATCGTTGGCACTACCTGGCTTGCTTTTGCCGAGATCAATTAAAGAAGACAAAGCCATTCTATGTTACTTCATTATCCTGATCTGCCCTGGGTTACAAGCTCAAAAGAGTACTGCAAGCATAGGTATCTGCTTTGACAGTGAGAAACTGTACAGCGAGAGGATGTCCTTGTTCATCATATGTCAGGCGTTGGAGTTTGAACAAGGGTGCAGGATCGTCTGGAGAGAGTTCAAAGAGCATGCGCTCACTACTGCTTGCGTGCATCACTTCAACAGTTTCTGTACATCTCCTCGGCTGCTTGCCCAATTGTCGCATGAGGGAGTAGACATCACTGCCAGCCTGCTCCAATTCCGGTGCCACTTCCGCAAACCAGAAGGGAAGATACGTATCGCTTACCCAGACCACCGTTTTGTCTGTCCGATGTAAATCCCAACATTCAGCGGGAGATTTCTGTACAATTCAGTGGGCTATGAGGTATACTCTGAATAGACGAGATTGACGCCTTGCCATGGAAGAGGATATGTGTCATGGCGAAAGCACCTATACCACTGACCGCGCTTTCTGAAGAGCAACGGGCGGAAGCCTAAGCTCGCTTTGAACTCTTGCGCCCCCCACTGGAAGAGGGAGTCTCCCAGGCACAGATTGCTCGTACCCATCAACTCTCCAAGAGTGCGGTGCAACGTTGGGTCACGCGGTATCGAGAGCAAGGGTTGGCTGGACTCGCCACGATGCCGCGAAAAGACAAGGGAAAGCCTCGTCGTCTGCCAGAGCAAGCGATTACGTTGATAGAAGGGTTGGCCTTACAGACTCCTCCACGCTCAGCAGCAGCTATTCATCGTCAAGTGGTTGAGATAGCCAAAGAACAAGGATGGAAACCACCCTGCTATGAGCGAGTGCGCCAGATTATCAAGAACCTCGATCCTGCGTTAGCGACGATGGCTCACCAGGGCGCCGCTGCCTATCGTGAGGAGTTTGATCTGCTCTACAGGCGAGAGGCGACGCACTCCAATTTTGAAGCAATATCAGAATCCATCAGACTGCTGTGGGGTGCCTGCGAAGCCTTATTTACTCCGCGCCCACTTGGACCGCTGTATGATATTGCTACTCAGACTCAAGGTGCTTTATCTACGCTCATGGGTATGGGGCGCGACACGGGGCGTCCAACATTATTCTCCGCCTTTCTTGATGAGCTGCAGAAGAGTGCTGACCCCACCATCGTGGTCTTTGAAGATGTCCACTGGGCAGATGAAGCAACGTTGGATCTGATCAAGTTTCTGGGACGGCGCATCTCGCAGCTTCCCGTTTTGTTTCTTGTCACATACCGCGATAACGAACTGAGCCTCGACCATCCCCTGTGGTCTGTAGTTGGCGATCTGCGAGGCAAAGCTGTCACCCGACTGAGGCTCAACCCTCTTTCTGAGCAAGCGGTCACATGCCTGGCCAACCAGGCACATCGATCCGCTGAACAGCTCTATACCATCACCGGTGGAAACCCATTCTTTATCACTGAAGTCTTGGCCAGTGATACTTCCGGTGTTCCCCTGATAGTGCGCGATGCTGTTCTCACTCGAATCGCTCACTTATCACCGGCTGCTCGCCCCCTCCTCGAACTCGCTTCTGTCGTGCCTGCCCGAATCGAATACTGGCTCCTGGAAGCAATCCTGGGTTTGGCAACCTCGGCATTAGAGGAATGTCTCACTAGCGGTATGCTATCTCTGGATCAGACGACAGTGGCCTTCCGGCACGAACTCGCACGCCAAGCGGTTGAAAGCACCCTTTCTCCACTCCGCCAGCAGACACTGCATACGCAGGTGTTACAAGCCCTGCTCGACCATGGGGAGGACATTTCCCAGGCTGCTCGTTTGGTCCACCACGCGGCAGGAGCACACCATAAGGCGTTGGTGGCACGCTATGCGCCCCTGGCAGCGAAGCAGGCGGCAGCACAAGGCGCTCATCGTGAGGCAGCAGCACAGTACGCAACAGCGTTGTGGGTTGCCGACCAGTTCTCTCTCGAACGGCAAGCCGAACTGCTCGAAGGACGTGCTTATGAATGTTATCTCACCAGCCAGATAGAGGAAGCTGTGCAAGCACGCCAGGCCGCTTTGCGGATCTGGCGGCAGCTCGACAGATCAGACCAGATCGGTCATACGCTTCGCTGGCTTTCCCGCCTCAGCTGGTTTCTCGGCAGGTCAAGTGAAGCTGAACAGTATGCAGAAGAGGCGGTACACTTGCTCGAAGCCCTCCCGCTCGCTGCCGAGTTAGCGATGGCCTACAGCAACAGAGCCCAATTATCTATGCTCGCTGATAACACGGCTGAGGCGGTGCGGTGGGGAGAGCGGGCCATTGGGCTTGCCGAGTCTCTGGGAGATGCCGAAGCGTTAGTACATGCCTTGAACAATGTAGGGACTGCTCAGCTTACCGCCCAGGATGAGCGGGGACGTGCCCACTTGGAACGGAGTTTGCAGCTCGCCTTGGAGTGAGGATGGGAGGAACACGTCGCACGTGCATACACCAATCTGGCCTGTTGCGCCGTGATTACCCGTGACTATCCACTAGCCGAGCGTCTCTTGCGGGAAGGCCTCGCCTATTGTGCTGAACATGATCTCGATTCCTGGGGAACGTATATGGGGGCCTGGAAGGCCCGTGTTCGCTTTGAACAGGGAGCCTGGAATGAGGCGGCTGAGGAGGCAACACGCGTGCTCGATCAATATCGACTTGCTCCTGTAGCCAAAATCGCGGCCCTGGTGATCCTCGGTTGGGTACGGGTTCGGCGTGGCGATCCAGGCTGCACAGCGCTACTCGATGAAGCCTACACCCTGGCGCTGACCACTGGAGAACCCCAACGGATCGTGCCTGTGGCCGCTGCACGCGCCGAAGCAGCGTGGCTCCGTGGAAATCAGGAACAGTGCCTAGCTGAAACGCACAGGGGCTACGATCTGGCATTGGAGCATGCGGATCCGTGGAAGTTGGGTGAACTGAGCGTTTGGATGTGGCGTGTAGAGGGCCTGACCAGCGTGTCCGCTCCAATTGCAGAGCCGTTCGCACGGCAGATCGCCGGGGATTGGCGGGGGGCTGCTGCTTTGTGGGCACAAATGGGTTGCCCTTATGAGCAGGCACTGGCGCTCGCCGATGGAGATGAGGAGGCTCTGCTAAACGCACTCACGCTCTTCGAGCGGCTTGGAGCCTAGCCTGCCGTCACCCTGCTACGACAGAGATTACGAAAGCAAGGCATCGGGGGGATTCCACGAGGCCCTCGTCTCTCCACCCGAACGAATCAGATTGGTCTGACGACCCGGCAACTAGAGGTCTTGGAGCTTCTGGCAAAGGGCTTATCCAACGCCGAGATCGCCAACCGACTCTCTACCTCACCTAAGACGATCGATCATCATGTCTCAGCAGTATTGGCCAAACTGGGGGTGCATTCGCGGGCACAGGCCGTGGCAACTGCCTATGAGATGAAGCTGATTCCCAACATAGGGAACCCACAAGCCTAAGATGGGGAATACTCCCGATGGGAAAAATGGGAGACGCGAGTTATCCTTTCTGTGAGAGCGTTGAGGTATAGCGCTCTCTAGCAACCAAAAAAGGAAACGAGCATGTCCGATAAACGCGAAGACTTTCTAATCCGCTATAAACATGATTTTGCCCCTTTCATTGTGAAGAAGATTGCAATAATTGGTGGGGGTGTATCTGGAGTAGCTACTTTCGTAGAACTGGTTAAATTGATAGTACATAACAAAGAAAATAATAACATAAGCATTAGTATTTTTGGTGGTCTCCCCCTTAAATGTTCATAGGCTGCGGAACCAAGAGGGCGTTTCGTAACTCAGATAAACGGAGCATTTCTGATGACGAAAGTTATCAGCCTGCTCGCAACTCTTACCCTAGCTCTACTGCCCTTTGACAGTACTTTGATGGCTTTGGCATGTCACACTTCTACAGGAGATGCAAATTCGACTAACGGATCAGCAGGAAAGACACAAGATGTGTTTGTTCTCCTAAAAGAGTTTTTAATCATATCTTCTCTTACGACCTTTGCCCAAGGAGTCCATTACCGTTTCTTCATTGCCAATGGGGGAACAACGATGCACGAGTGAAGCGAAGTGCCGCGTCAGATTATGCAACATCCTAGACGGAAGGGTTGCGGACTGGTCCACTATGCTGCAGACAGAAGCGGAACCCATCACGCCCATCCGCCTATCGGCGTTTTGTAGAAGAGAATGGACTACAGGGCCAGATTCTGGCGGCGGTCTCCTCTGTCAGCGCCGATCAGCCATCTCAGCTCGAGGAGGCATCGGGAAAGATTACGAGCCTGTTTGCCAGGAGTGAGATGCCCAGAGATATTGCCGAAGCGATAGGCCTCGCGTATGCCAATCTCGGTCCTGAGCAGCCCGTAGCAGTGCGCTCTTCGGCTACCGCTGAGGACCTGCCCGAGATGTCGTTTGCCGGTCAGCAGGAGACCTACCTGAACATGCGCGGCGAAGCGATGGTACTCGATGCTGTCAAACGCTGCTGGGCTTCCCTGTGGACCGCACGAGCCATTGGTTACCGTGCCATTCACACCATCGCGCCCCAGGATGTTAGCCTGGCGGTGGTAGTACAGGAACTGGTTCCCGCCGACGCGGCTGGTATCCTGTTCACCGCTAATCCCATGACTGGCGTACGTGAGCAGGTGATGATCAATGCTGCCTGGGACCTGGGTGAAGCTATTGTCGGCGGTCTGGTTACGCCCGATATGGTTGTCGTCGATAAGGCAAGCGGAAGGATCGTCTCGCAGGAGATCAACGAGAAGGATGTCATGACGGTACGAACCCCCGAAGGCACGCATGAGGAACCTGTCCCGGCGGATCGGCGTAAACAGCCAGTGCTCAGTGCAGAACAGGCCGCCGAACTTGCTCGCGTCGGTGTGCGCATCGAGGAGTTGTATGGGCAGCCAATGGATATCGAATGGGTGCGAGACTTGGGGCAAATCTTTGTGGTACAAGCCCGTCCGGTGACCGCTCTGCCCGAACTTCTTGACATCACACCGATAGAATGGAAGCTTGCAGATCCTAAAGGGCAGTACATGCGTGCTAGTGTTATCGAACTGATGCCCGACCCGCTCTCTCCGCTATTCACTACCCTGGGCCTACCTGCCTGGAACAATGCTATGAAAGGATTAATACGCACTCCAGGGATTGTCAAGGTGGGCAACCGAACGTTGGTCGAAATTTTTGATGCGTATACCTTGATGACCATCAACGACTATGCCTACTACGATCTCACCTCAATCAGAAAGAATCCAGGGAAGCTCGTCGTGTTGGTCCCAAATTTTGTTCCACTGATGAAGTTTGCCATAAAGACTGCCAAGCAGCGCTGGGAAAAGGAACACTCCGAGTACATTGATCTGGTGAAACGCTGGGAAGAGACCAATCTGGCTACTGCGTCGGCTGGATACCTGTTCAATGGAGTCGCGGTCATTACTGACGAAGCAGCGAAATACTATCTCACGATACAAGGTGGTATTCTCCCAGCCGCGTATATGAGTGAACTGTTTTTCACGATTGTCTACGACAAACTCATCAAACGCTGTAGTGATCCATCTGCGCCAACCTTCGTGCTGGGCTATGATAGTGAACCCATCCGAGCCGAGAAATCGTTGTACGACCTCGCGCAGTGGGTACACACACAGCCGGAACTGAAGAAGGCATTGCAGGAGATGTCTGGTCCTGGCTTCGAGGAGTTGTATCGAGCAGACCAGGTGACAGGAGCAGATCAGGAGGTCTGGTCGGAGTTGCGTCGGCGCTTCACATCTCACCTCATACACTATGGGCACGCCATCTATGATCTCGATTTCGCTAAACCTCTGCCGGTTGATGATCCCACCGCGCTGTTTGAAACGCTTAAGTTTTTCCTGAGCGGCAAGGCGACCAATCCCAACGCGCGGCAGGAGAAAGCAGCGACAAAGCGTGAGCAGGCCAAGCAGGAGATTCTTGCCCGGCTAGGGAATGGACTGCGTGCTAGGATGTTCAAACGAATGCTGAACTGGGCGCAGGATATGGCACCCTTGCGCGAAGATGCTCTGGCAGATGTGGGCCTGGGATGGCCGATGGTACGCCGAATGCTGCACGAGCTGGGACGACGACTGGTCGAAACAGGCTCCGTCGATACGCAGGACGATATCTTCTGGCTGAATGTGGATGAGGTGCAGGAGGCAGTTCGCGCACTGGACGGAGGGCAGACACCTATGTAGTATCAGGATCAGATAGCTGAACGCCGGACCAGATGGAAGCGCGAGCAGAAGGTGAATCCTCCGGTTGCCCTGCCAATCAAAGGGGGTACCCGCTTCCTGGGTATCGACTTCAAGGAGGTGATGCCTGCGAGGTCCGAGCAGGTGGCAGGCAATATCCTCAAAGGGATCGGTGCCAGTGCGGGTAAGGTTACCGGAGTGGCGCGAGTCATTCACGGTCCCGACGAGTTTGTCCAGATGCAGCACGGCGACATCCTGGTTGCCAGGATTACCACTCCGGCCTGGACACCACTCTTCGCGCTGGCTGCTGGCGTGGTGACCGACGTGGGTGGCCCTCTGAGCCATAGTTCGATCGTCGCTCGCGAGTATCATATTCCCGCTGTTCTTGGTACAGGCTTCGCGACCGAACGCCTCCAAAGCGGCCAGACCATAACAGTCGACGGAGATGCCGGAACCGTGAAGATAGAGGAGTAGATTTTGATAGTCTTCAGTAGACATTTGGACTTGTTTTTGAGCTCGAAATAGACATTGATAGACGCTCGTAGACCCCTTGGACCCGAATTCCTAAACTGTGTGTCAGAAGCTCGAGTCCTCTCAGTCTCACTTTTTCACAAGTTATCCACAAGCCGAGGAGTGTTTTTTGCCTTTTTAAATACATTTTATACTTCAAATAGCTCAATACTCATTGAGAATATTCAACGTAAGGAAAAAATAGTTCCCGTTGGAGTGACGTGCATGTGGAGCATACTTTGATGAGAGGCATGCTGCTGCGATCTGTTGCTCTTCTTGAACCCCCCTTTCAGTTTCGTGAGAAACGATGTGTAAAGGACAGAGAGGCCACTGCTCAAGGGAGCTTGTACGGCACCAAGGCGGATTGCAGCAGAGTCTCTGAGAGGTTGCATTGTCAAAGAGAGCGTTGTGTTGTTTCTGTTGTCAAGAGAAGGATGACCTTTGCGTATCCTGTTAAAATGATCCAGTTTCATGAGAGAATACTCTTTTCTAGGGAGAAAGATAGTTCTTCTTTTTTAGCAGAAAGGTCTCTCTGTGACTATGATATCCCCTGGAGAGTGGGAAGAAAATCCTATGCACACATGAAATGAAGGAGCTTCATTTTACTGGTGAGCTTATTTCACTTAACTTGATGGAGAACCCGAGACGTTCATCCTACAAAGAGGGGGTGCCGAAGGGGGAACTCGAACCTCTACCTATACCATATACTCCCTCAAAGCCCTTCTCACCTTGCTTCAAATGTTTTCTTTTTCTCATCCAGAAGGCTCTCTGTAGCAACCCGCGTAGCAACGGCATGTTAGCTTTGTCAGGACAATCCCTGTCTTATCTTCCAAGCTGCACCCAGGTTAACACGCTAGTGCTTTTACGACAGCAGAACAGTTTAGCTTGGAATTCGCAAACACTCTTTCGTTGTCAAGAGACTCCAAGCGGAGTATAACATATATGTTCATAAATGTTCATAATATTGGAGATCGAGAATGATGGATACGGCTCAACAGATCGTCACACAAGTGGCCCAAGGTGATTTTGCCGCAGTGGAGCAACGCCTGGCGGGTCACATCAAACCTTTCCTCTCTGTAGATGCACTCCGGGCCTCTTGGCAGGGGATTGAACAGCAAGTTGGAGCGTTTCAAGAACAGGGAAAAACGTCAGTCGTCCAAACACCACAGGGTCTCGTGCAGGTGGTCACCTGCATTTTTGAGCAGGCACGTCTGGATGTGAACGTCACCTTGAATGACATAGGCGAGATCGTCGGTTTCACGATTACTCCTGAGGGAACTGTTGAACAGCAGGCGAACGCGACCTATGAGCCTCCGCCATACACGGAGCGTGAGCGTTTTCACGAACAGGAGGTGCAGATAGGGCACGGAGAGTGGATTTTGCCAGCGACAGTGAGCATTCCGCAGGGCGATGGGCCATTTGCGGCGGTGCTTCTGGTGCATGGATCGGGACCACAGGACCGCGACGAGACGTTGCCACCCAACAAGCCATTCCGCGATCTGGCCTGGGGACTAGCCTCGCAGGGCATCGCTGTTCTGCGCTACAACAAACGTACCAAAGTCTATGCTGCCAGCTTGAAGCGTGAGAGAGACACCCTTACAGTTAAGGAAGAGGTCATTGATGATGCGCTCTCTGCGGTAGCCCTCTTACGTGCGCGACCAGAGATAGACACGCAGCAGATCTTTGTGCTAGGGCACAGCTTGGGCGGCTACCTGGCTCCACGTATTGGTGAGGCCGACCCGCAGATTCGCGGCCTGATTATCCTGGCGGGTTCTGCACGGCCATTGGAGGATGTGATCCTGGATCAGATGACCTATGTGCTTTCGCTGAGCATGCCTGATCCGGTGGTGCGACAGCAGCAGCTCGCGGTCGTCAAACAGCAAGTGGATCTGGTCAAAGATCCCAAGCGCCTACCGACCGCCGCAGCAACCGACTTGCCACTGGGAGTACCAGCTGCCTATTGGATCGACTTGAACGCCTATCATCCGGAGAAAGTGGCGCAAACGCTCAAACAGCCAATGCTCTTCCTGCAGGGTGAGGGCGACTACCAGGTCACGCGAGATGATTTCCAGATCTGGCAGGATGCGTTGGGTGAGCGCGACGACGTACGCTTCATCCTGTATCCCGGTCTCAGTCACCTCTTTATGCCTATCGAAGGCGGACAAAAGGCTACTCCAGCCACCTACGCCGTACCCGGCCATGTGGCTGGAGAGGTAGTGAACGAGATTGGGAGCTGGATCAAGCGGCACTTGGCAGCTTCCGCCCATGCACACCTATCATGTCCAGAGTGCTTCGATGGGCCAGTCCTGCATCATCGAGGTCATCCCTGAGCAAGCCGAGTTCCTCAACGACGAGAAGCTCGACTGAGCCCGATGCGGTTGTGTCCTTATTTTCCCTCGTATGCTTTCTTGAGTGCCTCAATATCAAATTTCTTCATTTGAAGGAACGCTTCTGTTACACGATCTCTCTTTTCCTGATCACCACTTTGCAGCATTTCATCCATGACAGTAGGAACAATCTGCCAGGAAACACCATATTTATCCTTCAGCCAACCACATTGCTCTGCTTCAGGAACGGCTGAGAGCCTCTCCCAGTAGTAGTCAATCTCTTTTTGATCTTGACAGTTTACCATGAAAGAAATGGCTTCGTTAAAAGCAAAGTCGTGTTCACGAGCACTGTCCATTGCGGCGAACCACTGGTTCTCAATCAGAAAGTCGGCAAAGGTTAGCGTTCCTTCTTTATCAGGTTCCTGGCCTTTGCCATAGCGGGCAACACGTCCCCATTTGGAGTCCTTAAAGACAGAGAGGTAAAAGTTGATGGCTTCTTCAGCTTTGCCACACACAGCTCCCACAAACATCAGCGATGGAACAATAAAAGGCCTCTCTTCACCTTCAGGGTCTGATAGAATCAGTTGCCATGAAAGACCATATTTATCCTGACACCAGCCATAGCGCTCGCTGAACGGATACTTCTGAAGTGGCATGAGTATTGTGCCGCCTTGAGATAACTTCTCCCACAGCACATCAATGTTCTCCCGCGCACCCTTGTCTCGTGATGGATCGAAATTGACGATGAATGATACCGATGGACTGAATTTGAACAGTGGACCAGCACTGATTGCCATGAACGACTGCCCCGAAAGCTCAAAGGAAACAATATCACAATCACCCGACGGCGTATCGTGGAGTGTTGTTATGTTCGTAACTTTTGCATTCGGGAAGACAGAAGTATAGAATCCCGCTGCCTCTTTAGCTTCTTTGTCAAACCATAAATGGGGCGTAATTTTTTTCATACGTTTATTTTTCCTCACTTCAAAGTAGGGGTCGTGCCTCGTGCCGACCCATCAGAACTGTTGCCATAGGGCTTGCGCTGACCTTTGCAAAACTGGTATGTTTGCTTCATCGTGAACGATTAGACAAACGATCCTGTTTTTACTTCTCCTGCGCGCCTGTAGGAAGCTACAATAACCCCATTTGACGATATTTTCGATTCTATCATCTCCCAAGCAGCAGGGATAGTGCCCTCGGCAAATAAATGCTTTCCAGGGCCAAGCGTCAGCGGATATATCTTCAACCAGAGTTCATCCACTAGATCGTTTTTTAACAACGTCTGGATGAAATTGCCGCTACCGTGCACCTGCAGCTCCGGGCCGTCCCCTGATTTAAGCTTTCTAACTTCTTCAACAACATCCCCTTTAAGGAGCACGGAGTTGCTCCATTCGGGTTTTAGAGGTGAAGACGAGGCCACATACTTTCGTGCCTTATTAAACACTGCGGCAATCGATGACGTTTTCTCGTCCTGGTGAGGCCAGTACGAAGCAAAAATCTCATATGTCTTTCGCCCGAGCAACAAGTCAAAGGAATGCCCCGTTTGTTCTTCCATAACCTTACCAATAAAAGGATCAAAATCACGGAATTGCCAACCGCCGTATTTAAAGCCGCCCGAGGTATCTTCCTCGGGCCCGCCAGGCGCCTGCATGACGCCGTCAAGCGTTATGAAAGATAAAACAATAATCTTCCTCATCAAAAGTGTTCCTTCCAATCGTTAGATGATAACGGAAAGTTAACTGGAGCAGAAATGCGCTCAATGACCTCTTCTCAGGCAGAGTCTGAAAACCGGAAATCCATACATTTTCAGACGTTCGTCATGGCTTAATACCAAGCTCAACCTCTCCTGACTCTAACAACCTGAATGCTGAATCTTTTTTCTGCGGTTGCGTACTCAGCCCATCTTGCTTCTGATCAGCCCCGACTTTTTGGGGTAGTGGTAAACTCAGGAATGGTGCCATGGTTTACATGAAGGCCATAGCCTTTTCTTTGTTGTAACGATGGAGAAACAGATGTAGACAAATTTCGTGCATCGCATTAGACTTAGAGAAAGAGAGAGTTTCTCTTACAAAACAGCCTAAACGCTGCCGCAATGTATTATTCCAGCGCTCTACATGAGCTGTTTCACCTGTTTCCTTTTCAACTGGATAATGTTGATCTTCAGGTATGATATTTTTGTAGAC
>Ga0207416_1002082_pt1 | contig 23218 bp, 23 predicted proteins | sample PaiPotPPM11metaG_FD_184107 | JGI IMG/M metagenome (GOLD analysis project Ga0207416, IMG submission 184107) | Iron sulfur acid spring bacterial and archeal communities from Banff, Canada, to study Microbial Dark Matter (Phase II) - Paint Pots PPM... ...
TTGTCACGATCCCCCGGCGCCGCCACTGTGCCAGAGTCCGGCTGACCGACTCGCGGGTCGCGCCGATCATCTTGCCCATCTCCTCGTGCGAGATTGCCGGCAGGAGTACACCCTCCGGCGTGGGCTCGCGAGGCGGCTGGCGACCGGCCGCGCGACCACGCTTTCGAGCGTCTCCTCGAGGTGGACGATCTGCTTCGCCATCGCCATCATCACCCTGGCCATCAGGAGCGGATGCTTCGCCAGCATCTGGAGGAAGTCCTGGCCGCTGGCATCACATATGGTGCTGTCCTGGATCGGTTCGGCCTGGGTTGCCTCGCTGCTCTTGCCGAAGAGGGAGCCAAGGCCGAACAGCTGACCGGGTCCGAGGAGGGCCGTCGTCAGCTCCTGCCCTTGAGGGGAGACATGATAGAGCCGCACCCGCCCCTCCTTGATCAAGTAGATGCGCTCGGAAAACCCGTCGAGGATGGCGGTCCGTTGCGGGCAATGGCGCATGCGCAGCTCACGCGAAACCGATTCCACCTCCGCGTCGGTCATCCCGTCGAAAAGGTTCAGCCGGCGCAGAAACCAGAGTTTGTCCGGCACGGATTCAGGCTACGCCTCCATCTCGTTTCGGAATGTGACGCAGATCACGGAATCCTGCCGGCCACCATCCTAGGCTCAAGGACAAGACGGATTGACACAGGAGGAGCGAGATGAGCACAAGCGCCGTTTCGACGACACGATTCGACTCCGCCCCCTGGGTGAGAGCCGGGGCGGCTGGCCTGGTCGCCGGCCTGGTCTTTGCGATGTGGGCGATGGTCGTGGGCCTCGTCAGCAGTAACCTGTGGGCACCGCCGCAGGGGATCGGGCAGGCGATCGGGATTGGCCACCAGGGCCACGACTTCCAGCTCTTCCCGTTCGTAATCGGGCTGATGGGCCACATGATGAACTCGATCATCTTCGGGGTGATCTTCTTCGCTATGGTGATGGCCCTGAAGTTGCGTGGCGGGATCGTCCTTGCAGCCGGCATGGCGTACGGCTTCGCCCTGTATCTGTTGATGTATTTCGTCGTTCTGCGAGGTGTGCTCTCCGGATCGAGCGCTTCGTTCCTCAGCGCCGACCCGGAATGGTCATGGATTGTCGCGCACCTCATGTACGGTGTCGCCCTGGGGGCGCTCCTCGGCTACGGGCCGCTGGCGGCGCGAGCGGAGGCGCGATAGATGGCGAAGGCGGCGTGGAACGGTGCGGTCCTGGCGGAGAGTGACCGTACTGTGATGGTCGAGGGCAACCATTATTTCCCGCCGGAGACCGTGAAGCGCGAGTACCTCTTCGATAGCTCGGCCCACACCACCTGTCCCTGGAAGGGTCTGGCCAGTTACTACACCGTCAGCGTCGATGGCAAGGAAAATCGTGACGCCGCCTGGTATTACCCAAATCCAAAACCTGCGGCGGCGGAGATCAAGGGCTATGTCGCGTTCTGGAAAGGCGTTAAGGTCTCACCGTAGGCCAATGATTGGAAGGGAGCACCGCGCGATGGAATGCGCGGACTGCGGGTGCAAGGTAGAGCGTGGCGGGGTGCGGGTCGCCCTATGCGGGCGCGCTGACTGTTGCTGCTCGGAACTGCCCACGCGTGAAGAACGCCCGGCGCCGGGCGTTGAAACTGAGGCATGACCGGACAAGGCGACGGGCATCGGCCGTTGACGGCAAGGTGACGGCAACCGCGGCGAACGCTGGCGAACTTCAGCGAACGTTGGCGGACGAAAGACGCGCGTTCCGATTGAGGGTGGACTGTGGAGGACTCTAGTGAACTGAAACTGCGGGCTTGAAAACCACTAAGGTGCAAGCCTTCGGGGGTTCGAATCCCTCTCCCTCCGCCAGCTCCTCTTATTCGATCAGCCCGTTCCCACCGGGACGTCCTTCTTCCCCTCGCTACGCAGCCGGTTTTACTCCTGCCACAACGATGTAGCCCAAGTACGGGACGGCACGGAAGACGCGTGGAACGAGCCAGGCCATCCTGCGGACGTAGGCAGGTCGGGACATTGTCCGACCCGTGAAGCGGAGTGCATTCCGGAAGCCCTCGTCCTGCAGGAATCCCTTGGGCGTCATCATTTCGAAAGGTCCGGAGTGGACCTTGAGATCAGACAGGCCGGCCGACTGATAGATCCGGACCCAGTCGTACAGGTTGTCGAACTGCATACCGGGGCAGACCTGCGCCAGGAAGACCTCTTTCGCTTCGGCCGTCGGCGGCCGCCGCCACAGGAACTCGGTCGCGAGCACCATGCCGCCGGGCCGGCAGACTCTGACCAACTCTAAGGCGGCCTGCGCCCGATCCACGAACATCGTCACTGCCTCGGCGATCACCCGGTCGAAGCTGCCGTTGGCAAAACGGAGCGCACAGATGTCTCCCGGCTCGACCTTCACCTGAGACCGCAGCCGCGTCCGCTCGACGTTGGCTCGAGCTCGCTCCAGCATCAAGGGCGAAATGTCCACGGCCGTGACGTTCACGTTGAAGCGCTGCGCCATCGCGATCGCGGTCGTAGCGACGCCGCATCCCACGTCGAGGACTTGCTGATCCCGCTGGAAGCTTGCGAGCCGGAGATCTCTTCGGTTGACTTGCGCCCGCCCGGGTGGATCACCTGCTTCCCCAGGACGGCAAAGAACGTATACGGATCGAGCGACTGGACGTCGGTGACCTTTTCGCGAGTCCTGGTAGTGGCCATTTCAGATTCCTCCCCTCGACCCGATGTTTGTTACGGCTTGCGGGCTCGAATCGGATAGCCATAGGTGCCGAACTGGCGCGCCTTCTCCTCTCCGCCCGCTCCGGCGAAGGTATCGACCGGCGGGCCAAGCTCGACATCGACGAGGCCGGCGCCGCGGATCACCGTCGCCCATCCTGCGCACGGCAGGGCTCCGGCAATTCAACCGGTCCAGAGATCGATGTCATGCATCGCGGATTCCGGGATCGGCTTCTCGACGCAGATGTCGGCCACCATCATCCGGCCGCCGGGTCGGAGGATTCGCGCCACCTGGCGATAGACGCCGAGCTTGTCTGGGCAGAGGTTGAAGACGCCGTTGCTGATGACGACGTCCGCCCAGCCATCCTCGACCGGGGCGTCCTCGATGAGTCCCTCGCGGAACTCGGCGTTGTCGAAGCCAAGTTGCTGCGCGAGCTGCCGGCTTCGGTCGAGCATGGCCGGCGTCATGTCCACGCCCACGACGCGACCCTTTTTCCCCACGCACAGCGCGGCGAAGAATGAATCAGTGCCGCCGCCCGATCCCAGGTCAACGACTCGCTCGCCCGGTTTCGGCTTGTCCCAGTGAAACGGATTGGCGACGCCGGCGAAGGCCTTGCACGCTTCCTCAGGAAGCTGGTCCAGGACCGTCCGGTCATAGCCAAGCCGGATGGCTTGCGGACGGCCGGTGTGGAAGTGGTAGTCGCCCTCTGGCTTCTCGGCCACCTCCCGGTACTTGCTTTGGACCTCCTCTCGAAGTTTGTCCACGTCGACGATCTGAAGAATGTCAGCCACCTCGATCCTCCTTGCTTGTTAGCTGTATCTCGGACGAGTTTCCTTCATCAGGGCGACGAGCAGAACGGCAGAAAGACCCATCGTGATCGCGACCACGTCGAACGTGTTTGCCAGCCCCAATCGGTTGGCGACCAGGCCGATGACGATGGCCCCCAGCGCATATCCGGCGTCCCGCCAGAACCGATAGACGCCCAGCCCCGTCGCGCGCCAGGAGGGATGGGCGGAGTCAGCGGCCGCAGTCATCAAATTGGGGTAAAGGAGCGCCATCCCCAGGCCGGTGGCCGCTGCGGCCACGAGCCACAGCGGCAGCCCATTCACGTTCGGGATGAACAAGACGCCGAGGGCACAGAGGAACATTCCTATCGCGATCGGGGCCTTCCGGCCCACCCGGTCGGCCAGGTGGCCCGCCGGAATCTGCCCTAATCCCCAGACCATCCCGTAAACGAACACCACTTCCCCGATCCGGGCGATCGAGACATGCCGGCTGCTCAGGTAGAGGGGCACGGCGATCCAGAACAGGACATCGACGAACTTCTCGACCGCGCCGGCCTGGTTGATCGCGAACATGGTGCGGTCCCCGATTGAGGCGCGACGGAAGGTCGCCCCGAAGGCGAGCCCGTGGCGGACATCAGGTGAGGGACGTCCCTGCGCATCACGGCGTGTTTCGGCCAGCGCGTATGGGAGCGTCTCCTCCATCAGGACGACGGTAAGCACCAGGGCCATGATGATGACGACAGCGGCGAAGACGAATGGAGCCGGCCGCAGGCCGTAGGCTGCGGCGAGGTAGCCAGTAATGAGGGCTGCCAGCGCGACGCCTCCATATCCGCCGGCTTCGTCCAGCCCGACCGCAAGTCCCCGGCGGTTCGCACCGACCAGGTCGATCTTCGCGTTCACACTCATGCTCCACGCCAGTCCTTGATTGACGCCCAGCAAAACGTTCGCGATGATCACCCAGCTCCAGTTCGGGGCCGCGATGAGCAGGACGGGGATGGGTAGGGCGCAGGCCCAGCCTGCGATCAGGAGCGGCTTGCGGCCGTAGCGCTCGGACAGCCTTCCCCCCGCCAGGTTCAGCACCGCTTTCACACAGCCAAAGCTGATCACGAAGGAGCTGATGAAGAGGTACGAGTCGATGTGGAAGTCGTGCTTCCCGATCAGCGGCAGGGCCGTGCGCTCGGTCCCGATCGTCATCCCGACCAGGGTAATCAGCACCATCTGGAGCCCAAACTGGCGCCAGTTGGGGGCCAGCCCTTGCCGGAGTTCCCGGGTGCCCTTGGTCGTGGTCGAAACCCTGTCGCGAGCGGGTTCAGCCATGGAGCGCTGCCTGCACGGGCTTGCCGGCCCTTCCCCAGGCCTCGAATCCGCCGACCAGGTGGCTGACCTGGAATCCCGCCCGCTCGAGAATACTCGCACCGATCGTCGACCGAAACTCCTGCGCGCAATGGACCAGGAGCGGTTGCTGTGGCAGGTTGCCGAGGCGCTGGCGAAGCTGGCTCATCGGCACCGAGAGGGCGCCGGGGACATGGCCGGCGCGCCATTCAGCCGCCTCTCGAACATCGACGATCTGCCGCCCGTCGTTCTGCACGGCTTCGACCGGGATCCTCGGGATCGACACGGTTTCATTGCCCTCCGCCTGCCAGGCGCTAAGTCCGCCCGCCAGGTATCCCTCGAAGCGTTCGAATCCCACTCGGATCATCTGCCTGACCACGTCTGCGGTCGCCTGGTCCGACTCGGTCAACAAGAGCAGGCGAGCCTCCGCCGGCAAGATCCAGCCAGCCCATGTTCCAAAAGAAGGGCTCAAGGGAATCCCGTACGAACTTGGGATGTGTCCGGCGTCGAAGGCCTCAGACGGCCGGGTATCGAGGAGGACGGCCCCGCCCATCATCGCGTGGCTTACCTGCAGGGCCGAGAGCGGAGCAGGTTTCGGAAGGCTACCGAGAAGCGTTGGTCCCGACTGGTTAACGGCCCGCATGCGAAGGAAGTAATCGGGGTATGCGGAGAGGTCTCGAAGCGCTCGCGCGACAAACGCGTCCTCGTTGGCCGCCGCCACGAGCGGGTTGCTGCGGCGTTCGTCGCCGATCGTGGTCGACCGTTTGTCCTGAACCCCGGCGGCACAAAAGGACCCGGCCCCATGGGTGGGGTGCACCGGCACAAAGTCAGGCAACGTCAAGATGCGCTCGTGCAGCGAGTGGTAGAGGGCACGAGTCAGGGACTCGGTCAAGTGGGGCGCGATCAGGTCGGTGCGGGCGGCGGAGCCGGGAAGCAAGGCGCCCCCGGAGAAGAGCATTTTTGGACGACCGTCCCTGGATAGGAGGAGGAATGCAAGATGCTCCGGCGTGTGGCCTGGGGTCGCGAGAACCTGGAAGTCGAGCCCTCCAGCGTTGAAGACCTCCCCGTCGCGCAGGGGCTGGTGCACGAACGCAAGGCTCGCCTCGGCGCTGGCTAGGACGGTTGCCCCTGTCCTGGCAGCCAGCTCACGACTTCCCGAGACGAAGTCGGCGTGCAAGTGGGTCTCGAGCACGTGGCCGATGCGCCAGCCGCGGCGGTCGGCGAGGTCCAGGTAACGGTCGACGTCCCGTTGCGGATCGATGGCGACCGCGGTCCGGCGCTCCGCGGCGGCCAGGAGATAGGAGCTATTGCCCAATCCCTCGTCGAAAAACGACTCCACGATCACGGCCCGAATATGACCCCGAACTAGATTGAAGTCAAATACATCTTTGGTCCCCAATAGATAGACTTCAGGTTATGGAGCTGAACTACCACCACCTGCGGCTCTTCCAGGTGACGGCTCAACTCGGTCAGGTCGCCCGCGCCGCCGAGTCGCTCCATCTCAGCCAGCCCGCCATCTCCAAACAAATCGCGGGCTTAGAGAGGGCCCTGGGCGTGCCGCTCTTCGATCGGGTGGGGCGGCGGCGTCGGCTCAGCCCGGCCGGAGAGGTCGCAAAGGCGTACGCCGATCAAATCTTCGGGCTCAGCCAGGACCTCCATCGGGCGCTGGGAGACCTCCAGGGGCTGCGCCGCGGGCGACTCCTGATTGGCGCCAGTACGACGGTGGGCGAATACCTCCTCCCTCGCGCCATGGGTCAGTTCCGGCAGGCCCACCCGGACGTGGAGCTCGTCCTCGAAATTGCCAACACGGAACAGATTCTCGAACGGGTGGTGCACCACCAGGTGGACCTGGGCTTCGTCGGCACCAGGGTGCAGCACGACGCGGTCGAGGTGGAACCGTTTACGCCGGACGAAGTCGTGGTGATCGCGGCCCCGTCGCATCCTCTTGCTCGGAAACGATCGGTTACCCCGACTGACCTCGCTGGGCAGCCCTTTATCGTCCGCGAGCCAGGGTCCGCGACTCGCGCGACCGGTGAAGGAGCGGCAGCCCGTCTTGGGTTGCAGCTAACTGTGGCGATGGCGCTGGGAAGCAACGACGCCATGAAGGAAGCGGTCGCCGCTGGCCTGGGGTTGGGGCTGATCTCCCAGCACGCGATTCAGAGTGAGTTGCGGGCCGGCGAGTTGAGAATTATTCATGTTCGTGGCTGGGTCGGGCGACGTCAACTGAGCATCATCTATTCGCGAAGCCGCCAGCTCCACGGACTGGCGCGGGCGTTCTTGGAATCGGTCCGACCCAAACCGGCCCCAGCTGTCAAGCAGGTTGGTGGAACTTTGCCGGGCCCGGTACGTCGATCGCGCTCACCCGGGGCCAGCACTAAGGGCTAGGGTCGATCGACACCGGTTCCTCGCCTCGTCTGCATGTACCGCGCAACGGCGACTAGACACCAGATTGACTCGACGAACCCAAAAGGCCATGCACCGGAGACGAAACCATACACGCTCGACAGCGCGCAGCCTGCAGCGAATGCGAGAACAAAGAACGTTGGTCAGGCAAAGCAGATCACATGTCGGGATGCGGGGATTGACTGCCCCCGCCAGTTCAAAGTTGAGACCGAGGATCAGCTGATGCAGCACCTCCAAATTCACGGCAAGGTGGCTCATCCGGACATTCCAATGGACCCGGAGTTTCTGCGGCAGGTCAAGAGTCTCATCAAGACCATCTGACAAAGCTGCGCGGCATGAGTGGACGGGCGCGGCCAACCTTCGGGGGTTCGAATCCCTCTCCCTCCGCCAGGTCCTTTAAGCGAGTGGGCATTATCGTGCTACCGTCGGGGGCGTGATCGTCAATGTTTGTCCGGCGGCGGTCACTCCCGCATCATCCGCCCGAGTCTGGAGCGTCCTGACGGCCCCCGAACGATTCGGGGAGTGGACAGACGCAACCTACGTGCGTTCAGAACCGACGGGTCCGGTCACGAAAGGCCAGAAGATCCTCCTGACCGCGCGATCGTTTGGCCGGCGCTGGCCCATCGACATCGAAGTCCGAGACCTCGACCCACAACGCCGATGGATCGACTTTCTCGTGCGCCTGCCATTCGGCATCGAGAATCACGAGCATGTCAGCTTGACCGAAACCGAGAGAGGTACCCTCGTCCGGTTCACTTGAGACTTTTACCTGCCGCCCGGGTGGCGGGGCCGACTGGTCCAGGCTATCTTGGGCCGCGAACTGCGGCGGGGACCTGAGGAGTCCCTTCGGGATCTGATTCGCGTCGCGGAGCGCACCGGCCATGTCAGCTGAGCTGGAAAGGCGGGCATTCCACGCTGTCGCGGGCCACGACCAACAGGCAGATCGGAGCGAGGCTGGCGCTACCCGCCGACTGACTGGCTGGCGCGCTGCTGGATCTGCGCGCCGACGTCAGCTGAGAACGTATGCAGATTCGCGGCGATCTCGGAAAGCTGCGCCAGTTGCGGATCCCTGGCAAGGTCAGCGGCTGCCTCGGCGAGGGCGTCGAAACGTTCCCTGAGGATCTTCCAGGCGGCCTCGCGGTGAGGAAGGACGAAGAAGGCGGGCCGGACGACCTCGAGCGTCGGGCCGAGGGTGCGGCCAGGATACGAGCGACCGATGGGCAGCATCGTCAGGACGGCCGCGAGCTTTCGCATCGTCCAGTTCATCAGGTGCTTCGCCGTCTTCGCCAGGGTGTCGAGCTCGGCCTGGGTCTCGCCGTGGTGCACGTAGTAGCGGGCGAGGACCTGGAGGATGACCTCGTAGAGGGCGTTGCAGAGGTCGGCGACACGGGCGGTTCGGGCGTCCTCGATCACAATCGCTGACTCGATATCCGGCGGTAGGCGCACGAACGCGGGCTCGACGGGCCGCGCCGGCGCGAAGCTCGGATCAGCGGCCTTCATGCTGAGAAAGTCCTCGAGGATCCCGACGAACTTGCCGAAATGCGAGGTGATCCAATCGCCGCGCGCGCCCTCCCCCTGCTCCACGATGATCTCGATCGCCTTGCTCGCCGTGGTGAGGTCTGTAACGGCCAGCAGATCCGGCCACTCGAAGATCTCGGTCACGGCCTGGGCTCTGGGCGGACCGATGAACACGGCCCTATCGCCATAGCGGTCGCAGAGACGTTGAAGTCCGGCCTCGATGCCGCGATAGAGGTGGCCGACCGTCGACCATTCCTCCGGGACTCCCATCAGCGGCTGGTCATCCACGGTCATCGGTCGCAGGTGTTGCAGCGCCTTGAACCCGGGTGCATCGCCGAGCGCCATGCCTTCCGGTCGCTCGAGGTAGATGAAGTGGCGTAGGGCTCGCTCACCGAATGGGACGAGCGCGATCTGAACTCCCTCCGGATACCAGCGCGAAAGGATAGGGAAGTTCGGTCGCTCGAAATGAGGCGCGGCCCCAACCGCGGTCAGGATGTTGGTGGCAAGGGCGAGGTGGAGCATCTCCTGCTTGATGACATCGATCATGGTGAGTTCCCACGCCTGGATCCGGGCCAGCTGCTCCTGGCCTACTCCGTCATCGGTGCTGCGCTTGAGTGAGAACTGCGCGTAAAGATATTCGCAGAGCAGGCCATGCTCGATCTCGCTGGCTTCCCCGAGCAGGTAGACGAGCTCCTCGCGGCTGTCGATCTTGAGAGGCGGCTCGGCCGCCTGTCCGTTGCCGGCTCGCATAGCGCTGAGCTTACGCAGGACCGGGAGGGCACGGCATGGCTTAGCTGATTTTTAGCGCTCTCTCAGCCGGATCTCATTCGGCGGTCGAACAATACGGAGATGAGGGCGCTGTCACGGCCGCCGGCGGCGGTCGGGATGCGGATCCGGACTTTGTTCTGGCCGGTACTGGCCGTCATGGGTCTTGGTTGCGCGCTGACTCACACCAGTTTTGACCTGGGTCAGATGGTCCGGCTCCTCGGGCACGTCAACCTTGCCGGGTACGGGTCGGCCCTCGTCGTTTTCTATATCGCCTCCGTCCTTCGTGCCAGCCGCTGGCGAATGCTGCTACGCAACGCCGGGCAAAAAACCGCGCTGGTGACCGACTGGAAGGCGATCATGATGGGCTGGCTGATCAACGGCCTGATCCCGGCGAAGACCGGCGACCTTTACCGCGCTCACGCAATCGAGCGTGCTTACCCGATCACGCTGGCCCGGACCCTGGGTACGATCGCGTTGGAACGCCTGGTGGATTTCGCCGTCCTGGTCCTCTTGATCGACGGCTTTGCCCTGGCGTTTTTTCGGGGCAGCCTGCCTGCTGCGTTCTTCGGGATCTTCCTGGTGATGGGGGTGCTTGGTCTCGCCGTCATCATCGCGCTGGTAGCCGCGCCGCACCTTCGCTGGGACGCAGCCTCGCGCCTTCCCTGGTTGACCGCCGGGCCGCTCGGCCGCTTTCAGGAAGGTTTCGTCCAGGCGCCGGGCAACCTGCCGTTGCTGTTCGCAATCACTGCCGGCCTCTGGCTTTTCGAATCAGCCCGGCTCTACCTCGTTCTCCACGCACTGCCTCTCCAGGCACTCACCCTCACGCAGGTATCGCTGGTGGCACTGGTCGGATCCGCGCTCACAGCCGTCCCCGGGCTACCGGGCGGAGTCGCCCTGGTGGAGGGCGGGATCATCGCCGTGCTGATCTACTTCGGCCTCAGCGCCGCGGCGGCATTATCGATCGCCCTGCTCGATCGCGCAATCAACTACTGGAGCGTTTTGCTGCTCGGAGCCCTGATCCTGGTCGCCGGCCGTCTCTTCGGCCGCGCAGCCCTGCCGCGTCCGAAGGTTGGCTCGTTGGTGCCGGCGCCGGTTCGTGTACCGGTGCGCCGCAGCCCCAGCGCCGCCTGACCTCTACATGCTGATCGGCGGGTGTTTTGTAGGCCCTGTGGCACCATTGAAGCTGTGACTGAGAAGCTGGCCTCGACCAGGAACGCGCTCGCCGGTTTGATGTTTGTCTCGCTGGCCGGGAGTGCCGACGTCGGAGAGTTCCTGGCCACCCGAAGCGCGATGTTCACTGATGCGCCCGGGCGGGCGGCCGGTTCGGTGCTCGGGCTGCTCTTCTGGCTGGCACTCCTGCTGGTTGCATCGACGCGCTACTTCAGCGGTGACAGACCGGGAAGCCGACGAGCAACGCTCGCGCTTGCCGGACTGGTCGCGGTTGGAAACGTCGGGCTCACGCTGATCCATCTCAAGGCGGGCGCAGGGGGGTTGCGGCCCGTGCTGGGAGGTGGTCTTGGCATCGCCGCCCTGGTCCTCGCGCTGGCCAGTCGTGGCGAGACCGGGCTTTCACCATCCGTTACCAGGCGGGCCGTCCCCGACAAATAGCGGCAGAAATAGCCGCGTGCGTGATCGCCGGTTGCACTTCGAGATAAATGCCTTGACAGTCCCTCGGGCTGCTGCTACAAAGCCGGGGCGGAGTCTCTTCCGAGGAGCAAGACGTGGCAGCACTTCAATCCGACGAACCGCCCGGCGAGCTGGATGGACCACTAACCCCGTGCGTTCGATGCAAGATACCGACGGCAGGCACTCTGTTCGCCTCGGCAAACGTTTTCACCGGCCTGGACGACAGCGGCCAACGGGTCACCCAGTGGCTGAAGCCGATCCCCGTGTGCGAACATCATCGCAGGGACCTGGCGGCCGACATGAGTCTGTTGAGCTGGTGCTCGCGGGACGAGGCATGGGGGCTCGCCGGGCGCTCCTGCGGCGTTTGCGGAAAAACACTCAATATCAGATACCGCCGATCCTGAGCCGCTGAGAGGCCCCGGGTCGGACTCGGGCCCTTGATATCCTGCGATCATGTCGACCGGCATCCTTCTGATGACCTATGGATCGGCCACGACCTCGGACGGTGTCGGTCAGTACCTCGCGAGCGTGTACGCGGGCCGACCAGTGCCCGAGGACCTGATCCGGGAGTTCGAGCGCCGCTACGACGTGGTAGGTCGTTCGCCGCTGGTGGACATCACGCGGAACCAGGGCAAAGCGCTGCAGCTGCTGCTCGACACTAAGGAGGGTCCGGGACGGTATCGGGTGGAGGTGGGCATGCTCCATTCCCAACCAGGGATCCAGGGCGCCGTGGGCGAGCTGACGGCAGCCGGCGTCGACACCATCATCGCGATCGTCCTGGCTCCGCAGTTCTCACCGATCATCCTGGCCGGCTACCAGCGCTCGCTCGATGCGGCGCTGGCAACCCTGGAGCATCCGGTTCCGATCCATCTTGCCGGCGCGTGGTACGACAGGCCAGCTTTCGTCGCCTCGCTGGCGCAGCGCCTGCTGGCCGGGCTGGAAGCATTCGGGTCGAGGCGTGACCGGGTCCCGGTGATCTTCACCGCGCATAGCGTGCCGCTCTCGGTGATGCAGAAAGACCCGGGTTATATCACTCAGCTCACGGAGACGGCCGCCGCGGTCGCAGCTGCGGTCGGTCTGCCGCGTTCGCGCTGGCAATTCGCCTACCAGAGCGCGGGACACTCTCCCGAGCCCTGGCTGACGCCGGACCTGCTCGATGTCCTGCCGCTGCTCCAGAAGGCCGGGCATACAGATGCGCTGATCGCGCCGTTGCAGTTCTGTGCCGATCATCTCGAGGTTCTCTACGACCTCGACGTCGCGGCCCGCGAGCAGGCGGAGGCGGCTGGCATCGCCTATCACCGCATGGAGATGCCCAACACCTCGCCGGCCTTTATCAGTGCGCTCGCGGATGTAGTCGCGCGTGAGTCTGCCCCGGTCGGCTGAGGCGCCGGCGCAACCGGTCCGGCAGGTCGAGCTGCGAGTGCTCGATGGCCCGAATCTCTATTTTCCCTGCCCCGCGATCAAGCTGACGGTGTCGGTCCCAGGCTGGTTAACAGCCTCGGAAGAGAGGACTGAACGGCTGGCGAATCGAGCCGGGCTTTCCGCGGTGGCGAAACCCGGCGCAGCCGGTAGCGAGCAGAGGCGCAGGTATGTAGCGCGCGTGGCCGGGCAGCTCACGCGTACGCTCGCGCACGCGACCCGAACCCGGCTCGCCGTGCGAGCGAGGCCCGGGGCTGAGCCGGATGAGATCGTGGTTGCCTTCCCCTGGCGGCGCCGGCAAGCAGCCGAGGCGTTTGCCGCCGAACTGCCCGGCCTATTGCTGACCGGCCTTGACGGCCGCCGGTCGATCGAGCACGCGGTGGAGGAGATCGCTGAGCGACTGGAGGGCATCGAGCCCGGTCCGGCGCCGACTGTGCTGAGCCCGACGGTGCCGATCGTCGCCGTGACGGGTACCAACGGCAAGACAACGACGGTCCGGCTGACCGCGCACCTCGCGCGCGAGGCCGGATGGACGGTGGCGTGCACCACCACCGACGGCGTTTACCACAACGAGACCATGATCGAGAACGGCGACTATTCCGGATTCAGTGGCGCCGCCCGCGCCCTGAGCAGTCCCGGGCTCCAGCTGGCAGTGCTCGAGACTGCTCGGGGCGGGATCCTGTTGCGTGGCATCGGGACATCGCACAACGACGTCGCGGTGGTCACCAACATCACCGAGGACCACCTTGACCAGTACGGGATCCGGACGCTCGACCAGCTGGCCGAAGTCAAAGCAAGCATCACACGCATCACCAGGCCCGATGGCTGGGATGTGCTCAACGCGGATGATCCGCGCGTGCTGGCGATGCGCCGCCAGGCAACCGGGCGAACGTGGATCTTCTCCCTGGACGTCGATCACCCCGCGGTGCGCTCGACCCTGGACGATCGCGGCCGCGTCACGACGGTTTTAGACGGGTCCCTCGTCGTGATGAGCTCCCGCCGGGACGTCCACGCGTTGCTCGCAGTTGAAGACATACCTGTCACCCTCGCCGGGATCTCCAGCCACAACCTGCGCAACGCGATGGCGGCAACCTCCGCCGCGCTGGCCGTAGGTGTCCCGGAGGAGGGGGTGGTCAAGGGGCTGCGCTCTTTCATCCTCGAGCCGGAGCGCAACCCCGGAAGAGCGAACCTTTTCGAGCTCGAGGGCAAGATCATAGTCGTCGATTACGCCCACAACGAAGACGGAATGATCGGGCTGATCGAAATCTGCCGGGGACTGCGGGCGCCCGGGGCGCGGATCTGGCTCACCTTCGGGATCGCGGGCGATCGAACCAACACTATCGTTCACCGGCTGGGCTATACCGCGGCTCGCGGGGCCGATCGCGTGGCGGTGGCGGAACTGCGCCGCTACCTCAGGGGTCGCGACCCGAAAGACCTGGTCGACCGGCTGCAGGCCGGGGTGGTTGATGGGGGCCAGCCGGTACCTCCGGCCTTTCCCGACGAGATGACGGCGCTGCGCTGGATGGTCGCCGAGGCCTCCGACCGGGATGTGCTCGCGATCACGGCACTGGCGCAGCGCCCCGAGATCTTCGCTTACATGAAAGACCGCGGCGCCGTCTCGCTCGGGCCGGATCGGGTCAAGGCAATCGTCCGGCGTTCCCGAAACCGCTAGCCCGGCTTCTGCTCTCCGTTCCGCGAAACGGCGCGACGCGCCTCGAGATCGCGCCAGGTGTCAGCCGGTTTGTCGACGCAGAGCAGTACCAGGTCTCCGGCTTCGGCGCGACTGAGTGCGGCATCGATCGCCTGACGCTCGTCGACAATGATCTCGGCCCGCTGCACGCGGGACGGCTTCGCTTGCTCGACACCCTCCATGACGTGCGCCGCGATCTCGCCGCGCTGTCGCCCGCGCGGGTTTGCGTCCTCGCGGACGATCAATTCGTCGAAGAAGCGAGCCGCGACCTTGCCCAGGTCGCGCATGTCCTCGTCACGCCTGTCGCCGGGAGTGGCGATCACCGCGATCCGCCGGCAGATGGGGGGCTTGATGCCGTCGGGCACGGTCAGCCGTTCGACGAAATCGCCCACCGCCTCGAGCCCGTGCGCGTTGTGTGCGTAGTCGACGATCACCTTGATCCCGTGTAGCTCGAAGAGGTTGAGGCGCCCGGGGGCCTCGTGGAAGGACGGATGGAAGCTACGGAGTCCCTGCCTGATGTCGTGCACGTGTGCCCCGGCAGCGTTGGCCGCAGCTGCAGCCGCGAGCGCATTCTGGATATTCATCCGGGCCCGACCCTCGAAGGTGGCGGGCACCATGTGAACCCAGGTGATCTGGGTACTGCGGCGACCCTCGCGCATCACGATTATCTCTCCGCCGCTCGGGTCGGGCTGCAGCACGAAGGCCTTGCGCCCCCGGCGAACCCATCGCTCCACCAGCTCGTTGTTCGGCCGCATCGAGAAGAGGGTCACCGACCCGCTGCAGTGATTGCGCATGTCGGCAACCAGTTCGTCGTCGGCATTCAAGACGGCGGTACCGTTGCGGGGTACTGCCTCGACGATGACGCGCTTGATGGCGGCCAGTTGCCGGAGCGAATTGACCTCCTTCAGTCCAAGGTGATCACCGGTGACGTTCAGCACCACCGCCACGTTGTTCGAGCTGTAACCGAGCCCTTCCCGGAGGATGCCGCCGCGGGCCACCTCGAAGACCGCGAAATCGACGCGCGGATTCTGCAGCACCATACGTGCCGAGCGAGGACCACTCGCGTCCGCCTGCCTCACCAGCCGGCCGTCGATGTAGATGCCGTCGGTTGAGGTCATTCCGACCTTGTATCCGAGCCCTTTCACGATGTGGGCGATCATGCGGGCCGTTGTGGTCTTGCCATTGGAGCCCGTTACCGCGACGATCGGTATCCGGGCGGGCGTACCGGTGGGAAAGAGCAGGTCGACGACCGCCTTGGCAACGTACTGCGGTTCGCCTTCGGTTGGATGGGTGTGCATCCGAAAACCCGGCGCCGCATTCACCTCGACGATCGCGCCGCCCGTCTCTCTGACCGGTTGCGAAATGTCGGGGGCGAGGAAATCGATACCGGCCACGTCCAGTCCGACGACCCTGGCCGCCTCCTCCGCGATCTCGATATTGTCGTGGTCGGCTTCCCCCGTCCGGTCGATCGAGATGCCGCCGGTTGACATGTTGCCGGTCGCGGCGAGCTTGATCATGACGTCTTTGGGCGGGACGTCCTCGAGGCTGAATCCCTGGCGTCGCACCAGTTGCTCCGCGGCCTCATCGATCTTGATCCGGGTGAGGACCTTCTCGTGACCGATACCGCGACGGGGGTCGCGGTTGGTGGTCTCGACGAGGGCGCGCACCGTGTGCTCGCCGTCCCCGATGACATGGGCAGGCATGCGCTGGGCGACGGCTACCATGTGGCCGTCCACCACCAGCACGCGGTAGTCGTTGCCACTGACAAAGGTCTCGACCACGACCACACCGCTTCGAGTCTGTCGTACCGCTTTCTCGTAGCCATCGCGGACCTCGGCCTCAGTGCGCAGGTCGAGGCCGACACCACGGCCGTGGTTGCCATCGAGGGGCTTGGTCACTACTGGATACCCGAGCCGGGAAGCCACCGCCACTGCCTCATCGGCCGAGCGCGCCGTCTCGCTACGCGGGACAGGCAGCCCGGCGGACGCCAGCAGGGAGGTGGTCAGCTTCTTGTCCCCTGCGATATCGACGCCGAGCGCCGACGTCCTCGAGGTCATGGTGGCGCGGATGCGCTGCTGGTACTTTCCCTGACCAAGCTGCACGAAGGACTGGTCATTCAAGCGGATGAAGGGGATATCACGCCGAGCCGCCTCGTCCAGGATTGCCTGGGTCGAGGGGCCGAAAGCGGCGCGCTCGGCAAGGAGGACGAGTCCCTCCAGTTCCGCCAGAAAATCGAAGGTAGGGTTGGCCTCGACCAGGTGGTTGACAAGGCGGACGGCGAGCTTGCCGGCGGCGATGCCAACCTGCTCCTCGTTATATCCGTAGATGACGTTGTAGTGCCCGGGCGCCCCCGCCTTGCGCGTCTTTCCTCGCGTGGTCGACCCGCCGGCCTCCCGCTCCAGCTCGATGGCGATGTGCTCGGCGACGTGGCCGAGCCAGGTTCCGTCTTTGAGCCGCTCGATGAACCCGCCGGGGCGGTTCAGCGAACAGCCATGGTCCTTGATGCCGGGTAGCAGATCGATGAGGGCCTCGTTGAAGAGCGGAAGGGTGTTGGACGGCCAGTACTCGAGTGAGCCGAGGTCGACGAGGAGACGGATCGCGGGTTCATAAGACCAGTAGTTAGGCCCACGAAGAACCTGGCTTTCGATGATCCGCAGGTCGGGTTTCGCCGGCGGTCGTGGGCCCGTCGGCGGCTCGCTGTCGCCGTCTCGCCCGACCTTCGCCTCGGCGTGCGAGTCGCTCACTCCGAGGCCTTGCGGTCCTCTTGGCGGTACCGCCGCCGTTCCGGCGTGCGGCTGTCCGCGCCTTCGGCGGCGACCTGGCGAGCGAGCTTACCAATGCGCCCCTGGGCGAGCGCGGTAACTCGCTCATTCCGGCTTACATCGAGCGGTAACACGCGGCGGCTGCGAAGGTCAAATCGGTATCCCGAAGGAAGGGAATGCAGGCGGGCGTTGGAGACCATCATCGGTTTGTGGCCGCTCGCATGAAAAGCATCGGTGATGACATCGGAGCCATCGACGATCGTGACCGAGCCGCGGCCGATGACCTCGAGGACGTCGTGCGCGTCGACGATAGCGGCGGTGTCCTCATCGAGACCGAGCCCGATGAGGGCAGGGGATTGCGCCACCACGGCGAGCAGGCGGCCGAGCCGGGTTCTCTGCTCGAAATGCTGGTCGACCACGACGTTGACCAATAGGCCGAGCCCGACGGAGACATGGGCCATTCGGTGCTTGGGCGTCGCGCCGGAGCTGCCGAAGGCCATCATGTGGGTCGCGGCCGCGCTCGCTCCCGCCGATGTGCCGGCCACGACTGCGCCACGACCGTGAGCTTCGAGAATTGCGGCGCCGAGCTTGGTGCCACCGATGACGGAAGAGAGCCGCAGTTGGTTACCTCCCGTCATGAAGATGCCGCTAGCGTCCTTCAGAGTCTCAACTACCCTGGGGTCGTTGGCCTCCTCACGGGTCTCGGGTCGAAGGCCCCGGACGTCGCTAACCCCCAGGCGGGCAAAGATCTGCCGATAGAGTTCGGTGGCAGCGTCTCCGAGGGTCGAGGCTGTACTGATCACCGCGATGCGGGCCGCGGGTCCGCCCGCGAGCAGTACGAAGCGGGCGAGGATGACCCTTTCCCCGAGCTTGTCCTCGGCGCCGCCGATCACCATGACGGCTCCCGGGGCTGACCCGTCCCGGCCGGGGGCAAGGCGAATTGAATTGGGGGCTTCGTCCATATATTCCCGTCAGTCTAACTTCAGATTCACTCGGCGGTGCATTCAAGTTCGGCGATCGCCGCCTGTCCGGGGCTGGCCAGGGAGAGATAGTGTTACCTGCGACTCCCTTCAACCTTACATAACTGCTATCATGTCTATGCCGGGCGAACGGCAAGGGAGTAGCGAATGAGCCGCGAGCGCGAGGCGACCGGCGCCAAGGCAACAGTGCTGGCCCAGGAGAAGGAGCCTACCCGGGGGCAAGTCGCCGCCGCCGAGGGGGCGGATCCCGATCGCCTGCTTGATGGGGAGGATCCCGAGACCTTGCAGGTACACGACGCCGATCACTGGATTCGCGTCTACCAGGACCTGCTCGCCTTCAAGCGCCAGCTGCTGGCCACGGCGAACGAGATAGTGCCTGACATGGCCGACGCGGCCCGTGATGAGGTGGGGAAGACCGACATCATCGCCTTGGACGCCGAGGCTGGAAAATTCCAGCGCCGCCTTCAATACTGGCAGCTACGTCGCGATGAACTGGCGGCGCGAGCATGATGCAGCCCGGGCGCACTGCGAGCGACCAGGCCTTCGCGGAAGGGCCGCAAGGCTCCGATCTGGATGCCGGGATCCTCCTTGACGTCATCGAGGCGTTCCCTATCGGAGTCGGCTTATTCGAGGTGGAAGTCGACGAGTTCGTCTTTCGTTGCGGCAATCGGGAGTTCGCGCGGCTGCTTGGCCTGACTGATGCTCCGCGACCCGGTCAGCTTCTCGACCAGGTGTTTGAACGCGATCAGCGGGATGCCGCTGTGGAGCTATTCAAGCGGGTCAAAGCCGGCCGCGAGCCACGAAGTTATTTCGCCACTCAAGCTGCCCAGGGCTCGGAGGCTGAGCGGATCTGGAATCTCGACGCCTATCCGGTGCGTCACGGCACGGATCCTGTCCGTCACATCATGGTCCTGGTCCAGGAAACGAACGAGAAGCAAGGGACACGCCAGCGCCAGGAACGCGAGGCGAACCGCCTGCGCGCCAGGGCGGAGCAGCTTGCGGACCTCGAGAAGGCTAAATCAGAATTTCTCCACCTGGCATCACACGAGCTGCGGGGGCCTGCCGCAATGTTGCGCGGCTACCTATCAATGATCGAGGACGGCTCGCTCGGAACATTGCCGCCCAAGATGATGCCGATCCTTCCGGTGCTCAAGGCGAAAGCCGCTCAGATCAACATGTTGGCCAACGAGATGGTGGAGGCAGCCCGGCTCGAGGACAGGCGCCTTCAGCTGAAGCTGAAACGAGTCGACCTGCGCGATGTGGTCAACCGAAGCATTCGAAACGCGGAGTCGACAATGACTCCGCGCCACCGGATGACCCTCGAAGATGACCCGGAGGTGGGACTGACCGTCCTTGCCGATGTGATGCGACTCGAGATCATTATTGGAAACCTGCTGGACAACGCGATCAAGTACTCGCCCGAGGGCGGCGACGTGGTCGTGCGCCTCTCCAGCTCCGAGGACCTGGCCCTACTCTCGGTCAGAGACCAGGGGATAGGGATCGATCCAGGGGATATGGACCGCCTCTTCGTTCGTTTCAGCCGACTTGCGCCACGCAGCGATGTTCCCGGCACTGGCCTCGGCCTCTACCTCGCGCGCGAGCTGGCCCGCCTGCATGGGGGTGACATTGTCGCGGTGTCGACCCCGGGTCTAGGCAGCGAGTTCACGTTGAGCCTTCCCCTTGACCGGACCCAGAGCTAGCGCGGGCGTCGAGCAAAAGACACTCTCCGGCCTCAAGCGTGCGGCGGCGGACTGTCGCGCCTGCGACCTCTGGAAAGACGCGACCCAGACAGTTTTTGGCGAGGGCAAGGCTGTCGCCCGCGTAGTCATGGTGGGCGAGCAGCCCGGCGATCGGGAGGATATCGAGGGCAAGCCTTTCGTTGGACCCGCCGGCCGCCTGCTGGACGAAGCCCTGGCAGCAGCGGGCATCGACCGAAGCACCGTCTACATAACGAACACTGTCAAGCATTTCAAGTGGAAGCCGCAGGGAAAGAGACGGCTGCACCAGAAACCGAATGCCGCTGAGATTTCCGCCTGCCGCCCATGGCTTGATGCGGAAATCGAGCTGATCGAGCCGGACCTCATCATCTGCCTGGGTGCGACAGCCGCCCAGGCGCTGCTTGGGCCGGCATTCCGCGTGACCCGTCAGCGGGGCGAGTTCATCCAGCCTCCGGGCCTGCCCGTGACGATGGCGACGGTGCACCCCTCGTCGATCCTGCGCGCGCCCGATGAGGAGAGCCGCCAACTCGAGATGCAGGTTTTCATCAGCGACCTCCGCCGGGCCGCAGGACGCCTCAAAGCCTGGGTAAGGTCAGCGCCAGAGCCACCGCCACAGCCCGGCCCGGCCAAGGGCGCGCCCGATGATCTTGTTCTTCGCCCGGCGCACGATCCGGTGTGGATTTCCTGAGGCAAGCGTGGAGACGTCATTCGCCAGCCGGGCGGCGGCATACATCTGGGAGACGAGCCCGCGGCGCCTCACTCGAAGATCTGACCGATCAGGCTGCCGGCATCGCGGGCCAGCTCGCCACGCTCCGGCTCGTGGGCCTCGATCACCTGCAGCAGGTTGCTGGCCTGCCCTGGGTCGCGCAGCCCGAGGGTCAGCCCGAGCGAGAGCCAGTAGTCGGCCGTCTCGAGCAGGTTGGAATGGGTGTCCTCGGGCGTCTCCTGGAGCACCTCGCTCATGGATGCGATCAGAGCCCGGCCGTAGCGGGCCCACCGGTCGTCGACTGATTGCTGCATGGAAACAGGGTAAACTGCGAGGGCCTCGCGCGGGGAGGTGGCAGAGTGGTCGAATGCGAGCGCCTGCTAAGCGCTTGATCGGGTGTTTCCGGTCCCCGGGTTCGAATCCCGGCCTTCCCGTTGTTATCGCAACAGGCCTGCGAGCGTCTCCGCGTCCTTGATCGCGAAACCCTCCATGTCATTGTTGAAGTAGAGGAACACATCGAGGCTTAAGGCACGCCACTCCCGGACGCGCTCCGCCCACTTTTCCAGGGCTGACCTGCTGTAGCCGATTCCGCGCGCCCCGAGGTGAAAGCGCACATAGGTGAAGTCACCCGTGATCTCGAGCGATTGAGGCATCTTCGGATGGTCGGGGATACAGAGTGCGATTCCGCGAGCCCGCAGCAGATCGAAGACAGGCTGGATCAGCCAGGACTCATGGCGGAATTCCATGGTGAAGCGATGCCCGCTGGGCAACATCGGCAGGAAGGACTGGAGTCGGGGTAGGTCCAGCTGGAAGTTGCCCTGGAACTGGAAGAGGATGGGACCGAGCTTGTCGCCCAGACCTTCCGCGGGCTCGACCACCATGTCGACCGACTTCTGTTCCACCGCCATGCGCTTGATGTGGCTGATGTACCGGCTTCCCTTGACGGCAAAGAGGAAGCCGGGCGGAGCCTGCTGGGACCAGGCGAGGAAGCGCTCGCGCGGCGGTTGCCGGTAGAAGGAGTTGTTCAGCTCAACGGTGTCGAAGTGCTGGGCGTAAAAGTTGAAGTGTTCGCGCGCCGGCATCTTATCGGGATAGAAGATCTTGCGCCAGTGGGCGTAGGACCACCCTGAACAACCAATCCGTACCTGGCCGTCCGCCATGGCCAGACTCTAGCGCCGGCGTCGGGCCTGATGCCTCAGGCGGCGTCGAACTCGTCGGGCGAGCGCGGCGTGGGAACGTACTCGGTCTCGGGCGGGATCGTCAGGACGCGACCATCAGCCGCCAGCGATAGTCGCCAGCCACCCTCGTGGACCATCCAGTGATGGTGCTGGCAGAGCAGGATCATGTTCGACATATCGGTCTTGCCGCCGTGTGCCCAGTGAACAACATGATGAGCCGAGCTCCACGAGGCCGGTCGTTCGCATCCCGGCCAGCGGCAATGACGGTCTCGGGCGTCGAGCAGGCGGCGAGCATTTCCGGAGACGACGCGCTTCTCGCGCCCGGCATCGATCACCGCCGAATCAGCGCCGAGGAGAACGCGGGTGATCGCGCTGTCACAGGCGATCCGCTGTACGGTCTTCGCGGATATCGGGAGCGAGAGCGCCATCTCCCCGGCGGGGGCTCCGATCAGGCCCCGGAGCGTTTCCAGGGTGGTGGTCACCTGCAGGTGTGGGCGCTGCCCCGCGTGCTGAGGCAAGGAACCAGTGTCCATCGCGTGGCCGGCGAGCTCAACCAGGGCATCAGCCTGACGGCGCTCCCGACACCTGCCGTCATCGGCGCCGGATGGCTTTGCGAGAGGCTCGATGGCGGTTCGTATCGCTGCCGCGCCGACAGAATCGAAGGCGCCTTTCAGGAAGAGCCATCCGTCCTCGCCGTCGTTGAGCTGAAGGAAGCGCAGCTCGGCGTTCTCGCGCTGCTCATTCGACACGCCGTCGGCATCAGCACGGTGACGCACGTGAAGGCAGTGGTACCAGAGGCGGCTGACGCTGCTGGATTGAGCAGCTTGAAGGAGCGGCGCCTCGTCGAAAGGCTGGGCTGTCGGTGACTGCGTCAAGGCCTCGGCGGTTCGCGCAATTACTGAGAGGTGACCGAAGCCGATGGCGCCATCGGCTACCGCGGCCGCTGACTTCGGAAGGTTCTGCAACTGCTCACCGACATTGACTCGGTCGCCCGCGACGCTACCCGACGTCTTGCAGTAATGGCGAATCCAGTGCACAGCGGAGTTCGAACCCCAGTCCTGCCACAGGTCGCTCCGTGCCAGCAGGGCGGAGTCTTTTGCGAACTCGATCTCCTGCTGGTCGATCAAGCGCCGCTGAAGCATCAGGTCGTAGGCGATCTGCTCGCGCGAGCGTCCGGTCTTGTCGCGATTGCAATATCGCTGCTGGGCCTCGAAGAGCAACTCTGTCTCCGGAGCCATCCGGGCCCCTTCCACCCAGTCGAGTTCTGGGCTCCTCGCGGACGAGATGCTCACCGACGCGGTGCCTGAAAATCTGGCCGGGGCAAGGCTGTCGGCGCGGAATCCCCTTTCCCCATCGCCAGACCATTATACGAACATACGTTCGATATGTCAACCATCCGCGCCGATCCGAGGTCGGGTATTCAGCGCCTGGTCTCGTACCTGGTCAGGAGCACGCTGTCGGGAAACGTCCGGGTCTCCACCAGGTTCAGGTTCACCCAGTTGTCCAGGGCCGTGAAGAACGGCGTGCCGCCGCCCACCAGGACCGGGTGGGTGACGATCGCGTACTCGTCGATCAGCCCGGCCCGCATGGCCGCCGCGGCGAGGGTGGCGCCGCCGAC
>Ga0207416_1002083_pt1 | contig 23218 bp, 14 predicted proteins | sample PaiPotPPM11metaG_FD_184107 | JGI IMG/M metagenome (GOLD analysis project Ga0207416, IMG submission 184107) | Iron sulfur acid spring bacterial and archeal communities from Banff, Canada, to study Microbial Dark Matter (Phase II) - Paint Pots PPM... ...
CGGCACGCCGCGCCCGCCTCCATCAGCACCGTGCGGCGCGGCGTGCCGAACTTCTTCGCCAGGTCGGCCATCTCGCCGCCGACCAGGTCCTTGAGCTTGTCCTCGTTCTCCAGGATCTCGGTGAGCGCGGCGATCTCGGCGCGCAGCGTCTCCTGCTCGCGCTCGAGTTCGAGCTTGTCGAACCTGGTCAGCCGGCGCAGCGGCGTGTCGAGGATGTACTGCGCCTGGATCTCGGTCAGGTCGAAGACCTGGCACAGGCGCTGCTTGGCCGCGGCGGAGTCGTCGCTGGTGCGGATGACCTGGATGACCTCGTCGATGTTCAGCAGCGCGACGAGGATGCCGTCGACCAGGTGCAGCCGGTCCTGGCGCTTCTTGCGGCGGAACTCGCTGCGCCGCCTGGTGACGTCCAGGCGGTGCTCGAGGTAGATGCTGAGCAGTTCCTTGAGGCCGAGGGTGCGCGGCTGGCCGTCGACGAGCGCGACGTTGTTGATGCCGAACGTCTCCTCCATCGGCGTCAGCCGGTAGAGCTCGGCGAGGACGGCCTCCGGGTTGAACCCGGCCCGCACCTCGATGACCAGGTTCAGGCCGCGGTTGCGGTCGGTGAGGTCCTTGAGGTCGGAGATCCCGGTGATCTTCTTGGCCTGGACGAGGTCCTTGATCCGGGTGATGACCTTTTCCGGGCCGACGCCGTAGGGGAGCTCCGTGACGACGATGCCGGTCTTGCGGGTGTTCAGCTGCTCAATCTTCGCGGTGGCCCGGGTCTTGAATATGCCGCGGCCGGTCTCGTACGCCTCCCGCACGCCGTCGAGGCCGGCGATGTGGCCGCCGGTCGGCAGGTCGGGGCCTGGAACGTACTTCATGAGCTGCGGCAGGCTCGCGTCCGGGTGCTTGAGCAGGTAGCGCGCGGCGGCGATGACCTCGATGAGGTTGTGCGGCGCCATGTTCGTCGCCATGCCGACCGCGATGCCCGCGGTGCCGTTGACCAGCAGGTTCGGGATGCCCGCGGGAAGCACGTCCGGCTGCTGCTCGCTGCCGTCGTAGTTGGGGACGAAGTCGACGGTTTCCTCGTCGATGTCGGCGACCATGGCCATCGCGGCCTCGGTCAGCCGGCACTCGGTGTATCGGTACGCGGCGGGCGCGTCGTCGCCGCCGAGGCTGCCGAAGTTGCCGTGACCGTCGATCAGCGGGACGCGCATCGCCCACGCCTGGGCCATCCTGACCAGGGCGTCGTAGATCGCGGAGTCGCCGTGCGGGTGCAGGCGGCCCATGACCGCGCCGACCACCTGGGCGCACTTGACGTGCGCGCGGTCCGGGCGCAGGCCCATTTCCTGCATCAGGTACAGGATGCGCCGCTGGACCGGCTTGAGCCCGTCTCTGGCGTCCGGGAGCGCGCGGGAGTAGATGACGCTGTAGGCATACTCCAGGTAGGAGCCGCGCATCTCCTCGGTGACGTCGATGTCGACGATGTTCTCTTCGAACTCTTCTGGAGGCGGCGCGGTAGTGCCGCGGCGTGGTGGCATGCTGCGGGTCCTTGGTGAGATTCTCAGGTGTCGATGCGGGACAGGTCGAGTTCGCTCGCGCCGCCGATGATGAAGTCGCGGCGCGGCGCCACCTCGGTCCCCATCAGCAGGTTGAACACGTCGGTGGCCGCCTTGGCGTCCTCGATCCGGATGCGGCGCAGTGTGCGGCGGCGCGGGTCCATGGTGGTCTCGGCCAGCTGGTCGGCGTCCATCTCGCCGAGGCCCTTGTACCGCTGCGGGTCCTTCCAGCGCTGGCCCTTGCGCTCGAGCTCGAGCAGCGTACGCCGCAGCTCGGCGTCGGTGTAGGTGTAGATGTGCTTTTCCTGGCCCTTACGCGGGTTGGTCAGCTCGATCCGGTGCAGCGGCGGCACCGCGGCGAACACCCGGCCCGCGTCGAGCATCGGGCGCATGTAGCGGTGGAAGAGCGTGAGCAGCAGCGTCCGGATGTGGGCGCCGTCCACGTCGGCGTCGGCCATGAAGATGACGCGCTGGTAGCGGGCCGAGTCCAGGTCGAAGGTGGTGCCGGAGCCCGCGCCGAGCACCTGGATGATCGCGGCGCACTCGGCGTTCTTGAGCATGTCGGCCAGGCTGGACTTCTGCACGTTGAGAATCTTGCCGCGGATCGGCAGCAGCGCCTGGAACTCGGAGTCGCGCGCCATCTTGGCGGTGCCGAGCGCGGAGTCGCCCTCGACGATGAACAGTTCGCTGCGGTCGTCCGCACTCCGGCAGTCGACGAGCTTCGCGGGCAGGGTGGAACTGGCGAGCGCCGACTTGCGGCGCTGGTTCTCCCGGTGCTCGCGGGCCGCGATCCGCGTCTTGGCGGCGGCGACGATCTTGTCGAGGACGGCGCGGGCCTGCTGCTTCGCGCCGCGCGGGGGGTTCTCGAAGTACTCCTTGAGCCCGGCGCTGACCACTTGCTGGACGATCCGCGTCGCCGCGGGCGTGCCGAGCACTTCCTTGGTCTGCCCCTCGAACTGCGGCTCGGGCAGCCGCACGGAAACGACCGCGGTCATCCCCTCGAGGATGTCGTCCTTGGTGACCTTCTCGTCGCCGTTCTTCAGCAGGCGGGCGGCCCGCAGCTGGTCGTTGACGGTGGTGACGAGGGCCTTGTCGAAGCCGGTGACGTGGGTGCCGTGGTGGGGGGTGGCGATCACGTTCACGAACGAGCGGGTGATCGTGTCGTAGCCGGTCCCCCACTGAACCGCCACGTCCACCTCGAGCGTGCGGTCGACGTCGGTGGGCGTCATGTGGCCGCGGTCGTCAAGGACGGGGATCGTCTCGGTGAACGTGCCCGAGCCGGTCAGCCGGATCACGTCGGTGATCTTCTCGCTGGTGGCCAGGTGCTCGCAGAACTCGCCGATGCCGCCGGCGAAGCGGTACTCGGCTTCCTCGAGCCCTTCTGCCACGGTCTCGTCGCGCAGGGCGATGGCCAGGCCGGGGACCAGGTAGGCGGTCTGCCGGGCGCGCTGGTCGAGGCTCTCGTAGGAGAACACGGCGTCCTTGAGGAACACCTGGCGATCGGGCCAGAACCTGATCCTGGTGCCCGTCCGGGTCTTCGGCACCTTGGCGACCGGCCGCAGCCCCGACTTTCTCGTGAAGTCGGCGGTGGGGCCATCACCGGCGAACTCGCCGGTGACGCCGCGGCGGAAGCTCGTCGTCCAGGTCTGGCCGTCCCGGTCGACCTCGATGTCGAGCCGCGCGGACAGCGCGTTCACTACCGACGCGCCAACGCCGTGCAGGCCGCCGGAGGCAGTGTAGGAGCCGCCGCCGAACTTGCCGCCCGCGTGCAGCCGGGTCATCACCAGCTCGACACCGGAAAGCTTGGTCTTCCGCTCGGTGTCCACCGGGATGCCACGGCCGTTGTCCCGCACCTCGGCCGAGCCGTCGGCGTGCAGGATCACCTCGATGCGGGTGCAGTAGCCGCCGAGCGCCTCGTCGACCCCGTTGTCAAAGATCTCCCAGAGGCAGTGCTGCAGGCCGCGCCCGTCGGTCGAGCCGATGTACATGCCGGGGCGCTTGCGCACCGCGTCCAGGCCCTCGAGTACCGACAGGTGCTTCGCGCTGTAGGAGTCGGTGTCGGCCACTGGCTGGGCCTCCTGGGGTGCTTTCGCCCGTGCTTCGTGGCTCTGTGCCTTGGAGTTCTGGGCCTTCGGGGGCCGGACGTTTGGGTCCGCCGTCGCCCTGACGGTTTCGGTAAGCGGTGGCACGGGCGGCGGCTCTCCTCTCGAAAGCTTATGCGGCAAGCGGGGGCTGCCACATTCGAAGGGTAGCGTCCCCCACCGACTGCCGGGGCGGCACCACGCCGGTTTGCCCGTCTTTCTGGCTTTGCCGCGGCGGCTCGATTGCACCGCCGACCCGGGCGGCGACCCTCGAAAGCGCAAGCGAGTTCGGAGGGGGAGCTACCCGACATATGCCCATGTAACCGCACCGTAAGGGCCGGATACTTGCCGTCAAAAGTGTCATGCCGCCCGTTGAGGGGTATACAGCACGTGAACCGCACGGGTATCTCACCGGTGACTACCCAAGCGGTTGTGTGGTCACCGGCGAACGCGCTGGCTTGCAATGGCTTGCCAACGTGGCTAGTGCGGTTTTCGCTTGTGGCGTACACGGCCGACGCAGGGAAGCCTGACGCCGGGGTATGTGTTGTGCTGTGCTGTAAGGCAGTTGTCCCCCATCGGGACGGGTCCCCCCCAGAGGGTCGGCCCGTTGGGTGGCAAATGTCCGGACACACAGCAGACCGGAGCCAGCCGGACCCAGCAGCCGGAGGCATGAGACGAGGAAGGCGACGTGACCGGAGCTATCGCCCCCACCAAGCCGCTGACCGCACTCGATCTGTGCGATCGGTGCGGCGCGCAAGCATACGTCCGCGTCCTACTCCCCAACTCGGGTGAGCTGCTTTTCTGCGCCCACCACAGCAGAGAGCACCTGCCGGCGCTGAAGAAGGTAGCCGTAGAAATTCAGGACGAGACACAGCGTCTGTCCAAGCCGGAGAGCTAACCGGCACCATTCCCGTGCACGCGGGCCGTGCCGCCGCGGGGCGGCGCGGCCCGCGGCGGCCTTTCCGGCCGCTACGGGTTGTTCAGCAGCTGGAACAGGATGTGGTCCTGCCACGTCCCAGCGATATTCAGATACGCCTCGGAGACCGCGAACGGCCGGAAGCCGTTGCGCGCGAGCACCCGCTGCGAGGGCGTGTTGTGCAGCAGCGTCGCCGCCTCGAGGCGGTGCAGCCCGTATTCTCCGAAGCCAGTCTTGACCACTTCCGCCAGCGCGGCCGAGGCGAGCCCGCGTCCCGCGTGGGACTGGCTGACCCAGTAGCCCACGCTCGCGTTCTGGAACGCGCCGCGGACGACGCTGTTCAGGTTGATGCGCCCGCAGATCGCGTCGTCCGCGTCCAGGATGGCCAGCGGGACCATCCCGCCCCGTTGATACGCGGTCAGCTCGTGCGTCAGGACCTCGTGCTGCCCGTCCGCGGTGAAGTAACGCTCGCTCTGCACCGGGGACCACGGGGCGAGATAGTCGCGATTGGCCGTCAGCAGCCGGGCGAGGGCGTGCGCGTTGTCGAGCGAGACCAGTCTGGTCACTGCCATCGTTCGCGTCTCCCTAGGCTTAGCCGATCTCGAGTCACGGGGAGCGGGGACACGAGGAGCGCGCATCCGTTCGGAAGACTGATTTACTGATTTGACTGTGCGTACAGAACCCGCGCCTCATGTGAGGCGCGCAGCGCCTCACAGCCGGGGGTCCGGGGGTCGTCCCCCGGGAGATACTGACGGCGAGGCCACCGGGAAGCTGACCGTAGGTCAGCGAACACGGTGGCCTCGCCCTCGACCGTCAATCCAGGTAGTCGCGGAGAACCTGCGACCTGGACGGGTGGCGGAGCTTGGACATCGTCTTCGACTCGATCTGGCGGATCCGTTCCCGGGTCACGCCATAGACCTTGCCGATCTCATCCAGCGTCTTCGGCTGGCCGTCGGTGAGGCCGAACCGCATGCTCACGACGCCGGCCTCGCGCTCGGAGAGCGTGTCGAGCACCGAGTGCAGCTGCTCCTGCAGCAGGGTGAACGAGACCGCCTCGCCCGGCTGGATGGCCTCGGAGTCCTCGATCAGGTCACCGAACTCGCTGTCGCCGTCCTCGCCGAGCGGCGTGTGCAGCGAGATCGGCTCGCGGCCGTACTTCTGCACCTCGACGACCTTCTCCGGCGTCATGTCGAGTTCGACCGCCAGCTCCTCGGGCGTCGGCTCGCGGCCGAGGTCCTGGAGCATCTGGCGCTGCACGCGGGCCAGCTTGTTGATGACCTCGACCATGTGCACCGGAATGCGGATGGTGCGGGCCTGGTCGGCCATCGCGCGGGTGATCGCCTGCCTGATCCACCAGGTGGCGTACGTGGAGAACTTGTACCCCTTGGTGTAGTCGAACTTCTCGACCGCGCGGATCAGCCCCAGGTTGCCCTCCTGGATCAGGTCCAGGAACAGCATCCCGCGGCCGGTGTACCGCTTGGCGAGGCTTACGACCAGCCGGAGGTTGGCCTCGAGCAGGTGGTTCTTGGCCCGGCGGCCGTCCTCGGCGATCCACTCGAGGTCGATGCGCTGGTCCGTGTTCATCCGCTGGGACTCGGCGAGCTTCTCCTCGGCGAACAGGCCGGCCTCGATCCGCTTGGCGAGTTCGACCTCCTGCTCGGCGTTGAGCAGCGGAACCTTGCCGATCTGCTTCAGGTAGTCCTTGACCGGGTCGGCGGTCGCGCCCGCGACGGCCACCACGGCGGCGGGCAGGTCATCGTCGTCGTCGCCGAAGACGAAGATCTCTTCGCTGTCCTCGCTAGGTGCCTTGCCCTCGGCGGGGGCGGCCGCGCCTGCGGCGCCCGGCGCGGCGGGCTCGGCCTCGTCCGTGTCGCCTTCCTGGTCTTCGGCCAGGTCGGGCTCCGCCAGGTCGCCCTCGGGCGCGTCGGCGATCTCCAGGTCTCCCGGGACGAGCGCGTCGTCGCTTAGCTCGTCCTCGCCGAGTTCCTCAAGGTCCTCGAGGTCGACGTCGCCTTCGAGGTCGTCGCCTTCGAGGTCCGCGTCCGCGTCGAGGTCGCCCGCGACCGCCAAGTCACCCGGCAGGTCCTGGGACGGCACCGCCGCGAGCTCTTCGCGGGCCTTGGCCGCGCGGCCGCCCGCCCTTGTGTCCGCCGTGCCCTCGGAGATTACGGCGTCGGTCATACCGTCGGCCGGATCGGGCACCCGCGAGTCCCGAGCCGCGGAGCTGGACGGCCTAGAGCGCTTGCGCGCCGCGGAGTTGGCAGCGCTCACCACCACGGTCACCTCTTCCTTCGCTGGGTAGCTTGGGTACGCACGCTAATGGAGCCCTCCCGAGAGGGTCTTGATGCTTGGACCGTGCCGGGAAACAGGCTTCCCGTTCGTCTTGGGGATATGGACACCAACCCGCCCGCCTCCTCTCCACCACCATAAGTGGCCCCTGGGAGTGCCTTGTACACCTCCGCCATGCCGATTTGGCGCGCGGGGGTCACCGCTGAGCCCACTGTTGACCGGGAGACCCCTCGTCGAAGACGGTGCCCGACGGCACGTGCATAACCAGCACCGTCACGTCATCGTCTTGCTCGTGACCTGCGAGCATGTTATCGAGCAGGTATTGCAGCAGCCGCCCGGGCGCGTCCACCAGATCCTGCGGCGCGCTCGCGGCGATCCTGACCAGTTCGTCGAGGCCTTTGTCGAGTCCCCGCATCCGGTTCTCGACGAGGCCGTCGGAGTAGAAGACGGCGGTCGAGCCCGGCGGCAGCCGGAAGGCGTGCTGCCGCCGCGGGCTCGCCCAGCCGAGCGGCGTGCCCGCCTCCGCGCTGTCGAGCACGGGGAGCGCGTCTGGTGTCAGTAGCAGCGTCGGCGGATGGCCCGCGTTGCCCGCCTGGCCCTCCCCCGTCTCCGGGTCGATCACCAGGTAGGTGACCGTGGTGACCTGCTCTTCGCGCTCGGTCGCGGTGAACAGCCGGTCGAGCCCGGCGAGCACCGCCGCGGGCCGCGGGTCGGTGAGCGCCAGCGCGCGCAGCGCATTGCGGACGCGCCCCATGCCCGCCGCCGCGAGCAGGCCCTTGCCCATGACGTCGCCCACGGCGACGGCGAGCCGCCGGTCGGGCAGGCGGAACACGTCGTACCAGTCGCCGCCCACGTCCGTGGACCTCGGCAGGTACTTCGCGTCGAGCGTGAGGCCGGGGACGCTCGGCAGCTCGCCTGGCAGCAGGCTGCGCTGCAGGGTGACCGCGGCCGTGTGCTCCTTCTCGTACATCTCGGCCCGCTCGACGGCGAGCGCGCACTGGCCCGCCAGGGCCTCGAGGAAGACGCGTTCCTCTTCGAGAATCGTCCGCGGCTTTCCGAAGGAGAACCGCAGCGCGCCAAGCGGCATCCCCGCCGCGAGCAGCGGCAGGCCGACCCAGGCCTGTTCGTCGCCGCTGTCGAGCACGCGTCCAGGCTCGTCCTGATCGCCTTCGAACTGGCTCCTGAGCTCTTCCGGGTCGGAGATGAGCACCGGGCGGCGGGTCGCGATCGCGCGCGTCATGACGCTCGGGGTGTCCAGGGTGAGCGGCACCCCCGCGCCGTCGGGGCCGGTGGGGGCGAGCCCTGACCGGTTGACCACCCGCAGGCCGAGCTTGTCGTCGTCGAGCAGCGCCACCGCCGAGCGCAGCGCGCCGATCGCGGTCCGGCCGACCTCGGTGATCACCTCGACCACCTGTTCGACGTCGAGCGCCTCGGCCAGCATCGCCGTCGCCTGCTGCAGCCGCGCGGTGCGCAGCGCGGCCGCGGACAGCTGGTCGGTCAGCCTGCCGCGCATCTCTTCCGCTTCGCGCTGGCTGGTCACGTCGGTGCAGGCGCCGACCCACTCGGCGATCTTCCCGTCCCGCTCGATCGGCACCGCGCGGACGTCGTAGTGCCGGTAGGCGCCGCCCCTGGCGCGCATCCGGAACCGGTCGTCGAAGATCCGTCCGGTGCGCAGGCAGTCGCGCCAGTCCCGCTCGACCCGTTCGCGGTCCTCCGGGTGAATCGAGTCGAGCCACCCGTTGCCGAGGAACTCCTCGACCGTCTGCCCGGTGACCCAGCGCCACTCGGCCGAGTCTTCGAGCATCTCGCCGTCGGGTGACGCCACCCAGACGATCTGGGCGCCGCCCTGGACGAGCGCGCGGTACCGCTCCTCGCTGCGGCGCAGCGCTTCCTCCGTGGCCGGTCCCGTGCCTCCGGCGAGGACGATGAGCCCGGCGCCGCACACGGCGTCGTCCTTGCCGCGCACGCCGAACCAGTGGAAGGTCCGCTGTCCTTGCGCGGCGGTGGCCGGCGTTCCCGCGGCGCCCGCGCCGACTTCGAACGTCTCGATCGCCGGGCGCCCCTGCTCGAGCACGCGCCGGACGGCCGCCTCGGCCCTGGCGGCATCCACGGCCGGCCAGACCGCGGCGATGGGCTGCCCGGCGAAATCGCTCACCGGCCGGTCGTACATCTCGGCGAGCGCGGGGTTGACCCACACGAACCGCATGTCCGTGTCGAGGAACGCCATCCCGGCGGGCGCGTCGCGCAGCACGGCATCGGGGAGCCAGGATTCGAACTCACCCAATCCGGCCTCCCGCTGCTTCGGCACGGAGGTGTCAGCGCTCAACCGAGCACCTCACCTACCATGCAGGCGCCTGCCATCGGCGGCTCCTTCCTGGCGGCAGCCAGCCCGCAGCGCGACATTGGTGCCACGACCGCAGCGACCGCTCAGAATAAGGGTGCCACAATCCAGGTACCGATGCTGCCAGCTAGCGGCATGGAAGCCAAGTACGAATCGTTCCCGTCGCGGCGGGCCGCCAGCGGATCGCCCGGTAAAACGCGACACGAACGGGTTAGCCGCCATCGCGAGGCACAATGATGGCAGCATGGGTAAATTCTCCTACAGCGGATGATGTGCTCTCCCCTGTTACCCGCAACCCGATGCGGGTAACACGGTGAAGCGTCGATTTCACATATGTAGATCTGAGAGGCTATCAGGGTGAGCCCGCAGAGCCGACGTCGTAGCCAGGTAGGTGGCGGCGCGCCCCCCAACGCGCTGTTCGACGAACTCCTGTCCGCGGCACGTGAGCTGCTTGCGGTACGCAGCCCGCTTGATGCCGAGCTGATGGTCAGCGACCTGCTCGGCACCTGGTGGCCGCAGCGGCACCACACGATCGGCGGCGCGGGCATCGAGCAGCTGATCGGCGAGGGCCTCGTCGACTACGCCGCGCAGCAGCGTTCTCCGGCTGCGCTCGCGCTGCTGTCCGGCATCGCCTGCCTCGGCACGTCGCGCCAGGCCGCGGCGGCCGAGCAGGCCGCCATCGCCCTCATGGACGCCGGAGTGCGCGCACCGCGGTGGGCCGAGTACCTCGGCGCGGTGTCGTCGGCCGAGTGTTACGTCAACCCGGACGCCTGGGGCGACCAGGACGAGGTCATCTGCGTCTTCAGCTACGCCGGCGAGGAGCCGCACGCGCTCGTGTCGGTCATCGACTACAACCTGTCGGGCATGCTCAGGGACGGCTGGGTCAGCTCCCAGGTCGACAAGCTGCTTGATCATTGCCGGCGGCCGTCGGTGGGCCGGGTGAGTTCCCGGCCGGAAGACGGCTTCCGGCAGATCGACCCGCCCCAGGCGAGGAAGATGCTGCAGGCCGCGCTCGCCGCCACCGACGCGGCGGAGGACCCGCCGGTCAGCGACACCTTCGCCGCCAGGCACGCGTTCATCAGGGCCCGCATCCGCGCGCTGCCACCGACCTCAGGCCGCGTCGTGCGGCCCAAGCGGCCGGCCTGGTCGACCGAGCGCAGGGCGCTGCTCGCCGCCGAGTTCCTCGCGTCCGACGAGGCCGAGGAACTGTCCGACCTGCAGGCGGCGAGCCGCATCGCGGACCTGATCATCGACTTCGGCTGCGACCAGGACAGCGGCAGGCCGCTGCGGATGTCGCCGGCCAAGGTGCAGAACTTCATGCTCGGCTGGCTGCCGCGCAAGGTGCTGCTCTCCGTCGCCGACCAGAACGCGATGCCGCACGCGGTCGACGCCTGGATCCGCTGGTCCGGCCGGAAGCGCGGGCTGTCGGAAGCCTCGGTCGGGCAGACGCTCGACGTCCTGTTCGACTCGATGACCACGTTTTCCCGTATATACCGGGACCCGGCCGAGTTCGGGCTCGACGAGAAGCTCGTCGCCCGGCTGCTTCCCGACTCCGACCTCGAGGCGCTGCCCAGGCGCGCGTTCGCCTTCCCGATCCTGGAAGGCAAGCACGGCGGAGTCGATTTGTCAAAGCTTGACCCGGCCGATCCCGCCGACCGGCGGCTACTGCTGGCCGCGGACCACGACACCAGGACCGGGTCGCCGAGCGCGGCGGGCGTCGGCCGCCACATCGACCGTCACCTGGCCCTGGCGGACCGGCTATGGCGCGGCTCGCCGCCTGCCCTCTGGGACGCCGCGCAGCGCCTGCTCGACACGGGCGAGGACCGGCACATGGTGCTGCACGCCCTGATGGACGTCCTTGACGCGGCGGGTTCCGACGAGGCCGCACTGGAAGTCGCCCTGCGCGAACTGGCCACCGGCCTAAGCGACGACGACCTAAACGGCCTAGCAAACCCCGACTCCTGACCCCTGGGGCTGAGTTTCAGTTGTTCGCGGGTGCCGTCGTAGCGGAGGTGCCCGCGGCGAGTCAACCGGATGCCCTCCGTGACGGCCGCAGGGGCAGCCTGGGCGGCCAGCTCGGCCTAGGTGGGCTAGACCGTTAGGTCGGCGTAGGCGCCTCTTACGTCGGCCGCCGTGAGGGTGGTCAGGTCGGCGGCCGTTGCTGATTCGCCCAGGCGGACGACGCGGACGTCGCGGCAGGCGCATGCGCGCTCGAACAGGGAGCGGGCGAACCGGCCGTTGCCGAGCTCGTCGATCGCGCCGGCCCGCTCGGCCTGCGCGAAGATCTGCTCGAGCACGCGGACGGCCTCGGGCTCGAAGGCGTCGCCCGCCTGCTCGGCGTAGATGACGGCGATGCGCGACAGGTCGCGGGCGGTGTAGCTAGGGAAGGCGACGCGGGTGCTGAAGCGGGACGCGAGGCCCGGGTTGGAACGCAGGAAGCGGTCCATGTCGGCCGGGTAGCCCGCGAGCACGATGACGAGGCGGTCGCGGTCGTCTTCCGCCCGCTTGAGCAGCGTCTGCACCGCCTCGGCGCCGAACGCGTCGCCGCCCGAGTAGCCCTCGTTGTGCAGCGAGTACGCCTCGTCGACGAACAGCACGCCGCCGAGGGCGGAGTCGACGAGCCGGTTGGTCTTGATCGCGGTCGAGCCGAGGTGCTCGCCGACCAGGTCCGCGCGGTGCGCCTCCACCACTTCGGGGCGGACGAGCAGGCCGAGCGCGGCGAAGATCCGGCCGAGGATGCGCGCCACCGTGGTCTTGCCCGTGCCGGAGGGCCCCGTGAACACGAAGTGCCTGGCGGGCGGCTGGCTGGCCAGACCCTGGCGGTCGCGCAGCTTCGCGACCCGCAGCTGCGCCGCGATCGCCCGCACCTGCTGCTTCACCGGCTCGAGGCCCACGAGCTCGTCGAGCTCGGCGATCGCCGACTCGAGCGTCGGGGTGTTCTCGTAGCCGCGCAGCCTCGAGGTCAGCTCGGAGAACGCGTGCTCCAGGTCGGCGCCGCCGATCGTGATCAGGTCCTCGGCCTGCGGGTCGCCGCCGCCGCTCATCACCCGGACGTCTCGCGCCTGGCCCGCCTTCTCAAGCAGGGTCCGGACGAACCGGCCGTTGCCGAGCTCGTCGGTGATCCGGCGCCTGCCCACTTCGTCGAGCATCCGCCACAGCACCGGGCGCGCTTCCGGCGTGAGGCCCTCCTGCTTGCCCCGCAGCTGCGTCTCGGCGAGCGCGAGCAGTTCCTCCGTCGAGTAGGTGGGGAACCTGATCCTGGTCGCGAACCGCGATGCCATGCCGGGGTTCGTCGCGAGGAACGCCTCGGTCTGCTTCTCGTAGCCGGCCAGGATGATGATCAGGTTCTCCCGGTCGTCCTCGGCCCGCTTGAGCAGCGACTGCACGGCTTCCGCGCCGAACCGGTCGCTCTGCCCGTCGCCCTCGTTCACCAGGCTGTACGCCTCGTCGATGAACAGCACCTTGCCGAGCGCCGAGTCGATGAGCTCGTTGGTCTTGATCGCGGTGGCGCCCAGGTACTCGCCCACCAGGTCGGAGCGCTGCGCCTCCACCACGTCGGGGCTGTCGAGCAGCCCGAACGAGTAGAAGATCTTGCCGATTACCCGGGCCACCGTCGTCTTGCCGGTGCCGGGCGGCCCGAGGAAGACGAAGTGCCGCATGGGCTTGTCGGTGCCGAACCCGGCCACCGCGCGGCGGCGGGCCGCCTCGATCGACACGGCGATGGAGTGAACCTGCTCCTTGACCGGACCAAGGCCGATCATCCCGTCGAGTTCCGCGAGGGCTTCGTCCGGCGTGATGACCGGCTTGGCCTGGGTCGTCGCGGCCGCCTGGGGCTCGCGGGCCGCGTGGTCGGCGTAGACCTGGGCGACGCCCTGGGCGCGGGTGCCGTACTGCGCGGGCGAGTGCCCGCCCTGCCCGTTGCGCGGCACCGGACCGGTGGGCCGGCCCGGCGGGGGGCCGTTCGGCGCGGGCGGCGGCGCGGGGGGCCCCTGCCGTCCGTCAAATCCGGGGCCAGTGAATCCGGGTCCAGCCGCACCGGGGGCGGCGTGCCCGGCGAGCGGGCCGTCGGGCCCGAACATGCGCGCTTCCTGCGAGCCCTTGGCCGCCCGCCAGCCGATAAGCGCCGCGGCGATCACCCAGATGGCGATGACCGCGAACATCGTGTTCTGCGGCGAGGCCTGCACGATGGCGAAGACCACGGGCGAGGACCAGAGCAGCGACCAGGCCACGGTGCGGCACGGGATGAACCACTTGGACAACGGCCGGACGTTGGCGCAGGCGGCGGCCAGGAACGGGGTCGCGAGCATGGCGAGCAGCCACGCGGTCGGCACCGTGTGCACCGGGTGGGCCGTGGCGACCGCGGGAGTCGCGTGCGTGGCGAGCCGGTTGGCACTGATGAGGAAGTAGACCCACGCCCAGAAGGCGGCCACGTACAGCGAGGCCATCGTGGTGCGGACGCCGCGGACGACGCAGATGGGACCAAGCAGCCAGGGCAGAAATGCCACCGAGAGCGCCGCCAGCACCGGCTGCATCAGCAGTGGCGCGCGCCGGATCGCCGCGTGGACACCGTCGACCACCGGCACGGGTACATCCCCCGGTGTGCGGCCCCTAACGGGTGGCAACATCGTGCTCCCTTGGACAGTGGTAAATCCCTGTATAGCGCATTGGGCGGGGCCGGCGACAGCACGCGCGCGGACACGCCGCGTTAAGACTTCTCTCTCTTTGGTTCACCAGCGCCCAAAGTGTGCAGGTGAGGCAGGTGAGTAAGTGGCTTACGTTCGGGATATTTATTTTGATTTTTCAGTTTTAGATGGGGCTGATGAGATCGATTTCGTCGCGGAGCGGAATGCCGAAATCACCGGTGCGCGGAATGCTCGGCTTGCGCTCCCGGCTGCGGTCCACCGCGCCGGGGCGGACGCAGGCGAGGCGGAAGCCGCGGCGCTGGTAGAAGCGCAGCGCGCCGATGTTGTCGTTGGTGGTGGTGAGCGTGACCTGGTGGCAGCCGAGCCGCTTCGCTTCCACCCGGACCGCCTCGATGAGCATCGTGCCGATGCCCTGGTACAGGTCCAGGGCGTTGATCGTGGCGATCTCCAGGATCTCCTGGCGCACCTCGTACGTCACGAGGCCGGCGATGCGCCCGGCGCGCTCGGCGATGAAGCCGGGGAGGGCCGCCGGGTAGAAGACCCCGTCGTGCACGGCGACCTCGGCGGCACCCCACAACTGGGTCGTCAGCCACTCGACCGTGGGCCGGTCGTTCTCTTCGACTGGCCGGATCGCCACGTCCCGGGGGTACACAGTCACCATTATCCAGCGTTACTCCACTGAATTCTTACGTTCGGTTCCTAGCGAACCGGCGCAGCCTGCCCGCCGCGGCCCGCACGTCGCCCTTGTCCAGGGCGAACGCCACCGCGCCGAACCCGACCACCGCGATCACGATGGACAGCACGCCGACGCACCCCTCGAACACCGTGCCCCCGCGGGGGATGACCAGCGTGACCGCCAGGCCCGCGGCGGCGCCCGCGGCCGCCGCGGCGAGGCCGGCCAGGGTGGCGTGGCCGAGCCCGGCGAAGGCCGCGGGCCCGCGCAGCCGCCTGGTCAGCAGCACCATCGGCACGGCCGTGGCGAGCTGGCCGATGCTGCTCGCGAGCGCGAGCGCGCCGACGACCAGCCGCGGCGAGACCAGCAGGACCATCGGCACGGACAGGGCCGCGGGCAGCAGTTGCTGCGCCACCAGGCCGAAGGCCGCGAGCCTGAGCTTGCCCAGCGCGAACAGCACGCGGGAGAGGTTGGTGACGATGGCGAACCCGGCCACGCCGGGCGCGAACAGCAGGAACGATTCGGTCAGGGGCGCGATCTGGTCCTGCTTCTGCGTGAGCACGTGCGCGGCGGGCACCGCGACCGCGACCATCATCGCGGTGCTCAGCAGGGCCATCAGCATGACCGCGCGGTTCGACCCCGCGCTCGTCCGGTCGAACGCGTCGCCGTCGGTCGCCGACAGCACGGGGAACGTGCTCGTCACGATCGCGATCGGCAGCACCGAGCAGATCGCGGTGAACACCAGGTTCCCGTAGTTGACGAGGACCAGGGCGCCGGTGTTGCCGTGCCCGTTGGCCAGGTCGATCGTGATCACGCTGTAGATGTCGGCGGCCACGAACTCGAGCACGCCGACCAGGGCGAGGCCGCTCGCCCGGCGCACCACGCCCGCCGGGAACTTCAGCGTGAGGCGCCAGCGCAGGTGCAGCCGCCAGGTCGCGGGCAGCGATATGAGGACGAGCATGGCGATGTTCATCGTGGTGCCGATGGACAGCACGAGCATCGCGGTGAGCGGGGTGTTCGCCAGCGGGGCGTGGTGGTCAAGCGAGTCGAAGACCAGGAAGGACGTGATCGTCACCACGTTGCCGATCACCGGCGCGAGGCTGATGGCGGTGAACCTCCGGTACGCCTGCAGCACGCCGTACAGCACCACGGAGAAGCCGTAGAGCATGACCTGGGGCGCGAACGTGACCAGCATGAACCTGGTCGCGTTGATCATGTCCGAGTGCGAGCAGTCGGCGTTCGGGTTGACCGGGTTCAGCGCCTGCGAGATCGGGCCGGCGAGGGCGGCGATCGCCACGGTGGCCGGCAGCAGGATCACGATGGACCAGGTCAGCAGCGCCGACGAGGTCTGCTCGACGTGGGCCTTCGCGCTCGGGTCGGTCGCCGCCCGTTTAGCGGAGCGAGCGAGCACCGGCACCATGGCGCTGGACAGGGCGCCGCCGATGGCGAGCTCGACGATCAGGTTCGGCACCTGGTTGGCGGTCACGTACGCGGTGCCGAGGCAGCCGGCCCCGACGGTCTTGGCGAACACGACGGTGCGCACCAGGCCGAGAACGCGGGAGAAGGCGGTGAGCACGGCGATGATGAGAGCACCGCGGGCAATCCCCCGCGCTACCTTGTTCCTGCCCGCCTCGCTGTCGTCATCGTCGGTCCCGGGACGCGATGGATCGGCAAGGCCGGCCGTATCGGTCTGCACCGCTCCGTAGTCCCCTCGCCCGACGTTAGGGCCCGCCACCCACGCACAGGCTACGGCTTTCCTGCGCATTTTGGCGTGCTCATGGCGCCGTTGACGGGTCTGTCTTTACTATCCCGCGCAACTATCTTCGTCGCCGCTAACGCAGGCGCGAGGCCTCGCGGGCGGCGTGCGGGTTGAGCTGGCCGCCGCGCGAGCCCGCCAGCTTGGCGGCCAGGTGCGCGCCGACCGTGACGGGCTCGTACCGGGCCGGGTTGTCCGCGGAGACGCAGCTCGGCAGGCACTCGATCACCGCGTCCACGTTGCCGTCGTGGAAGTAGGCCGCGGACCGGCGCGGCACGAGCTTGCCTTCGACCCGCGGCGGGGCGACGCGGTGCAGCGTGGAGATCCACTCCTCGTTCGTCCAGCGGGCCGTCGCGTCGCCGAGGTTGACGAGCAGCGCGCCGCCGGCGGGCAGCACCGGGTGCCAGTTCCCGTCGGCCCCGTGAATCTCCAGGCCGGGCACCCGGTCGGCCCAGAGCACGGTCACGATGCCGTAGTCGGTGTGCGCCCCCATGCCGAGCTGGTCCGCTTCCAGTTCGGTGTCCGGGCCAGGCAGGCGGTAGTTGTTCATCCGCAGCACGTCGATCGAGTGGTCGGTGAACCGCTCGAAATAGTCCTCGCGGCCGCCCAGCGCCACGCCGAAGATCTTGACCATGGTCCTGGCCACCCGGCCGGCGGCGCGGAACCATTCGCCGACCGCGGCCTCGAAGCCCGGCACCTCGTCGTTCGGGTAGACGTTCGCGGCGTAGACGTCTTCCGGCAGGTCCAGGCCGGGGAAGTCGTCCGCCGACGTGCCCACGTTGATCGCCTCGAACAAGTCCGCCGCGGTCGCCAGGCCGAGGCTGTTGGCCAGCGACTCCGCCTTCGGCGGGCTGTAGCCGCGGTTGATGCCGGGCGGGCAGCGGTACCTGGCCTTGGCCGGCGCGTCGAGCGCGAAGAACGCGTCGGTCGCGCCGGTGAACTCGCTCAGCGTGGTCGCCGGGATGCCGTGCCCGGTGACCTGCATGAAGCCGACCGTGCGGGCGGCCTCGTCGACCTGGCGGACGACCTCGGAGCGCGCCGCAGCGTCCGCGTACGGCATGCGGAAGCTGGCGATGTCGATCACGGGAACGCGGAGAATACCGTCGCGGAGGGCGGCTGAGGACACGGGGATTTCTCCTTGCTGACCGCGGCCGGTGGATCAGGTCGTGACAACAGTCAATATGAGCTGCTCAGCCAACACTAATATGCGGGCGGAGCAGAAGCGACGCTTCGGCTCCGCCCGGCTCTTCTCGGGAATGGGCGGGACGCAGTCACCACCATTCGTTCGGGATAACGGTTTTAGCAGGCACCATCGTTGTTCCAGGCGCCGGAGGGGCCGCCGGGTACCTCGTCGTAGTTCCACTGGTTGGCGGTCCAGTTGTCGCCGTTGTAGGAGACCTCGTTGCCCGCGGTGTAGGCGGTGTTGCTGACCCAGGCGGTCGTGCACGAGCCGGACGTGGGGGTCGGGGTTGGTGTCGGGGTCGGCGTTCCGCCGCCGCCGCCGTTGTTGCCGCCGGTGGTGAAGGGCTGGAACGCCTGGGTGAAGGCGCCGGTGGACTGGCTGAGGCCGCTGCAGGTCGACGACGCGCTGGTGTTGCCCGCGCAGTTGCCGTTGTCGCGTCCCTCCGCCCAGAACGAGAGCCAGGCGATGCCCTGCTGCGCCGCGTACGACTCGACGGTCGCGGCGTCGGCGAGCGTGAGGATCTCGCCGGAGGTGTCGTTCTGGCCGATCATCGGGGTGTTGCCGAGCATCCCGTACGCGGAACTCGACGAAATGCCGTAGATGCTCGCGAGCTGGCCGGCTACCGCGTCGAGCGCCTGGTTCGCCGCGGCGCCCATCTCGGTGCCCGAGCTGCCGTAGTCCATCGTCATGATGTTGACGATGTTCGGGGTGAAGCCGTTGGCGAGCGCGGTGGTGAGGACGCCTTCGCCGGTGCTGGTGAGGCCGGTGGGCAGCGTCGGGATCGTGTAGCTGATGGTGAGCTGGATGCCGCTGCCGCTCGCCCAGGACCGGACCTGGCTGAGCGCCTGGGCGGTGAGCGCGAGGTCCGCCGAGTTGTACTGCTCGTTGGATTCGATGTCGAAGTCCAGGTGGTTCACGTTGAACGTGGTGACCACGGACTCGACCTGCGCCGCCATCGCCGCGGCCGACGAGCACTGGGCGCCGAGGTCCGTGCCGTCGGTGTCCACGGTGTAGCCGCCGAAGGAGACGCTGACGTCGCCGCCCTGCGCCTGAAGCGCGGAGACCTGGGACTGCCAGCCGGACTGGTTGGGCAGCGACCACTGACAGCCGCCGCCGTTGACGAACGCAAGGGTGAAGAACTGGGTGCCGTAGTCGGCCGCGACGCTGGTGAGCGTGGTGTTGCTCAGGCCGGTGTCGACGTAGGGCGCGAACACGTGCGCGGGCCACGTGGTGGCAGCGCGCGCGGTCTTGGCGCCGGTGATGCCGATGACCGCGACGGCGGCCGTGACGCCGAGCATTAGGGCGACGGCGACGGCGAGCAGGCGTTTGGCTGGGGGCACTGGGGGGTGCTCCTTCCGTGTTGAACCGGTGGCCAGGCCCCCCTGAGCGCCCTCCCGCACCCGACCAGTTCTTATAGGAAAGTTTCCTATAAGAATGAGATAACCGTAACGTTGGCCGACTTTTGCGTCAATATGTTGACTCGGGTGGGTTGCGGAGTTACAGTCCGTTCAATTAATAGGAAACTTACCTATTAATATTTGGTGCCGACCTCATCCCGGGAGGCCGTTATGTCCGCTTATTTCCGCATGCCCGCGGTTAAGTGGCGCCTGTCGCTGCCCTTGCTCGCCTGCTGCCTGATGCTGCTCGGCCTGGTTAGCGCCGTGGTGGCGCCGACAGCGTCGGCCGCGTCCAACCTGCTTGTCAACGGCGACTTCGCCGCGGGCAACACGTCGGGCTGGACCTGCTCGTCCGGCGACACGGTCGTGACCTCCCCCGTGTACTCCGGCTCGTCGTACGCGCTCGCCGGCACGCCGTCCGGCAGCGACGACGCCCAGTGCAGCCAGGTGGTCAGCGTCCAGCCGTCTTCCTCCTACACGCTGAGCGGCCAGGTGGAGGGCGACTACGTCTACCTCGGCGACAGCGGGACCGGGGGTTCCGACACCAACGACTGGACGCCGTCCGCATCGTCCTGGACCCAGCTGTCGACGAGCTTCACCACCGGCGCGGCCACGACCAGCGTGACGATCTACGTTCACGGGTGGTACGCGCAGCCGGAGTTCTACGCCGACGACCTGACGCTGACCGGCGCGGCGGGCAACGGCGGCGGGGGCGGGACGACGGCGCCTTCTGCGCCGACCGGCCTGACCGTGACCGGCACCACGTCCTCGTCGGTGTCGCTGTCGTGGACCGCGCCTTCCGGCACGGTCAACGGGTACAACGTGTCGGAGAACGGCAGCCAGGTGGGTTCGGTGACCGGCACGTCCGACACGATCACCGGGCTCGCCGCCTCGACCGGCTACACGTTCACCGTCACCGCCTACAACTCGGCGGGCCAGTCGCCGGCGTCTAACCAGGTCAGTGCGACCACGTCGGCTTCGTCGGGCGGGGGCGGCGGGTCCTCCGGGCTGCCCGCGCACATCCTTATGGGGTACTGGCAGGACTTCGTCAACAGCGCGACGCCGCTCACGCTGGCTTCCGTGCCGAGCAGTTACAACCTGGTCGCCGTGGCGTTCGGCAACGCTACTTCGACGCCCGGGCAGGTCTCGTTCGGCCTTGACCCGACGCTCGCGTCCGACCTCGGCGGGTACACGCAGCAGCAGTTCATCAGCGACATCGCCACGCTGCACTCCCGCGGGCAGAAGGTCATACTGTCCGTCGGCGGCGCGAACGGCACGATCAGCGTGGACGACGCGACGAGCGCGGCGAACTTCGCGAGCAGCGTTGACTCGATCATCCAGCAGTACGGGTTCGACGGGGTCGACATCGACCTGGAAAACGGCGTCAACCCGACCTACATGGCCTCGGCGCTTTCGCAACTGTCCAGCGATGTGGGCTCCAGCTTGATCATCACGCTCGCGCCGCAGACCGTGGACACGCAGTCGACGGGATCCGACTACTTGCAGCTGGCGCTGGACATCAAGTCGATCCTCACGATGATCAACACGCAGTACTACAACTCGGGCACGATGAACGGCTGCGACGGCAACGTCTACGCCGAGGGCACGGAGAACTTCATGACGGCGCTCGCGTGCACCGAACTGCAAAGCGGGCTGTCGGCGTCGCAGGTGGGGCTGGGGTTGCCGGCCTCTTCTTCCGCCGCGGGCAGCGGGTACGTCGCGCCCTCGGTGGTCAACGACGCGCTCGACTGCCTGGCGGCGCGGGCGAACTGCGGCAGCTTCGTGCCGTCGGCCGCTTATCCCTCGATCCGCGGGGTGATGACGTGGTCTATCAACTGGGACGCTTCGAACGGGTACAACTTCGCCAACACGGTGGCGCCTTACCTGTCGACGCTTCCCTAGGCGGGGATGCTGCTGACCTCCGCCCTTATCTCCGCCTGGGCGTGGCGCAGGCGGAGATTGCGGACGCTGGGCAGCGAGACGGGGACGGCCAGGGTGATGACGACCAGGACCGCGGCGCCCGCTAGGGGCCAGGTGTAGCCGAGTTGCCGCGCGAGCACCGGCCCCAGGGCGTACCCGAGCGGCGTCGCGCCGAGCGAGACGAGCCAGTCGTAGGCGGAGACGCGGGCCAGGACCTCGGCGGGCACCTCCTGCTGGACGGTGGTCTGCCATACCGGGTTAAGGAACCCGAGGCAGGCCATGGCCAGCCCGTACGCGGTCACCACCGTCCAGGCGGGCGCGGCGACGGCGAACAAGACCAGCGGAGCGGCGTAGCTCATCAGGGCGAAGTTGCCGACGAGGATGGCCCGGCTCACCTTCGCGCGGCCGGCGATGAAGGCGCCGACCAGGTAGCCGACGGCGCTCGCCTGCAGCGCGGCGAGCCAGACGGTCTTGCCACCGAGTTCGGTCAGCGCGATCAGCGGGCCCGTGGTCGCGAGCAGGCCCGCGGCGAAGTTCCAGGTGGCGTGGCCGATGAGGCTGGTCCAGTACCAGGTGCGGGCGCGGACTTCGGCCCAGCCGGCGACAAGGTCTTCTTTTAGGGATTGTTTCGGCACGGGTACGGGCCGGACCCGGATCAGCGCCAGGGTGCACGCGCTGAACAAGAAGGTGGCGGCGTCGAGCACGAATGCCCAGCCCGCGCCCGCGGTGAAGATCAGCACGCCGGCCAGCGCGGGCCCGGCGAGCATGGTCGCGCTCGCCGCGATGCCCATCAGCGCGTTGGCGGCCTGCCGGTTGCGGTCGTCGGTGGTGCCCGCGACCAGGGGCAGGGTGGCGGGGGTATCGAACGCGGACGCCGCGCCCTTGACCGCCGCCACCGCCGCGATCAGCGGGAAGTCGATGTGCCCGGCGATCAGCAGCAGGCCGATCGACAGCTGCGCGGCGCCGGACACCAGGGCGGCGGTCATGGCGACGCACCGCGGCCGCAGCCGGTCGACCACTACTCCCCCAATGGGCAGCAGCGCCAACTTCGGCAGGAGCGCGCACACCAGCACCAGGGCGAGGCCGGCCGCCGAGTGGGTGGCGATGACGATCGCCAGGGTGAGGGCGGCGGGGCTGACCACGTCGCCGAGTGCGTCGAAGACCCGGCCGGTGAACAGCAGCCGGAAGTTCTTGTCGCGGAGCGGGTTCGCGTTCGCGTTTGCCATATCAGCTGACACTAGTTCGCTGATAAAAGTTTCGTCAACGAAATATGCGGTTCTGAAATATTCGGCTGGCTTGCTAAGCTCCAGCTATGCAGGAGGACTCCGTGCAGCAGGACCCTGTACCGCAGGACTCCGTCGACCGGCACGTCGAGCACTGGCAGCGGGAGATCTCCGATCTCGACCCCCTGGTCGAGGGCGTGTTCACCCGGATGCAGATGCTGCTGCGGCACCTGAAGCAGGCACGGCATGCCCTGCTGGCCGCGCACGGCCTCGAGGACTACGAGTACGCGACGCTGCACTTTCTCGGCGGCTGCGGTCCCGACCACCGCGCGACGCCCGGTGAGATCGCCGCCTGGGCGCAGATGTCACCCTCCGGGATCACAGGCCGGCTCGACGCGCTCGAGAAGCGCGGCTTCATCCGGCGCCTGCCCGCGCCCGCCGACCGGAGGAAGGTCATCGTCGAACTGACCGAGGAAGGCCGGCGGGCGTGGCTGGGCACGTTCAGCCCGCAGACCAACGAAGAGGCGAAGGTGCTCGCGGCGCTCAGTCCCGGGGAGCAGTCGGAGTTCGACGGCATGCTGCGCCGGATGATGCAGGCCGTCGACCGGCCGGGACTGCTGGACCCGCCGAGGTCAGCGGAATCCGGGGACTCGGCCGAATCCGGGGACGTGGGCGCGCGGCCTAGAAGCCGCTTTACTCCGTGACAGTTTTATTGGGCGGTGTAGCCGCCGTCGACCACGTGATAGCTGCCGGTGATGAACGAGGCGGCGTCGGAGGCGAGGAAGGCCACGAGCGCGGCAACCTCCTCGGGGGTGCCGAGCCGGCCGAGCGCGTGCTTGCCCGCGAGGAACGCGTGGGTCTCCTCGTTGAGGCCGCCTTCGATGAGCGGCGTGACGATGAAGCCGGGTCCGACCGCGTTGACCCGGACGCCGAACGGGGCGTATTCGAGGGCCGCGGTCCTGGTCAGGCCGACGATCGCGTGCTTGGCGGACACGTAGGCGGCGGCGTGGGGCAGTCCAACGGAGCCGAGAATAGAGGCGATGTTGACGATCGCGCCGGCGCCTTCTTTGGCGCTACCTGCGGCGATGGCCGGCAGCTGGGCGCGCATGCCGTAGAAGACGGCGTTCTGGTTCACCTCGATGACGCGCCGCCAGGCGTCGAGCGGGTACTCCCCCACCGGCGCCGACCCGCCGGCGATGCCCGCGTTGTTGACGGCGATGCGCAGCGGGCCGAGGTCGCGGGCCGCTGCGCATCGCCG
>Ga0207416_1002085_pt1 | contig 23196 bp, 22 predicted proteins | sample PaiPotPPM11metaG_FD_184107 | JGI IMG/M metagenome (GOLD analysis project Ga0207416, IMG submission 184107) | Iron sulfur acid spring bacterial and archeal communities from Banff, Canada, to study Microbial Dark Matter (Phase II) - Paint Pots PPM... ...
GGTCAGGGGCTGGGGGTTAGGGAACGAAGTGGCGGGTTGGTCGCCTTCGAGGGTGATTGGTTGTTACTTGTTGGCGCGGATTCCGCGCCGAGGTACCAACCCCTGATCCCTCCGTCCGAAGGTACTTGACAGAACTGCCGTCCATGGTGTCAAATAGCGGAGTCCTGCGCCGGTCGTCGTTACCGAGCTGCCGGAGATGGTGGTTGGTCGGCGAACAAGCGGTCGCGTGGTCCCGCCGGTCGAGCATGCCCGGCTACGGGTCGTCTGCGCGTGCTCGGCGTTGGGCGGGGTACAACTGGAATCAGTGCCGTATATGGTGGGAAATGCGCAAGAAATGGTGACCAGGTCTCGACGAACTCCCCGGCCACGCGTGCCCGCGGCGGCCTACAATGACTACGTGATGATCGGGCCCGACGCTCGCGTCGCGCTGAAGCGCGGCTTCGACACCATGGCCAACCTGCTCAAGATCACCCTTGGCCCGAAGGCGCGCACCGTCGCCATCGCCAAGATGTTCACGTCGGGGCTCCCCGAGATCTTGGACGACGGCGCGACCATCGCGCGTCGCGTGATCGAGCTACCCGGACGCTACGAGAACATGGGGGCCATGCTCTGCCGCCAGTTGTCCTGGCGTGCCGGCGAGGTGGCGGGTGACGGCACGACCACGGCGGCGGTGATTGCCCAGTCGGTGCTCGACGAAGCGACGCGCTACGCCGCTGCCGGCGGCAACGTCATGATGCTCAAGCGCGGCATCGAGCGTGCCATGCCGGTCGCCATCAGCGCATTGGATGCCCAGGCCCGCCGCATCGAAACCTGGGAGGAAGTGGCCCGTGTCGCCGGCGGCGCAGCGGCCGATCCCTGGGTCGGCCAGGTGGTCGGAGCCATGTACAACCAGGTCGGCCGGGAGGGCGTGCTCCACGCCGAGGATTCCGCCCAGACGGATATTGTCTGGACCTTTGTCGATGGAATCGAGTGGGACAAGGGCTACGTATCGCCCTACATGGTGACCGACCAGAACCGGATGGAGGCGGTGCTGGAGAACCCGCTCATTCTGGTCACCGATCGCAACCTCGACAAGGCCAACCAGCTTGTGCCGCTGCTTGACAAGCTGGCCGCGGCCGGCATCAAGAACCTGTTCGTGCTGGCCAACGACGTGTCCGGTGACGCCATCGGTGTGCTGGTCGTGAATAAACAGCGCGGGCTGGTGACGTCGGTCGCCTGCAACGCGCCGAGCGCCGGCGACAGGCGCGTTCGCATTACGGAGGATATCGCGGTAGCCACGGGCGCGCGGATGATCTCCGAAGACCACGGCGACCTGGTGGAGGATGCATCGCTCTACGACCTGGGGCGCGCCAAGCGGATCGTCGTGAACAAGGACCAGTTCCGCATCTTCGGGCCGACGGGACATGTGGTCGCCATCAAGGCAAGGGCCGACAAGGTCCGCAAAGAGATCGACCTCGAAGAATACGATCACGAGAAGGAACGCGTGCTGGAGCGGCTCGGCAAGCTGCAGTCCAGGATCGCCACGATCTGGGTCGGCGCCGCCTCCGAGTCGGAACAGAAGGAAAAGCGGCTCAAGGTCGACGATGCGCTCTGGAACGTCCGCGCGGCGCTGGAGGAAGGCGTCATTCCTGGCGGCGGCATCGGTTACGTCCGCTGCATCCCAGCGTTGCAGGAGTTGGCCGCGACGATGTCGGGTGACGAGCAGATGGGGGTCAACATCCTCATTCGGGCGCTGGAAGCGCCCTTGCGCACGATAGCTGAGAATGGCGGTTTCCATGCCCCGGCAATCGTCGACGAGCTGGCTCGCCAGCCTGAGGGCCACGGCTTCGACGTCGTGACCGGCACGTTCGTCGACATGTACGAGGCGGGCATCCTGGACGCGCTCAAGGTGGCGCGCAGCTCGCTGGAAGCGGGTGTGAGCGGCAGCCTGATGGCGCTCACCTGCGAGGCGCTGGTGCTCCCCAAGAAGCCGGACACGGTGCTCAAGCCCTAACTGCTGATTCCTCATCTCAACGCTATCCTCTGTGTGACGCTGCCGAAGAATCCCGTGCAGGAGTAGAGGATGAGCGAAGAGTTCTGCCGCTTGCGGGCACGGCAGTTGCTCGCGGAGGTCGGTCTCGACGGGCCGCCAGTCGACGTGGAGCGGGTGGCCCACCTGCTCGGTCTGAAGATTCGACAGGCCAGTCGCGCCCGCGGCTACCAGGGGAAGCTCTTGCAGCAGCGCATGGAGATCGAGGTCAACAAGAAAATCGACCGCCGGCAGCAGCGTCTGGCCATTGCCCATGAGATCGGGCATTACGTCCTCGGGCACACGCCGGTGGTCGCAGCCTTCAACGGGCGTACGAGCATCGATCCGCACCGTATCAACGAGTGGCAGGCAGACAGCTTTGCGGCGGAGCTGCTGATGCCGGAGGCGTGGGTGCGCGCTCGTGGGACGCCGAAGCCTGATTATCATGCCCTGGCCGAGGTCTTCGGTGTGAGCGACGAGCAGATGTTCGCCCGGCTAGAGCATCTGGGAATGCTCGGGCTGCAGCGCCGCTGGCGCTAGAGGCTCCTGGCGACCAGGCGGCAGTAGCGCTCGATCTCTTTGATCTCCTCGGCCAGCCGCACACGCTGTTCCCCCGGCCGCCGATCGTCCAGCAGTCGCCGCCGCTCCTCCTCGTCCAACTGCCCGTCGATCAACCCTAGGCGCGTCTGCGGCGCACCGTAGGTCGCCTGCGCCCAGGTTAGGCTGGCGATGCGCATGAGGTCGACCACTCGCTGCATCGCCAGCCCCAAACCGCGCAGCAGCGGGGCCATCTTGTCCAAGGGAAGGCGATGCGGCGGCAGCTCCTCCGACTCCAGCCGGTCGACGGTACCGGCTGGGATAACGAGCGCCCGTTCCAGCTCCGGCGCAGCGATGCCACGTGTCACCCGCACCTGCCGAATCAGGGCGCCGAAGGACCCGGCCGATGCGGACGCCTGGTCGGCCCCCGCCTGGGTCGCGGCGCGCTCGGCTTGGACGCGCGCGAGCACGCTCGTTTGTAGCGTCGTGACGGCTGCCGCGTCCGGGCGCGCCGGGAACAGCGCGGCCTTGTACCAGCGAGCCAGCCGTACCAGCTCGGCGACATCTCGCTCGCTGAGCGCTGCCATTTCCGGCATCAGGGCCGGCGGTCGGTCCTGGCGCAAATCCTCGAGCCACCGCTCCAGGATCAAGCCTTTAGTCGTCGTCTTGCTGGGGGTATTCATGGGCCTTGCCTCCAAGCGGCCACCGCGGTGGGCTCGTGCCGACGCATAAGCCGGTCTCTCAGCCAGTGGAGCGCTCGATGCTTCGTCGTGTACACCTTGCTGCGCGACCAATCGAACAGCTCCATGACCTCCTCCGTGCTGAATTCGGCGAAGAATTGCGCCTCGATTATCAGCCGGAAGTCCTCCGGCGCTTCCTGCAGCACCGCGCGAACGGCCTCGCTGAACTCCTGGCGATCGAGCCGTCCGACGACAAGCGCAGCCGTGTCGTCCTCCCGATAGGAAACGTCCACCTCACCGACGTTGTCTTCCAACGGTACACCCAGATAGCGACGCCGGAACAGCTCGTGGCTCACGTTGCGGGCAATCTGGATCAGCCAGGAGAAAACGCTGATGCCTCGGTACTCGAAACGAGCGATGCCTCGCCAGGCGCGCAGCCAGGTTTCGCTGGCGACATCCTGGCATTCTTCACTGGACAACCCCTTGGATGATAGCGAGCGCAGCAACTTCTCGCTGTACTGCCGAACCAGCGCCTCGAAAGCGGTGAGCTCCTCATCAGGGCCGCCAAGCTGAATGCGGCGCACCAGCGTCGCGTCGTCGATGATCACGTGGGAACCGTCCAAGCCAGCCTCCCCGAACGCCGCGCCTCCTGGATATGGCGTTGGCCCGCATGATCTTACAACGGGTGCTGTGCTACGATCATCGCTGTTTGGCAGTGACGGATCGGATTCAAAGGCAAGGCCGAATGGCAGAACGGAAGCTCGGCGTCGGCGTCATCGGATGCGGTGGTATTGCAAGGGGCGCGCACTTTCCGAACTATGCGCGCAATCCGCGGGTCCGGCTGGTGGCGGTGGCCGACGTCGATCGCGAGCGGGCACGCGCGGCGGCCGAGCAGTGGGGTGTCGACGCCTACTACGACGACTACCGTGACCTTCTGGCTCGAGCTGACCTCGAGGCCGTGAGCGTCACCACGCCGGTATTTGCCCACGCCGAGCCGGCTATCGCCGCGATGGAAGCGGGCAAGCATGTCCTGTGCGAAAAGCCCATCGCCCGCACCCTGGCCGAGGCCGACGCCATGGTCGCCGCCGCCGAGCGCAATGGCGTGCTGTTCACGATGGGCTATCAGCCACGCTTCAGCCGGCTGTGGGACCAGACTAAGCGGGTGCTTGACGAGGGACTGATTGGCAAGCTGCTGGCGGTCAATCTGGTATCGTGTGGTCGCGCCGCGCTGCCGCAGCCCTGGTTCCTGGAGCGCTCCAAGTCCGGTGGCGGCGTGATGATGGATTGGGGCATCTACACGGCCTACATGATCAACTGGCTGGCAGGGAAGGTGCGCGCCGTCTACGCCGTCACGCGCGCCTTCCGCAACGCCTACAAGGGCGGCGCCACGATGGTTGAGAACGTCGATGTCGAGGATACCGGAGTGGCGACGCTCGAGTTTGAGAACGGCGCTATCGGTACCTGGTACCTCACGTGGGCCGGCGTGACCGGACACGGCTACACGTCGTTCGACGGGACAGAGGGGTCGCTGCTGATGCGCGCGGGCCAGGAAGCCGCGCCGTTGGTCTACTCGTCGAAGCTCGACGACCCTGAGTACCTGCGCGGCTGGCGCAAGCTCGCGTTCACCGAGCTGAGCCTGGCGGAGCAGCACTACCGCAAGCTCGACCACCTAGTCGCGGCCGCGCTCGATGGATCACCATTGGTGATGACCGGGTCCGACGGTCGCGATGCCCTGGAGCTGATCCAAGCGATCTATCGATCAGCGGAGACTGGACAGCGCGTGACGCTGCCGTTGTCGCGATAGGCGACCGGGAGTCGCCAATTCCATACCATTGTTACATCGGTCGGTGTAAGGGCGGGTCCCCGTGCCCGCCCTGGCCCGTACGTCGCCGCCGGGATGGCTAGTTGGGCTGAGGAGATGGTCCGTCGGGGGCGAAGCCGCTGGTACGGCAACTGGGGCGGGCAGGGGGACCCCCTACACCGACCGCGCGTGGTGGTGGCACGGTTGGTCAATTGGTATCACTGGCCTGTTAAATGGGGGGAACGAATATGGCAACCAATGGGCTACGACTTGGGTTCGTCAGCGCGGCGCACCTCCACCTCGGGGGATTGTTGCGGGCAGCGTACGAGTGCCCCGAAGCGGAAGTTGTCGGGCTAGCGGAGCCTGACGACGAGCTGCGTGGCCACTTCCAGCAGCAGTTCTCTGGACTACCGGTGTACTCCCGTGTCGAAGAGTTGTATGAGCGCGGCCAACCGCGGGCTATCATCACCTGCGCCGACAATCGCGCGGCGGCAGACGTGATTGATGAGGCGGCGGCTCGCGGTGTCCACGTCATGAAAGAGAAGCCGATGGCGGCGGACCTGCAGCTTGCCGACCGTATGGCGACCACGGCAGCGCGATCCGGCATCCGCCTCATGGTCAACTGGCCGACCAACTGGCAGCCGGCTATCCACTACGCCAAGCAGCTCGTCGACGAGGGCCGGATTGGGCAGGTCTGGCAGGTACACAATCGCGCCGGCCACGGCGGGCCGCCGGCCGATTTCGCCAAGCGCGGACCGGTGAGCCGGGTCGGCTGGGGCTGGCTGATCGAGCGCGAGCAAAACGGCGGAGGCGCCTTCGTGGACTTCTGCAGCTACGGCGCCGCCATCAGTCGCTGGTTCATGGGCCAGCCGAGTCGGGTCATGGCGATGGGCGGTCGCTACTCCAAGGAGTTCTTCACCGTCGAGGACAATGCCATCCTGGTGCTGGGCTATCCGCGCGGTCACTCCGTCTGCGAGGGCACGTGGACCCAGCCGGCCACGCCGGTGCGTACGCCGCTCATGATCTATGGCGCCGAGGGCACGATCGCCGTAACTGGCCCAGCCGAGGTGTCCATCGCGACTCGTCCGGCCGGGGGTGGACAGCCCGAGTCTCAGGTGCTGCAGGCGCCCGCGCTGCACGATCACTTCCGCTCCGGACCCGCCTACTTCGTGCATCAGTTGCTAAACGAGCAGCCCTTTGAGGGACTGGTGAGCCTGGCCGTCTCGCGCGACGCTCAGGAGATCCTCCAGGGCGGACTGATCTCGATGGAATCCGGCTGCGAAGTAGGTCTTCCGCTCAAGGCGTATCTCAAAGCCTGACGTCCGGCGTTTTTGGCGCCACCAGTCGGGACTAGGGGTATGCACCTGGCCGGTTGTGGAATCGGTCTGCTGCTCGCCGACCACGCCTCTTCCTATCTACGCTTGAGCTTGCTACTCTCCTGAGTGCTGGCGGAGCGCCCGCCGATACGGGAATGAGGAGGTTGCGTGTCTCCGGATATTGAAGTCGCTGACCCAGCTCTGCGCCGCCTGGTGGCAGAGGATGCTCGGATTGAGCATCTGGCTACCGGCTTTCGCTTCACCGAGGGACCGGTGTGGCGTGGGAACCATTTGCTGTTTAGTGATATCCCCAATAGCCGCATCGTGCGCTGGCGGTCGCTGCCTGAGGGACCTGAAATCAGTACCTTCCGCCATCCCTCGGGGAACAGCAACGGCCATACGCTGGACCGCTCCGGCCGGTTGATCTCCTGTGAGCACTCCAACCGCCGCGTCTCACGGACAGAAGCCGACGGGAGCGTATCGGTGGTGGCCGATCGTTACCAGGGCCGCCGGCTGAATAGTCCCAACGACGTGGTCGTCCGCTCCGACGGCGTCATCTTTTTCACCGATCCGCCCTACGGCCTTGGCCCGGGCGAACCCGGTAAGGAGCTGGCCTTCAACGGCGTTTACCGCGGCGATCCCGACGGCACACTGACCTGCCTGGTCGAGGACTTTGATCGTCCGAACGGTCTGGCTTTCTCGCCTGATGAGCGAACACTCTACATCGACGACACGGTCCGTCAGCACATCCGCGCTTTCGACGTCGATCTGGCCGGCAGTCTCAGCAACGGGCGCATCTTTGCGGAGCTGCGCTCGACTGATCGGGGCGGCGCGGACGGCATGAAGGTTGATGTGCAGGGCAACGTCTATTGCACTGGACCCGGTGGCGTCTGGGTACTCGCGCCGGATGGCACGCACCTGGGACGTGTCCGCCCTGCGGAGGTCCCGGCAAACGTGGCCTGGGGCGAGGATGACTGGCGTACATTGTACATGACCGCACAAACCAGCCTCTACCGCCTGCAAATGGCAGTGGCCGGCGTCGCCGTGGGGATGTAGGCCGGTCACCGATCGGAGGGGCAGTCCCCTCCCTCAGTCGAAGAAGCCTTTGTCTTCGTCCGCCAGGCGCTTCTTCGCTGCTTGCTCGTTGAAGGTAACACCCAGGCCCGGCCGGTCCCAGACCTCAATGAAGCCGTCTTTGACGATGGGATTGGGCAGCCCGTCCATGATGTCGTACCACCACTCCGGTCTGGCCACGGGGTACTCGAAGGCGATGTAGTTCTGCGGCAGGGTCGCCGACACCTGGACCAGGGCGGCCAGCCGATGATTCCATCCAGGACGCCGTGGGGGGCCATCAGGACGCCGTGCAGGTCGGCGTACTCGGCTACCCATTTCAGCTCGGCGATGCCACCGATATCGGCTGGATCCGGACCAATAATCCTGACCGCGTGCTTCTCGATCAAGTCCTGGAAGTTCTGGCGCAGGTAGATCTGCTCACCCGTGTGGATGGGCGTCGAGGTGCTCCGGGTGACTTCGCGGTAGAGATCGGCCGACACGTAGGGGACGTAGTCGCCGGTGAGCAGATCCTCCAGCCACATGACGTTGAGCGGCTCCACGGCCTTCGCCAGCCGGATGGCGTCGGACACCATCCAGCCGGGGCCGCAGTCCAGCGCCAGGCCGACCTCGTCGCCCAGGACGCCTTTCATCGCCTCGACGCAGGCGATCACGTGCTTCAGCCCTTGCTCTGTCAGCGGCCCCCGGTTGGGCGCGTTCCTCCCCGTGTGCAGCTCGCCGTAGGCGAAGTTTGGCACCTGCCGCGGCATCGCGCTGTGATAGCCGATACCTTGTTTGATGATCGTAAAGCCCTCTTTGGCTTCCTTCATCCGCGCCATGCTTTCGGCGTGCGCCTCGGGGGAGTGACCGTTCATGGGGAAGCGGACACCGCCGTTGTATACGCGCACGCGGTCACGGACCTTGCCGCCCAGCAGCTTGTAGACCGGCAACCCGGCGGCCTTGCCGGCGAGGTCCCACAGTGCCATCTCAATGGCGCTCACCGCGCTGCCCCAGGGCTTGAAGCTGCCCAGCCTTCTGATCTTCAGCATGACGCGCTCGACATCGGTGGGGTCGGCGCCGAGGATGAAGTCTCTGTAGAAGAGTACCTGTGGCTTGGCATAGGGCTTGCTCGACTCGATTTGCCCGTGGCCACTGATACCCTGGTCGGTCACGATCCTGACCACCGGATGCTGACCAATGACCGCGCATTTGAGATCGGTAATCTTCATTGCTGGCTATCACTTTCTCTTGCGACGGGGAGACAGTGTACAGCACCGGCGATCAGACAAGCTAGCGACCTTTCCGGTCCGCGCAGCGCCGACGGTCACGCCAGGGGTCCTTCGCTCCGCTCAGGATGACAATGAGAAAGTCCCCTCGCCTTCGCGAACGCTCCACTCAACCGCCCCAGACGTCGAGCCGCGTGATCTTCTCTCCCGCGATGGTGAACTTCCACTCGGTGGAGACGGTGCCGTAGCCTTCGGCGTCCAAAGTGCCCTGCATCTTGACGACGTCGGCCTCCACGGTCTCACTCGAGATCTTCTGATTGCTGATACGGGGCCACGACGCCATGCCGCGGCGCACCGCTTCGGCGCCGCGGTGGACGCCGGACTGCGGCTCGTCCATGACGACGTCCGTGGTCATACACCCGAGCATGGCGTCGACATCGTGACGCGCGGCCGCGTCCAGGAAGGCGTGGGCGACTTCGCTGGGGCTCATACGTTGCTCCTCATGCACTGATGCCGGCGCGAACCGGGCGGGGCCCCGGCGCGCAACCACGGGTGGGCGGCGGGATTGCCTCGAAGATCATAGCAGCGCCGGTGGGATGCCACACAAGACGCCGTCACAGGGCGGCGATGCGCAGCGTGTCCAGCAAGTACCGCCGGTTGATCAGCAGCTTCTCCTCGGCGGCGCCCTCCCCCTCGGCCGGCCTGGGCGGGTCCAGATCCAGCGTGATCCACCCCTTGTAGCTGCGCGCCTGCAAAAGCTCCCAGATGCGCGGAAGGTCCACGCCACCGGCGCCCAGATCCTTGTAGAGGATCTGCTGCTGGTGCATTTCGTGGGTCGGGGTCGGTCCAGTGTAGCCGCGGTAGCTGGCCTTGCTATCCTTCCAGTGGACGGCAGCGATGCGGTCGTAGTAATCGTCGATGAGCTCGACGGGATCGCCGCCGCCGAGGTTGAGCTGCGCGGTGTCCGGTATCCAGGAAACGTAGGCGGGGTCGGTAAGGTCCAATAGGCGGCGCACCTCCTCGGGGCGCTCGATAGGACCCCAGATGTGGGGGTGCGGAGCGATCCGCACGCCGAGCTCCGCCGTAGCACGACCGAGCTCGTTGATGCCCTCGGCGATGGTCGCAACGTCGGCGTCCGTCGTTCCGGCCCTGGGCCGGGCGCCCATGTTGATCTTGAAGTAGGTGCAGCCGAAGACTGTGAGCACATCGCGGGCGAAGGCGACGTGGTCGGCGACGGTCTGTTTGCGCCGTTCGGAATCGATAAAGTCGACCGACATGCCGCGTCCACCGTTGGAGATGGTGCAGATGGTAAGGCCGCGCTGGTCAAGCAGCGTCTTGAGCTCGCTCGGGCGGTCGATATAGTCCATCATCAGTCCGCGGTAGGGTTCGAGACCGGGGAAGCCGGCGGCCGCGACAATGTCCAGGTGTTCGGGCACGAGGGCGCCGAACATGGCGTTACCCACGGCGAAGCGCGGGCGCGAGGCGTCGAACCGATGCATGTAGTTCCTCCCCGAAACCCCCTTGAACGAGCACGCCGAGAACGTGAAGCCTACCGCCTGCTACGGTCCACGTCTCCCTCAGTGGCGGTGTGCGGCGGCGTAGTGCGCGGCCAGCAGATCCTCGCCCCAGTCATTGGCGGCGTCGCGCCAGACCGAGTGGATGTGGTTGGCGTTGTTCTGCGTGTTGTCGTACTCGATCAGGAAGGTCGTACCCTTGACGGCGTAATAGTGGCCGCGGCCATGCTCCTGGGGACCGGCCCAGGCGAAGGAGAGACTCTCCAAGCCCGCCCGCTCGATCCGCGCCCAGGCATTGCCGGCCAGGTCGTCGGCGGTGCGCTCGACGTAGAGCCGGACCAACCGGACTAGGAGCTCCCGCTGCTCCCCCGTCAGCCCGGAGTAGAGGATACCGCTGGGTGGCGCGCTCAGGTCGATGGCGCGGTAGTTCTTGGTGAGGATGTCGTTTGGCGCGACGGGATCGACAATGGCCACGCGTTGCTGCCCCGGATCGAGGCTGGCGAGCAACGACCGCGCCAGGTCTTCCTCGGCGGCCAGCACGCGCAGCCCGGTGGACGGCCCGTGGCGCACCTCCGCTGGGTTGGCCCCAAAGAACAGCGGGAGCGGCGTCACCAGGTGGCCGTCGACGATAGTGAAGTGCAGACCGATGTGATGGCCGCCGGCCCGCCACGCCCACGGCGCTGCGCCCCCCGGCTCGCCGAACACGCTGAAATAGTACAGCTCGGGGTCGCGGCGCCAGTGCGTCTGGACGCCTTCGAGGCGCTCGGTCTCGCGCAGGATCGGCTCCAGGTCGATGATCTGGCGTACCTGGTGGGCGCCGCGCGCGCTGAGGCCGGTGTCGAGCAGCGCAAAGGCGGCCTCGCGCTGTGCCGGCGTCATGTCCTTCAGGCGCAAACCGTTGCGGTCGACCGGCGTATAGTTCCACTCGTAGCGCTCGTCCCCGGCAAAGGGGAAGCAGGCCGTGGCCCGCTGCTCCGTCGACAGCGTCTCGAGGAAGCGGCTGGCCGCCGCGACCATCCTGCGGGTCGCCGCCGGGGCGTGATCGACGTGGGTGAGATCGATAGCCATCGCGTCATCTCCTACGGTCGCGGGGTGAGCCGCTCCCCGCCGCTCAACGGAGCTCACCGGTAGTGTATCAAGGAATCTCGCGCCCTGGCCCCCTCTTCGGCGCGGGGAGGGGGCCAGGGCGCGAGATTCCCGTCTACGGCCAGCGGTACAGGTGCGGGCCGAAGGCTGCCTCGTAGAAGTGTGAGACCATGCCACCGGGGGGAACGATCTGGTCGATCTTGGCGCGGTCCTCGTCGTCGATGACGACGTCGAGCGCTGTCAGGTTGTCCTCCAGTTGCTCCATCGTGCGCGGGCCGATAATGGGGCTGGTGACGCCGGGTTGCTGCTTTACCCAGGCCAGTGCTAGTGCGGAGAGCGTGCAGCCTTTGGCGGCTGCGAGCGGCTGCACCCCCTCAGTCACATCGAAAACCTGGTCACGCATGCGCCGCTGCTGCATCGGGTTGGAGGAGACGCCGGCGAAGCGGCTGTCGGACGGTGGCTCCTGGCCGCGGTGGTACTTGCCGGTGAGCAGTCCACCTGCCAGCGGGCTCCAGGGGATGGTGGCGATGCCGTAGGTCCGGGCCATGGGCAGCAGCTCGCGCTCCACCCGCCGGTCCAGCAGATTATACGGCGGCTGCTCGCAGACGAAGCGGTTGAGGTGGAGCTCCTTGGAGGCCCAGAGAGCCTCCACCACCTGCCAGGCGGCGAAGGTGCTGGTGCCCAGGTAGCGCACCTTGCCCGCGTGGACCAGGTCGTCCAGCGCCCGTAGCGTCTCGTCGATGGGGATATCGGGGCGTGGGCGGTGGAGCTGGTAGAGGTCGATCCAGTCGGTCTGAAGCCGGCGCAAGCTGGCCTCGCACTGGGCGATGATGTGGCGGCGGCTGGTACCCTGGGTATTGGGATCGTCGTCCGCCATCCGCCCATGCACCTTGGTAGCCAGGACCACCCGTTGGCGCTTGCCATTGCGCTTGAGCGCTTCCCCGGTGACCTCCTCGCTGCGGCCGCGGCTGTAGACGTTGGCCGTGTCTACGAAGTTGATTCCAGCGTCGAGCGCCCGGTCAATGATGGCGTAGGAGTCCTCAGCGTTGGTCTTACCGCCGAACATCATGCAGCCGAGGCACAAAGGACTGACTTGCACCCCCGTCCGTCCAAGTTGTCGATAGTCCATGGTCACTCCTCTTCATTCTGCTAAGCCGGCATGTGACGCGCGCATCAACGGCGCCAACGCTGCAGGCTCGTCCACTACCCGACGGCTCGCGCCGCTTAGAATCCCGCCCGCTTATCGCATAGGTTGAGCAGCGTGTCCCCAGCAGCAAAGCGGCGAATGTTCTCGTAGAGGATGCGCTCGAGGCGGCCCCAGCTCTCCTGCGATGCATAGGAGCAATGGGGCGAGATAATGATGTTTGGTGAGGCCCAGAGTGGACTCGTCGGCGGCAGTGGCTCCGGTTCGGTCGCGTCCAGACCGGCGCCGCCGAGGCGGCCCTGTTGCAAGGCGTCTGCCAGCGCCTCCTGATCGACGATGCCGCCGCGCGACATCACACAGAGGTAGGTGCTCGGCTTCATCAGGGCAAGCTCGCGAGCGCCGATCATGCCACGTGTTTGCGCGGTGATCGGGAGGGCGACCGCCACGATGTCGGCGACACGCAGCAGATCGTCAAGGCGCTCCAGCCCCCACACCTCCGCGACTCCCGGACATCGCGCCGCGGGATTGGCGTCGACGCCGCGCAGCTCCATCCCGAACCCCAGCGCCCGTCCGGCAATCTCGGAGCCGATGTTGCCCAGTCCGAGGAGGCCCATCACGCTGCCATGCAGCGTCCGCATCTCGGCGGCGCGCGCCACGCGCTCCCAGCGCTTCGCCCGCTGATCCTCCAATATGGTCGGGATGCTGCGCGCCAGCGCCAGGACAAAGGCGAAGCAGTGGTCGGCGATGGCGGGGGCGTGAGCGCCGCGGGAGTTGGTGAGGATCACGCCGTCCATCTCGATCAGCTCCGGCGCTCGCGCTATGCCTTCGATGCCGGCGCTCAGCACGTGGACCCAGCGCAACTGCCTGGCCGCCGAGAGCGCCTCGCGCTGGGGCCAGCCGACGATCCCGTCCGCATCCGGAAGCTCACGCCGCTGCGTCGCCGTATCCGGCGCGACGACGAAGGTCACCGCGGGAAAGGTGTCGCGCAATCCTTGCAAATGATCATCACCGGGATTGTTCGTCAAGACAAGCTTGGTCATTGCTCCTCCAGTTTGCCGCGCAGGCGGTCCCTCACCAGTTGGTCACCGAGCCGTCGCGCCGGTGCAAATGCGGCGCTTCCCAAAAGCGGAAGGGCTGCTTCGTGGCTACCGCCTCGTTGAACTCCACGCCCAGTCCGGGTGCATCGGGGACGACGATGCGCGAAGCCATCTGGCGAAGCTGCGTCGGGAAAATCTCATTGTCATAAAAGCCGGCATGCTCGGTGGGCGACGTGCGGACCTCGAGCCAGGCAAAGTTGGGAACCGCCGCGGCGAGATGGACGGTCGCGGCGGTGCAGATGGGGCCGAGCGGATTGTGGGGCATCAGGTCGATGTAGTGTGTTTCCGCCCAACCGGCCACCTTCATGGCCTCGGTGAGGCCGCCGACGTTGCAGACGTCGATGCGGGCGAAGTTGGTGAGCCCGCGCTCAATGTAGGGGGCGAACGCCCACTTGCTGGAGAACTCCTCGCCGATGGCAAAGGGCACATCCACCATCGTGCGCAGCGACGCGTAGGCGTCTGGTGTTTCGTCGCGAATTGGCTCCTCCAAAAAGTCCAAGGTGCCCTTGGGCATGCGCTGGCAGAAAGAGGCCGCTTCCGCCACATTAAGGCGGTGATGATAGTCGATGCCGAGCACCGGTCCGGCCCCCACGGCTTCGCGGGCCTTGGCCATCCAAGTCGCCGTCAGACCGATCGATTCCCGGGGCTCGAACAGCAGCCGGTCACCACCGGTGTCGCCGTGGCCTGGCACGGTCCGAATGACGTCCCAGCCCTCGGCGATGAGCAGTTGCAGATCCTCCAGCAATTTCGGTCCCATCGGCGCGGGGGTGGTGGCGAAGCAGGGCACGAAGTCCCGCTGCTTGCCGCCGAGCAGTTGGTAGACGGGGACGTTGAGCGCCTTGCCCGCGACGTCGTAGAGCGCAATGTCGATCGCCGCGATGGCCCCGGTCAATATTCGGCCGCCCTCGAAGTATTGGCTGCGATACAGCGCTTGCCAGAGCGCGCCGATACGCATCGGGTCCTTGCCGATCAGGAACTCACGGTAGTGGTTGACGGCGCCCATCACCGCGAGCTCGCGGCCGGACACGCCCGACTCACCCCAGCCGACGATGCCTTCGTCCGTCTCCACCTTGATGATGAGCTGGTTGCGGCTACCCACCCACACCGGGAAGGTCTTGATGTCGCGAATCTTCAACCGAGCGTGCTCCTTGCCGTCTCGACCGTCGCAGGGCCGACAATAAGGGAGCATACACTACGCATGGGGCCGGAGCCATAGCGGTCGCTTGTTTAAACCGCGTGGCAGGCGATTGCCGAACATCGACCGTAGGGCCCCTGCTTGCCGCGCCTTCGTGGCAGAGCGGCGCGACCGGAATGCTCAGGTTGGACGCGGCAGGCAGCGTCCATTCACGTCGTCACTGCAGTATGGCGGCATAAATGCCAACTGGCCCACTAGCAGGTCGTCGCTAGCCACCGCCGGGCGCTCGAAAGAGCAGCCGGTCACGCTCGCTCAGCGGCCTTCCCGGCTGAAGCACATAGGCGAAGAGGTCGCGGACCGATAGCTCGATTCCCGGGAAGAGTTGACTGCGCAGCGTGTCCCCCTGTCCGAGCAACACCGGTTGCTCATACCGCCCTTCTCGCCAGGCGTACTGAGCCACGATACGTGTGTCGATGTCGCCTATCCAGTAAGCCGGCACAGCGAAGCGCTCGTAGTCATCCCAGATGGGGCCGCCAGGAAGGTCGTCAAGGCGATTCCCCGACGAAAGGACCTCGATTGCCAAATCGGGTATGCCTTCAATCGTTCTGCTGGTGACGATGTGCAGCCTCTCCCGGCGAACAAAGCAGACGTCCGGCTCACGGGCGTTTTTGCGTGCGCCCGTTGCATCGAGCAGCACAGCTGTGGGTCCGCCGAACGCCCGGCCATGGCCCGCTTGCTGTGCGCGGCGCAGCCACGATCGCAACTCGTCCACCACCGAGTCATGGTCGGGTGTCGTTGACATGCGCTCGACCGGTTCCCCGTTTACGAGCTCGGCGAGCGGGTGATTGTCGGGGGAATCGAGCCAGTCATCGTATGTATAACGACGCTTGGTGAGGACCATCGCGAGCTCCCTTCATTGTGCTTGGCACTCCACACCTCACTCTACAGGGCGGAACGAAAGGGTGCTCGCAGCCAGCCTAGCGTGGACCATTGCCCTTTTCTTTCCCATGCGCCGGCTCGTCTGGCGCGTACACCAAGAGATCCCCGACACCAACGCCGAAGTAATGGCAGAGCACAGCGAGCGTACCTCGATCATAGCGCATGGCCCGGTCGTGATAGATCTCTGTTACGGTGTTGCGCGCTAGTCCGGTCGGTCGCGAAATCTCGGAGATTGGAGTGATCAGACCATCTGTCCATCGAGAACAGACCAGACAGAGCACCGGCCCTGCTCCCAACGATCGTCGGGGCAACCGTGTTGAGCCACGCTTGTATTGAGGGCCGTGGCTAGGTGTCGAGCCGACTGGAACGCGATCTCCGGTCGGAGTGGCGACAGCGAAGCGGGCGTCCCGTGGTCGCTCGGTGGACTCACGCCTCGTTACTGCCGGACACCCAACGCAACATGTTAGTCAGGAACGTGCAGTAGCCCACGCCCACCTCGGCGCCGGTCGGCAGCGTCACTCGCTCTGAACCCCAGTCCACGATGCCGCCACACCAATGCGGGACCAGGTCGCTGGCGTAGGCGATGGTGCGGCCCCGGCCGGCGGCGCCTGCCACCAGCAAGGGGACGGATTCGCCCGCTCGCGGCGTTCCGCGGTCGAAGGCAACGCGCCGCCCATAGGCCAGCAGCGTGGCTTCGGGCTTCGGGGTGACAATATTGTAGCCGCAGATGACGGGCGGCGACTGCACATCCAGACCCCGAAAGATCGGGTGCTCTGGCGCGACCGCTTCCAGCCACAAGCCGCCCCATACGTTGCGCCGGTCGTCGGTCTCCGCGCAGGTGACGGGCAGCACCGCCTCGATTGGGGTCTGACGGTAGCCGTTCCCTCTGCCGGTGAACGACGCCCAACCGCCGATCATGATCAGTCCAGCGCCGGCTTGAACCGAACGGACAATGCTGGCGGCTGCATCCGGGCCGAGATTCGCGGCCGGGTAATCGCTAAACAGCGCGACGTCGAACGACTCATCGGTGTGATCCAGGCGCTCACGGGCCTCCACGTGCCGGACGGAGATGCCGGCGCGGGCGAACGTCCCCAACAGATAGCGGGCGCTCCCGGCCGACTCGCCCAGCAACAGTAGATTCATGTCGTTCCCTTCTCAACCACTCCGCTGGTAGTCCCTACGAATCACTGCCTGGGTCGGCACGCAATTCGTGCTTCGGCGATTCGGATGGGCGCTCACGCAGCACTGCGCGAACTTGGTCGCGCAGCAAGCCTATGGCCGCCAGCGCGATGATCAGCGCCGCGCCACTGACCATGACCCGCAAGAGCAGCATGCTGCTCACGGCATCGCTCTTTTCCACGCCGATGGCAAAGAAAGCGCCGACACCGCTCACTTCGTAGACGCCGAGGTCGATGGGCAAGGGGAAGATCAGGGCGAAGGCGACGCTGAAAAAGTAGACCGTGAGGACCGCCGGCCAGGAGACCTGGTCAATGCCAAGCCCGCGTGCGACGAGAAAGAGCGCCGTGCCGCCCAGCAAGACGTAGGTCGCACCGAGCGTGACGGCGGGAGCCAGCACGCGAGGCCGCAGCAGCGCCGCGATCCCCAGCCGGAACTGGTGGAGCTCATCCAGCGCCTTGCACACCAAGCGCCGTCGGGCAAGCCAGGAAGGCAAGGCGCCACGGTGATGCCGCTTGTAGGTAAGCCAGGCTACCGGCAAGAACACGCCGAGGCCCACGACGATGACCGGCCTCACCCAGGTCCAGGAGCCCAATCCGAGGATGGCGAGTCCCGTGAGGCAGACGGCCACCTCAATCAGCACGCTGAGCGTGGTCGCGGCGGAGGATAGCCCAAAGTCGGTGCCCTCTTCTCGCAAGAGCAGATAATTCTCCATGTAATTGCCAATGGGCAGGATGCGAGCCATGTCGCCAACCAGATAGGCGAAGATGCCGGCGCGCAGCCGCACGTGGAGCCCCTCCGCTCGCAACAGCAGGTTCCACTGGGCACATTGGACCGTCTCATACGCTACCAGCACCAACAGGATGGCTGCTATCGAGGGGGCGTGAAAGGTGCTCAGTAATGCTCCGACGTGCCTGACGTCGCCGAACGCCAGCAGCGCGCCGAGCAGCGAAACGCCGAGGAGGGCCGGGAGCAGGACCTTGGGTCGGAACAGACTTCGTATCATTTCATCGCACATACTACAGGCAGGACACGAGGACAAGAAAGCAGCGGGCGCGGCTGACGAGTGCGTTCGGTATCATGGCCCGGTTGCCGACGTAGCTAGTGGGGCTGGCGATATGCGAAGGAGGCGGCGATGCCGGCGCGGGAAGACTCACGCGGGGTGCTCGCGCTACTCATCCGGGTTGCGATAGGCGTCACCATCGCTTTGCAAGTTGGGACGGTGGCCGCGATCTCGGCCATCGCGGTGTGGCGCAAGCGCCGTCAGCGGCCCCAAGGATTCCCGCACGAGACGTTGCCGGACGTCCGTATCGGGGAGAATGCGCTGCGCATCTTCAGCTTCGGCCGGGACCTCTACGATGCGATGCTGTCGGCCATCGATGAGGCGCAGGAAACCATCTACCTGGAAACGTACATCTGGAAGAGCGACGACGTGGGCCGGGCGTTCAAGGAGCATCTCATCCGCAAAGCCGAGGCCGGCATCGAGGTCTATGTCATCTTTGACGCCTTCGGCAATCTGGTCGTCTCCCGCGAGTTCAAGGACTTCCCGCGATCGGTACACGCGTTGTCCTATCGGGCGATCAGCCGGCCATGGCACCTGTTGGACCCGCGTCGCTACGCGCTGGATCACCGCAAGCTGCTCGTCGTCGACGGTCGCATCGGCTTCATCGGCGGCTACAACCTGGGCAGCGTCTACGCCACCCAGTGGCGTGATACCCACCTGCGTATCGAGGGACCGGCCGTCGCGCAGCTCGCCGGAGCATTCGTGGCCTTCTGGAACAAGCACAAGCCGCGGCTGGAGCGCATTCAGCGTCACTATGCCGGCCAGTTCAACGCATCGATCGTCGCCCGCGATACGGACGCCCTGCGACTCAGCTTTCCCATCCGCGACATGTACATCGCCGCCATCGACCGGGCGGAGCGCCACGTGCTGATCAGCAACGCCTACTTCATCCCCGATCGCGCGCTGATTGACGCGCTGATCGAAGCGGCCGGGCGGGGCGTGGCCGTGCAGGTGTTGGTGCCATGGGAGTCCAATCACCCGGCCGCCGACTGGCTCGCCCGCGGGTACTTCACCGAATGCCTGCGCGCCGGCGTGCGCATCTTCGGCTACAAGGCAATGATCCATGCCAAGACCTGTACGATCGACGGTGAGTGGTCCACGATCGGCACGGCCAACCTGGATCGCCTAAGCTCCGTCGGCAACTACGAAATCAATCTGGAGATCTACAGCCAAGATATTGCCCGCCAGATGGAGGGGCTGTTCGGCCAGGACAAAACCGATGCCACGGAGTTGCGACTCGACTCCTGGGAGACGAGACCCTGGCCGTCCAAAGTGGGCGAGCGACTGCTGGTGCCGTTGCGAAATTTGATGTGAGGGTGTGCCGGGGGCGGGGACTGCGGTCCCCGCCCCCGGCATCATCATCCACCTTCGCTCGCCCTATTGGGCCTAGCCCGCTGCTACCAGGTCCAGTCCGGCCAGTTGCTCACTTGCCCGCGGCGATTCGAGCTGTTCCGCGACCGTATCTTCCGCTAGTCGGGCCAGATCGTCGACTTGCTCGGGAGTTCGCCGTGCTCGCCCTCGGGCCACGAGGTCGACCGCCGCCGGCTCGATGAGCAACACCCGCGTACCCTCCGCGCGCAGGACCGCTGCCTCGCGCTCGAGACGCCTGCTCAGCAGGCGTCGTCGCGCCGTGACGATCCGGCCCAACGGGTCCCCCAGCAGATCGGCCCGGCTGGAGAGGGGGTTGAACGCCACGACGAGATCCAGCCGCCGGCCGTGCAGCAGGTCGAGATTGGACGCGGAGTGGACAGCGCCGTCGACGAGGACGCGCCCGGCGATCGTCACGGGTTGGTAATAGCTGGGCATGGCGCACGAGGCGGCGATCGCCTCGGGCAGATAGGCAGGCGGTGCGCCGTGCCGGCCGAAGACAACGCGCTCGCCGGTCGTGTAATCGCAGGTGACGACCCACAGCCGCGGCGCCAACGGCCAGCCGTTCGGGGTCCACCGACGCACGACATCCCGGATGCCGTCGGTTGAAGCGGAGCCCTCCGGGAGCAGGCCACTAAGGACCTTCAGCAGGTTGCGTGGCCGCGGACGCAGCAGCTCCGACCGTGCCAGCGCCCAGGATCCCGGCGTGCGCGACGACCAACCGTTGACATATCTGGCGAGCGTTTCCCCGAGGTCGACGCCCAGTCCCGGTAACCCTTCGGCTTCCACCACCGCCGCGAGAATCCGCGGACCACCGGCAGAGAGCAAGTCAGTGGCCGGCAGCCCGGCAGCGATCAGCGCGCCCACGAGCGCCCCCGAGGATGTGCCGACGATCGCTGCCGAGGCCATGGGTGTCCAACCGGTCGATCGCTCCAGCGCACGCAAGCCACCGACAAGCCAGGCGCCACCCAGCACGCCGCCAGCTCCAAGCACCATCCCGACGCGCACGGCCCCGCTGTTCTCCCTACATCTTGCCGCTCTGCTCGTGCGACGTCCCAAGTCAGCATACCCGCCGGGGTCAAGACGTAGCGCGCCGTCGGCGCTTTGCTGGCGCGTCCACCAGATTCGTCGCCGAACCGTGGTGCTTGTTTCCGGCGACTTATTGGTGCATCCACGAAGTCCAGGTGACTTTTCACTGTCATCCTGAGCGCAGCGAAGGAACCCTGGCAGGCCGGACCAGAGGTCCCAAAGGCCCGCAAGGCGCCGACGGAGAGGCCAGGGGTCCTTCGCTGCGCTCAGGATGACAACGGGAGGACGGCGCGTGGCATTGGGACCCTCCGCGACCTTGGTGGACGAACCACTTATGCGCGTTGACCATTAAGGTCGGTGGTTTCGGGAAGCAAGCGACCGAGGCGGGCGGGACGCCCGCGCTCCGTGGAGGGCGGCGGTGTCGTCTTCTACGCGACATGCCTTGAGATGCACTGGACCAAATGAACCACTTCCATTAGTCGCCGGGGACTGAATTCTCGGATCGCAGCTCACCCGACCACAGCTTGCGCATCTCCTCAGATGTCACCAGCAGCTCGGCCAGTGTGCCCTGCGACTCAAAACGGCCATCTTTGAGGACGATGATGTGGTCGGCGCGTCGTAGCGCTGACGGCCGGTGGGAGACGGCCAGGACGGTGCTCGTCGCGTCCGCTCCGTTGCGTCGCTCGAACAGGCGCTTCCAGAGCAGTTTGCCAGCAGGCTCACGTCACCGTCCAGACGCTCGATCAGCTCACCGGGGGTGTGCGCCTTGTGAAAGCCGATATCCAGGCGTAGGCAGTGTAGGGTGAGGTCGGCGCGCAACTGGTTAGTGGCGCTCCAGGCGAGGTTCTCCGCGACATAGGCCTCGATGAGGGCCACGGACTGTCCGGCGAGCGCGATGCCGAGATAGAGCAGGGCGGCCACGGCGAGGGACGGAGTGATGAAGGCGATCTGGAAGGCGTGGCCACTCGTCGCGGTGTCGATGAAGTAGCGCAGGATCTGCGGGCCGCTGAGCTGCAGGATGATGCTGACCACCAGCAGTACGGCAAGCGCCAGCACGCGCCGCCAGCGCGGTCCCAGGTAGCGCCCAAGCAGCGCCAGGTGGCCTCCTGAGGGGACCTTCACTTGCTCCTCTGCTCCTCTGCCATAGCGGCTCCTTGACGATTCGTGGGTCGGGTCGTACCCTGAACGTACCATCCCTTGTAGCGGATGGGCGATGCGTCGCTCCTGCGAGTGGGCGGCATCGCGGCGGCGTGGGTCCGGCCGGTCGAGTCCGAGAGGGCAGCGATGCTGCGCGCGGTCGTGTTCGTCTCGGGCATGAGCTCGCTGGCCGCCGAGATGTGCGCCTCCCGCCTGCTGGAGCCCTATTTCGGCACCAGCCTCTTCGTCTGGGCCAACATCATTGGCCTTATCCTCATCTACCTTACCGTCGGTTACTACCTGGGTGGCAAGATTGCCGACCGCTACCCGACGCCCCGCCATCTCTACGCGCTGACCGCCATTGCCGGAGTGGGGCTGTTGCTCATTCCCTTCATCGCCCGCCCCATCCTGCGCTTGTCGCTCTTCGCCTTCGCCCAGTATTCGGTGGGGAGCTTTCTCGGCTCGATGCTGGGAACGGTGCTCCTGTTCGCCGTCCCGGTCACCTTGTTGGGCTGCGTCTCGCCATTCGCCATTCGCCTGGCCGTGCAAAAGGTGGAGCGGGCGGGCAACGTCGCCGGGTCGCTGTACGCGCTTTCCACCGTGGGCAGCATCGCCGGCACTTTCCTCTCCGTACTCGTGATGATTCCGACCCTGGGGACGGCGCGCACGTTGATGCTCTTTGCCGTGGTGCTGCTGGCTATCTCCGTGGCCGGTCTGGGACGGAGGCCACTGTGGCTGGCCGTGCTGGTGGGGCTGGTGCTGATTGCCCTCCCACCCGGACCAATCAAGCCATATCCCGGAATGATTGCCGAGCGCGAATCGCCCTACAACTATATCCAGGTGATACAGGATGGCGGCGTCCGCGAGCTGCTCCTCAACGAAGGCATCGCCATCCACTCGATCTTCAACCCGGCCGCCGCCAGCAGTCCCGATCCCCGCGCCCACCTGACACGCGCCTATTGGGATTACGTGCTCGTCGCTCCCTACTACAACCCTCTGCACGCCGCCCAGAGCATGCGGCGAGTGGCAATTATCGGCATGGGCGCCGGCACGATGGCCAAAGAGCTGACTTATTTCTATGGTCCGATTCCCATCGACGGGGTAGAGATCGATCCGGGCATCTTGCAGATCGGGCGCCAACTATTTGGCCTCGACGAGCCGAACGTCAACACCATTGCCCAGGATGGCCGCTACTATCTGCGCACGACCGCGAACCAATACGACCTCATCAGCGTGGACGCCTATCACACGCCGTACATCCCGTTCCAGTTGACTACTGAGGAGTTCTTCCAAGAGGTCAGTCAGCACCTGAGCGCCGATGGCAGCGTAGTCATCAACGTCGGCCGCACCGCGGCGGACGTGCGGCTGGTGGACGTGATCGCCCGCACCATGCGAGCAGTGTTTCCTTCGGTACACGTCATCGACGTCCCGGCCGCGCAGGACGCGCTGATCCTCAATAGCCTCATCGTGGCGGATAACCATCCTGCCAGCCTGGACGACATTCGCAGCCGGATGCAATCGCTACGCAACCCCGTCTTGCGCGACCTGGGCGTTCAGGCTGCGAAGGCCTCAACCGCCGTGCAGCAGACGCCGGGGCTGGTCTTCACCGACGACCACGCGCCGGTGGAGCAGGTGGTGGACAACATGATCATCCACTACCTGCGAACCGGGCAGTGACTGGCGCCCGGCAAAAACCTGGGGCGTCCGGTGGCGACGGTGGCCCGGCGAATCAATGACGCTGCTGGCGGATGCCGGGACGGACCCTCACTCCGGCTTCGCCACCTCTCCCCCGCAGGCATAAGGGGAGACGAAAAACTGTCAGGTGAGGCGGGCCTGGCAGAAGGCCTGCCAGGTGGGGGTGTGCCAATCGGGGAAGGACCAGCATTGGGC
>Ga0207416_1002090_pt1 | contig 23165 bp, 22 predicted proteins | sample PaiPotPPM11metaG_FD_184107 | JGI IMG/M metagenome (GOLD analysis project Ga0207416, IMG submission 184107) | Iron sulfur acid spring bacterial and archeal communities from Banff, Canada, to study Microbial Dark Matter (Phase II) - Paint Pots PPM... ...
TCGCGCTCAACCTCCTGCAGCAGCAGAAGACCAAACGGTTGAGTGTCAAAGCCAAGCGGTTGAAGGCGGGCTGGGATACTGACTATCTCCTCCAGATCCTCCAGGGCATTTAGATGCGTTTGCCCTGCCTCGTGCCCGACTTGACCCTCCCTGCCGACGTTACAGTCGCTTCTCCGGGCATCAAGGCCCAGCTCGCGGCTGCTTTCGAGCGTGTCACAGCAGCCATGCCTGGCGCGCGAATCGCCTCCTACGCAACTCCCATTGGGGACACCCGGTCCGGCACCGGTGACCGCGCCTTTGTGTCCCGCGACGGGCGCACTACCTTTGCTCTGGTCTACGCCCCAGCCTACCTGGACGCAGCTTCCGACACCGCCTCCCTCTCTCGGGTTCGGACCGCGCTCCGCGGCATGACCATTGACGGCTCTCGCTTCCAGGTGACCGGCATCAACGCCCTGAGCACAGGGAGCGGGAATAATGGAGGGAACGGCGTGATGGTGGAGACCATGATCGCCGGTCTGACCGCGCTGGTCGTCCTCCTGTTCGTCTTCGGCTCTGCCCTGGCCATCCTGCCCCTCCTCATGGCGCTGGTTGCCATTCCCACGACCTTCCTCTGCGTCTGGGGGCTCACCACTATCGCCGAGGTCAACTTCATCGTCTCCTTCCTGATCGCGCTGATCGGGCTGGGTGTGGCCATCGATTACTCGCTCCTGGTCGTCATGCGCTGGCGAGAAGAGCGAGCGCAGGGTCTTCCCAACGAGCTTGCCGTGGTGCGCGCGATGGAGACGGCAGGACGCTCGGTAATCTACAGCGGAGTCACCGTAGCCATCGGTCTGTTTGCCCTGATCGTGCTGCCGCTGCCTTTCCTGCGCAGCATGGGCTACGGTGGGATGTTGATCCCGCTGGTCACGGTGGCCGTCGTTCTGACCCTCCTACCCGTCGTGCTGGCTACCGTGGGTCCATTCCTGGATTGGCCGCATCGCCAGCGCAATGCGCGTCCCAGCCGCATCTGGACTGCCTGGGCCGGTCAGGTGGTTCGTCATCCATGGGTCGCTGCCGCCGCCGGCCTCGTCATCCTCGGCGCTCTGCTCTCCGCCGCCGACAGTGTCTCCCTTGGCTCGCCGAGAGCCGACTCTCTCTCCAAGTCCGGTCAGGCCCATGCCGGCCTCATCGCGCTCGAGCGCTCCGGCATCGGCTCCGGCGTCCTGATGCCCTTCGAGCTCCTGGTGCCGGGTACCCGCTTGCGGGTGACCTCCCCCTCCCAGGTAGCCACTCGCGTCGCGGAGGTCCGCGGGGTGCGTGCTGCCACCGCCCCCTCTTCCTGGCGGCGAGGCGGTCTGGCCGTGGTGGATGCCTTCCCGATCGCCGATGGCAGCACCCCTGCTGCAGGCGATGCCCTCGCTCGCGTTCGGACCGTCGCTCACAGCCTGCCCGGTCGAGTCCGTGTGGGCGGAATGATTGCCGGCAACTTAGACTTCGTCGACGCCATTTACGGCAACTTCCCGCTCATGATCGGGCTGATCGTGCTGCTCACCTTCCTCTTCCTGGTTCGAGCCTTCCGATCCGTGGCCCTTCCGCTGAAGGCAGTCCTGATGAATCTGATCTCGGTGGGCGCCGCCTGGGGCATCATGGTCCTGATCTGGCAGGATGGCTTCGGCTCGAAGGCTCTGTGGGGCATCCCGGCCACCGGTGGAATCGACAGCTGGATTCCGCTCATTGTCTTCGCCTTCCTGTTCGGCCTCTCGATGGACTATGAGGTCTTCCTCCTCAGCCGTGTCCGCGAAGCGTACGACGCGACCGGCTCGACCGAGCAGGCGGTGGTCACGGGCATCGGTCGGGTCGGGCGCCTGATCACCGGCGCCGCCCTGATCCTCTTCCTGGCCTTCATGTCCATGACCTCAGGACCGCAGACCGGGGTCAAGATCCTCGGTACCGGCCTCGCCGCCGGCATCCTGCTGGACGCCACGGTAGTTCGCATGCTGCTGGTCCCCGCGCTGGCGGTCCTCTTCGGCAAGTGGAACTGGTGGCTGCCGGCGCCCCTGGCCAGCCTCCTCCGCGTGTCGCACGTCGCATCACACCGTGAGTCATGCCGACTGGTTCCCGTGACTGAGGAACTTGCTTCGTAGTGAACGATAGAGTATCGAGGCGCTCACTCCCACCGGGTGAGCGCCTCGATGCCTAACGACGCCAGAAGGAGCGGGAATCCGTCACGTCAGGGACTCAGCGCCGGCCACGACATTGTTCGCTACCGGCTCGTCGCGTGTGATGATCCAGATGCCGGCGACGACCAGGAGCAGCATTGCACGTCGTGGTGTCCAGGTCATGCAATCAGAGTAATGCAATCCCACTGAGCCACCGAGTGAGTGGCGTCATGAGCTCGACCTCGCGCCCGGTTCGCGCCCGACGCAGGACACCCGCATCGAGAAGCGCATGGAATACAGGCGCGCCGAGCGCGCCGCCGAGATGCGGGCGGCGGGTGGCTGGGCACCACCTCCGGACGGGACGGCAGTAGCGCAGCGAACTGGACCCAGAGTGGCTCCAGCAGGCACGCTGGCAAGACAGGCACGGGCTGCTCCTCGATCCCGGAGCGGCACGTACCTTCAGGATCACTGGAGCTGATGCCGTTGCTAATCACATATGTGCAAGAAAAGATACTGAACCTGTCGATTTCGCTGCACCCTGTTCGATGTGTAAGTAGAGCCCCAGTTCAGCCGGTCGAGGCCGGAAGCGCGGGCTCCGAATCTGACCCCATATAGGAGGTACGACGATGCGATTCATGGTGATAGTCAAGGCCAACAAGGACTCAGAAGCGGGCGTCCTGCCCAGCCAGGAGCTCCTCACCGAGATGGGGAAGTTCAACGAGGAGCTGGTGAAGGCCGGTGTGCTCCTCGCGGCGGAGGGACTCCAGCCGAGCTCGAAGGGCGCGCGCGTCAAGTTCTCGGGAGGGCAGCGAACGGTGATCGACGGGCCCTTCGCCGAGACGAAGGAGCTGATCGCCGGCTTCTGGCTGTGGCAGGTAAGATCGAAGGAAGAGGCGATTGAATGGGCCAAGCGCATCCCCAATCCCACCGGCGATGAGGGCGAGATCGAGATTCGCCAGGTGTTCGAGGCCGACGACTTCGGCCCCAATCTCACTCCTGAGCTCAGGGAACAAGAGCAGCGCCTGCGCGCGCAAGCGCCCATGCAGCAGTAGTGTCCGACACCCATCGTGCGATCGAGGCAGTCTGGCGGATCGAGTCGGCCAGGCTCATTGCCGGTCTGGCACGGATCGTGCGAGACGTCGGTCTTGCCGAGGAGCTCGCGCAGGATGCGCTCGTCGCCGCGCTCGAGCAGTGGCCGGAGTCAGGCGTCCCGGACAAACCGGGCGCCTGGCTCATGGGCACCGCGAAGCATCGCGCGATCGACCTGTTTCGCCGAAACAAGCGGCTCGCGCGCAAGTGCGAGGAGCTCGCCCACGCGCTCGAGACCCAGCAGGAGATGGACGTGCTGGATGTCGACGCGATCGACGATCACATCGGCGACGATCTCCTGCGCCTCGTGTTCACGGCCTGTCACCCGGTTCTCTCGACCGAGGCCCGTGTTGCGCTCACGCTCCGTTTGCTCGGAGGCCTGACGATCGAGGAGATCGCGCGTGCCTTCCTTGTCTCGGAGCCGACGGTCGCCCAGCGCATCGTCCGGGCCAAGCGAACCCTCGCCGCGGCGCGCGTTCCGTTCGAGGTCCCGAGCGGCGCCGAGCTCGACGCCCGGCTATCGTCGGTGCTCGAGGTCATCTACCTCATCTTCAACGAGGGCTATGCGGCCACCGCCGGTGATGACTGGGTGCGACCCGCGCTCTGCGAGGATGCGCTCCGGCTCGGCCGTATCCTGGCCGAGCTGGTTCCGCAGGAGCCGGAGGTCCACGGCCTCGTGGCGCTGATGGAGATCCAGGCGTCGCGCTTGCGGGCGCGAGTCGGCCCATCGGGAGAGCCCATCTTGTTACTCGATCAAGACCGCGCGCGCTGGGATCAGCTCCTCATCCGTCGTGGCCTCGTGGCGCTCGAGCGGGCCGAGGAGCTCGGCGGCGTGCTCGGCCCACATGCGTTGCAGGCTGCAATCGCCGCCTGTCACGCGCGCGCGCGCACCCCGGAGGAGACGGACTGGGAGCGCATCGCAGCGCTCTACGATGCGCTCGCCCAGCTTGCGCCCTCACCCGTCGTGGAGCTGAATCGTGCGGTCGCGCTCGCGATGGCGTTCGGTCCAGCAGCGGGCCTCGAGCTCGTCGATGCGCTGACGTCGGAGCCGTCGCTCAAGGCGTACCACCTCTTGCCGAGCGTACGCGGCGACCTCCTCGCGAAGCTCGGCCGCTTCGGCGAGGCACGTGCGGAGTTCGAGCGCGCGGCATCGCTCACGCGAAACGGACGCGAGCGCACGCTGCTCCTCGAGCGCGCCGCCACCTGTTCGCGAGAAGCAGCGCCGCCACAGCCGGGGTGACTTCGTTCTTTCGCGTGGTTTCGCCACAGCTTGTATGATGAGGTCCCTACCTCCACGGAGCGAGAGCCGGAAAACCTAGAGCCGGAGGGCCCGATGGAGGACACCGCAACGCAAACAGTCCCGCACTCTTCAAGGACCAGATCCTGCAAGGTGGTCAGTTGCCGGTCCGCGGTGCGAGGGTAGACGATGGATCGCCGTGTCTTTACCCAGGCCCTTGCCGCCTCCGCCCTCATCCTCGTCGCCCTCTATATCGTCGACCAGTACGGCTACACCGACCTCAAAGGGCTGCTCTTACTCGCCGCTCTCGCGATTGTCGCGGTGCTGGTGAGCGCACCGAGTGTGGTGGCCGCTGCTGCCGTCATCCTGGCCCTCTACCTCGTGGTGATGCATCATGCTGGTGACCGGTTGCTTGCCGTCGCTGCCGTTGGCCTTGCCGCACTCATTGCAACCCTGGTGATCGAGCGGCAGCGCCTCTGGCGTCTGTAGCTCGGTGTTGGCCGCGTACGCCAGTTCGAGCAGTGATGCCGATATTGCCATCATCTCGGACCAGTCCTTAGCCACTTCGGGTTCCGCAGCATGTTTGCCCTGCTTGCAGTCATGATGGTCCTCGACGTCCTGATCCTGCTGACGATCGACGAATCAGTCGCAGAGCAGCAGGTTCGAGAGGTGGAGGCAGAGGAGCGAGCGGTTGCAGCGGGCCTGGCTTCCGCTGCGGCGGTCTGAGAGCGGCAGGCCGGTCGCATCGTCGTGCTCGATGCGCGACCATAGAGCAGGAGACCATCGCAGCCATCCCGCCAACCACCAGAACAATCATGGCCGGCGAACGGAGAAGGAGGCAATCATGACGACTCGCAAACCGCGAGGGGCCAAGGGCAAAGGATCGGCGGCAGCTTCGCCCGAGGTTGTATTCGACCGCCGCCTCATGGAACAGCACCTGGCCGCCGTCGGGCGCCTACTGGCCGATAAAGAGTTCGACTCTATCGAGGAGGCCAACGCCTATCTCCAGCAGGCCATGGCCGGGGGCGATCTCCTAGCGCCGGGACCCACCACACCGCTGGAGGAGGCGCAGGAGCTGATCTATGAAGCCATGGAGAGCCGCGGCAAGCAGCGCCAGGAGCTGGCACACAAGGCCCTACAGATCTCTCCCGACTGCGTCGACGCCTATGTGCTCCTGGCCGAGACCGAGAAGGACCCGCAGGAGGCGCGACGCCTCTACGAGCACGGGGTTCAGGCCGGAGAGCGAGCCATCGGTCCGGAGACCTTTGCAGAGCATGCCGGCCACTTCTGGGGCATTCTGGAGACACGCCCGTACATGCGGGCGCGGCTGGGACTGGCTCAGGCGCTGTGGTATCTGGATGAGCGGCAGGAGGCCATCGAACACCTGCAAGCGATGCTCACGCTCAACCCCGGTGACAACCAGGGTGTCCGCTACCTGCTGGCCAACTGGCTCACAGCCACGGGCGATGACGTGGCATTGGGGGAGCTGCTGGCCCAGTATCCAGATGAGTGGAGCGCACCGTGGGCCTATACCAGGGCGCTCCAGACCTTCCGGGTAAAGGGCGCCGGCAAGGCGGCCGAGGCCGCCCTGAAGCAGGCCCTGGAGGTCAACCCCTTCGTGCCCCTCTATCTGCTCGGCATCGATCGGCTGCCGAAGCACCTGCCCGAGTATTACAGCCCCGGTGAGCGGAATGAGGCCGTCGTCTACATGATGGAAGGGGCCGATGGGTGGCTGGAGACACGGGGAGCCCTGGAGTGGCTGGGCAAGAGCATGGTCCGCCTGGCCGTGTCATCGGCGAAGCCCCGCCGGCGCCGCACATAGGGTAATGGCCCTCCGTGCATCGGTAATTTCACCGGGTCACGATGCACGATCGACCTCGTCACAAGGAGTCACTCTTCCAGCGTCAGGGACGCTCGCCAGGCGCACGCTGCTCCCATAATCGGCCGGGCGGGCGAGACCATGGCGATCGCGCTCCGTCTGGTGATCTGCGGGCGGAGGACGCACTGCAGGAAGTGCCAGGCGATGATGCCGCCATTGGCTTACTGTAGGTATTTCTGCCCATCCACATCCGAGCTCTCGTGTTCAGTCGCCCGCATCGTTTGGGCGTTTCTACAGATGGCACGGGCCACGATCTCATGTAGCGTGGTGACTACGACGACCATCGACGGATGAAACTGAAAGCGGCTCGGAGATGGAGGCACGGATCGTGGCAATTCAGCAGACAATAGACGACCCCAAGCTATACGAGCTCGTGGGCAGAGGCTGGGATACCGAAATCGAAAGGGTGTCACACCCTGTTCCTGCTTCGAGAGCGCGCACGAACACGCTTCGTCTCGATCTCCTGGGTTCCCCGCAGGCAAGCCTGGCCGACCGTCCCATCGTCCTCCGAACCCGGAAGACGCTCGCGCTCCTGGCCTACCTTGCGCTCGAACGCGGCCCGCATCCCCGGGAACAGCTGGCCGATCTCTTTTGGCCGGACGCAGACATCGAGGATGCGCGCGCGAGCCTGCGAACCACCCTGAGCTATGTGCGGCAGGCACTGGAAGCTGATGCCGACGCGATCGTTTTAGCGACCCGAGAGTCCATCGGCTTGCTGCCTTCCGCATCACTTGAGCTTGATGTTCGGGAGCTGTCTGAGGCTCAACGTCTAATACGGCAGTCGCAGGGAACCGGCGCGCTCCGGCGTCAGATGGAGACCGTGGTCCAGCAGTACCGGGGCCCATTCCTGGAAGGCATCTCGCTTCCTGATGCACCGGACTTCGAGGCGTGGATGGAAGGACAGCGGACACACTGGCGTGGCGTCGAGGAAGAGCTCCTTGACCGTCTCGCCACATTGCAGGCCCACGAGGGCGATGCAGGCGCTGCGCTCACCACGCTCGAGCGCTGGACATGGGTGAACCCCGATGAGGAATCGGCCTGGCAGCGCCTCGTCGAGCTGCATATTCGGCACGAGGACAGCGCCGGCGCACGACGCGCCTGGAAGGCGTACCGCGAGGCGCTGGCCGAGCTGGACGTGGAACCAAGTGGGGGGATGACAGCGCTCGCCGAACGCATCGATGGAGCTGCATCCTCACAGTATTCATCTGTAGTCAGATCATCCACCGAATCAGGTGATCTCGACTTTCGTAATATGCCGTTTGTCGGTCGGGCACGAGAATGGTCCCTGCTGCTTTCTGCCTATGATCGCAGCCGAACAGGTCGAACCGAGGTCGTGATCCTGGAGGGAGAGGCTGGTATCGGGAAGACCCGCCTTGTATCCCAGTTCTTGCAGTCGGTACAGAGTAGTGGGGCCGATGTCGTCGTCGGTCGTGCCTTCGAGACGGTCAGCGATCTCCCCTATGCCGCGGTCGTGGAGGCCTTGCGCGCTCGGCTGGAAGAAGAGAATGCTCCCGACGATCTGCTGGGAGATCTCTGGCTCGGCGAGCTGTCTCGCCTCGTGCCGGAGTTGCGGGAGCGCTACCCCGACCTCCCCGTCTCGGCGGATGATCCCATCCTTGGACCCGGCCGGCTCTTCGAAGCAGTGGCGCGGCTAGGCCAGGCGCTCGCCGGGCGCAACCCCCTGGTCCTCTGCCTCGACGACGTGCAGTGGACAGACGTAGCCACTCGGGATCTCGTACGCTATACCGTCCGGCGGTGGGCAGAGGGTGGAACACCGGTACTCGTCATCCTGACGGTCCGAGTCGAGAATCTGCGAACAGAGTGGGAGATCGCGCGGTGGCTAAGCGGAGTGGAGCGTGATACGCCGACCTTGCGGCTCGAGTTGAACGCGCTCGAGCGCCGAGACGTGGTGCAGCTGGTCGGCATGCTGGCCGGATACCCGCTCGGTGTCGAATTGGTCGATGGCTCAGAGGGGCATCGTGAGGGTACCCGGACCGACAAGGTGGTGGGGTTCGGTGAATGGCTGGCCGATCGCACGGGTGGGCACCCGCTCTATCTTGCTCAAGCACTCCGCGTGCTGCTGGAGGAAGGTGTTCTTCGGGTGCGGCCCGCCGGCGACAGCGGGTGGGCGATCGACTTCCCGGACACGATTGAAGCGGAGCACGACGAACGGCTGGCCAACCTGCTCCTCTCCCGTGTCCAGGCGCTCATCGCCGAGCGTCTAAATCACCTGGGCGAGGTTGATGGGGAGCTGTTAGTGGCCGCCGGGGTTCTGAGCGGCCGGTTCACCGACCAGCGTCTGATCGAGGTGGCGTCGGTGGATGAGGACACAGGTCTGCGGGCCCTGGACGTGCTCGTGCGGGAACGACTGCTGCGAGAGACTGGGGAGGACGAGAGCTACGACTTCACGCATGGCCTGATACGCGAAGCAGTGGTTGCCGAGGCCGGTACAGCCAGGCGACGCATATACCAGCGCCGGGCGTTGGTCGTGCTGGAACACCACGCGGCGTCTCCCTCAGACCCGGTACAACAGGCTCTAGCTGGCTGAACCGAATGCATGAGCCTGTCCACGCGGCCCACTGGGCGACGAGAAGCACGCTCGCCCATCTTGCGCTCAGGCAATCCTTCTCACGCTGCTCTTCTGCACCCGCCGTAGGCTGACTCCAAAACGCCCGAGACTACTGTCTCCAGCCTCGGGTGCGAAAGGAGAACATCATGGCCGACCCTTCCCCCGACTACGAAGCGCACCCTCAAGAAGCGCAGCCGCATCTTCATTCGGTGTCGGATGCCACCGCTCGACCGGTACAGGCTTCGACTCAAAGGCAGGTGTCTCCCCGCGCAGACGGTGGCATACGCCGGCTACTCAAAATAGCCGGTCCTGGGCTGATCAGCGGAGCCGCCGATGACGACCCGTCCGGCATTGCCACCTACGTCCAGACCGGCGCCCAGTTCGGCTACGGCCAGCTCTGGACGGCGCTCTTTGTCCTGCCACTGATGACTGCCGTCCAGGAGGCGAGTGCGCGGGTCGGCGCGGTGACCGGGAAAGGCCTGGCGGCAGTGATGCGCGAGCGCTATGGCGTGCGCCTGGTCTACTCGATCATTCTCTTGCTGCTCATCGCCAACACGATCAACATCGGCGCCGACATCGGCGCCATGGCGGCCGCGGCGCAGCTCATCATTCCCCTCCCCTTTGTCATCCTGACGCTGGTTTTCACGATCTCCATGGTTGCCCGGGAGATCTTGATGCCCTATGCGCAGTATGTGAAGGTCTTGAAATGGTTGACGATCTCGCTCCTGGCCTATCCCATTACGGTCTTCGTGGCTCATGAGCCCTGGGGCACCATCTTGCGAGCGACGTTCGTCCCCCACCTGGTCTTCAGTCCTGCCTTCCTCTTCATTCTCACCGGCGTGTTGGGAACGACGATCACGCCCTACATGTTCTTCTGGGAAGCCTCACAGGAGGTGGAAGAGGAGCGCCGGAGGGGGCTGCTGGGCCCAGATGGACGGCCCAAGATCAGCTGGGATTTCATTCGGAATCTCCGGATCGATAACGCCTCCGGCATGATCGCCTCCCAGGTCGTGAGCTGGTGCATCATCGTCGTCGGTGCGACGGCGCTCCATGCCGGCGGGGTCACGAATGTGAACAGCGCGGCAGATGCAGCGAAGGCCCTGGTGCCGCTCGTGCACACCTTTCCCCACGCCGGTACGGTGGCCGAGGTCCTCTTCGCCGTGGGGATCGTCGCTCTTGGGCTGCTGGCTGTTCCGGTCCTGGCCGGCTCGTCCGCCTACGCCGTGGCCGAGGTGGCAGGCTGGTCGGAAGGTCTGAACATGAAGCTGAATCAGGCACAGGGCTTCTATGGCATCATCGCCCTCGGTATGCTCGTGGGCCTCCTGAATAACTTCATCGGGTTAATCAATCCGGTCAAAATGCTGGTCGTCGCAGCCGTCGTGAACGGCGTCATCGCTGCACCGATCATCGCGGTCCTGGCGCTCCTGGCGGCGAGCAAAGGAATCATGGGTCAATACCGCAGTGGGTGGCTCTCAAACACGCTCCTCTGGCTCGCTTGCCTCGGCATGGCTGGGGCGGCCGTCGGCCTGCTTCTCAGTACACTCTGAGCCGCCGTACAACACCCCGAAATACCTCTTCAGAAAGGACACCACACATGACAAACAGAGAAGGTACCATCACCCTCGACATTCGCCAATATATGGACCACGGGCTCGATGTCTACGATGCCGACAGCAAGAAGGTCGGAAGCGTCGACGACTACGACCGCTCTGCTGGGTACATGACGGTCCGGTCCAACGCGTTCTCGGACAAGGATCTCTACATCCCGTTCAGCGCCATAACACACATCGATCCGCGTGAGGTTTTCGTGTCGAAGTCCAGGGACGAATTGCATCGCGAGTACTCTAATCCGCCCCCACGCAGCACGGTCGTCGAGGAGAAGATCGACCCCGACACAGGAGAGGACGAGAGCCGAGCCATCACCAGTGAGCCGAGCGGCTACGACGGCACTCCTGTCGTCGTGGATAGAGCCGACATCGGTCACCTGGCCCATCACATTGCCCCCGGCTTCGAAGTCTACACCGTCGATATGGAAGACCTCGGAATCGTCAAGCAGTACGATCGCGAGACCGGGCAGATGCTGGTCGAGCGGGGGCTCTTCTCCAAGCACACCCTCGTCGTCCCCGTCGCCCTGGTAGACCTGGTCGACCGAAACGAGCGTAGTGTCTACCTCGCCGTTACCTCAACCGACCTGCGACGACAATCGCAAGCGGGTAACCGGAACCAGAAGCCGGATGAGATAGTCGTCGTCGAGACAGAGACCTCCCGAATGGAGCAGGAAAAGTAATGCAAGTACATCTCGACGATCTACAAGGCGACCAAGAGATCTATGGATCGGACGGGGAAAGAATCGGCATGGTGGGTGGAATCTTGACCGACCCCGCCACCGGCGTGAGGTATCTGCAAGTAGATCGAGGAGTATTCCGAGACCTGATCGGAGACGCGCTTTACGTGCCGGAAGCGGCCATGGAGCAAGCCGAGCTGGGGAAGCCCGTGGTTCTCAAGGTCTCCAAACAGGAGGCGGAGGCGCGGTATATCTTCCGCCCGGGCGATTTGCAGTAGCGAGACGAGATCCTCTTGCCCGTTCCTCCGGGGCCGGCCGGCAGCGTTCAGGTGCCCATCTGAGCCTGGACTCGGCCCTGCTTCACGGCCTTTACCAGCGCGGCATGATCCCGCTCGGTCTGGTCGGCGTACGCCTGGGCAAATGCGGTTATGGCTTGATCGAAGGCGGTTCCTGTTCCGAGATAGCCGGCGATCTGGGCGGCGTCTCCCGAGCGAGCATGGGCCCGCGCTAACGCCCACCCACACACCTCGGCGTATGCCACGAGCTGCGATGACGTGAGAGCAGCTATATCGATCGAGCCCTTCATGTCCCGGAGCTGCCGGATGTAGAAGGACAGTCTGTCAACGTCACCCCAGCCCAGGAAGATATCGCTGGCCGCTTGCATCAGCCGCTGCCCCAGGACGACACGTTTGCCATGGCGCAGCCGCCTGCTCCGGCCGAGGTAGTGCTCGAGGACCGAAGGTCCGGCCTCCTTCACCTGGAGAAAGAGCGGGTCGTCGGTCCCCTGCCCAACCAGGAGAGAAATATAGCAGCGGGTTCCCACGCTCCCGACGCCCACCACCTTACGGGCAAAGTCGACGAGGGTATACAGAGCGAGAAGATGGCGGCGATCGTCTGGAAGAGAGTTGCGATAGGCATGGACGAGCTCCGGCACCCGGTTGCCCACACGCTCGTCGCTCACATGCGTGATGAGTGGCGGGTCGTCTGCGATGTGCACCCGGCCATCGGTGACTTTGGTCAGCTTCCTCAGCTCCTGCAGGTTATCGTGCCCTCGTGCCTGAGCAAAACTCTTCCTCGCAACCCGTGTGTCCTTCCTCGGAAGAGATGCTATCACCGCGGCAGCATCGACACGGGCATACCAAACGTCCACATATCCCATCTTGGCGAAGGAAACCATGCGTTCTCTATAGACACGTACTGTCGCTGCTGCTGCCTCGGCGCAGGCGACTGCACTGAAGCCATTGCCGCGCCCCGCCACCACAACGCTCACGGCCAGGCGCTTGAGATCCCACTCCCACGGACCGGCGAGCGTCTCATCGAAATCGTTGACGTCGAAGACGAGATTGCGCTCCGGAGTGGCATATGCGCCGAAGTTGGCCAGGTGAGCATCACCGCATACCTGGACGGTAAGCGACGTCGTGGGCGTATGTGCCAGGTCGCTTGCCATGATGGCAGCCGCTCCCCGCAGGAAGCTGAATGGAGATTCCAGCATTCTGGCATAGCGGAGGGGGACAAGATCTGCGAGGCGGTTGGTATCCTCCGCCTGGAGGAGAGCTACCGGATCAGGCCGGTCAGGTGCCGGTGACCAACCGGCATGGGCAGATCGGGGTACGGTTGACCGCAGCGCCTTTCCCGCCGCCATGCGCTCGGCCAAAGGAGTACTACTCTGAGAGGCTATCGTCGGCGTCGGGCGGACTCCGGGTTGCCGGGGGATTCTCTTGGTCATGCCACACGCTCCATCATGAACGAACGTCCTCCATCTTACGGTGCTCGATCTCCTGTCACGGTCCTCTTCTGGAAGGGGTGTAGCGTCCATATCAGGAAAACAAACAGACGGTACACCGTCTTCAGGAGGACATCATGATCGGCCGAATTATCTCCACCGGAACGCGACTCAGCGAGATGGAGTGCAACGCGCTCCAGTCCTTACGCACAGGCTATCAGCCAGAGCAGCACGTCTTCACGGCAAAGGAGCTAGCCCACCTCCGGTTTCTGCGCTGGCTCGTCCGCAGTCCTGGCTGGAATCGAGCTATGGATCAGCCGTGCGACACATCTCAGAGATATATTCCCACACTGGAGATAGCGACATGGATGCCTGGGTTTATCGGCTGAGAGACGCATACTAGACTCTTCTTGCGCTGTCGTTCAGCGTCTCACGGTCTTCTTGCGCCGACCGCCTATCGTTTGTCCTGGATCGATACCGGCGAGTGGCGCCGGATCGACGAAACAACACCCGCACCACAGTGAAAGGATCTATACCATGGCCAACATCGAAGGAATGATCACCGAGGACATCAGCAATACCATCGCCCTCGGCCAGACCGTCTACGACAACGAAAGCACGAAGGTCGGCACCGTGGACGGCGTCGATCGGCAGACCGGCTACCTGATGGTCGAGTCGAACCCGTTCTCGGAGAAGGATCTCTACATCCCCTTCAGCCTCATCACCAACATCGATCCCCGCGAGCTCTACGTTTCTCAGTCTAAGGACGAGCTGCATAGCGACTATGCCAACCCGCCGGCCCGCTCCACGCTGGTCGAGGACGTTGATGGCAAGGAGACCGCAACCACGACCGAGCCGAGCGGCTACGACGGCACCTCAGTGGTGGTGAAGCAAGCCAAGATCGACTATCTGAAGAAGCGCATTGCCACGGGGGATCATGTCTTCACCTCGGACATGGTCGATCTGGGCTCAATCAAACAGTACGATCCGGCCACCGGGTGGATGATGGTCGAGAAGGGCGTCATGTCCAAACACGACCTGATGGTTCCAGTGACGGTTGTCGACTCTGTGAACCGCGATTCGCGCGAGGTATACCTCGTGGCTTCGCAGGCAGACCTTCAGCGGATGCAACACCTGGAGCCGGCAAATGTCGTCTTCGCCCAGGCCGAGGTCACAGAAAACAGCTAACCACGGCACATCGTCGGGTGGGTGTGAGGAGAATCGGGTGACGACTCTCATACCCGCTCCGTACGACCACACTGAACCAACGACAAGCACACAGTAAGGCGGATGCTGCCATGGCTCTTCCCTTCAACGCCATCGATACCGGCGACGATGACCGGATCTTCCCCTGGGCCAATATCGGCCTGATCGTCGTCAACTTCCTGGTCTTTTTCTACGAGCTGGCGCTCAGCGCTGGCACCCTCAACCGGTACTTCCTCGACTATTCGCTGGTGCCCTGCGAGTACACCAACCACTGCGCTGCCTATGCCGGCACCCCGCATCCCTTCTGGCTCACGCTCTTTAGCTCGATGTTCATGCATGCGGGCTGGGCCCACATCCTGGGTAACATGCTCTTCCTCTACGTCTTCGGCAACCATGTTGAGCGATCCATGGGGCACTGGCGCTACCTGCTCTTCTACTTTGTGTGTGGCCTGGGCGCCAGCGCATTGGAGATCGCCACCGCGGTCAACTCCACCGTGCCTGGGCTGGGCGCAAGTGGTGCGATCGCCGGTGTCCTCGGCGCCTTCATCGTGCTCTACCCTATGGCCAAGATCGGCAGCTTGATTGGGATCGGTTTCCTGTACTTGCCGGCACGCATCCCGGCCTGGGTGTTCATCGGGTTCTGGATCCTGTATCAGCTGGTGAACGGAGTTGCCGCACTTGACTCGACCGCTGGCTCTGCTGCGGGCGGCGTGGCGTATTGGGCCCACGTGGGTGGCTTCTTCACCGGTGTGCTCCTGGTCCGGCTCTTCGCGCAGCAGGACCGGGTGCACCAGCTGCAAGCCTATCATGCCCAGACGGGCCCATAAGCGCTCATCCAATAGGGCCTATGCAATGGGCCCCTACATCGCCCTCCTTCTTAATCAGAGCGACCCGCGCCGATCTGGCCGGGTCGCTCTTCCCTATGGCTGGACACGGTCTCTTACGGTCTCGCCCCCGCTCTCACGGTGCTCTTGCACTGGAGTTTTAAGGTGGCATCACGCCGCTGGAACACCCATTCATCACCAGGGGCTCGAAGAAACAAAGGAGGTTTCACATGTATCAAGCTCTTGTCCGCAATACTCGCTACCTGGCCCTGCGCGGGGTCGCCGCCATCGCCTTCGGGGTGCTCGCCCTGGCCTGGCCCAACCTGACCTTCGTCGCGCTGCTCGCGCTGTTCGGCGCGTTCGCGTTCGTCGAGGGGGCTTTCACCCTGGGTGCCGGCCTCAACCTGCTGGCCGAGCGGCAGACGTCCTGGATCCCCTATGTCATCGGCGGGCTTGCCGGGATCGCCATCGGGGCCGTCGCCTTCCTCTGGCCCGGCATCACTGCGCTGACCCTGGTCTATCTCATCGCCTTCTGGGCGATCATCACCGGCATCTTCGAGTTCATCGCCGCCCTCGAGCTGGCCGGGGAGCTCCAGGGGGACTGGATGCTGGGACTGGCCGGGATCCTCTCGGTCGCCTTTGGGGTGTTGGTGGGGCTCTACCCCCGTTCCGGTGCCCTGGCCATCATCTGGATCATCGGGTTCTACGCCATCCTGGCCGGGATCACCCGCCTGATGCTGGCCTACCGCATGCGCGGCACCGAGACCAAGGTTCGCACGGCGTTTCAGCCCTCCCAGGGCCACCCGTAGCCTATTCGAGACGCGCCTACCTGGGGCACGGTGGGTGCGTCTCGTACCATCTCTCCATCTCTTGACCGAATGATCGACACCGTAATCGCCACCGTAAGGACGGGACCACTGATGCACCGTGACTGGCAATCCATCCTTCTCCGCCTCGCCGTCATTCTGGCAGCGCTCCTGGTTGTGCTCGCCTCTTTCGCCCTCCTCTCCATCTTCTTCCAGGTGCTGCGGCGATTCGGCAACGTCGTCGTGCTCTTTACTCTCGGCGCCATTGTTGCCTACGTACTCAATCCCGCGGTGAATCGTGCGACCGCCATGCTGGGAAAGCGGTGGGCAGGGATGCTTGCGGTGTACGGCGGTGTCATGGCCTTTCTGGTGATCCTCGCCGTGTTACTGTTCCAGCCGCTCCTCACCCAGAGCTCGTCGCTGATGAGCGCCCTGCGCAATCCTTCTGCCCGCTCGCTGCACGCCCTGGATCAGATTCCCAATCAGGCAAACCGGATCGGGAACGAGCTGCGCGGCCAGGAGGTCATCGCTGCTGCGGGCGGGACGATTCCACACAGTCGTGTGCACCAGGTGCAAACCGACATCACCGCGGTGCAGACCGACCTTGCTGCGCTGGAACCAGGACCGGCACGCTCGGTGCCTGATCAGAGTGGGCGCCGGCACGACACGGCTCCACAACTCCAGATCCGCATCCCACCCAGCTACCTCGCTCCGTTGCAGGCATCGACCGCGGCCCTGGCCTCAGACTACGGGCGAGCAGTTCAGCGTAGCAGCGCGTCTGCTCGAGATCCCCTGACCCGCTCCGTGTCGGACGCCGGCCGCATCGCATCGGCGGCGAGGGTGTTACGCAGCACGGTGTCGGCGACGCCGATCCTGTTACTCGACGCCCAGGTGTGGGCGGATCAGCACCACCTCAACGTCAATGTGCGGAGTTCAGCCGGCCAGGCGGTCAGGAAGATTACGGACCAGGCCGCCTCGATCCTGAACAACACCACGTCCATCCTCACCACCACGGGGACCCTCCTGGTCAACGCCATGCTGATCCTGCTCATCTCGCTCTACTTCGTGAGCGATGGAGCCCGCATGATTCGCCGGGGATTGGAGCTCGTGCCGGATCGGTACCACAACCAGGCGACGTTCTTCGTCGACAGCATGGATAGCGTGCTCGGCAAGTCCATCCGAGCCAACCTCGCCCTTGGGGCCCTGGCTGGGGTGCTGGGTGGTGGCGGAGCGATGGTGCTGGGCGTCCCGTATGCCGTCCTCATTGGCATCAGCACCTTCGTGCTCGAGCTGGTGCCGATCATCGGCCCCGTGGTGCTGGTGGTTCCACCGGTCGTCATCGCCCTGCTCTTTACCACGCCCACCAAGGCCATCATCTTGCTGATCTGGTATATCGTCTTCCAGCAGATCGTGACCAACGTGATCGGTCCCCGCCTGACCAGCAAGACGGTGGGCATCCATCCCCTGGAGGCCATGGCCGCAGCCCTGGTGGGCTACCCGCTGGCCGGCATCCTCGGCTCCTTCCTGGCCGTGCCGATGGTTGGCCTGGCCCACGTCCTGGTCAAGCAAGCATACGCCTCGTGGAAAGCCAGAAAGTCGACGGCAGCCAGGAGCTCCAGAGGCATGGCGTCCACCACAGCTGAACCGAACAGGGCCACAACCGAGGCGATGACGGTACCCACCACCGTGTATGGAACTGCCGGGACCAAGCAATGACGCCCGTCGAATGGCTCCTTGCCGGCTACGCTGTGGTCTTCGCCATCAACGTCGTTCCCGCCTTCATGCCTCCAACCTGGACGGTGGTCGCATTCTTTCTCATCGCATATCACTTGCCCTTCTGGCCCCTGTGCATTGGCTGCGCGGTGGCCGCGACCGGTGGCCGCTGTGTGCTGACGCTCATCAGCCGGCGTTGGGGACGGAAGCTCCTGTCGGCAAAGCAGCAGCAGAACGTGCAGGCGCTGGGCGACTGGCTCAATCAGAAGTCCGGTTGGAGCCAGGCGCTGGCCACCCTGGTGTACGCCAGCGGCCCCATTCCATCCAATCAGCTGTTCATCGCGGCCGGCCTGGCCACGGCCAGGCTCCGGCCGATCGCCGCCGGATTCTTCGCCGGCCGCATGGTAAGCTATCCCTTCTTCGCGGCCACGGCCAAAGGAGTCAACGACCACTTCGGCAACATCTTTATCAAGGAATGGAAGGATCCAAAGTTTATCGCCCTCGAGCTGCTCTCCATCGCCGGTGTGGTCGTTTTCGCCCACATCGACTGGCCCCGTGTGCTCCATCTGCCGGTTCCTTCCATCAAGACAGGCAGTCCGCCATCCCGGGACCCAACGCCGGCGCCGCAGAGGCCTGCGACCGGCAGCTCACCCAACAGGGTATGAAGAGAATTCTCGACAACCACCCCACGCTGCGTCTGTTCTATCAAAACGTCGCCAAAGACAACATTGGCGTGCTGGCCGGGTTTGTCTCCTGGAATGTTCTGACCTCGCTCATCCCCCTCACCGTGGGTGTGGTCGCGATCTCCAGCCTGTTCCTACAGAGCAAGAGCGCCCAGGCAGATTTGGTACGGCGCCTGAGCCAGCTCTTCCAGGGAGCGGTATCCACTCAGGAGATTGACACCGCGGTGCAGGCCCTGTCCCACCATTCGGGGCTCCTTGGCATCGTCGGCGTCCTCGGCGTGCTCTGGGGCGCTTCCAACATCGGCGGATCCTTTGCCACCGCCTTTCGAGTCATCTTCGCTACCAGACCCAGGCCATTCATCCGAGAGAAGCTTCTCGACGTCGGGATGCTGTTCGTTTTCACCGGCCTCATGGTGGTCATCCTCTCGTTCATCCTGATCCTCGGCGCGGAGGTGATTGCCGTGGCGTCGATGCGCGAGATGCGAGGGATGCACGACCACGCCCCGGCGGTCGAGCAGGTATCCCCGACCGCGGCGTCTTGACGGTACGTCGTGGGTTGACCGGCCGCATCCTGGATACCTTCGAGCAGGTGCTGCTGGCCGTCACCGTCCGCCGCTTGCAGGACCGGTTGCATCTCCTGCAGTGCGAGGCCGGTGATCTGCCGGAGAGCCGGCAGAGCCTGGAAGCAGCCATTGGGTGGAGCTACGATCTCTTGACCGAAGCCGACCCCAAGCCCTGGTTTGGCATGCTGGAGGCCGTGCGGGTGGATACCCCGGCGCAGGCAGTCGCAGTCGCGGCGCGGGAAGGCTACGTATAGCCTCCTCGATGCATCTCCCGAGTGCTGGAGATGAGCCAACCGCATCCGGCTGTCGGAGACCCGTCTCCACCGCATAAACCTGGATGATTGGTGTAGCGCGGCGCTCCGTCGCCGCCACGTGCCAGATGGCCGCCGGAGCAAAGCCTGCAATCAGTTCGCTCTGGGCGGCCATCAGGGCGCGTGAATGATCCAGGATAGGTAAATTCTGCTACTCATGAGAAAGCCTCCGCCCGCTCAAGTCTGGTACTTTCTCCGATGGCGGCGCCGGTCGGCAGGCGTAGGCTGGTTACATGAATGAAGAAATCATCCCGTTAGCCTACCCAGAAAGTGGTCACTTTCATTCTTCGTGGTGCCGCTCGCTGCATGGCAGACTGGATTAATTCTGTAGCGCGGCGCTCCGTCGCTGCGTGGGCGGCCATCAGGGCGTGTGAATAAGCCTGATCAGAGACCGAGCTCAAAGGAGACAAAATCAGATGACCAGCGAGTACAACGGAAACGAGCAGCAGGTTCCTCTCACCCGCGAAGCTACTCCGGTTGTGCAGTGAGGTGGCAGGTATGGAAACTACATCCCCGGTAAGCGAACCGACCGTGCGACTGGTGATCGCCGACGTCGACGGCACCCTCGTTACGCAGGACAAAGTGTTGACCCCGCGAGCGATCAGCGCGATCTCGCTTCTCCGTGAGGCACATGTGCTCTTTGCCATCACGAGTGGGCGGCCCCCGAAAGGGATCAAGATGATCATCGACGCCCTGGATCTGTCGGAGCCGGTCTCGGCCTTCAACGGCGGAGTCGTCGTCAATCCGGATCTTAGCGTCATCGCAAGCCATCTCCTGGAGGCCGACGTGGCCGCGGAGGTGATTCGACTCATCGGCGAGCACGGTCTCGATGTCTGGCTGTATTCGGAGTCCGAGTGGTATGTCCACGATCCCAACGCACCGCACGTTGATCGAGAGCAGTGGACGGTGAAGTTTCCGCCCGTCGTGGTCGCAGACTATACGGACCACCTGGACGACGTCGCCAAGATCGTCGGTGTTGGCGACGACCTGCCGGCCGTGGCCCGCTGTGAGAAAGACATGCAGGATTGGGGCGGCGCGCGCATCTCCGCCGAACGATCTCAGCCGTATTACCTGGACGTGACCAATCCAAAGGCCAACAAGGGCGAGGTGGTCCTGATGCTCTCCAAGCTGCTCGCGATTCCTCCAGAACAGATCGCGACTATCGGGGACATGCCGAATGATACGCTCATGTTCGAGAAGAGCGGTGTGAGTATTGCCATGGGAAATGCGAGCCCGGAAGTGCAGAGCGCCGCTACATACGTCACGACCTCGAACGAGGAAGATGGATTTGCCAACGCGATGGAGCGGTTCGTGCTTCACCGGAGCGTATGAGGCTGACGGGCAACACATTCCACTTGGATGGCCCGCCCGGCCATCGTTGGAACTGAAGGATGCAACACAGCACTACTGATTGGCCACGCGCCCTCTTGATCCCGCTGACGATCCTCTCCTGGCTGGCGGTGAGCATTATTACCCTCTGGCTCCTGGGGCACGTTGCGATTACCCTGATCATGCTGGCGTTTAGCGGCGTCATCGCCTTCGCCAGCGGTATCTTCCGTGGCCGCCACGCGCCTCTATAATGAGCCACTTCTGGCGTGTAACCATGAAGGGGCGAGTCCATGGCCGTCGCGTTGTCCTTCCCTCAGGCGCAGCCGACCCCCCTCCTGGGCCGCGCGGTCGAGCTGGAGGCGATCATCCAGCGGCTCACTCGGGAGCACGTGCGCCTGTTGAGTCTCACCGGTCCCGGAGGCGTGGGCAAGACTCGCCTGGCGCTGGAGGTTCGCGATCGCCTTGCCGACCAGTTCTCCGACGGCGTCGTGTTTGTCGATCTCGCCCCGGTTCGAGACCCAGGCCTCGTCCTTCCCACCATTGCCCACGCCCTCGGTATCTTAGACTCGGGGCCTTATCCCCTCACCGGGCGGCTGCACGAGTATCTGGCGGATCGGGAATCCCTGCTCATCCTCGACACCTTCGAGCAGGTGCTGCCGGCTGCAGAGCAGCTGCCCGAGCTTCTGGTCACCGCTCCAGGACTGAGGATACTGGTCACCAGCCGCGTCCCCCTCCGGCTCCGCTGGGAGCAGACCCTGCGTCTCTTCCCCCTGGCTGTCCCCGCGCCCGATGCTGTACCCCCATTACAGGAGCTGGTACAGATTCCGTCGGTGGCCCTCTTCGTGGAGCGAGCCCAGGCACAGCGGGCTGACTTCGCCCCCACCGAGGGACAGGCTCCGCTGCTAGCCCGGCTGGTGAGACAGCTGGATGGCTTGCCCCTGGCCCTGGAACTGGCGGCCGGGCAGATGAACGTATTGCCCCTGGCCGTGATCGCTCGTCGCCTGGACCAGCGGGTGCAGACGCTGCGCTGGGATGCGCAGGATCTCCCTGATCGGCAACGCAGTCTGCAGGCGGCCATTGGCTGGAGCTATGAGCTCTTGACCGAAGCCGAGCAGCGCCTGTTTCGGCATCTGGGGGTGTTTGTCGGACGGGTCTCCTTGAACGCCATCGACGCGGTGGTGGGCAACGCCGATGCCGACCGCACGCTGGAAGGGATTGCCGCGCTCGCCGAGAAGCGTCTGGTCCTGCCCGGACGGCCCGAGGACGACGATCTTGAGCCTGCCTTCGAGCTCCTGGACACGGTGCGGCAATATGCCTGCGAGCAGCTCGAGGCACACGGTGAGCTGGAGGCAGCCGGTCGAATGCATGTGCAGTACTTTCTGTCGCTGGCAGAGCAGGCGGAGCCCCAGCTGCGGCGGCGCGGCCAGGTGGCGTGGTGCCGCCGGCTGGAGTCCGAGCACGACAACTTGCGTGTGGCGCTCCGCTGGCTGCTCGACCGGGGGAGCATCGACAGTAGTGTTCGTGAGGAGACGCTGCGTCTGGCCGGCGCGCTCGGCCACTTCTGGTGGTTGCAAGGCTACCATTCCGAAGGGTCACACTGGCTGGAGGAAGCGCTGACAGCCGCGAGCGAGGCCCAAGCAAACCCACAAGCGGGTGCCCCCGGGGCACCCCCGACACCGGATGCACCTCCTGCCATTCGCACCAAAGCGCTTCTGGGAGCAGGATTGCTCCTCTACTGGAAAGGAGACTTCGATCGGTCGAAGGCTGTGCTGGAAGAGGCGCTTGCTCTTGCCCGGCAACACCATGATCGCTTCGGCATCGCGCAGGCCCTCACCTATCTGGGTGCCGGCGCCACGATCGTTGGGGCATGGACCGAGAGTCGGCGGTGGTTCCAGGAGGCGCTACCTCGGTGTGAGGAGCTGCAGGACGACTATCAGATGGGGCTCGCCCTCGGCTACTTTGCCTACCTACCCTTTATGCAGGGCGATTACCACGAATCAGCATCGCTTTTCTCGGCCTCGAAGTCCCGGCTCGAGGCAGTCGGCGAGCTGGCCGATACGACCGTCGTCCAGTTCTACCTCGCCGTGGCACTGCACCAGCTGGGTGATGTGGGCCCGGCAGCGCGGCATCTCCAGGAAGGGCTCGCGCGGAGCAGGGACCTCCAGGATCGCTGGCTGCTGAGTCTTGGAGTGGAAGCAACGTTGTTGCTCGTCGCCGGCGGAGCAGACACAGCTCGACGGGCCCGCCTCCTGGGTGCGGGGGACAGTTTGGTCCAGGCCACGGGCGCAATGTACGGTACCTTGAGCCGAGCGCCTGGTCAGAGCGTAGCGGGTCACCGAGCGCAGCTCGAACAGGAGGGCCTGGAGGCGGCCTATCGACAGGGACGATCAATGCCATTCGGCAAGGTCGTCACCCTGGCGCTGGAGCTGTTGGAGGACTTCGCTCAGACGCTCCCAGGTCCCGAAACCGCAGCGAGAGAGCCGGCGCGGGAGAATCCTTTGAGCGAGCGAGAGCAGGAGGTGCTGCGGCTGGTGGCCGAGGGGCTCACCAGCAAGCAGATCGGGCAGCAGCTCTTCCTCTCCCATCGGACGGTCGATCATCACCTGACTTCCATCTTCAACAAGCTAGGGGTCGACACTCGCGCCCAGGCTGTAGCGGTGGCGGCACGGGACGCCCTCTTGTAGCCAATTCGCATCAACTTTAGAGATGACAGCGGGGAGGCACACATGCGCACGATGAGGTTGACCCACCTCACGAGCAAGGAGCGCCTCCCCATGACGACCGTACCACAGGTAGCCCGTGCCCTCGAGA
>Ga0207416_1002092_pt1 | contig 23155 bp, 23 predicted proteins | sample PaiPotPPM11metaG_FD_184107 | JGI IMG/M metagenome (GOLD analysis project Ga0207416, IMG submission 184107) | Iron sulfur acid spring bacterial and archeal communities from Banff, Canada, to study Microbial Dark Matter (Phase II) - Paint Pots PPM... ...
GCGAGGAACTCGCGCAGCCGCTCGCCGATGTGCGGAACCGAATCCGGCCGCGCCACGCCGACCACATCGAAGCCTTGCGCATGGGCGGCTTCGGCGAGCGCCACCTTGAGCGCCTCCGGTGTTTCAGGTTTCAGAAGTCGAGATTGGCGTAGCTCGGCGACGGCGGCACGCCCGCCAGCGTCTCGGTGAGCAGCGCGCGGAACGACGGGCGCGATTTTATCCTCGCGTACCAGGCCTTCGCGGTCTCGTCTGCGTCCCACGGCACATCGCCCAGATAATCGACAGCGGACAAATGCGCCGCCGCGGCCAGATCGGCATAGGTCAGGCTATCGCCGGCCAGCCAGTCGCGCGTGCGAACCAGCCAGCCGATATAGGCTAGATGGTAGCGAATATTGCTGCGCGCAGCACGCATCGTATCGGTGTCGGGCGGACCGCCGCCGCGGCCGGCCGGAATGTAGCGCTTGTAAATGCGTTCCATCACCAGCGGCCCGCTCGCCTCCTCGAAAAACTTGTCGTTGAACCAATGCATCAGGCGGCGGATCTCGATGCGGGCGCCGGTTTCGCGCGGCATGAGCCGGAGCTCGGCGAGCTTCTCGCCGCGCGTCTCGCAGAGGTATTCGGCTATGATGGCGGCACCCGGAACCGGCGGCACGCCCTCTTCGACCAGAACGGGAGTCGTGCCTGCGGGATTGAGCGCCAGAAAATCCTGACGCCGCTCCCAGGTTCGCTCCTCGACCAGCCGCGGCTGTAGCCCGAGCTCTTCGAACACCAGCCGCACGAAGCGCGAGTGCGGACAGAATGGATGATGAAACAATGTCAACATGCCATCCATCGCAAGCACGTCGGGTAGTTCGTCTGCGCTTGCCTTGTGAGTATTCATCGGTACGGGTATAGGAGCGCCGCCGGGATGCGATTCCAAACGATCATATCCTTATAGGCGACGGCACGCCGCAAGCAACCGGTGCAGCGCCACAACTGTGACGAAACGATCTTGCAAATTTCCTAACCGATCCGGGCGCGTGACGCGCCTTTCACCCCTTGCCCCGCCGCGGAGCTCATCATGTCGTTGGACATAATCAAGGCGATCTTCCTCGGCATCGTCGAGGGCGTAACCGAGTTCATCCCGGTGTCGTCGACCGGGCATCTGCTGTTGGTGGGCCACTTTCTCGGCTTCGACGACGAGGATTTCGGCAAATCCTTCGATGTTTTGATCCAGCTCGGCGCCATTCTGGCGCTACTGTCGATTTACTTCTCACGGCTGTGGAAGCTGTTCCTCGGCATGTTCAGCGATCCCGAAGCCCAGCGTTTCATCATCGGCGTGCTGATCGCCTTTTTCCCGGCGATGGTGATCGGGGCGCTGGCCTATGGCTTCATCAAGAGCGTGCTGTTCAATGTCTGGATCGTCTGCATCATGCTGGTGCTCGGCGGCTTCGTGCTGCTGTGGATCGACCGCCTCGATCTCAGGCCGCGCTACCACGACGCCACCAAATTCTCGCTGCCGATGTATCTTGGCATCGGCGTCGTGCAGTGCCTGTCCATGATCCCGGGCGTGTCACGCTCGGGCGCCTCCATCGTCGCCGCGATGCTGTTCGGCGCCGACAAGCGCGCGGCGACGGAATTCTCCTTCTGGCTGGCGATGCCGACCATGGTCGGCGCCTTTGCCTTCGAGGCGTTCAAGAGCCGGCACGAATTCGCCGGCGGCAACACACTGATCATCGCCGTCGGCTTTGCGGTGTCGTTCATCTGCGGCTGGTTCGTGGTCAAGTGGCTGCTCGGCTATGTCTCGCGCCACGGCTTTGCATTATTCGCGTGGTGGCGGATCATCGTCGGCGCCCTCGGCCTGATCGCGCTGGCGATGGGGATGTGAAAGCCGCCCGGGTCTAAGCTAAGATGGGCTCGCGTCCAGCTTAGTCTCGAAAGGACCGTTCCAATGGCGAAGAAACAAACGGACAGCGTTTACCGCATTGTCGACGTCGTCGGCGTTAGCGAAAAATCATGGGAGGATGCCGGCCGGCGCGCGGTGGAAACGGCCGCTGGATCGCTGCGTGATCTGCGCGTTGCCGAAGTCACCAAGATGGACATGAGGGTGGAGAACGGCAAGGTCCTGTCGTTTCGCACCCGCGTCGCGCTCTCATTCAAGTACGAGGCCTGATCGCGCTGGCGATGAGACTCTAGGAGACGTTTCCCGGATGCGGTGCAGCGCGCAGCGGTGCACCGCTGATCCGGGATCGTTCCGGGCTCATTGTTTGTGACGATCCCGGGTTTGCAGCGCACCACCATAGCGCGCGCAAGACGCGCGTGAACGCGCTTATGGTGCTGCGCTGCGCCCGGGAAACGATTTACACCGTGCGTGCGTCGAACTGACCGGTTTTGCGGAAGCGCCAAAGATATGTCGGCACGATCGCGGCCATCGACTCCGGGATGATGCCGAGCGCTTCAAGCGTGCGGCCGTCGCGCTTTGCCTCAGCCGCGACAACATTGTCGCGCTTGAGCAATTCGATCTGGTCGGGCGTGATCGGCGGCTTCGGCAGGAACTGCAAGATCATCGCTTGCAGCTTCATCAGCGCGAACGGCACCGGCAGCAGCGGGCGGCGGCGGCGAATCGTCGCCAGCGTAAATTCCATCAGCTCCTTGAACGTGCGCACATCCGGCCCGCCCAATTCGTAGATCGTGCCAGTCTTGGTGTCGCCGTCGGCCGCCTTGGCGATCGCTTCGGCGACATCGCCGACGAACACCGGCTGAAAGCGCGTATGGCCGCCGCCGGGAAGCGGCAGCGCCGGCGCCAGTCGCGCCAGCGCGGCGAAGCGGTTGAAGAAATCGTCCTCGGGGCCGAACACGATCGACGGCCGCATGATGATCGCCGCCGGCTCAGCCGCCAGCACCCGCTGTTCGCCTTCCGCTTTCGATTGTGCGTAGCACGAGGATGAGTTTTCGTCGGCGCCGATCGCCGAGATGTAGACGAGACGGGCACCGGCGGCCTTGGCCGCGAGCGCAACCGCTTCCGCTCCCACGGTCTGCACCGCATCGAAGCGCTGGCGGCCGCGCTCGAACAGGATGCCGACCAGATTGACGACGATATCGGCATCGCGCACCGCCGCCGCGATCGAGTGCGGGTAGCGCAGATTGGCCTGCACCGCATGGATCTGCCCGACCCGGCCCATCGGCTTTAAGTGACCGCACAGCTCCGGCCGCCGCACCGCGACGCGGATGCGGTACTGCCGCCGGGCGAGCGCGCGCACCACGTGGCGGCCGAGGAATCCCGAGCCGCCGAACACGGTGACCAGCGTCTCAGCTTTGTTTTTCAAGGCCATCGGCGCGGAATTACAAGATCGTCTTGGCGCTGTATAGGGGCAAGTCTCAACAGACTCGTGTCATCATCCGCCAACGGGTCCGGCCCGAAGTGGCCGGCCCGATGACTAGCTCCGGCGAATGATCCAGTAATCCCAAATGTTTTGACGTCGCGCTAAAAGCCGAACCCATCGAGATTACTGGATGCTCCGCCTTCGCGGAGCATGACAGACCCGTTCGATTGACAACCTAAAGACCGCTCCGTACCTATCCCGGCACAGCCCAGGTGGCGGAATTGGTAGACGCACTAGTTTCAGGTACTAGCGCTGAGAGGCGTGGAGGTTCGAGTCCTCTCCTGGGCACCAACAGGTTGTAACGGCGGATCGCATTGCCGCGGTGCGTCACTGCCAGACCGCGAAAGCAGCGCCGTAGCCCGTACCGGCCTCGGACCGATAGCAGGGGTAGTATTCCTGCCATTGCGTATCGAGATGTTCCGATCCGCCGGCCGCCACGATCCAGTTGCGGATCTCCGATGATCCGGAGTTGAGCTGCTCGGGAGGGATCGTCGACAAAGATTCACCGTCCTTGTTGCGGCACGCATCGAGTACGCGGTGATCGAGTTCCTCGTCCAGATAAAAATGGCTCAAGCCGCCGGAGCCGATAATGCCAACGCGCTCGTAACCGGTCGAAGAGCGAACGGCATTGCGGATTTCCTGCCCCAGTTGATAGCAGCGGCGCGGCCGTGGCTGATTCGGCGCGCAATAGGTGTTGATCGCCACCGGAACGACCGGAATAATACTGTTCGCCATGACGCGACGGTGAACAAAGCCGAACGCGTGGCCCTCTCCAATATCTTTACCGAGACGCTTCGAATGGCTGATGTCGAAGCCTCGGTCCATCAGATGGTCGACAATATGCAGGGCCAGATTTGACGCAACCGGATAGGCACGGACGCCATTGTCTTCGTGATATTGCGAACGAGCGCGTCGCCAGAATTCTGGCGCGTCCTCATCCAAATGAAGCGGATTGTTTTCTATCTTTTCTCCGGTGTAGATGAGAATCGCCGGCATATTGTCGTCGCCATACTGTTCGTTCTGGTCATCGCCGATGACAATCAAGGCATCGAGCTTGGCGTCATCGAGCTCCTTGGAAATTCGCTCGATGCTGGCGGTGCACTTTTCGACCCGTTCCTGCATCACTTCGAGCCTGAGCTGATCCTTGATGGAAGGGTCGGCCTTCGCCAGCAATTCGCCATAGGTGGTCGGGCATCCGAACTTGTCCAGAAGCCTGCGACCCTTTGCGTCAATCGCCGCGTGCTTTGGATAATCCTCAGCTGGAGAATTCAGCATTGGACTGTGGGAAGTACCAAGTCCAAGCACAATATCGACCATTTCCATTCTACCCTGTTGTTAGTGTGGCGGCGCGCGAGAGTTGAATAATTCCAGTCCGGCCTATTCACAAGGTCGCGCATGGTGCCTGCGTATTCTGCGCAATGATGCGGCAGTCAATTGACCTGGATGTTTGCTGCTTTGATGATCTTACCCCACCGACGCAACTCCGTTGCGATCCAGGCCTTGGATTCCGCGCTCGTGCTGCCCACGCTCGCGATGTCCTCCGCCCGGAAATATGCCTTGAATTCGGGCAATTGTACCGCTCGGCGCACTTCCTTTTCGAGCAAGTCGGCGACAGAATCAGGGACGTGCGATGGAGCCATTAGGAAAATGTAGCTGTCCACGATGAACTCCGGGAATCCTAACTCGGCGATGGTGGGAACGTCCGGCATGAGCTCCGAGCGATGGCCGCTTGAAACCGCTAGGGCCCTGAGTTCGCCTTTCCGCACATGAGGGAGTGCACCGGCGGTCGCCACAAAAGCGACTTTGACCTGGCCGGAAAGGAGATCGAGCATCAACGGCGCTAGGCCGCGATAGGTCACCGGTGTACCGGGAAAATGCGCCAGCATGCGTAGATACTGCATCGTAAGATCAGAAGGAGTACCGTAGCCGGAGGTGGCGTATTGCAATGGGTTCTTCCTGGAGTAATTTGTGAGGTCCGACAGCGAATTGACCGGAAGTGACGCATTTACCGCGAGCGTCTGACTTGAGACCGTGAGCGTCGCGATCGGGCGAAGATCAAGTTCCGGGTCGAACGGTCGATTCTTGTAGAGCCACGGATTGGTTGTCAGCATCGAGCCGGTCGCCACGACCAGCGTATAGCCGTCAGGCTCGGCGGCAATGGCTGATTGAATTCCCAGATTGCCGCCGGCGCCTGGCCGGTTTTCGACGATAAAGGGTTGCTTTAGGCGCTCGGAGAGTGTCTGCGCGATCGCGCGCGCCACCGAATCGAGCGGCCCGCCCGCCGTAATCGGCACAATGATCTTGACGACGTGGTCAGGGTAGTCGTTGCACAGTGCTACTTTCGGTCCCATGGTGATCATAGCGATTGCCGCCGCAAGCGCGAGCCTTCTCATGTTTGAAGCCTCCCTGTGTCCTCACGGCGTGCTTGACGACCATGAGCATTATGATCGTTGGCGTTCTTTGGTCGCGTCGTTGCAAACTCGCCCTTATAAACCCCCAAATCAAAATCGGACAATCAACACCACGTGGCGAGCGCAAAGTCCCTTCCGGGACCTTGCGCACGCTCGCTGTCGAAAGTGTCTGCGCGTCTCAATCGAGCTCGTGTTGCCGTTTCGGGCGATCCGGGAACGACAGCACCGACGGCACCTTGCGTCGGCGGATCTCGGCTTCGGTCGCCTTTGCGCCAGTTCCAAGTGGACGGTCGCCTTCAATCGTCACGCGGTCCATCTTGCGCTGTTGCGGATAATAGTCATGTACCGCGGCATGCTGTAGCGACCGATTATCCCAAAAGACGACCGTGTCCGGAACCCATTTGTGGCGGTGGTGGTATTCAAGCGTATTGACGGTCCTGCCCAGCATATCGAGCAGCCAGCGGCTTTCGCCGTCCTGCATGCCCTTGATGGCGACCGTGAACTTGCCCGGGTTGACGAAGAGCGATTTCCTGCCGGTCACTGGGTGCACGCGTACCACCGGATGGACGACGGGAGGAAACTTCAATTCGTACATCTTGAGTCGCTTCTGACCATCAGGGGTATTCGGGAACAAGCTCTTGAAGGGGATGAAATCGTGGATCGCTTCAAGCCCTTCGATGAACTTCTGCAGTCGGTCTGAGAGCCCCTCGTAGGCCGCCTCCATGCTACAGAAACACGTATCGCCGCCGATGGCCGGAATAATCTTGGAACAGAGCATCGTTCCCATGGGCGGGCATTCATGGAAAGTCTCGTCGGAATGCCAGACGTCGGTCGAGGGCGGAGGATTGCCTTCTTTGTTGTCGTAGACGATCAGTTCAGGTTGCTCCTGATCGTTTGTCGAAAACGGATGGACCGTCAGCTTTCCGAAGTAACGGCCAAAGCGCTTGAGATCGTCCGAGGAGATCTTCTGGTTCGGAAAAACCAGCACGCCATGCTCGGCGTGAGCCAACTTGAGCGATTCGACGGTTTGCGGATCGAGCGGCTTGCTGAGATCGATATTGGTGACTTCGGCTGCGAGAAACCTGCCAAGGCGGCGGACGGAAATAGGCGCCACTGCTGTATCGGTGCGTAGGGTCTCAGCCATCGGTCTCCTCCACAACGCGTCGAGACGGCAACAGCGCGCATCCGATCACGTCAATATTTTGAAAATTCCATCGTATGACTGCGATCCTTGCGGATAAAATCCCTGTTTACAATCTTGATTATGACCGCTCCCATACGGATTCGTATAGACGGCTCGACCGCCGCAAAATCCGGATTCGGAAGCGCTAAATTGATAAGATCGCAAGAGACCAAGAGCAAACGAGAGTCGCGATGGAACCGAGGCACCTGCGCCAGCTGGCGGAAATTATTGATCTTGGGTCGCTGTCGCTGGCGGCAAAATCGCTCAACGTGTCGCAGCCGACGCTGAGCCGAAACATCAAGAGCCTGGAAGCCTTGATCGGAGCTCCCGTCCTGCAGCGCGGACGTTACGGCGTCACGCCGACCCATATCGGCGCGGCCCTCGCCAGGGAGGGTCGCTCCATTCGCGAGGCGCTGCGTCAGGCGGACCTGGATCTCGGGCATTGGAAAAGCGGACTGGACGGCCGATTGAGAATCGGAGTCGGCACGATGCTGGCGCATTCCTTGATGCCGAAATTTCTCGCGCAAATCGGCCACACCCGGTGGAAAGTCGCGCTGCGCATCGACGTGGAGGGTCCCGACCGACTGATCGACCGCGTCCGCTCGGGCGGGCTCGACGCGGCAATCGTCCAGATCGAGCCGTATTTCTCCAAGGAAGGATTGTCCCAAATAACGCTTTTTGAGGATAAGCGCGCCTATTACGCCGGCGTCAGCCATCCATTGGCGCAGAAGAAGTCGATCGGTCGAAAAGACATCGCCAAGGCATTGCACGTCACCATCGGCGCCTTTGCCAAGCGCCGACCGGCGGCGGCGAACGAGCTGCCGGAAGATATAGGCGAAGGCCCCCGCATTGAACTTTCCGGCGACGTCGCGATTGCGCTTCACCTGCTGGCGACCGGCAACTACATTGCCGCCCTGCCGCAATTCATCATGGAGCATCTGTGTGACGATCGGAAGTTTGTCCGACTTGCCTACCGCGGCGCGATGCCGAGCCGGACATTGTCCGTCTGGTACAGAGAAGACATGGGCGGACATCCGCTGATCAAGGATTTTTGTCGCCGGCTGGTCAAATATGTCACGGCGCTGCGGTCCGGATCCGGCGCCGAATCCGGGGGCGCGGATTTCAGCTGAGCCGCATGGCAAATATCGAAACCGAGCGTCTCGATCCGAATGGCGCGGCGCGCCGATCACTCTCGGGAATTGCCATGCCGGTTTTACGCTTTGGGGCAGGCGGTAGTACTACGTCGTCAATTGCCTGGAATCGAGCGAGCAAGCGCAGATGCATGATCGTCCAAATGTCCTTCTGATTATCACCGACCAGCAGCGCGCCGATCATATGGGCTGCGCTGGACATCCGGTATTGAAGACACCGAATATCGATTCGATCGCCGCCAAGGGCGTGCGGTTCGAGCGATTCTACGTATCGACCCCCGTGTGCATGCCCAACCGGTCGACGCTGATGACCGGACGCATGCCGTCCGTTCACGGCGTTCGCCATAACGGCATTCCGCTGTCGCGCCGCGCCGTGACTTTCGTCGACCTGTTGCGGGCTGCCGGCTACGATACGGCGCTGATCGGCAAAAGCCATCTGCAGACTCAGACCGGCCGCCCGCCGCTGTCCAAGCCGGATGCCGCGCCCGCGGGCTATACCGAGCCGCCGGACGAACTGCGGGAGGCCACAAAGAACGTTTTTGCCGACGGTTCCTACGATCAGGAACTGCCGCAGCATTGGAAGTCGCCCGATGCAAGGGTCGACACGCCGTTCTACGGCTTCGACCATGTCGAACTGTGCAAGGGTCACGGCGACGACGTGATCGGAAACTACCGGCAGTGGTTGCAGCAGCGCCACCCGTCGCCGGACTCCCTGATCGGCGAACAGAACCAGCTGCCGGGCAACAGCTACAGCGTTCCGCAGGCGTGGCGGACCGCCGTTCCGGCGGAGCTTTATCATTCCGCTTATATCGGCGAGCGCGTCGAATTCTATCTCAACCGGCACGCCGACGCCGGCAACCGCCGCCCTTTTTTCGTCATGGCCTCGTTTCCGGATCCGCATCACCCGTTCACGCCACCCGGAAAATATTGGGACATGTACAAGCCGCAAGACATGCCGAAGCCGGCCGCGTTTTCGGTCAACGATTGGGTGCCGCCGCCGCACGTCGCCGCGCTGATCGCCGCGCACGAACGCGGCGAGCCAGTGATCGATCAGATTATGGCACACGGTATCGGCCTCAAGGAGGCGCTCGAAGCACGCGCCCTCACCTGCGGGTCGATAGCCTGCATCGACGCCGCGGTCGGCCGCATGCTGGCGGCGCTGCAAAGCTCGGGGCTCGCGGACAATACCGTCGTCATATTCACCAGCGATCACGGCGAGCATCTGGGCGACCACAAATTACTGCTCAAGGGGCTCGCGCATTATGACGAATTGCTACGAATCCCGTTCATCTGGTCGGATCCGCGGCGCGGCGAGAAGAACGCCGTGAGCCGGGCGATTGCCGGAACGATCGATATTTCGGCGACTGTCATAGATCGCGCCGGCATCCATCCTTTCAACGGCCTGCAGGGCCGCAGCTTTCTTGAGGTCGCGGCAAATCCGTCCGCGCCCCATCGTTCGGAGATTTTGATCGAAGACGAGAACCAGCGCGCGGTCGAGGCGATCGGCAAACGGCCGCGCGAACGAACGCTAGTAACCGAGCGCTGGCGCCTCTCCATTTTTCTCGGCCATGATTGGGGGGAGCTTTACGATCTGCGCGACGATCCCAACGAGTTCAGAAACCTATGGAACGCACCATCGCTCCAGACCACAAAAGCAGGCCTCGTCGAAAGATTGGCGCAGCAGCTTATGGCGGCGTGCGACCGATCCCCGGCGGCACTCCACCAAGCTTAGGAGATTTTGGCGATCACACCGTCATAGGAAGGTCAGAAGCGCAGACGGCCGCCAGCATTCCAGTGACCGCGCTGTTGCAGACGCGGCATGGTTCACCGCACTGCCCAGGTGGCGGAATTGGTAAACGCACTAGTTTCAGGTACTAGCGCATGATCCGGAAAAGTGGATACCGGTTTTCCGAAAAGATCATGCGCAAACAAAATACTAGAGCCCGGTTCTGATTCAATCAGAACGGATAAGGCTCTAGCGCCGCGAGGCGCGGAGGTTCGAGTCCTCTCCTGGCACCATTCCTAGCGCACAGAGCTGCCCATAGCCCCGCTGGAGCCATAACATGCCGACGCAAGATCGCATCGAAATCAATCCGAAAGTGATGCTCGGCAAGCCGATCATTCGCGGTACCCGCATCACGGGAGAACTCGTACTGCGCAAGCTTGGCGAAGGCGCCACTCAGCAGGAATTGCTCGAAGCCTACCCGAACCTCACCGACGGCGACCTTCAGGCCGCAGCGACATGCGGTAACGATTGACTGGCTCCAACGCCGACCCCGGTTTTCGCTGGCGCTCAAACCAGGCTACCGCTTGCTGCTTTCAGGGATGCATCGGACTGCAATTCTTGCTACCATGGGGGCAAGAAAGGTCAGGCCATGTCCAACGTCCAGAAAGTCAGCGTCGCCCTCACCCCTGAATTCATGGTGCTTTTGAAAGAGGCCGTGGCTACCGGCGAATTTACCTCCGCCAGCGAGGTGATTCGCGATGCGCTTCGCCACTGGAAGCAGCGCCGCGCGATTGCGGAATTGAGTACGGGCGAACTGCGCCAGCTCTGGCAGGAAGGCATTGCCAGCGGCCCGGGCCGCTTCAAGTCGATTGATTCAATAAAAAAAGCAGCACGGCGCCGCGCAGCCAAGATCGCCAAAGCTTGACCGTGAGCAAGCGCAAGCCGCGCTTGCGACGCACGGCGCAAGCCGAAGCGGACTTGATCGAGATCTGGCTCTACATTGCCCGCGACAACCCCGCGGCCGCCGACCGGCTGCTCGATCTGATCGACGAGAAGAGTAGGGCGCTCGCGCGCAATCCGCAGATGGGCATGGCGCGTGAAGACATCGCGGCGGGCGTCCGGCATTTTCCGGTCGGCCGTTACTTGATCCTCTATCGCAATGTCGCGGACGGCGTCGAAGTCGTGCGCTACGTCCACGGCATGCGCCGGCTGGAAGATTTGATTTGATCTGCTGTTCCTGATTCGACGGCGCGTGGCACCTCGAACAATGGGCAAGGCACTCAGCATCTGGAGCCGCTGGACGTGAAAGTGGCGGTTCACGCTGTGCTAAACCGCCCTACATACGGCCTTTTTGACGCGCCATAGCGACTGCGATATTCAGAGTGCCACATGACCACCCGGCTGCACCGCGGCGATCTTTTGGATACCGCGCGCTACAAAGGCGCGGTGGCGATCGACACCGAGACCATGGGTCTCGATCTCGACCGCGACCGGCTGTGCGTGGTGCAGCTCTCGCCCGGCGACGGGTCGGCCGACGTCGTGCAGATCGCGCCGCATGCCCAGGAGACGCCCAATTCCGCGCCGAACTTGAAGCGGCTCCTCGCCGACAAAAACCTGCTCAAGATCTTTCACTTCGCGCGGTTCGATCTCGGCATGCTCTACAAGACCTTTGGCGTAATGCCGGAGCCGGTTTACTGCACCAAGATCGCCTCGCGGCTCAGCCGGACCTATACCGACAAGCACGGCCTCAAGGACCTGGTGCGCGAGGTCTTGGGGCAAGACCTGTCCAAGCAGCAGCAAAGCTCCGATTGGGGCGCCGCCGAGCTCACCGATGCGCAGATTTCCTACGCCGCGGCCGACGTGACGCATCTGCATGCGCTGAAGGACAAGCTCGACGCCATGCTGGCGCGCGAGGGCCGCACCGAACTGGCCGCCGCCTGTTTCCGCTTCCTGCCGGTCCGGGTGCGGCTCGATCTCGCGGGATTTGCCGCCGAGGACATTTTCGCCCATTCGTAAGGGCGAATTCGGCTCTGCGTCCGCCACTGCCCGACCCTGAATGGCCCTGCCTGAGCCACATTCTCAGGCGACTTTGACGGGGCAGAACCGCTAAAATGTCCACTCTGCCAGCCGAATCGGGGCGCGGCTTAAGAGGAACCATCGCGTGACCACTGCCTACCCGGCCGACGCGGCGCGGGACGCTGCATTCCCGGCCAGCGCGCGCGGCGATATCGAACTGAGCTATCGGAGCGCGCTCCGGCACAGCCGGCATGTGCGGTGGCTGCGTTTTGCCGTGCTGGCCAGCATCGCGGCGGTCCTGCTTGGCGTCGTGGCTGCCAATTACCTGCCTACTCTGGGTGAGATCCGGCTGCCGGGCGACCTCGGCAAGCTGGTGATCAAGGGCACCAAGATCACGATGCAGGCGCCCAAGCTTACCGGCTACACCAGCGACGCTCGCCCCTACGAGTTCACCGCAGACGCGGCCGCGCAAGACATCAACAAACCCGATCTCGTCGAGCTCGAGCAGATCCACGCCAAGATGGGCATGGAGGACAAGAGCACGGTAGAGATGACCGCGCCCTCGGGCATCTACGACATGAAGGCGAATACGCTGACGCTCAATGACGACATCGCGCTGGCCTCATCCACCGGCTATGCCGCCCGCCTCACCGAGGCGCTGGTCGACATGAAGAGCGGCAATGTGGTCTCGAACCAGCCGGTGAAGGTGAAGCTGCTCAACGGCTTCCTTGACGCCAAGCGCATGGAAGTGGTCGACAAGGGCGACATCATCCGCTTCGAAGGCGGTGTCGCCATGACGCTTCGGCCCGACAAGGCGAACACACCGTGATGCGACGATTGGGCGTGTGGAGTCTGGTCATCGCGTCGCTCGCGCCCGCAATTGCCGCGGCGCAGGCGCCACATCCTGCCGCTGCGCCGGCGCCGGCGCAGAGCATCATTCAAGGCCAGAATCAGGATCAGCCGGTTCAGATCGAGGCTGCGTCGCTCGAAGTGCGCGACAAGAGCAAGATGGCGACGTTCTCCGGCAACGTCCAGGTTGTTCAAGGCGACACCACAATGAAGTGCCAGACGCTTGTCGTTTTCTACGGACAGGAAGTCGGCATCGCCGCGAACGGCGCTCCGGCGACCGACGCCAAGCCGGCGTCAACGTCGCCTATGCCGAAGGGTGCGCAGAATATCCGCCGGATCGAAGCGCGCGGCGGCGTCACTGTCGTCACCAAGGATCAGAATGCGAGCGGCGATCTCGGCATCTACGATCTGCAATCGAAAACGATCACGCTGACCGGCAATGTCGTGGTTAGCCAGGGCCAGAACGTCATTCACGGCGAACGTGTCGTGGTCGACACGGTGACTGGAAATGCGCGCGTCGAAAGCAAGGAAAGCGGCGGCACCGTTCCCGGCCGCGTGCGCGCGCTGATCCTGCCGAATAAAGGTCAAAACGGCGAAACCGGAAATATGATGACGATCGGTCCGGGCCGAACGAACTGATGGCCCGCCGCTTCACCATCGCCATTGGAAATCGGTTAGAGTTCCAGGACTGAGTCACCTCTAGCAACGATTCGCAAAGCTTCCCGGGATTGGCGTGTTGGATATTTTTTCATATTTTCGCCGTCTCAAGCCGCCGTTGCGCAGCGCGCCGGCCGCCGACGATGAAGCCATCAACCTCGACTCGATGGGTGGCGAGATCAACGGCACCTATCATGACATCGCAAGCCTGCCCCCTGCCGCGCCGAAAGTGCAGAGCAAGGAGCAGCCGCAACGGCAATCGGAGCGTAACGCCGAGCGCCAAGCCGAGCGTCTGCCGGAGCGCCAGGCCGAACGTCCGCCCGCGCCGCAGCGCACGGCGCGTCCGGCCCGGCCGCGCCGCCGCAGCGAAGGCAACGGCGCTGTGCAAGGTGACCGCAAGGGCGTGCTTTCGGTCCACGGCGTCGAGAAGAGCTTCGTCGGCCGCATGGTGGTCAAAGGCGTGAGCCTTTACTTGCGCAAGGGCGAAGCCGTCGGTCTGCTCGGCCCGAACGGCGCCGGCAAGACGACCGTGTTCTACATGATGACCGGCCTCATCAAGGCCGACAAAGGCCGCATCGATCTCGACGGCTGCGATGTGACCAAAATGCCGATGTATCAGCGCGCGCGTCTTGGCATCGGCTATCTGCCGCAGGAAGCCTCGATCTTCCGCGGCCTCAACGTCGAAGACAACATCCGCGCCGTGCTCGAAGTCGTCGAACCCGATGCCAAGCGGCGCGAGCACGATCTCAATGCGCTGCTCGAGGAGTTTAACATCGCACGCTTGCGCAAGACGCCGTCGATCGCACTGTCCGGCGGCGAGCGCCGGCGCGTCGAGATCGCGCGCGCGCTGGCGACGCGGCCGAGTTACATGCTGCTCGACGAGCCGTTCGCCGGCATCGACCCCATCGCCGTCGGCGACATCCAGGCACTGGTGCGGCACCTGACCAATCGCGGCATCGGCGTATTGATCACCGACCACAACGTGCGCGAGACGCTCGGCCTGACCGACCGCGCCTACATCATCTATTCGGGCGAAGTGCTGATGGAGGGCCGCGCCGACGACATCGTCAACAATCCCGAGGTGCGGCGGCTCTATTTGGGCGAGGAATTCCGGCTTTAAGCTGGGCTTCAGCTTGACTGAAATCGCCTAGCGACAGCGGCGCCGGATTGCTGTACAAGGTCCCGACAAGCAAGAATCGGACCAACTTAGCCCCGCTTCATGGCGCTTACCCAAAGACTCCAGATCCGGCAGAGCCAAGCGCTGGTGATGACGCCGCAGCTGATGCAGGCCATCAAGCTGCTGCAACTGTCCAATCTCGACCTGGTCGCCTATGTCGAGGCCGAACTCGAACGCAATCCCCTGCTCGACAGCGGTGCCGAAGGCGAAACGGCGCCCGCCGAGCCGAACGGCGCGCAATCGCCCGACAAGGCGGCCGACGACGGCACGGCGTGGAACGCAGGCGAGGCCGAGCCCAGCCCTATCGAGAAGGAACGGGCCGACAAAAGCCTCGACGACACGTCGCCGGATGACTCCGACCCGGGCCGTGCGCGCACTTCCGATGCGCCGGCCGGATATTCGGAATGGGCGGGCGTCGGCTCCGGCGGCCGCGACGGCGAAGCCTACAATCTCGAAGCCTTCGTCTCCGCCGAAACGACACTCGCCGACTGGCTGCGCGAACAGCTCACGCTGGCCATCGTCGACCCGGTGCGGCGCATGATCGGGCAATACCTGATCGATCTGGTCGACGAGGCCGGTTATCTGAGCGGCGATCTCGCCGCGGCGGCGGAAAGGCTCGGCACCAGCGTCACCGAGATCGAGGCCGTGCTGCGCATCTTGCAGACCTTCGATCCGCCGGGCATCTGCGCGCGCGATCTCGCCGAGTGCCTGGCGATCCAGATCAAGGAGCAAAATCGCTACGATCCCGCGATGCAGGCATTGATCGCGCGGCTCGATCTTCTGGCGCGGCGCGATTTCGCCGCGCTGAAGAAAATCTGCGCCGTCGGCGACGAAGACCTCGCCGACATGATCGCCGAAATCCGCCGCCTCAATCCGAAACCCGGCCTGGCATTCGGCTCGACGATCGTCCAGCCGATCGTGCCCGACGTCTTTGTGCGGCCCGCACCCGACGGCGCCTGGATCGTCGAGCTCAATTCCGACACGCTGCCGAAGGTGCTGATCAATCAGACCTACTATGCGGAAGTTTCAGCCAGCACCCGACGCGACACCGAAAAATCGTATCTCACCGAATGCCTGCAAAGCGCCACCTGGCTGATACGCGCGCTCGACCAGCGCGCCCGCACCATCCTCAAGGTTTCGAACGAAATCGTCCGCCAGCAGGATGCGTTTTTCGCCCGCGGCGTCGAGTACCTCCGCCCGCTCAACCTCAAGACCGTCGCCGAGGCCATCGGCATGCATGAATCGACGGTGTCGCGCGTCACCGCCAACAAATACATGGCGACCAGCCGCGGCATTTTCGAGCTCAAATACTTCTTCACCTCGGCGATCGCGGCCTCCCATGGCGGCGAAGCGCATTCCGCCGAGGCGGTGCGGCACCGCATCAAGCATTTGATCGATGCGGAGCCCGCCGCCGACGTGCTGTCCGACGACACCATCGTCGAGAAATTGCGCGAAGCCGGCATCGACATCGCGCGGCGGACGGTCGCGAAATATCGCGAGGCGATGCGGATACCCTCCTCGGTGCAGCGCCGGCGCGAGAAGCAAAGCGCGGCCGACACCTGATGCGTTTGCCGCGGCCATGGCCGCGTTGACATCGTGCCGCCCGATGCCTAGCTCAAGTTAAGTGCAGGAGATGGAGCACATTTCGTCGAGCATGATCTTTTCCGACCTTCCTTCGCCCGCCGACCCTCCTACGCTCGCTTTGCGAGCTTCGGAGGGTTCAAGTCCACCGAAGCGCGTAGGCGGAAGCGGGCTTCGCGCAGGCGGGAAACCGGTTCCCGCTTTTCGGGATCATGCTGTATCGGAGGCTGTCATGTCATTTCGCATTTCCGGCAAGAATCTCGACGTCGGCGACGCCTTGCGCGGCCGCATCAGCGACCGCATCGCCGAAGCCATGGATAAGTATTTCGACGGCGGCTATTCCGGGCATCTGACGCTGGCGCGGGACGGCTTCGGTTTCCGCAGCGAATGCGCCGTCCATCTCGACTCCAAAATCACGCTGCAGGCCGAGGGCATGGCGCCCGACGCCTATGCCAGTGCCGACCAGGCGGCGCTGCGGATCGAGAAACGGCTGCGGCGCTATCACCGGCGGCTCAAGGATCATCGCCCCGAGCGCCTCGACGATCGATCCGCGATCGATGCAGCAAGTTATGTCATCGCCGCGCCCGACCACGAGGATGAAACGCAGATCGACGGCTTCACGCCGGTCATCATCGCCGAATCCACCACCAGGCTGAAACAGCTCTCGGTCAGCGATGCGGTGACGGAACTCGATATGACCGGCGCGCCCGTCGTCATATTCCGGCACGCCGTACACGGCGGAATCAATATTGTTTACCGCCGCGCTGATGGACATTTCGGCTGGATCGATCCGCCGGCCGCTGCATCCACCGAGGCCCATTGACGAGGGTGCGGCTGCTCCCTATGGTCCGCCGCCCTCGATCGCATGGTCCGGAAAAAGGGCGCTGATTTTTGGGAACGATCGTGCATCCATAAAAGTTGGGTTGCGGTTCCATACGAACCGGTAACGCTCTAGTCTTGGGGCCGCGGCCCCGTTTCCAGGTCAATTCCATGCCGCTTATCGATCTCGTGGCACCGAACGCGGTCCTGCCGGCGCTCAAGGTCAACAGCAAGAAGCAAGCGTTGCACGAGCTGGCGGCGCGCGCCGCCGTGCTCAGCGGCCAGAATGAGCGGGAAATTTTCGAAATCCTGACGCAGCGCGAAAAGCTCGGCTCGACCGCCATCGGCAACGGCATCGCCATACCGCACGGCAAGATGGCCAAGCTCACCCGGCTGTTCGGATTGTTCGCGCGGCTCGATCGCGCCATCGATTTTGAAGCGCTCGATGGCCAGCCGGTCGATCTTATTTTCCTGCTGCTTGCCCCGGAGGGCGCCGGCGCCGATCACTTGAAAGCGCTGGCGCGAGTTGCGCGCCTGCTGCGTGAGCCCGCCGTCACCCACAAATTGCGCGCCTCGCACGACGCCGAATCGCTGTACGCGGTTCTGGCTATGCCGTCGGCGAGCGCGGCATAACTCTGACGTCATTGCCGGGCTGAACATGAAGCCCGGCGGTGACACGGGTGTGTTGGCTACGCCGCTCGGCCGCAGCCTGCGGGATTAAACACGCGCCGCGTCGAGGGCGGATTGTTCGCGAGCTTCGCTACCGGCCGCACCGGGCGCGGCGTGAAATTGCCGCCGCAGTTCGGGCAGACGAGTGGCGAATAGCGAATAGCTTTCCCAATTCGCTACTCGCCATTCGCGCGGCATTTAATACGCCGAAAGCTGCCGGCGGAACATCGCCAGGATCAGCTCCCAATCGCGCATTGTGGCTGTCTTATTGTAGATGTCGCGATCGGGCAATGCGTAGCCGTGATCGGTGTCGGCGTGGACCGTATAGTCGTATTTGACGGCGGCGGCCTGCATCGCCGCAGCGACCGCTGCGATGGTCGATGGCGGCGAGTAGTGATCGTTGGCGCCAAAGCCGCAGTAGAACTCGCCCTGTATTTTATTCGCCAGCCGGTGCGGCGAATCCGCCCCGTCGGTGACCAGGCTGGTGCCGTGCAGGCTCGCGGCGGCCTTGATGTGGCCGGGAAAGCGTGCGGCGGCAAGCAGCGAAAGCCGCCCGCCAAGACAATAGCCGAAGCAGCCCTTGGCGCCGGGCCGCGCCGATTTATCGTTCGCAAGAAATCGGAAAATGGCGTCAGTGTCGTCCATCGTTTCCGCATCCGAATGCTTCTGCATCGGCGCCAGTACCTTGGCTCGCGCCGCGCCGTCGAGCCGGCTCAGCGACACCATCCGGCCGCGCTGATCGCGAACTTCGTTGTGAATCGTTCCCTGCCGGTAGTAGAGGTCGGGGACCACGCAATAATAGCCGACAGTCGCGACCCAGCGCGCGATGTCGTAGAGTTCCTCGCGCACGCCCCAAATGTCCATGTAAAGGATGACGGCCGGGAACGGCCCGTCCTGCTGCGGATGGACGACGAATGCCGGCATGGTTCCGGCGCGCGTCGGGATATCGGCGAATTGCTCCTTCATCTCTCCGCTCCGGCAATGTCTCCGTCTGAAAGATAACAGGTGCGAGCCTAGGATTTCGGCAAGTACCAAGCCAAGGTCTCGGGCTGAGTGTCATAGCGTGTTGCGCCTTCCGGGATGACAACCCATTCCTGGGCGCTGCGTGTCCAGAAATGAGTGGCCGGGACCAGCCACGATGTATCGTCCAGCGTCCCCGGTTTGATGTTGCGGTTTGGATAGGCCGCACCGCCCGGAACATGGTAGAGCCGCGTGCCGCAGTCAGGGCAAAACCAGCATTCCATCGTCTTTGACGGGCTGGTCTTGCGGGCAAACATTTTCGGGCTGCCCTTGGTGATGCGGAAATGCTCCCGCGGGATCACCGCAGCCATGGCGAACGCGGAGCCGGATTGCTTCTGACATTCAGTGCAATGGCAGGCATATACCGCTGCCGGCGGACCGGTGATCTCATAGCGGATCGCGCCGCACTGACAGCCTCCAGACTGAGGAAAATTCATCGCCGGTCACCCTGCGTTCCAAACTGAGTTACTACCCCGCGCCCCGATCGGTTCACATCGCCGCTTGCCGCCAGTAAAAGGTTATGCTCGAGCTTCAGGCCCAACGCATCCCCTAACCCCCGAAAGCACCATGGCCCGCGTCTCCCTGATCGAGGAAAACGACCACCCCGAGCTTGCCGAATTGATCGGCAAAATCCGCGCCGGGCGGCGCGGCGCGCTGATCAATGTCTATAAGCTCCTGCTGCATGCGCCGCCGCTCGCCGCGATCTGGCTCGACTTCGTCAGCACCGCGCGGTTCAAGACCGAGCTCGACGGCCGCCTGCGCGAGATCGTCATCGTCCGTGTCGCCCATCTCAACCGCACCACCTATGTGTTCAAGCAGCACGTGCCGCAGCTCTCGGCGCCGGAGGGACTGACCGACGCGGAATGCGACGCGCTCGCCGATTGGCGGCAAGCCAAGTCCTTCAGCGCGCGCGAGCGCGCGGCGCTCGCCTATACCGACGCCATGACCCGCGACATTGCCGTGACGGACGACGTGTTCAATGCGCTGCGGCCGCATTTCAACGAGCGGCAGATTGTCGAACTCAGTGTGCTGATCGGGCTCTACAACATGCACACGCGGGTATTCACGGCGCTCGGCATCGATCCCGAGCCGCATCATAGGTCATGAGATGATTGATTCCGCCTCATCCCCGCGAAGGGGAGGAAAAAATTACCCCACTGCCGTCTGTGGCGCCGGCGCCGGCCGTTCGACACTCGTGCTTTGCGCCGAACGCAGCGCGCGCTCCAGCGCAGCGAGGTCGTAGGGTTTTTGCAAAACCTCAAAGCCTTGCCGCACTGCGTCCTGGGCGCTCGAACTGTAGCCGGTCGTCAACAACACCGCGATGTTCGGAAACCGGCGCCGGATCGTGTCGGCCAATTCAAGGCCGTTCATTCCGCCGGGCATCAAGATGTCCGAGAACACCAGATCGATACTACCCTCGCGTTCGATGAGATCGAGCGCAGCCTGCGCGCTCGCCGCCAGCTTGACCCGGTCGCCGAGCTGTTCGAAATAGGATTTGCCGACTTCGGCGACTTCGGCATTGTCTTCGACCAACAGCACCGTGCTGGCGGCGCGCTTGGTGGCGACGGCGGCGGTGTGCTCGTGCGCTCGCGCCGGCTTCTCCCAGGTCTGCGGCAGGAACAGCGTCACCGCGGTGCCGCGCCGCGGCGAGCTTGTGATGGCGGCCGCGCCGCCCGATTGCCTGGCAAAGCCATACACCTGGCTAAGCCCCAGCCCGGTCCCCTTGCCGACTTCTTTGGTGGTGAAGAACGGCTCGAACACCCGCGGCATCACGTCGGGCGGAATGCCGGTCCCGGTGTCGGCGACGCGGATCGCGACGAATTCTCCGCTCAAGCCTTCTTCGCTCGCCTTGCCGCGCAGCACGACGGACTTGGCGGTAATGGTCAAGGTGCCGCCCGACGGCATCGCGTCGCGCGCATTGAAAGCAAGATTGAGCAGCGCCAATTCAAGCTCGCTCGGATCGACTTTGACGCAACATGCGCGCCGCGGCACGCCGACGCGGATCTCGATGTCGCCGCGCAGCGAGCGGCTGAGCATGTCCTTGATCTCGGGCAGCCGTTCGGCGAGATCGATGACGCTCGGCTGCAACATCTGCCGCCGTGAGAACGTCAGCAACTGCCGGGTCAGGCTCTCGCCGCGGTCTGTTGCGTTGGTGATGGCGTCGAGCAGGTGCGTCTGCTTCTCGTCCTTGATGTGGCGGCGCAGCAGCTGCACGCTGCCGCTGACGATCATCAAGAGATTATTGAAGTCGTGGGCGACGCCGCCGGTCAACTGGCCGATGGCCTGAAGCTGCTGCGCCTGATGCAGCGCGCCTTCCGCCATCTCCCGCCGCTCGGCCTCGTCATGCAGGCGCTCGGTGCGGCGGAGCGCGACCCACAGCACCGCGAACAACAGCAGCGTGGCCGGCAGCCCAAAGATCAGATGCGCGCCGATGGCCGTCAGCCACTCTTTGTTGATCGCCGCGACATTAATGCCCGACAGCGCGTAGACCGGATAGCCCGCCAGCTTGCGAAAGCCGATGCGCCGGGGAACGCCGTCAATCTCCGAGTTGACGGTGAAAATCCCGTGGGTGATGCCCTGGCCGATGGCGCGACGCAGCGGCGCTGCCGGGCTGAGCTGCTGCGCGCGATTCTTGCGGTACGGATAGCGCGCCAGAATGGCGCCGTCGCCGCGGACCAGCGCGTAGAAACTGCCGGGCGTTTGGCCGATCAGCGTATAGAAGTCCTCGAAATATTTCGGCCGCACCGCCACCGCGATGACGCCATTGAAGGCTCCGTCGGGCGATTCGAGCCGGCGGGAGAGATCGAAGAAATCGTTGCCGACGGCACTCAAGTGCGGCGTGCGCACGTCGCTCACATAGGTGCCGGCGTCTTTCTCAACTTGCGCCTTGAAATAATCGCGATCGGAAAAGTTGACGTCGGTCTTTACGGATGCAAGCGCGCTCGAGACAAGCGGCCGGCCGTCGCGGCCGACCAGCACAATGGCTTGCAACTGCGGCATGACGCCGGAGATGCGTTCGAGGCGGGGATGCAGCGTCGCCTGGGCGGCGCGGATCTGGCTGTCCGACAGGCCGCGCACGACCTCGTCCACTTCGGCAAAGGTGCGGTCGACCGTCTCGAAAACCTTGAGCGCCTGCTCCTGTTGTACATCGAGCGTTCGCTCGATCCGCTCATCGGCGGCGGCGTGCGTATCGCGATAGCTGACCCAGGCCGCATAGGCATAAAGCGCCGCCGGCAGGACCAGCGACGCGATCATCATCAGCTTCAGCAGGCGAACTGCCGATTCTCGCGCGGTGTTCATCGACGGCCGATAGTGCGACGAAGCGATAACGCCAGTTTTTCACAATTATCGGGCGCCGACGAGGCGCGTTTTGTCGTGCATGGTTGCAAATTCGTGACTCAAATGACGGGGAGAATCACTTGACTGTTATGATTTGCCCGGATTTCGCCCTGATTTGCTTTGTGGCTACGCAATGGCGGTCGGCGCCAGCGCCTCGATATCGGTCACCACGTCGATGACAACGGGGCGATTCGCGGCAAGCGCCTGGGCGAGCGCCGCCGGAAACGCGGACGGCTGCTCGACGCGGATGCCGACGGCGCCCATGTCCTCGGCGAGACGGGCAAAATCGACCTTGCTGAAGGTCCACAATTCGCGCGCCTTGTCGGTTTGCTTGCCGCCATAGACGCGGTCGAAGCCGCGCTTCGACTGATTGCCGCCGCCATTGTTGTTGACCACCGTCACCGCATTGATGCCCCAGCGCGCCGCCGTCTCGATCTCGGCGATGTGGTACCAAAAGCCGGCGTCGCCGGTGAATGTGACCACCGGCCGGTCCGGACAGGCGCACTTGGCGCCCAAGCCCGCGGGAAACGCCCAGCCCAAGTGACCGGCGCTGCGCATATAGCTCTGGCGCAGGCTCTTCAGGTCGAACATGCCGCCCATCCACATGCCGGCATGGCCGGTATCGACCACAACGATGGCGTCGTCCGGCACGTGCTGTGACAATTCGTGACAGAGCCGCTCCGGGCGCATCGGCACCGCGTCGGATTCGAGCGCGGATTTGTATTTGCTGCGCCATTCGCCGCATATGGTCTGCGCCTCGCCGATCCAGGCCTTGCGCTTGCCCGCGCTGGCGCGGTCGCAGAGCGCGAGCATGCGCGTGAGCGTGACCTTGGCGTCGCCGTTGACGGCCGCCGCGAGCGGATAATTGCGGCCGAGCGCTTCCGGGTCGATGTCGATCTGGATCGCAGGCGTGCCGATCTTCGGCACCGCCCAGAAATGCGTGGTCATGCCGCCGGTCTCGGTGCCGATGAAGCAGACTAGGTCGGCCAGGTTGACCACGCGGTTGGCGCTCTCGCGCGAATAGGTGCCGGCGACGCCGACCGAGAGCGGATGATTGCCCGCAATCGAATCCTTGCCGTTGAGCGAGGTCGCAACCGGAATTTGCAACGCTTCGGCGAGCGCGACGAGTTCTGGCGCCGCGCCGGAAGCGCGCACGCCGCCGCCGGCAACGATCACCGGCCGCGCCGCGTCCTGG
>Ga0207416_1002093_pt1 | contig 23152 bp, 23 predicted proteins | sample PaiPotPPM11metaG_FD_184107 | JGI IMG/M metagenome (GOLD analysis project Ga0207416, IMG submission 184107) | Iron sulfur acid spring bacterial and archeal communities from Banff, Canada, to study Microbial Dark Matter (Phase II) - Paint Pots PPM... ...
GAATGTCACGAAGCGGGGGCGCTGGCTGATGGCGAAGCGCGTGCGCACCACCCGGCGCTGCATGGCGTTGGGGCGCGACCACGGCGGCACAGCCTCCCGCTGCGCGCTGCCGCCGTTGCTCGTATCCGGCTGCACAGCGGCGTCGTGGCCCGGCTGCGCGGCGCTGGCTGGTAACGCGGGCGGCAGGCCATTGCCGTAGCTGGGCTGCGGATCGATGGGCGGGAAGGCGTCCTCGAAACGCCCGCCATACGAGAGGCGAGCCGCGCGCGCCCGCGCCAGCCCGCCGTCGTAATCCTGTCCCCTGGCGCGCAGCAGGTAGCCACGCAGCGCGTGGGCGTAGGGATCGGTCGGGTCGATGGCAATGGCGGCATCGACGTTTTGCAGCGCGCGGTCATAGCGGCGATCCAATGTGTCGAGCAGCCCCTGTGCCAGCGAGCTGGCGTAGCCGCCATCCGGCTGTAGTTCCTGCACTTTGCGGCAGGCCATGTGAACGACGCCATACGAGCGCAGAGCCAGGTTGGCCTCGGCTAATCCCAGGTGGATCATGGGATTAGTGGGCTCCAACTGCGCCGCGTGGGCATAGGCGATAGCGGCATCGCGCGGCTGTCCCTGCGCCAGGGCTTGCCTGCCACGCTCGATATAGGTTTGTGTATCCGTCTGTGCTTCCAACGATCTATCCTCCGACGAAATGTAGCGCAATGATTGCAAGGATCACCGTGCAGACTACCGCCGCGATTGCCAGGGGCCAGCGGCGAGAAAGACTATGTATATCTAGTAACGTATGATCAGGGGTGATAGTATAAAGCGGCGCGAACCACCAGCCAAGGAGGCAGCCGCTCAGCAACCCGCCGAGATGAGCATAGTTATCAATATCCGGTATGAATAATCCTATGCACAAATTGACCGCGATGACAAGGGCAATCCAGATTAGCGAGGGAATCCCGCCGCGCCGGAAGGCTCGCCGGTGCATCAACACGAAAATACTGTACGCGCCCACCAATCCGAAGATCGCGCCTGACGCGCCGATGCTGACATCTTGCGGCGAAAACGCGAAGCTGGCGATGATGCTCGCCACGCCCGTCAAGATATAGACGAGCAGCAAGCGCGCGTGTCCCATGATACGCTCTAACACGACGCCCAGCACCACAAAGTTGAGCATGTTCAGGCCGACATGCAGTAAATTGGCGTGCAAGAAGACGGGCGTGATGAAACGCCAGTATTGCCCCTGCACGATCAGGGCGTTCTCCTTCGCGCCATAGGTGATCAGCACGTTTGCCAGCGCGTTCTCGTTCTGAATGTTGATCGCGTTATCCCAGATATTGACGAGAATGCCGGAGAAGCCGCGCGCGCCGGAGGCCAGCGCGACCTGCGAGGCGGTAAAACACCAGATGCCGACGGTGACAACGGTGATCACCCACGTTGCCCAGGAGATGCGCCCAAGCCCGCGCAGCGTGCGATGCCTGCTCATAGCCGCCCGGTAGCTGACCTCTGAACGTACTTTCGGCGAGCTAACCTCGCTGTTAGTCTGAATGGTCTTCATCCCTATATCTACGTTTGAAAGGGTACGAGCGTTACGAACCGTCATTTCAACATGCCGTTGGCGTGGGCAAAGGCGACGACGCCGTTGAGGACAAATTGCGCGGCCAGAGCGGCCAGCAGAATACCGAGGATGCGCGACAACACCAGGATACCTGTGCGTCCCATATGCTTGATGATCCACAGGCTGCTGCGCATGACCACCCAGGCAACCGCCAGTGTGACGATGATCGCGCCGCCGACGGCAACAAAACTGAGCAAGTTGCCCGTGCCGCTGGCGAGACTGACATAGAGGATGGTGGTGGCAATGGTGCCAGGACCGGCGATCATAGGGATGGCGAGCGGAAAGACGCTGATATCCTCGCGCGTCAAGGCTTCTTCCTGCTCCGCCGCCGTCTCGCGCGCGCCGGAAGAGCGACCGAAGAGCATATCGACGGCCACCAGGAAGAGCAGGATGCCACCGGCGATATTGAAGGCGTAGAGGCCAATGCCAAGACGATCCAACAAGAACCGCCCGACCAGCGCGAAAAAGGCGATAATGACGGCGCTGATCACGATGGCACGCGTGATGATTTTGTTGCGCTGCGCCTCGTTGAGATTGGCGGTCAGCGCGATCACCACGGGAGCGAGGCCCACCGGATCGATGATGGTAAGAAATGTGACGAATGCGCTGATGATAAAGGTAATCACTACAACCAAACTCCCAATGTTGTTTCTCCAGTATATCATTTCAGAGCAAAGAAAATAGCATTCAGAGCAACCGCGGGGTTGCCCTGAATGCTATTTTCTTTGCTCTGAAGCCGCGCCTTCTTACGCCCGGTAATAGCGGCGGCGGCGATGCCAGAAGGGATAGGTGATCAGATGCCAGATGGCAACGAGAATGATCCCGCCAATCAAGGCTCTGATGATCGGCACGCCCTGTATGTAGATGTCGCCGATGCCGGAAATGATGATCACGTTCGTCATCAGCCAGACACCGACCAGAGCGGCAACAATGGCACCGATGATGCCAAAGGGGAGCCGCCAACCCACAATGGATTCAGCGACCACTCCAACGACGGCCGCGACAAGCAGGTAGATGAGGAAGCCAAGCGTGATGGTGAAAGAGCCGCTCCCAATCCTAATCGTAATTCCGCTCGCGAGAACGGTACTGAACGCTAACATGGTTTATTCTCCTTTGCATTGCCACCTTCCGTTACCGTTTGGTGGAAGCCGTGACATCGACAAGAGATGCCGCTACATATGAGTTTATTTTGAGAATAGAAAATATATGCTACTTCATATATAACCTGAACGGGTGCGAAGAGCAAGTCAACAATAAAAAGTCTCAGTGTGTTTTAAGGGTATGCTCAGGTTTCTAAGGAATTTAACCATTTCTAACCAGGCAAAAAATTGACACCCGCGTAGATGCCAATTTTTTTGCCCGGTTAGAGCCTGATAGTGGGAAGCCTAATATCCGCTGCTCGTGGTTGGAGTGGGGGTAGAGGTAGCTGGCTCTCCTCCTTGCGCCTCGAGAGCGGACGTAGCGACGAACCATTTGCCCAGCACTCCCTCGCCGTTAGTCTGACCGGCGGCGCTGTCGCCAGAGTACGTGTAGAGCGGGTGGCCGTTGTACTCGACCTGGTTGCCGTTGCCATCGGAGACGGCGCTCAGCTTGCCGGGAAGCGTGCTGGCGGCGGTTGGCGTGCCGCTGCCCGTGAAGAGCAAGGGCGGCCACACGGAGACACATCCTGTTGTGCAGGCTGCCTTCGTGGATGAATCGGGCGTAAAGTAGTACAGCGTCCTGCCCTGCGCGTTGGTCAGGATGGTCTCAGATTTGCCGCCCACCGTGGCGGTGGCCGTCTTGATCACAGCGCTGGCCGGGGTCATGGTGGCCATGGGAGCAGTTGTCGGCGTCGTGCCGCCGGAACTGCCGGTATTGCTGCCGGGGCTGCCGCAGGCGGCCAGCAGTAGCCCCAGCGCCATAAACAGGATCACGGGAAAGGTACGTTTCAGCATAGGTCAAGTTCTCCTCATCATATAACTTCAGCATGTATCAAGAACAAAGAACGGGGGTATTGTTCCCGGTATTGCTGGAAGCAGCCCGGAACAATATGCCCTCTGCCCCGTTATCTCTATCATTACTACGCGAGGAGGTTACATCTATGGCTATAACGGTTATAACGCGCGCCCGCCGGTGACTTCCAGCACGATGCCGGAGACGTAGTTGGCGAGCGGCGAGGCCAGGAAGAGCATCGGCCCGGCGGCTTCTTCCGGCGTGCCGGGACGCCCCAGCGGGATCAGCATGGGGGCCATCTGGCGCATCTGATCGGGAACGCCAAGCTGGATCTCCTGCCCCTCGCGCACGACTTTTTCGGCCTGCTCTTTGGCCGCCGTCAGGCGCGTTTCGATGAAGCCGTAGCAGACGCAGTTGACTTGCACGTTATAGCGGCCCCACTCTTTTGCCAGCGTCTTTGTCAGGCCCGTCACGCCTGCTTTGGCCGTAGAGTAGTTGGCCTGTCCGGCGTTGCCGTAAACGCCTGACACCGAGGTGACGTTGACCACCTTGCGCGGGTCAGGACGCCCGTTGGCGGTCTGCTCCTTCTTAGCAGCCTCGCGTATAAACTGCGACGCCTCGCGCAGGATGCGGAACGGCGCGGTGACATGCACATCGAGCATGGCCGCCCAGGCCTGGTCGGTCATGTTCTGAATGACGGCATCCCAGGTGTAACCGGCGTTGTTGACAATAATATCCAGGCCATGATAGGTGTCGAGCGTAGCCTGGATCAGTTGCGCCGGAAAGGTCGCGCTGGTGACATCGCCGGCCAGCACGATAGCCTGCCCGCCAGCGCCGCGGATCGCCGCCGCCGTCTCTTCCGCCGGAGCAGGATCGAGATCGCTGACGACGACGAGCGCGCCCTCGGCGGCAAATATCTTCGCGGCGGCAGCGCCGATGCCGCGCCCCGAACCCGTTAAAATAGCGACTTTGCCATCAAGCATTCCCATAATTCTGTATGCCTCTTCTATACGAATAATCCGGCTATTTTGATGTGGCGGCGCAATTCATTGCGCCAGTATCAACTCCACCGGCGGCTGACTGGCGCAATGCACTGCGCCGCCACATCAGATCAGACCTGCCACATCGGTATCGATCCTACGCGCTGCGGTGCGGCAGAGCGGCCACGAATGTACCCGTGACCTTCACGTCGCCGTCCTGATCGGCGGCCTGCACCTTGCCCGCGATATAGCCCGCGCCGTCTTGCTCGTACTTTTCGGTGATCGTTCCCGTGCAGGTGATCACGTCGTCCAGGTGCGCCATGCCCCTGAAGCGCACGCCGAATTTGCGCAACGCCGCTGGCCCGACGTAGTCGCTCAGCATTTGCCCGACAAACCCCATGATCAGCATCCCATGCGCGATGATGCCGCCGACGCCGATCAGCTCGCCGATCTTAGGATCGGTGTGGAGCGGGTTGAAGTCGCCCGACGCGCCAGCGTAGCGCACCAACTGCTGGTGCGTCACGCCGCCTTTGGTCAATTTGGGTATGGCATCGCCGACCTGCACATCTTCATAATAGCGTAGGGGCCGATTGAGCGCGCCCTCTGCCACTCCGGCAGTATTCGTTGTCATGGCTTACCTCTCTCTGCGGCTATTCGCGCACGATGATCACTTCACGCGCGTTCAAGACCGGATCGCCGCGCTGGTTGGTGTAGCGCGTCTCCATCGTCACGATATCCATCGAGGAGCCGCTCCCGCTCTGGCGCGTCTTGCCATCGGCTATGGTCGTCACGCCGGTCAGCACATCGCCAGGGTAAATCGGGGCCAGATATTCGTATTCCTCTTCGCCATGCAAAATACGCATGACGTTGAGGCCCAGGCTGAGCAATTCGCCGCCGAGGCGGGTATTGCCCCAGAAGCCAAACATCGTCGGCGCGGTGGGAGAGAGCGGCACGTCGTCATAGCCCGCCGCCTGCGCCGCCGCGCGGCTCTGATAGATCGGGTTATCGTCGCCGATGGCAATTGCCAGCTCGCGTATCTTGCCGCGCTCAACCTCGATGGTGAACGGTGGGAAGCTATGCCCTATCTTACTTTTGTCGAACATGGACAAAGGTTCTCCTTTGCTTGAATTACCTGGGAAAAAAACCTGTAGGGGCGTAAGGCTCTGCCCCGCCCTAAAATTGAGCATACGGTCACATGTTGCCCCTAATCAGGGCGAGGCAGAGCCTTACGCCCCTACAGGTTTCTCAGCTATGTCAACAGTATGTGGCCTTGCGGCGGCAAATGTCAAGGCAGGTGGTTGGCCGGGTCTACGCCCCTACGGGTTTCGATCCCGTTTCCCAGAAGGATGGAGAACCGATGAATTGCGCGCCTACTTCGCCACCCAGCCGCCATCGACGAGCAGGTCTGTGCCGGTGACGAACGAGGCGGCGTCGCTTGCCAGGAAATAGATGGCCTCGGCGATCTCGCGCGGATCGGCCCAGCGGTTGAATGCCTGCTCCGCCTCGCGCTCGCGCTTGAGTTCAGCGAAAGGACGGCCTGTGCGCCGCGCCTCCAGCGTGACATCGCCGCGCAGCATGGGCGTATCCACCGAGCCGGGGCTGATCGAGTTGACGCGGATGTGATGCGCCGCCTCTTCCCAGGCCAGCGCGCGCGTGAAGGCCAGCACGGCGCCTTTGCTCGCGCCGTACAGCGCGTGTTCGGTCTGCCCGACATGGCCCGAAACCGAGGCCATGTTGACGATGCTGCCGCCGCCTTGCGCGCGCATGATGGGCAGAACATGCTTGCAGAGCAAGAAAGTTCCGCCCAGGTTCGCGTCCACCACGCGGCGAAATTCATCCCAGGACGTCTCCACAAGCGGCTTGACCAGCACGATGCCCGCCACGTTCAGCAAGGTATCGATGCGTCCAAAACGCTCAAGCGTCGCGGCTACCGCCGCCCGCACGCTGGCCTCGTCGGTGATGTCGCAGCGATAAAAGACGCACTCGCCGCCCGCGCCGTTGATCGAGTCGCACACCTGCTGGCCTTCCGCCAGCACGTCAAGAGCGGCTACGCTGTAGCCGCGTCCGGCGAAGAGGCGCGCCGTCGCCGCGCCGATGCCGCGCGCCGCGCCCGTCAGCAGGGCAACACGGCGCGCTGGTTGTGTGCCGGTCATGTGTTTATCCTCTCTATATATCCAACATCTGCCGGGTCTGCTGGGCGGTGGCGATCGCGCGGCCCAGGCGGCGGGACAGGTCGGCCACGTCCGCCACCAATTCGTGCGTCGCGGCCACTTTGCCGTCACGGTACGGGTAATCTTCCGTGCCGACGCGCACGTGATCGCCGCTGGCGATGGCCGCCGCCAGGATCGTTTTCTGCTCCGGCCCCATGATGCTGACGTTGATGACGCTGCCCTCCGGCATTAGCCGCCGCCGGTAGAGATACTCTTCCAGCGTGGGCGGCGACCACGAGCCGCCGGGCCAGCCGAAAAACAGCGTGGCGAAATACGGCGCGGGCAGCAACCCTTTGTCGATCAGGTAGCGCATGTTCCAGATCGAACCGGCGTGCCAGATCTCCAGTTCCGGCTTGACGTGATATGCATTGCAGAGGCGCATGTACTCTGCTAGCTCCTCGCGCGGGTGCAGCACATGCACATCCAGGCCGGCGAATGCCTCGTCATGGTGGCTGGTGATCATGGAGATCATATCCGCATGCTCCGTCCACACGGCCATACGGTCAGAGATGGGCAGGCTCGATAGGCCGCACTGGATGACCAGCTTCGTCTGCTGGCGCACGGCATGGATTACCGCGGCCCACTGGCCTTCGGCATGCGTGTGAAAGATGCGCGCGCCCGCCTCCTCGCAGCGCCGGGCCTCGGCGGCGATATCCACCGCCGCGCGCGGGTAGGGAACATCCGGCGCGAGCCAGCAAATATTTGGCGTAGCCGTAATAATCAAAGGATTCATGGCATCTCCTGACATCACCTGACGCCCACAAGGGGTGTCACTACATCTTACACATCCAATGGCGATCGACATGTAGTGACATCCCTTGTGGGGGTCTGGTCGTATCACCTGTTCGGTACTTTGAAAGCCATCACGCCGCTGCTGGCGAAGAAGAGGATGGCCGAGACGGCAAAAAAGACGATAAAGCTGGTGAGCGTCGGCGCGCCCTGGAAGTTCAGGATCAGGCCAAAGATCGGCGGCGCGACTGCATTGGCGACGCCCACGGCGAGATTGGCGTAGGCCATGTATTTCCCTGCCTCTTCGAGAGGCACGAGATCGCTGCTCAGAGCGGTATCCACGCTGAGGATCACGCCGTTGGAGGCTCCGTAGAAGGCCGAGAAGACCAGGAAGATAGCGAACGTGCGCGCGAACGGGAAGAAGAGGCCAACCACGCTGGCGGCCAATACAGAGATAATGATGATGTTGCGCCGCCCGATTTTATCCGACAGGATGCCGGCCACCAGGGCGAAGATCACGCTGACCGCCAGGGTGATCAGACCGGTGATTTGCACGGCATGATCGAGAGCATTGGCGTTGGTGATGTGCAGGATGCCTTCCAGGTAATAGACGCCGAAAAACTGGAAGCCCGAGACGCCCATATAGATCAGGAAACTGCCCAGCACGAACCACCAGAAGCCCGACATACCGGCGCGTTTCTCGACGCGGAACGTCTCGCTGATCGCCCTCCACAGCTTGATCGGCTGCGCATCGGGCAGCGGCCTGTCATAGCGCCACATGCCCACCACGTTGACCAGCGTCATGAGAGCGAAGAGAACCACGATCAGGATGTAGGCGAAGGTTTGCAGGTTGAGGGCAAAAAGTTCCGTGATCAAGCCCACGCCGATAGCCGCGCCGACCAGCGTGAAAACGCCCTTGATGCCCGCGCTGATGCCCCGCTGCTGCTCCGGCACGAAGTCGGCCAGCGTGGGCTGCCACGCCCCGGCGGCGACGTTGGTGAATAGCTGCATTCCCAGGTATTGCATGGCGACAAGCGGCAGCGTGAGCGGGAAGAGGACCGGCAGCAGCACGAAGGGCAGTGTCAGCAGCGTCCCCCAGATCAGTAGCGGCCTGCGCCGCCCGAAGCGGCCGTTCGTGTGATCGCTGATGATAGCGGCGACGATGTTGACGATCGCCGCGAAGCCGACAGCCACGCCGACGAGCGCGCCCAGGACGATGCCTTTGGTCGCCTCCGTCGTGACCGCCTGCACCTGCACGGGCAGGATGAAGATGTTATAGGACAGCCAGACGATATTCGCGCCCAGGGCAAAGGTGCTGGTCAGGATGAGGGTACGCAGAGAGAGCCGCTTCGTCGGCGCGGTGAGTCCTGAAACAGAGATCATCGCCGCCTCCTCAGAACATCAATTTCAAATACCGCCTGGCGAGCAGGCGTGGAATCGCACACTGAACGCGTCAGGTGGCGCGTTTTTGCTTGTACAGGTGCGTTTTCTGCCAATATGATATCACAAAAGCCACGCCGCGCCGCGCGCCGACCGAGCGCCAACGCAAGGCTATACAGGAGAAAGCATCCAGGGTCAAAATCTGGGGACACCCAACGGGCATTCTCAGCGGTGAAGCTTTTTCGTCTTGGCCCGCGTGAATACCTGTGATGAACATGTAGGGGCGCGATGAATTGCGCCTGACTTGAGGAGCGACAATGATTGACCATAGAAGCGACCGGGCGGGACAGCAACTGGGCGACTACCGCTTACTGCGCCTGCTGGTTCGACATGGCTTTGCTGACACCTACCTGGGCGAACATATCCTTCGCCACAACCAGGTTGTGCTGCGGCTCTTCCATATAACTCTGCACGAGGAGGGCGGCCAGGATTTCATGAAAGAGGTACAGGTTCTGGCCCACCTGAATCATCCGCACATCTTGCGTATCATCGATGCCGTTGTCGAAGATGGCATTCCTATGATTGTCATAGACGCCACCTCGCATGAAACATTACGGGTTCGACATCCGCGGGGCGTTCGTTTAGACCTTGCGACGATCATTCCCTACCTTGAGCATCTGGCCTCGGCTTTGCGCTATTTGCACGATCAAAACCTCATTCATCACAATATTCAGCCGGAAAGTATGGTGATCGATGCTGAAGAGGAGATTGTGCTAAGCCACTTCGGTCTCACTTTTCTGGCACACCATACCATTCTGGTTGCGACACCGGCGTTGGAAGAGGCGGTTGTAGAAGCTGTTTCCTATATGGCCCCGGAACAGATACGAGGTGAGGTTGCTGAAGCCAGCGACCAGTACGCCCTGGCTGTCGTGGTCTACGAGTGGCTTTGTGGCCGACTCCCCTTTGAGGGTTCGCCATTGGAGATCATCGAACAGCATCTTTCAGCCAATCCGCCGCCTTTACGCGAACTGGTTCCTGACCTTGCTCCCACTATTGAACAGGCGGTCCTCAAAGCGATGGCAAAAGAGCCAGAACAACGCTTTGCCAGCGCGGAGGACTTCGTCCAGGCCCTGAAACAGGCAGCCGATCCTACGCGCATTGGCTAATCGAACTCACGTTGCTGCCGTAGTCGATAATTTGCCAGTTCCCGGAGCTGTCCTGCTGCAAGGTCACTTGAAGCTGATATGGCTGTTGAAGCTTTGCACGTGCCATGGTGTAATGGTAGATCAATGAATTGCCCTGCGTGGCTGCGCCTGTACTCGTATCGTCTGTCACCACGCCGTAGCAGCGATCCTCGCTCTGAGCCTGTTGGGTAAATTGCGTGCGTGATGTCTGGCTCGTCAGAGAGGGACCAAGATCGTTGTACGCCCGGTTATAATTCTGGCTGGCAATGGCGTGTACAAAATCGTTTGCCAGGGCCGTAGCTCCAGCTTGATTGGTCACTGTCGTCGTGCCGGGTGACAGGAAAAAGTGGAATGCGGCAAAGCTGAGACCGCACAGCAGCAGCCCACCCAGCACAACAATGATTGCAAGCGTACCCAGACTCCACTTCAACCCCTTCTTTATCATTCTCCCAGAAGTTTTGCCAGGTGGAGATGGAGCCACAGCGGGAGATGCGTGGGCCTGCCCTTGCCTGTGTGGAGCATCAAGCGGTGGCTGTCCCACAACGAACTGCGTAGGCGGCAGAACAGGCCAAGGTTGTCTCTGCCCGTTATTGGCTTGTCCCCGCCCGCGGGGGACTTGCTCTACCCGTTGCGGGCTTGCACCGTTCACTGTACGCGTCTGGAAGGCCCGCTCCAGTTCTTCAGCAAAATCCTGCACGCGGGGGAAACGCTGGTGCGGGTCTTTTGCCAGTGCGCGCCGCAGTACCTGTTGCACTGCGTGCGGGATCGCCAGAGCTTGCTCGTCCAGCGCTGGCGGAGGGGTAGAAAGATGCTGCGCCACAATTTCCATGTAGGAGCCGGTAAAAGGTTTTCGCCCGCTTATCCACTCATACGCGACGACTGCCAGAGCATATTGATCGCTGGCAGGCCGCGCTTTGCCTTGAATCTGTTCAGGAGCCATATAGGATAAGGTTCCAATCACCGTATCCTGGGTACTTTGCGTCTGCGTATTTTGAGCAACCAGAGCAGTGCCGAAGTCGCTCAGCAATATTTTGTTATCGCTTCCTACCAGCATGTTTTCCGGTTTCACATCGCGATGAATCAGCTTGTGGTCATGAGCATACTGCAAGGCCGAAGCAACTTGCCGGACATAGGGTAAAAAGGCGGCGGGAGGCACTCGCGTTCCCGCGGGATGGCGCTGGCGCAAATTCCCATAGGGAGCATACTCCATGATCAAAAAAGGAACAGCATGCTCTATATCAAAATCCAGCACGCGTATGATGTGTGGGTGCGCCAGGTGGGCAATGGTGAGCGCCTCCGAGCGGAACATTTCGACATCTCCGCTGGCTACATGAGTATGCAGCACCTTGATGGCAGCCTGCGTCTTCAGATAGACATGTTCGCCTAAGTAGACTTCCGCGAAGCCGCCTCGTCCCAGAAACTTGATGATCCGGTATTTACCGAGCTGCTGGTATATCTGCTGTGCCATCACGCTCCTCACACCGCTGTTTCATACATCTTAAATTTGAGGAAGCGATTGGCTAGATCAGCCGCTTCAAGTTCTATGCCTTGCATCGTCTGCTGCATCAGCAATGCCAGAACATCATTGATATCGTCGCTTTCCTTGTACGCCGCGATCTGGCGATCCGCGCCTGTTCCATGTGGATCGTCGAGGAGTGTACGCAGGTAGTTCATCTCTTGCCTGCTTCCCAGGTCGTCAATGACATCTTCCACGAAATCCAGGAGTTCGTGGATGGCGGCGCGCATACCGATGCGGCGGCGGCGCGCAAAATCGATGATTTCGGCATCCAGGCCATAGCGCATGGCGCGCCATTTGTTCTCTTCAATGTAGTCGCGCTGTAGCGCAGAGGTTTGCAAGTTGCGTTCTTGCAGCCAGCACAGTTTCGCCACCAGCGCCTGGCACAGCGCGGCCAGCGCGAGCGTATCTTCAATCGTCCCAGGCATATCAAAGAGGCGAAATTCAATCGTGTCGAAAAATGGATGCGGGCGCATATCCCACCAGATTTTCTTGGCATTGTCGATGCAACCCATATCGACCAGCGTCTGCACATAGCGATCAAAGTCGGCGCGAGACGGCATGATCTCAGGCAGGCCGCTGCGCGGAAAGCGTTTCCAGACCACCGACCGGTACGACTTCAAGCCGGTATCGTGTCCATTCCAGAAGGGCGAGTTTGAGGAAAGAGCCAACAGATGTGGGAACCACGTGCGCAGTTGATTCATCAGCGTAATCGCCAGTTCTTTGTCTTTCACGCCGATATGCACATGCAAGCCAAAGATCAAGATCGAGCGGCCAACGTCCTGAAACTCTTCTTCCAACTCGGCATAGCGGTCTTTTTCCGTTCGCTCTTGATCGCGCCAGTAGGCGGTAGGGTGCGTACCCGCGCTGATCAGCCTGAGTCCCTCTTCTTCCACCAGTCGCGCCAGCAATGTTCTCTGCGTATAGAGATTCTTGCGCGCCGTCGCGATATCGGGTAACACATCCGATATCAGTTCGATAGTTGATTGCAACATCTCCGGCTTAATGTTCTCTTCAAAATAGGGAGTCCCTTTTTCCAAAATGGAGTTAACACACGAACACAATTCGCCCGTTTGCCGCTTCACCAACTGAAACTCTTCTTCAATGCCCAACGTAAACCGCGCTGTCATGGATAAGTTCCTTCCTGAGAAATGAGACGCTCCTTGTATACCACGGACGGGGGAACGCTGTCGCTTCAATGTACGATGGTGAGACACATCCATGTCTGCCGCTCCTGCTTCCCCAAAAAAATTTTGTTCGCGGCAGGCTTTTAAAGAGCGAGAAACAACGTCTGTAGGGGCGGGAGTGGATGCGGTGTGGGGATGGGGCGCTTGCGCCGCCCATCGCCGGACTGTGGTAGGCCACGCGGGCGGCGCAAGCGCCCCATCCCCACTCCCAACCACTCCCGCCCCTACTTTCCTCTCAGTGCCGGTTCTTGCAACAGCCCTGGGGATGAAAAATGTTCGGATTGACAATTCCCCTTTTTCAAGGTATTCTTTCTATATTATTCCATATAGTAGATAAGATTCCGTATTTTGGAATGGTAGAGCTAGTGGTTTCCTTATGGATACTATGGGGAATGTATGGATAAAACAGGTGTAGCAGATACCAAAGTTGGTGTGCTGGATAAAGCCATGAGCATCTTGCAGGTCTTTCCAAATGGGGAGGTTGCTTTATCACCGGCGCAGCTTGCCAGATATACGAAGATGCCGCTGCCGACGGTGTACAGGCTGGCCCAGTCATTGTGTGAACATGGCATGTTGATGAAAGAGGGGCAAAGCTTTCGCCTGGGCATGACGTTGTTACGTTTGGGGGCGATGGTAGCGGAAGGCATTGATTTGCGGGCAAGGGCGTTGCCCCATTTGCGCTGGCTGAACGGCCAGACGGACGAGAATGCGGAGTTGCACATTCGCAGCGATGAGTCACGTATGGCAATAGAGGTGGTGCGCAGCCCGCATAACTTGCGTGCATTCGTGAATATCGGCGCTCCACTGCCGCTACATCTCGGCGCCGGAGGAAAAGCCTTGCTGGCGTGGTTGCCCGATAGCGAACAAGAGGCGCTGATAGCAAAAAGCATGGCACATTTTAGGCGACCGGTACAGGATGTGCAGGCTCTGAAAAACGCGCTGGCAAAAGGACGTGCGATGGGTTGGGTATCGAGTGAAGGCGAGCGGGAGGCGGATGTGTCGGCTATCGCAGCCCCTATTTTTGATGTGAGCAGGGAGGTTGTCGGGGCAATGGTGCTGGCCGCTCCTACGATACGGCTTGGCGCGAAAGAGCGGAGCAAGTATGCCCCGCTGGTTTGTGAGGCCGCCAGTCGTACATCGAGTGATATGGGATATATCCCACCAAAAAAGCAGGGAAAGGTAGTGCTCGCGCACCCTGTCCGGGGGACAGGTAATAAGGGGAGCGAGTCGGTGGCATCGCTAGAAGGTTCAATCTAACATGGCTCCTGGTGAAAAACTCACCTGCTCATCTTTTGTTTTCTGGCAAGGGGAGAAACATCAATGTTGATGGGAAATAGACAGCAACCGCTCGCTGGAGTGCGGGTATTAGAGCTTGGCTCGTTCGTAGCAGCTCCACTTGCTGCGCGTATTCTGGCTGATTTTGGCGCGGATGTGATGAAGGTAGAGCCTCCGCGTCGCGGTGATGAACTGCGCGAGTGGGGGACGATGCTATCTACAAAAACGGGGAAGGTATCGGCGTGGTGGTTGGCGCAATCGCGGAACAAGCGTTTGATTACGCTGGACTTGCATCAACCAGAGGGTCAGAAGTTGGCGTTGCGGCTCGTCGAGCATGCGGATATTGTGATTGAGAATTTTCGACCGGGCCGCCTTGAGAGTTGGAATCTTGGCTATGAGCAGATGCGGGCGGTCAATCCTCGTGTAGTCTTCGTGCGTATTTCCGGTTTTGGACAGAGCGGGCCGTATCGCGGGCGCGCGGGTTATGGCAATGTGGGCGAATCAATGGGTGGAGTGCGTTATGTGACGGGCTTTCCCGATCGCTCGCCCGTGCGTATTGGTGTGAGCCTGGGCGATGCGGTGGCGGCCCAGCAGGCGGCCTTTGGCGCGATGCTGGCGCTGCGTGCCAGCGAACGCGATGGCGAGGGACAGGTGGTTGACGTGGCGATTACAGAATCCGTGTTTGCGCTGACCGAGGCGATGCTAACAGAATACAAGCATGCGGGTATTGTGCGCGAGCGTATGGGCAATAGTATGCTGCGTGCCGCGCCATCGAACGTGTACCAGACGGGTGATGGACACTGGCTGGCCATCGGCGGTAATGGTGAGAATGTCTTCCGCCGTCTTGCGCAAGCGATGGGGCAACCCACGCTGGTCGAAGATGAGCGATTCCGCGATAACCGTACCCGCGTCGCACACCATCGTGAACTTGATGAAATTGTCGGCAATTGGGTTGCGGCGTTCTCGCTGGACCAGGCCCAGGCGAGACTGGATGAGGCGGGTGTGCCGGCTGGCCCCGTAATGAGCATCGCGGACATCGCCGCCGACGAGCAGTACCTGGCTCGCGGTATGATTGCCGGGGTGCCAGACGAGCGTATGCCGGAGGGTGTGACCTATATGACCGGCATTGTCCCGCACCTGACGGAGACGCCAGGCGCGATCACGCATAGCGGCGGCAATCTGGGAGCCGATAACGCGGCCATCTATGGCGAATTGCTGGGTCTGAATAAAGCAGAATTGGAACGATTGGAGGCCGAGGGGGTTATTTAAGTTTGTCGGCATTTTTGTGTTCTCTGAACCGTGAGACAGGGCAGGAGTTTTTTATGATGAGTGCAAACCAGTGGCCCGCGCAGGTCACAGTCGTTGATGTGACGCCACGTGACGGCCTCCAGGACGCGGATCGTTTCGTGACTTCCGAGCAGAAACTGGCCTTTCTTGGCGCCTTGATAGAGGCCGGGATACGAGCAATAGAGGCCACGTCTTTTATGCATCCCGGCTGGATACCGCAGCTCGCCGACGCTGATTATGTGGCGACGCACCTGCCGCAGCATCCGGATGTACTGTATAGTGCATTGATACCGAATATGCGTGGCTACGAGCGGGCGCGAGCAGCCCGCATCAAAGAGGTGACACTGGTGGTTTCCGCCAGCGAATCGCACAACCGGGCCAATCTGAATCGTTCTGTGGAGGAGTCGCTGGGGCAACTGCGCGAGGTAGCTGAACGGGCGCAAGGTGATGGCATAGCGGTGCGCGGCGCAATTGCAACCTCTTTTGGTTGCCCTTTCGAGGGCGAGGTTGCGCCAGAATCGGTGCTGCGAATTGTGCGGGCTTACGCGGAGATGGAGGTACAGCAGGTCTCGTTGGCAGATACTATTGGAGTGGGCAACCCGCACCAGGTCTATGACTTGTTCCAACAGGCGCGGCAAGAACTTCCTGAAAACGTTTCGCTTTCGGCACATTTTCATGATCGGGCAGGCTATGGCCTTGCCAATGTTTTTGCGGCGATCCAGGCGGGTGTGACGACGTTTGACGCGGCAATCGGGGGTCTTGGTGGTTGTCCCTATGCACCTGGCGCTCCCGGCAACCTTTCGACGGAGACGCTAGTGGAGTATTTGGAGGCGATGGGATTTGCGACGGGGATATCGCTACCGGCATTAGCGGCGGCCCGCGAGCAATTGCTGGATGACCTGGCACATGGCGAGCTTGTCACCACCGGTCATTCAATGCGAAAATAAGCTGTAGGGGCCGCTAAATCGGCCCCTACAGCAGGAATGAAAGGAGGGTATTCGTGAATTTATTACATACATTGCTGTTGTCATTTGGCTTTGGACTCATCACTGCTTCAATCCTGGCTATTGCGGCGGTGGGCCTCTCGCTACAATTCGGCATCACGAATTACATCAACTTTGCCTATGGCGACCTGTTGACCTTTGGGGTGTATGTGGCGTTTGTGGTGAACCAGCACTTCGGATTGAATATCTGGATCGGGATGGTGCTGGCGGTGATTGCGACGGCGATCCTGGCATGGCTCATCAACCTGTTTATTTTACGCCCCTTCACCAATCGCGGCACCTCGCCGATCATTATGCTGGTGGTGACGCTGGGCGTCTCGCTGATTCTGCAAAACGCGATCCTGGCGATATTTACCGAGCAGTTCCAGAATTACACGGTGAACACCGGGACTCCGCTAACGCTTGGACCATTTCTCTTCACGCCGTTACAGCTTGGCATCATTGGGCTGGCGATTGTAACGATGCTGGGCATCCATGTTTTGCTGCGCTATACACGCCTGGGTAAGGCGATGCGAGCCGTTTCTGACAGCCCTGAGCTTGCGCGTATTTCGGGTATCAACACGCGCTTCATCGTCAACGTGGTCTGGCTGCTTGCGGGTGGATTGGGCGGATTGAGCGGCGTTGTGCTGGCGCTGAACACTGCCACTTTCACGCCGACCATTGGCTTTGGTTTCCTCTTCGTGATCTTCGCGGCAGTCATTCTTGGCGGTATCGGCCATCCATACGGCGCGATTGTTGGCGCGTTGATCGTGGGCATCGCGACGGAGATGAGCGCGGCTTTTATCAGTTCCGATTATAAAGTCGCTATCGCACTTGTTATCCTGATTATTGCGTTGTTGATTCGACCGCAAGGCATCTTCGCCTCGCGTGGCCGCGTGTAGGAACGCGATGTAGCGCGCACCCATCGGGCTGAAAGGAGGAGAGAAACAATGCCACCAGTGATTTTTTACCTGCTCACGCTGGCAGTCTTTGCCGCTATTTACGCTATCCTGGCATTGGGTTTGAATATCCAGTGGGGGTACACGGGTATTCTCGATTTCATGTATATCGCCTTTGTCGCCGTCGGCGGGTATGTCACGTCGCTGCTAATGTTGCAGCCAGCGCAACCGGCATTCGGTGAGACATATCTGCTGGGGCTGAACTGGCCGTTTATTCCAGCGCTGCTGGTCGGCGGACTGGCTTCGGCGCTGTTGGCTTTGATTGTTGGTATCCTGGCGCTGAACCGGCTGCGCAGCGATTATTTCGCGATTGTGACGGTAGCGGTCGGCCTTGTTTTGTATACTATCGCGGGCAATGATACGCCGCTGGTCAATGGCTGGGATGGCATTTCAGGTATTCCACAGCCGTTCCAGGACGTGCTGAACCTGGATGCCAACTCCTACGGCTTTTTCTTCCTGGGCCTGTGTATTGTCATTCTCATTATCGTCTACATCTTTTCAGAGCGTCTTTACCGCTCACCTTTTGGGCGGGCGTTACGCAGCGTGCGCGAAGATGAGATGGTGGCGCAGGGGCTAGGCAAAAACGTCTTTGCCTTGCGGCTGAAGGCATTTGTGATTGGAGCGTTTATCGCTGGCATTGGCGGGGCCTTGCTGGTGATTTACGTGGACGCCTTTAATCCGAGCGCGTGGACGACGGGCGAGACCTTTTTCCTGTGGGCTGCTCTGCTGCTGGGCGGCAGTGCGAATAACCGGGGCGCTATGCTGGGCGCGTTGATTGTGCCGGTGCTGTTCGCAGAGGCAACGCGCTTCCTGCCGACGAGCAGCTTGCCGCCGCAATATATAGACGCTTTCCGCTACATCGCCATCGGCATCCTGCTTATTCTGACGGTGCGTTTTCGCCCGCAGGGTATCCTGGCGGAGAAACGCTTCCGCGTGCGTAAGAGCAAGCTGCTGGCACCGGAGGTTGCTACTGCCGGCGGGGGAGTGCATATTACGGACGCCGATCTCGCGGATGATCCAGGCACTCTGGCCGAGGGCGCGGCGAATGCCGCTGAGGAAGGAAATACGCTATGAGTCAGACTTCCCCAGATGCGGCAACGCAGGGCGCGACCGCAACGGTTCGTACCCCTGACACGATCATTCTGGATGTACGCAACATTTCGAAGAGTTTTGGCGGCCTGCGAGCTGTGGACAATTGTTCCTTTACGGTGACTCGCGGCAGCATCACCGGCTTGATTGGCCCAAATGGCGCTGGTAAGAGTACGGCGGCGAACCTGATTACCGGATTTATGCGCGCCGACGCCGGACAAATCGTGTTTGACGGCAAAGATATCGCCCACCTGCCGCCGCACCGCGTGGCACTGAGCGGACTCACACGTACCTTCCAGATTACACGCGAGCTTGAGCGCATGACCGTCGCCGAGAATATGATGGCGGCTCCGCATGACCAGTTGGGCGAGAGTTTCTGGCTGGGACTGCTGGGCTTACCAGCGGTGCGCAGGCAGGAGAACGAGTATTTGCAGCGCGCGCTCCAATTGTTGCGAGATTTTGACCTGTATCACTTGCGCGATGAGTACGCCGGAAATCTGAGCGGCGGACAACGCCGCCTGTTGGAACTGGCGCGTGTGGTGATGGCAAAGCCGAAACTGTTGCTATTGGATGAGCCCTTTGCGGGTATCAATCCCGTGCTGGCATCGCGCCTGAGCGATTATATCGAGCAGATGTGCCGGGAAAAAGGGATCACGTTTCTGATCATCGAACACAATCTGGCGATGGTTGAGCGGCTCTGCCATACCGTGATTGTGATGGCGCTGGGCCGCACGATTGCGGAGGGTACGATGGCGGAACTGCGCCAGAATGCGGCTGTCGTTGATGCCTATTTAGGAGAGAGTTAAATCTATGACCACACATCAACCGGAAAAATCAGCCGCCGAGACCAATGGCCCCCCGCCTGCGCCAATGCTGGAAGTACAGGGTGTCGAGGGCGGCTATGGACACGCGAAGATTCTGAACGGTGTCTCGCTCAAGTTAGAGCAGGGTCAGATCGTCTCCGTGGTAGGGCCAAACGGCGCGGGCAAAAGCACGCTGATGAAGGCTATCTTTGGCCTGGTTCGCGTTACCACCGGGCGCGTCTTTCTCGAAGGCAAGAATATTACGAATATACAGCCGGAGTCGCTGGTGAAACTCGGTATGGCCTATGTGCCGCAAATCAATAATGTGTTTCCTTCGCTCTCAGTCCAGGAAAACCTGGAGATGGGGGCCTACATACGCAGAGATAATTACCGCACGCGCATAGAAGAGATATTTACGCTCTTTCCAGATCTGCGGGATAGTCGCCAGCGTCCAGCAGGCCAACTCAGCGGTGGTCAGCGCAACATGCTGGCAATGGCGCGAGCGTTGATGTTGGATACACGAGTGCTGTTGTTGGATGAGCCAACCGCTGGGCTGGCTCCCATGGTGACGCTCTCTGTCTGGGAGCGCATTGAGAGCATTCGCGATACAGGAGTCGCAGTGCTTGTAGTCGAGCAAAACACGCGCATGGCGTTGGAACGCTCGAACTATGGGTATATTCTTGTAACCGGACACAATCGCTACGAAGGCCCCGGTTCCGAATTACTGACGAGCAAGGAGGTGTCAAATCTGTATCTTGGGCAATGATTGCCCGCATCATTCCCGTCACTCTGTCGGGGCCGACAGAGTGATCGAATCAATGTGTATCACAGGCTTCACAAAGGAGGAGTACGAGAATGCAGACGAATCCCACATCATGGTGGACAAAAATTGGCGTTTCCGCCTTTATCCTGTTGGCAATGCTGGTATCTGCTTGCGGCGGTAGCGGCGGCAGCAGTGGCAACAACACTTCACCCATTAAAGTCGGAGTTATCGGCCCATTCAGCGGCTTTGAAGCTTTCATCGGACCTGATATTCTTAAGGGCGTGCAGGTAGCAGCCGATCAGATTAACGCGCATGGTGGTATTTTGGGCAGGCAGGTAACTATTGTGACCGCCGATACCGGCGGTGATGCAGTGGACGCTGTTCCCGCGCTGCGCAAGCTGATTAGCGTAGACCAGGTAAACTTGATTGTTGGCCCGTCTTCACTGGAGGCGCAAGCGGTCTTGCCCATCCTGCAACAAAGCAAGATTCCTGACGTCATTGTCGGCGGCACGACGCAGTTGGACAACCTCGTAAGCAAATACGTCTTCCGCAGCAGCCCCTCCGACAATCTGTTAGGCGTTGCAATGGCCTATTACGCTATTCACAAGGGCTATACGCGCGCTGCTGTCCTCTTCGGGAGCAACGAATCCGCGCAGACGTTGAAAGCGCCCGTTGTAGATGCCTTCAAACGGCATGGCGGCAGCATTGTTGCCGATATCAATCTCGTGCCAGACCAGTCATCATATCGTTCTGAGATTGAGCAACTCTACGCGGCGAATCCACAGGTCGTCTTTACGCAGGTGGATGCACAGACCGGTGCGACGTTGTTCAGCGAAATCAAGGAACTGAAGGGATTGGGTCTGCCGTTCATTGGTACCGACGTAACGGCCTCGTCCGACTTCATCAAGGCAATTACGCCGGCCACGGCCCAGAAGGTGCTGACATCACTCCAGGGTACTTCGAAAGGCGGTCAGGCGACGGCGGAGTTTACTCAACTCTACCAGAAGAAGTTTGGCTCAACGCCCGTCGAACTGGCTGACTATGGCTACGATGCGCTGAACGTGCTGGCGCTGGCCTGTGATGCGGCAAACTCCACCAACGGCGATGCTGTCGGTGCGAAGATGAGGACGGTCGCCAACCCGCCGGGAACAACGGTCAGCGACTACGCCACGGGATATAAGGACCTGAAAGCGGGGATGAAGATCAACTACGACGGCGCAAGCGGCCCGATGGACTTCAACGCTCACAACAATGTGTTTGGAGGGTTCGATGCCGTGCAGTCGGATGCAGCGGGCAACATCACAACGGTGCTAACGATCACCGCCCAACAATTGAACGGGTATTAATACTTTACAACAAAGATGGAGAAAGAGGAAGGAGCGGCATGGCGGGTCTGCCATGCCGCTCCTTCCTCTTTCTCCATTATTTGGCGGCCCGGCAATCCAATTCTTGAGGTTCTCTACCAGTTCTGGCTGCCCGCCACCTGCCTGGTGGGGGCATTGAGGCGATTGAAGAGGTTGGTCGTGGCGATCATGAGGATCAAAGCCGCGAGTCCCTGCTCGTCGTAGTGCCGCGCGGCCTCGTCCCAGATCGAGTCTGGGACCGGGTCGGCCCGGTCGGCAAGCCGGGTGACGGCCTCGGTGAGCGCGAGGGCGGCACGTTCGGCGTCGGTGAAGTAGGGCGCCTCCCGCCAGGCCGCCACGGCGAAGAGGCGCTCCTCGGTTTCGCCTGCCTTCCTGGCGCTGCGCGCGCCCGAGTCAACGCAGAAGCTACAGCCATTGATCTGGCTCGCGCGCAGGTGGACAAGCTCAAGCGTCGCCAGCGGCACGCCGCCCTTCCTGGTGGCCATGAGCAGGGCTTGTATGCCCTTTGTGGCATCAGGAAGGATCGCTGCCGGGTTGCTCATTCGTGCTTGCATGATACATCTCCTTCAGGTATTGGAACTTCACCAGGATGCTCTCACATCCAGGCAAAAACATCACAAATTTCTTACTGATAGGCTTGATCTTGACGGGGTCGCCCATCCGGTGCTGCAATGGAAATTAGCCTCCCTGTCACATCGGGTGGGTTTCCCTCGTCACTACAATGACGAAATGCGACGAAAGAATGTGACCGATGGACGAAGTTGAGTCTCGCTCGTCACTGCTATGAGAGAACTACATAAAGGAATAGAACTGATGGACGAACACGAATGGCTGGCGGAGCAATTCGAGACCGAGCGTTCCCACCTGCAGGCGGTGGCCTACCGGATGCTCGGCTCGCTTTCCGAGGCGGACGACGCCGTACAGGAGTCCTGGCTGCGCCTCAGCCGCTCCGACACGAGCGGCGTCGAGAACCTGGGCGGCTGGCTGACCGCGGTGGTCGCGCGGATCTGCCTCGACATGCTGCGCTCGCGCAACTCGCGGCGCGAGGAGTCCCTGGAAGCGTCCGTGCCTGAACCAGCCACGAGCCGTGAGGGCGGGAGCGACCCCGAACACGAAGCGCTGCTGGCCGACGCGGTCGGTCTCGCGCTGCTCGTAGTCCTCGACACCTTGAACCCCGCCGAGCGCCTCGCGTTCGTGCTGCACGACATCTTCGCCATGCCCTTCGACGAGATCGCTCCCATCGTGGAGCGCTCGGAGACCGCGACCCGGCAGCTCGCGAGCCGCGCGCGCCGCCGGGTGCGGGGAGCGACAACGATGAAGGACCCCGATCTCATCTCCCAGCGAGAAGTGGTCGATGCCTTCCTCGCCGCCTCGCGCGAAGGTCGCTTCGACGCGCTTCTCGCGGTACTTGACCCGGACGTCGTGTTCCGACACGACCTCACAGCCGTGCCTGCGGGCGCGTCACCGGAGGTCCATGGCGCGGTGGCCGTGGCCAGGCAGTTCTCGGGACGTGCCCAGGGCGCGCGACCTGCTCTCGTGAACGGAGCGGTGGGACTCGTTGTGGCCCCGCGTGGGCGGCTGGTACTCCTCCTCAGCCTCACGATCAGGCACGGCAAGATCGTCGAGATCAACGTGGTCGCCGACCCCGCGCGCCTCCAGAAGCTCGACCTGGCGCTCCTGGACGACTGACGAGCCACCGGGCGGCGAGTTCCGGGCCGATCAGGTCCTGTCCACAGGTGCAGGGCTGTCGCAAGAATGTGCCAGAGACAGTTTCCGTAGGGGCGGGAGTGGATGCGGTGTGGTGGCGGGGGCGCTTGCGCCGCCCGCGTGGCTCATGGCCGGTTTCCGTAGGGGCGGGAGTGGATACGGCGTGGTGGCGGGGGCGCTTGCGCCGCCCACGTGGCTCATGGC
>Ga0207416_1002095_pt1 | contig 23115 bp, 16 predicted proteins | sample PaiPotPPM11metaG_FD_184107 | JGI IMG/M metagenome (GOLD analysis project Ga0207416, IMG submission 184107) | Iron sulfur acid spring bacterial and archeal communities from Banff, Canada, to study Microbial Dark Matter (Phase II) - Paint Pots PPM... ...
GCAGGCGGGCGGCCCCGCCAGGATGCGCTCGCGCTCGCGTTCGTCGCGCACGAAAGTGACGTTGGGGCCGCGAAATGGCTCGTAGCCGCGGCGGATCTGGCGCTGCAAGCGCGGCGCGAGGGATTCCGGCATCAGCATGTAAGTGTCGCAGACGCGGCGCACGAGGCCGTCAACATAGATGGGAAAATCGGGAATCTGCCCCTGTTCCTGGGCGGCCTGCAAGAGCAGCAGGATTTCCTGGCCGCGGCCCAGACCAAAGCAGGGAATCAGGACGTGGCCGCCGCTGGCGAGACCCTCGGCCACGGCTTGCGCCAGGCGCTGCTCCTCATTTTGCCGATTGGGATGGAGGCGCGCCCCGTAAGTGGATTCGAGGACAAGCACGTCCGGGTGGGAGAGAGCGGGCGGCGCTGCCGGGGCCACGGTGCGCTGCGGCGTCACGCTGATGTCGCCGGAGACGACGACCGAGCCGTCGGCGGCGCTGAAGCCCAGGCTCACGGCCCCGGCGATATGTCCGGCGCGGCCTGCGCTGATGGTCACGCCGGGCAGCTCGGAGACGCTGAAGGAGTCGCCGCCGGGCATGGAGCGCACCCGACTGAGCATCCCGCCCACCAGGGCTTCGGGATACAGCGGGAGTTCCATCTCTTCGACGGCGCGCCGCGTCATGACCTTGACGGCATCGGCCAGCATGACTTCCATCAGTAATGTGGTGGCGCGCGAGGCGAAGATGGGAACGGTGGGGAATGCCTGGTGCAGCAGAGGCAGCGCCCCGATATGGTCGGCGTGCGCGTGCGTGACGAACACGGCGCTGACGGGTTTATCTTGCAGTTGTGAGAGGTCGGGCAGAGGATCGGCGCTGCGATCAACGCGCACCCCGGCATCGACGACGAACCAGCGATCAGCAAGCTCGATGGCGAGGCAACTGGCGCCGACGCTGCTGGCCCCGCCGAGAAACAGGATTTGCATAAAAAGCCTTCGTGTATATTGGATGTAAGATAAATGTGTGTATGGCATCGTAGAGGCGCGAGCTTGCCCCGCCCACAAACCGTGCATTATTGATCGTGCATTATTGGATACCGGGGTGGGGCAAGCCCGCGCCCCTACGATGCCATTGTCAGTGTATCAAAATTGTGGTGGGAACGTCAAATAAAAGTGTGCTTTTTGGCATGGTTCGTTCGTAGAATAGTAACGGATAGGACATTTGGGTAGTACTCAAACCATTATAATACTTTTGTCTAGAGGAACGCGACTTTCCGCAAATTTACTCGTTATATGTGATGTAGGAGAAACGACGAACCCTCCACATAAGCGGCAGCGAGATCATACGGCCAGGGCTAAATAGCCGCCTGATCCCGCCAGGGACTGAAAATGGCATCGATAATTGAGACGATCAAAGCCAAAGTTGATGTGGTTGATGAGATCGGGTTGGTGGTGACCCTACAAAAGTCGGGCAAGGCGCTCAAGGGACTGTGTCCCTTTCATGGCGAGCGGACGCCCTCGTTCTATGTATTCCCGGAAGGGCAGAACTGGCACTGCTTCGGCTGCCACGAATACGGCGATATCTTCACTTTCGTGGAGAAGCAGCAGGGGCTGGACTTTCGCGAAGCCCTGGCATACTTGGCCGAAAAGACCGGGGTCGCGCTCGAAGAGTCGGGCCGCGATATTGAGCAGGAACGCGAGGCCAACGCTCTCAAAGAGCGGCTGCGCAAGATGAACGAGGACGCGCAGTTGTGGTTTCAGCAGGTTCTCTTGCGTTCCAAAGAAGCTGCGGAGGCGCGGGCCTACGTGCAGAGCCGCGGCATCTCGTCCGAGTCGGTGTTCTCGTTTGGCCTGGGTTACGCGCCCCAGCAGTGGGACGGCCTGACCCGTTACCTGCTGGCTCAGGGCTACACGGAAAGCGAACTGGTCAATGGCGGGCTGGCAAGGGAACGCGAGGAGAGCATTGGGAAAAGCGGCGGTATGTATGATTATTTTCGTCACCGCCTGGTCTTCCCGATACGGGACGTGCGGGGGCGGGTGATCGGCTTTGGAGGGCGCGCCCTCGGTGATGGGCAGCCAAAGTACCTGAACTCGCCGCAGACGCTCCTCTTTGAGAAAAACAGCGTGCTGTATGCCCTGGACATGGCAAAAGACGCGATAAAGCTGGCAAACCAGGTTATTATCGTCGAAGGCTATGTCGATGCCGTTATCGCTCACCAGTACGGGACGCGGCAAACCGTCGCCTGTATCGGCAGCGCCATCACGGAGAAGCACATTCAACAACTGAAAAAAATGACCCGGCAGATCACGCTGGCCCTCGATCCCGACGCGGCAGGCGAGAGCGCGACCGAGCATGGCATCGAGGAAGCCCTCAAGGGGCTGGATCGCACGGTTGTGCCTGTGCCGCTTCCAGTAGCAAGCGCGCCGGCGCAGGGCAAAGGCAAGCGTTATGAGCCGCGCAGCATCATTCGCCTGGAAGAGCGGGTAGACGCGGAAATCAATGTGCTGCGGTTGCCCGCGGGCGAAGACCCTGATGAAGTCATCAGGAACAATCTCTCGTTCTGGTCCTACGCGGTGGCTCATCCGCTCCCGTTGATCGATTATTACTTCGAGGTGAAAACAACGGGGCTGAACCTGCGCGAGGCCCACGACCAGGCGGAGGCATCCAAACGCCTGCTGCCGGTGATCGGCACCATTGCCGACCGGGCCAGGCGTGATGTATACCTGCGGAAGCTAGCGTCGATGATCAAGATCGATGAACGGAGCCTGTATGCTGAACTACAGCGTGTGCTGCGCGGGCAAAAAACGGCGGGCGTGATCGCGGAGTTTTCTGAGGGGTTAAGAAAAAGTGGTAGTGATGGGCGTGATGCCGGCGAAAATGGGAGCGAGAAGAAGGAAGAGTTTGCAGATAAGGAAGGTGCGCGAGAGAGCGGCAAAGGCGCGGATGCGGAGAAAATTACCGGTATTGACAAAGGGAAAAGGAATAAGATACAATGGGAGGACTACCTGATTGGGCTACTATTGCAAAATCCTGGGCTGACTCCCCATGTTTGTGGTATAATAACAGTTGGTGATTTTGTAGGGGCAGATACGCGGGAGCTATACCACATACTATACTCGTTGTATCAACGTGGCTCTTCCTCCTTACACGAACCCGTAGAACACTTAGTGCCTTCTGCGTTGCTGGCAACAATAGCAAGAGCGAAAGAAAGCGTTGAGCTGCAGTCTCCCTTAGAGGGAGCAGGACAGGTGAAAGATGCCGTCCAGTGCGCGAACCGGCTCAAACGCAAGCGACTCGTACAATTTAATATAGAAACCCAGTACGTCCTGCGTGACGCGGAACAAGCTGGCGATATGACGAAGGCGCATCAACTGATGCGTGAGTTGCTGGAGACGCAGCATCAATTACGCACTATTGACGCGGCATCCCGCCTGCAAGGCTGATGGAGCCGGGCGCGGGCAGGCCCAATGCTATGTTGTAATCGCAGATGCGTAGAGCGGAATCATCTATATCAAACGGAGCAGAGAGCGGAGTGCGTTCATTTTTCATTCTGTTTATCCGGGGAGCGCGGGCCGTTTTTCTGAAGGGGGATACCTTATGATCGTAAATAGGGAACAAGAAGTGATTGATCGCGTAGTTGACACTGAACCATTGAGCGACATGCTTGAGTTAGAATTTAATGAGGCCCTGTCAAGCGAGCCGGAGAGCGTTTTTGATATTGATACAATGGGTCATCACGTTCACATGGCGGCGAGCGGTAGTATTGTCGCGCCGGTTGACGAACATGTGTCGTTTGACCTGTTTTCTAAGCTGCAGGACGATGAGCCTATGGATGCCTTGGATCCGACGAAAGAGCCACCAGTTGGCTGGGAACCTGGACCTGATGATGTTGATGCCGCGGTCATGGCAAGCGCCAGGTGGGACGATGGCCTGGGAATTGTTATGGCTGACCTGGAGAGTAGCCTCGACGACCCGGTGCGCATGTACTTGCGCGAAATCGGGCGCGTGCCTCTCCTGTCGGCGGAAGAAGAGGTGCGGCTGGCCAGGCGCATGGAGCGCGCCAAGCTGGAACGCTACAAGCCTTATCCCGACTATCGCGTCATTCGCGACGGCGAGGAGGCGCAGCGCTGCTTGACCGAAGCCAACTTGCGCCTGGTCGTCAGCGTGGCGAAGAAGTACATCGGGCGCGGCATGAGCCTGCTGGACTTGATCCAGGAGGGCAATATCGGCCTGATTCGCGCCGTTGAGAAGTTCGACTATACGAAGGGCTACAAGTTCAGCACGTATGCGACGTGGTGGATCAGGCAGGCCATTACCCGTGCTATCGCCGACCAGGCCCGCACGATCCGCATTCCCGTGCATATGGTCGAGACGATCAATCGCTTGATCCGCGTCAGCCGCCGCCTGTTGCAGGAGTTGGGCCGCGAGCCGACCTCCGACGAGATCGCCGCGCAGATGGAGATCACGGCGGAGAAGGTGCGCGAGATCATCAAAGTCAGCCAGGAACCGGTCAGCCTCGAGACGCCGATTGGCGAGGAAGAGGACAGCCACCTGGGCGACTTCATCGAGGATCACACTGCCCTCGCACCCGCCGAGGCGGCCAGCCACCAACTGCTCAAGGAGCAGGTCGAAGATGTTTTGGATAGTCTGACCGAGCGCGAGCGCAAAGTATTGCAATTGCGTTTCGGGCTGGACGATGGCCGGGCGCGCACGCTGGAAGAGGTGGGCAAAGAGTTCCACGTCACCCGCGAGCGCATCCGCCAGATCGAGGCAAAGGCTTTGCGCAAGCTGCGCCACCCGAGCCGCAGCCGCAAGCTAAAGGACTACCTGGATTAATCGGATATCGTAGAGCGGAAACATCGTAGGTCGGCATAGTACGTCGTGCTTCGTAGGGGCGCCATTCATAGCGCCCGAATCGCATGTCGTCAATTGTAGGCTCGTTGGGGCGCACCACTGTGCGCCCCGTTTTTTATGCCCCCGAAACGCCGGAAGCGGTCGATTATTGTTTTTTCCCCATTGCTATACTGAAGGTGAGAGATTTATCTATGACGTGTTCAATGGTGGAGAAGAGCTGATGATATTGCAGAACCGCGTGGCGTTTCATAATAGAAGCGAACAATCAGAAGAGGCATTGCCGGAGATGCCGGAGATGCCCAGGATGCGAATACAGGCGCAAGAGCAGGAGAATGACGAGTGGCTGAATGATGGCGGGCCGCAGACGCATCCACATCTCGCGGTGACGAGCCTTCCCGATGATGATGCGACGATCCGCCTGCCGAAGTTGGAGCAGCAGCGACAGGCTGAGAAGACGGCGGCGAATAGACAGCAGACGGCTGTACCCGCGCCGGCGAAGCAGCAGGCAGCGGCGACACCTGTCGCTGCTGCCGCGCGAGCAGCGACATGGGGCGAGTATATCGGCGTCAACCATTCGCTGTGGCCGCTGGTGCTGAGTTTGAGCGAGCGTATCTGGCACGAACTATACCAGCGCCCCGATATTGCCTCGGCGCCTGACCTGTTGCTGGTGGAACTGGTGCGCAAACGCGCCATTGACCTCTTGAAAGCCGAGCCGAAGAACGCCAGCAAGGTTCGCGATCTGACCGAGGCCGAACACCTGCTGCACAGCATCGTCAACGAGTCACTGGGCTATGGCCCGTTGGAGACGCTGATGAATGATGAGAGCGTCTACGAGATCACCGTCATCGGCCCGCGCTTTGCCTATGTCGAGCGCGATGGGCAGGTGGAGGACGTGCCGTGCAACTTTGAAGACGATCGGCACATGCAGCGTATCATCGAGAACATGCTGCGGCGCGCGGGGCGGCGGCTCTCGCCCGGCTGGCCGCTCATCGACGCGCGCTTGCCCGATGGCACGCTCGTCAACGTGGTGATGCCGCCCAGCGCCGTCAATGGGCCGGTGATCACGATCCGCAAGCCGTCACGCAAGCCGATGACGCTGGAAGATCTGGCGACAATAGACGCGCTTTCGACGCAGATGGCCGATTACCTGCGCGCGTGCGTGCTGGGACGGCGCAATATCGTTGTCTGCGGCGACGTCGCCTCCGGCCGCACAACACTGCTCAACGCGATGTGCGGAGCGATCCCGGCGTGCGAGCGCATCACGACGATAGAAGAAGCGGCGGAACTGCAATTGAGCCAGAAGCACGTGGTGTCGCTGGTCTCTCAACTGACGGGCGCGGATGGCTCCAGCGGCGTGACCATGCGCGACCTGCTGAGGCACGCGCTGCGCGGCGGCAGCGAGCGCGTAGTGCTGGGCGAGTGCCGCGGCGACGAGGCGCTGGAACTGCTGCAGGCCATGTATAGCGGCTATGATGGCGCGCTGTTGTGCGTCTATGCCAGCGCGCTGAAAGACTGCCTCGCCCATCTGGAGACGCTGTGCCTTGCCGCCGGAACGGCTATGCCCGCCGGGATGATCCGCTCGCAACTGGCCGCTACCATCGATGTGATCGTGCTGGTGGCGCGCCTGCGCGACGGCACGCGCAAGGTAATCAACATCGCCGAAGTGCAGGGCTTCGACGCCAGCGCCATCAAGCTGCAAAGCATCTTTCACTTCAAGCAGACCGGCGTGGATGCGCCATCCGGCCGCGTGCAGGGCGAGTTTATGCCGAGCGGTCTGAGGTCGGTGAAGGTGTCATAGGGACCGCTTTATCGCGCCCAGGCAGCCAGTCAGCGTTGGAGCATTTTCTGCAATTGCAGAACGGTGTTCCAGTTTCTTGCTGTGCCAGAGGTTTTCAGCTTTTTCTCAATCAAACTATTGGTGAGCTTTGAGCGCCCAATGCCGTCCGGATAATAGAGGTACAGTTCTTTGTCGATGATGAAGATTTCCTCGGGGCCGCGATACGTTGTTCGTAGAGCTTCCTGCGCGCTATCTTCGGGGCGCGCCGCCAGAAACATGACGACCACCCATTTTGACTCTTTGTGAGGTTGATCTTGAAACGGGTTTTTCTCAATGATAGCCTGTAACTCGGCTGAACTACGCACCATGACTGCCGCGCGAAAGCCAAATTTTTGGGCAAAATCATCCTCAATGCGCTGCTGGAGTTGTGCCGGGTCCCTGTCATCGCTGGTAAAGACCACGTTGCCGCTCTGTATATAGGAGAAGACATCCTTGCAGCCCAGCGCTTCATGCAAAGCTTTGAGTTCATCCATTCTAACCGTGCGGCCTCCCACATTGATGCCGCGGAACAGTGACACAAACGCAGTCATTTTCCATCCTCTTTCTCGACTGTTTTTGTCTCTTTAACAAGCTTTTTCCAAAAGTAGAAGACAGTTTCGCCTGGTGGATGCCGCTAGCCAGGTCTTAGCCTATCTATCCTGAATAGCCGGAATGACGAACAGCGAGGGGATGAACTGGCGGTGGTAGACGCCGGTGGCAGGTTCGTCGGGCGCGAACATGACGATGATGGTATCCAGTTCGGGGAAGACCTGGATATACTGACCGCCGAAGCCTGCCGCGTAGAAGCTGTGATAGCCTGCTTGCTCCTCTATCCACCACTGATAGCCATAGCCGGATGCTTCGGGATAGCCGCCCTTGCTCTGTTCGCGCGTCGCTTCCTGGGCGTAATCGATTGGCAGTAATTGCTGGCCCGCCCACAGGCCATTGTTGAGGGCGAGGTAGCCCAGTTTCGCGGCATCGCGCGCCCGCAGCCGCAGCCCTGTGCCGCCGATAGCATAGCCACGCGGATCGGTTTCCCAGAGGAACCCGCGCTCCTCGTCGGAGGCGATGCCGAGCGGGGCGAACAGGAACTGGCGGGCGAACTCCAGCGTACTCATTCCGGCGGCCTGCGTGAGGATCACCGAGAGCAGGTGCGAGCCAAGCGAAGAGTACATGAAAAACTGCTCCGGCTCTGCTCGGATGGGATGTTCAAGCGCGAAACGAATCCAATCATCGGATTTGTAGCGCTCGTAGCCAGGGTAGCCAAGATAATCCGGGTTGAGGCCGCTGGTCATTTTGAGCAGGTGGCGAATGGTGATCTGGTGTTTGCGCAGGTCGGTCGTGTGGACAAAATATTCGGGTGTGAATTCTTCCCAGCGCTGATCGAGGCTTTGTAAGAAGCCTTGCTGGAGCGCGATGCCGATCAGGAGCGAGATGACGCTCTTCGTCATCGAATGGAACAATTGGTAGCTCTGCCGATCAAACTCCGGGTAATAAGGTTTAAAGTAGTAGCGCTCAAAGACAATCGCGCCATGCCGGATGATCAGGACGGTATTGAGATCGGGAGGGGTTGTATCAATGTAGGTATCGATACCTGCTAAGATGTCGGCATCCATGCCCTGTTCCTGCGGAGCAGATGCGCGCCAATCTCCGGTAGGCCAGTAATCTTGTTGCATAGAAAAACCTTTCAAAATGATAAATATACATCAAGAATAGCAGCATAGCTGGCATCGCAGATGCCAGCTATGCTGCTATTCTTGATGTATTGCTTGTATTACCTCAATTGTTTTACGTACGATCTCGATGAAATCGGGCTTGAGGCTGGCCCCGCCGACAAGCGCGCCGTCGATGCCAGGGTGAGCCATGAACTCTGCGATGTTGGCTGACGTCACGCTGCCGCCGTAGAGGACGCGGAGGGCAGACGCGGCCTCTTCCCCGTACATCCTGCCATACAGGTGACGAATAAGCGTGATCACGCGGCCCGCGCCCTCGACGGTGGCGGCTTTGCCCGTACCGATAGCCCAGATCGGCTCGTAGGCGATCACTATTCGCCTCGGCTGATTGGTAGAGGTGGAGATGTTCGCCAGGCTGAGATGCATCTGGCGGTGGATCACCTGCTCTGTTTCGCCCGCTTCGTATTGCTGCTCGTTCTCGCCGATGCAGACGATGGGACGCAGGCCGTGATGCAGAGCCACCAGCATCTTTCGGTTCACCAGTTCATTACTCTCGTGAAAATAAGTGCGGCGTTCGGAGTGGCCCAGAATGACGGTTGTACAGAGTTCGCGTACCATGAGGGGCGAGATTTCGCCGGTGAACGCGCCTTTTTCTTCGAAATGCATGTTCTGCGCGCCCAGTTCGATGCGCGGGGACGGATCGGCATCCAGCACCTCGCGTACTGCCGCCAGCGAGATGGACGGCGGGCAGAGGATAGACAGGATATGCGGGTACGAACGCACGAGCCTGCCCAGTTCCGGCAAAATCTCCCACGTGAAACTCGCGGCCTGCTTAGGGCCATAGTGCATTTTCCAGTTGCCCGCGATGATCGCGGTACGTCGAGGTGTCGTCATAACTTATGCTCTATTCTCTATTCTTTCACCGGCCTCCTGACCCCCACAAGAGGTGTCACTACAGGTCCTCCTTCGATGGCACCAGTCGGCGAATCGGGCGGCGAAGCCTGACCCCCACAAGGGAGGTCACTACAGGTCCTGTAGCGCTGCAACGCCGGGTAAGACCCGTCCTTCCAGGAATTCGAGCGACGCGCCGCCGCCCGTCGAGACATGCGTCATCTTGTCGGCGGCATCCACCTGCTCGACGGCCGCCGCCGAGTCGCCGCCGCCGATGATGGTAGTCGCGCCGCGCTTCGTCAGTTCAGCCAGGATCGAGATGAGGGCGTCAGTGCCTTTGGCGAAGGCGGGCATCTCGGCCACGCCCAGCGTGCCGTTCCAGATGATGGTTTTCGCGTCGGAGAGACGCTCGCGGAAGGCTGCGATGGTCTGCGTGCCAATGTCCAGAATGCGCCAGCCCGCTGGAACCGCGTTGGCGGACACGGTTTTATGGTCGGCGTCGGCGGCGAAGCGATCGGCGATCACGACATCAGCGGGCAGGACGAGCGCGAGTTTGCGCTGCCTGGCTCTCGCGAGCAGATCGCGAGCAACGTCGAGCTTCTCGTTTTCCACGAGCGAGTCGCCGATCTCGTAGCCCTCGGCTTTAAGAAAGGTATTTGCCATGCCGCCGCCGATGAGCAGCACATCAACCATACCGATCAGCCGTTCCAGCACAGTGATCTTGTCGGAGACTTTCGCGCCGCCGATGATCGCCGCGAAGGGACGTTTGGGATGCTCCAGGGCCGATCCCAGGAAGTTAATCTCCTTTTCCATGAGGAAACCGGCCACGCCGGGGAGAAAGCGCGTCACGCCCTCTGTGGAAGCGTGAGCGCGATGAGCGGAGCCGAAAGCGTCGTTGACGTAGACCTTGCCCAGCGCGGCCAACTGGCGCGCGAAGTCCGGGTCATTTTGCTCTTCCTCTTTGTGGAAGCGCAGGTTCTCCAGCAGCAAGACCTGCCCCGCTTGCAGCACGCGCGCCATCCGTTCCACTTGCGGACCAACGCAGTCGGGGGCCATCTGTACTGGCTGGCCGAGTAGCTCGCCCAGGCGCCGCGCCGCCGGTGCGAGGCGCAGCGTCTCTACCACCTGCCCCTTCGGTCGTCCCAGGTGAGACATGAGAATAACCGCCGCGCCATGATCGAGCAGGTAGCGGATGGTGGGCAGCGCGGCTTTGATGCGCGTATCGTCGGTGATGTGCTGCTGCTCGTCAAGCGGCACATTGAAATCGACGCGCACCAGAACGTGCCTGCCTGTGACATCGATATCACGGATCGTTTTCTTGTTCATGGCTGCTTACTCCTCGCGGGCGCTATTACCTCTCCCCGGAGAGGCTGTCGGCCCCTACTAGAAGCCCTTGCCAGCAATGAAAGCCGCGACATCGGCGATGCGGCTCGAATAGCCCCACTCGTTGTCGTACCAGGCGATGACCTTGACCATGTTGCCGCCCAGCACCATCGTTGACAGGCCATCGATGATCGAGGAGTGCGAGTCGCCGCGGAAATCGGTGGAGACGAGTGGCTCCTCGGTATAGTCAAGGATGCCGTTGAGCGCGCCCGCGGCTGCCGCTTTGAAAGCGTCATTCACCTCGTCTCTGCTCGTCTCTTTGCGCACGGTGGCGACAAAGTCCACGACGGAGACGGTGACGGTGGGGACGCGCAAGGACATGCCGTCGAAGCGGCCTTTGAGTTCGGGAATGACGAGCGCGAGGGCGCGGGCCGCGCCGGTGGTGGTGGGAATGATATTGACGGCAGCTGTGCGCGCGCGGCGCAGGTCTTTATGCACCTGGTCGAGGATGCGCTGGTCGTTGGTGTAAGAGTGGATGGTGTTCATCAGGCCGCGCTCGATGCCGAAGGTGTCATTCAGCACTTTGGCGGCGGGCGCGAGGCAGTTGGTGGTGCAGGATGCATTCGAGATGATGTGATGTTTGGCGGGATCGTACATGTGTTCATTGACGCCGAGGACCATGGTCAGGTCTTCGCCTTTGGCCGGCGCGGAAATGATGACCTTCTTCGCGCCGCCGCGCAGGTGTGCCCCGGCTTTCTCGGCGTCCGTGAAGATGCCAACGGACTCGATCACGATATCGACGCCGTAGTCGCCCCAGGGAATCTGGCCGGGATCGCGCAGCGCCAGCACTTTGATTTTGTGTCCGTTGACGATGAGCGAATCTTCGGTGGTTTCGACCTCGCCGGGGAACCGGCCATAGGTAGAGTCATATTTCAGCAAGTGCGCGTTGGTTTTGGTGTCGGTCAGGTCGTTGATGGCGACGATTTCCAGCTCGCCAGGATGGCGTTCGAGCATGGCCTTCATGGACTGGCGTCCAATGCGCCCGAAACCGTTGATGCCGATGCGTGTGGTCATAGTGTGTATCTCCTTTTACTCAACAGGTTTATATTTTACCCTTGAAATATTATCATCTCCTGGCATCACCGATACGTCGCGATAATTGGACCTGGGCGCACAGATATCTCACAGTCCGCGTGCGGTTCCACGTATATGTTACCAGGAACGACGGGGAACGACGAGTGCCGGCATGTTTCACGTGAAACATAGCGCGCGCAAAGGGCGACCGCCAGGCCGGGTCGCCCTCCTGCACTTGAGTATGCTTGCCAGAGCCGATGCCTCGCGCGTTCCGCTAACAGGGTATCACCTGGAAGCGTCAGGGGTCAAGGGAACCTCCGGCGGAAATGCCCCTACGGAGTGTCCTCCAACGGACGTAGAACATCCGGCACGGGGATGACGCCGATGGAGAAGCGTACATAGTCATCGCTATAGCCGAAGCCGGAGCCGGGTATGCCAACAATGCCCGTTTTCTCGAAGAGCGAGAAAGCATCCTCGCCGGGGCGCAACTGGCTCCAGTTATAGACGGTGGCGTCATCGTCGGGCAGGATGCGCGCGAATAGAGGCTGCTGCTCGTTGATGAAGCTCAGTTGGCGGATGAAACGCTGGCGGCGCAGGCGATAGAAATTACGCAGCTTTTCGCCGAGCCAGGGACGCGCGCGGATCAAGCGCACGCAGGCCATATAGCGCAGTTGCCATTCGGCGGGCAGCGAGGCCATGCTGTTTGACCATCCGGGGCCGATAGCGGCGGGCAGAGCGGGATCGCCCATTGTGACCCAACCGAAGCGATCGCCGGTGAGCGTGTAGGTTTTGGAGAGGCTGCTGACGAAGATGGTGTAGCGCAGGGCGTCAGGGGCGGCAAAAGTTGCCATGCGCGCGCGATCCGCCTCTGGCTGGCCCGTGCCGATATAGGCCAGGTCGGCGAGGAGTCGCACGTCATGCCCGGCTTCATGATGCTCGCGGAGAACGGCGTGCAGCGCGTTGAGTTCATCCGGCGAGTAGGCAAAAGCCGTAGGATTGTTGGTCACGGTAAAGTAGATGAGGCGCAGGTGCGGATCGCTGCTCAGCAGTTCGTCGAGTTCTGCAGGCGTGATCTTGAAACCATGCTCGGCCAGCGTCGAGAAGCGGTGGAGGCGATAGCCATAGGAGTTTGCCTGCCATTCCGGCACGCCGAAGCCGGGTTCGGGGAAGAGGATGGCGTAATCCGACTCGCCGCGCTCGCGATACACCTGGCTTAAGCCGCACAGGACTTTATTGATGCCGTCCATCGCGCCCAGGCTCAGGTAGACCTGGTCGGCGTTGACGTCAAGCCCCCACTGCTGCATCTCTTCGGCCAGCCAGCCGCGCAGGATAGGGTTGCCGACGGCGAGCAGATCATACACACGCATATCGATCTCGTGATCCAGCAGCAATTGTTCGCATTCGAGCATCTGGCCGCGCAGCCAGAGATAGGTTTCACCGCTTGCCGTGTAGCCGTTGATATTCTCTTGAGGAAGAGCGATGCCCATTTCGTCGGCGAGCATCCGGTAATCGCCGGGGCCGCCCGCCGCTCCTTCGTATTCCGTCACGAGGCGCAGATTGACATCGCCGATGGTGCGATTGACGATTTCGGCCTGGATCACTTCTTCGGAGATGCCACGCGCGCGGCAGCGGCTCTCCAGTTCTCTCACCATGCGCGCCATCACGCGAATGGGGCCAGCGCCCTGCTGGAGGATGGGACGATATTGCTCAAGCTGCTGGCGGCGCAGTTCCTGGACGACAGCGTGCTGTTTGGAAAGTGAAAGCGATGGTATAAAAGCGGCGAGTGGGTCCGCAGGTATGTTGTGGGTAACCACCATGTACTCCCTTCATGTGCGCCTCTCATGGCGCATTCTCTACGAAACGAGAGAAAGCTCGTCTCCATTGACGAAACTACTGTTAGAAGTGTAGCACATGGACGATGCTGGCGGCAAGATATGGTATCAATGTTTCACGTGAAACATTATCATTCGATGACATTGAATACCCCGTCATTCACTGCCTGGGCCATTGCTGTGATGTCTGGCGCGAGCTGGCGATCGTGGTCGAGCATCGGCACGTATGAACGCACCAGTTTGTGGGCTTGCTGCACGCCTTTGCCCGGCTTGAGCGGTTTGCGGAAATCCAGCATTTGTGCCGCACAGAGCAGTTCGATTGCCACAATCTGCTGAGTCTGTTCGGTGATTTGCCGCAGCTTATTGGCGCTGGTCGCGCCCATGCTCACAAAATCCTCCATGCCGGCGGAGGTCGGGATCGAGTCGATGCTGGCGGGATGAGCCAGGATTTTGATCTCGTTGACCAGGGCGGCGGCCACGTACTGGGCGATCATAAAGCCGGAATTGATGCCGGGATTGGGCGTCAGGAAGAGCGGCGCGCCGCCCTCGTCCCAATCGTTTGGTCCCAGCAGGCTGAAGATGCGCCGTTCCGAAAATCCGGCCAGTTGCGCCAGCGCGATTGCCAGCATATCCAGGGCCAGCGCCAGGGGTTGCCCGTGAAAATTGCCGCCGCTCAACACATCTCCCTGCTCCGGGAAAAGTAAAGGGTTATCAGTGACCGCGCCCAGCTCGCGCTCAAACACGCCCGCGCAGAAGTCGATGGCGTCGCGTACCGCACCGAACACCTGGGGAGCGCAGCGCAGCGTGTACGGGTCTTGCACGCGCGGGCAATCGCGATGACTGACGTTGATCTCGCTATTGCGCACCATATGGCGCATGCGGGCGGCGCTGATCTGCTGGCCGCGCTGCCCGCGCAGGCGGTGGATGCGTTCATCGAGCGGAACATGGCTGCCCTTCAACCCCTCGATGCTCATGGCGCAGGCCACTTCTGCCGTCCTGATCAACGTCTGGGCGTCGGCCAGCGCCAGGATCGCTATCGCTTCCATCATGTGCGTGCCGTTGATAAGCGCCAACCCTTCTTTGGCGTGCAGAGCGAGCGGCTGCAGTCCCGCTCGCCGCAGCGCCTCGTTTCCCGTGAAACGCCGCCCATCGTATTCCGCTTCGCCTTCACCGATCAGCACGAGGGCGAGATGGGCCAGTGGAGCGAGATCGCCGCTCGCCCCGACCGAGCCCCTGGATGGCACAACCGGATGCACGCGGGCGTTGAGCATTGCCAGCAGCAGCTCGACGACTTCCGCGCGCACGCCGGAATGGCCGCGCGCCAGGCTGGCAGCCAGCAGGAGCATCATCGCGCGCACAACCTCAACGGACAAGGGATCGCCCACGCCCGCCGCATGACTGCGCAGCAAGTTCTGTTGCAATTGCGCGAGTTGATCGTGCGGGATGCGCACCCGGCTGAGATGTCCGAAGCCGGTGGTCACACCGTAGACTCTGCGATTCTCTTCCGTAATCTGGTCGATCAAGGAGCGAGCGCCCTGGATGCGCCTTCTGGCCTCGTCGCCAAGTGTCACCTGGGCAGCGTGTCGCGCCACGGCCAGCACGTCGGCGCCGGCTAATGCCTGCCCATCAATAGTTATGGCTGCTGGCGGGTGGTTATTATATTCATGCTTCGTCATTGAAGAATTCCTTTCTGAATGTGACCTGGACTGGTCTGGCCGCGTTGCCTGCCGGGTTCTTCTGGGGATTCTGTGGGGCGCGGGCTTGCCCCGCCCCGGCAAACTCATGAGATCGGTAATGCCCGGTTTTAGGGTGGTGCTTGATCTTCATCCCATGAAGCTCGGCCCACGCCCCTACGAATTGTATTGTAGCATAGTCGGCAGCACGCGGCATGATGTTTCACGTGAAACGTTCCCCAAGAAGATGAAAAGCCTGAGTCACGAAATCCGTTCGAGAAACGTGTACCCATTGAATGTTTCACGTGAAACGTCGTCTGGCAAGGAGATAGATCCTTGCAAAGGAGGAAATATGGCAGATTTATCTGAGGAAGCGAGAAAAAAGCTATCCGCCAGCGACTTTGCCTTCCCAAAAGAACGGAAAGAGCCACTGGTCGATGCGCGTCACGTGCAGGAAGCTATCGCGCGCTTTGATCAGGTGAAAGATGTAACCAACAAAGAGCGCGATGAAGCCTGGAAGCGCATTCAAGCCGCCGCGAAAAAATTCGATGTTGCATTGGAGGAGAAGGATTGGCGCGAACTGTTTACCCGCAATGGGCGCAAAGTGCCGTAGGGGCAGCGACTTGTCCCTGCCCGCTGCACCCTTACCTGCGTACCAGCACCGACTCGACGAGGTTTACGCCGAAGTGGTAGCCGATTTCGCGGTAATCGCTGAGCGACCAGAAGGCCAGTTCGCAGCGCTTGTCCACCTCGATGCTGCCAATCACGTCTTGCAGCGCGAGCGCGCGGGCGGCGTTGATCGTCGCGGCGGCCAGCGCCTCTTCCAGCGTCATGTCCATGTGGGACATGGCAAGTCCGATCATCATCTGCATGTTTTCGCAATACGAGGTTCCGGGATTGAAATCCGTTGCCAGCGCGACAGGCAGGCCGTGATCGAGAAAACGCCGCGCCGCTGGATAGGGGCTGCGCAGCGTGTACGAACAGCCGGGCAGCAGCGTCGCCACCACGCCCGCGTCGCGCATGGCGTCGAGATCGGCGTCGCTGGCATGATCGAGGTGATCGGCGGAGACCGCGCCCAGCTCGGCGGCCAACTTCGCGCCGCCGGATGGGCTGAGCTGGTTGGCGTGCAGCTTGAGCAGGTAGCCCAGTTCTTTGGCGCGTGTCAGGACGCGCCGGCTTTCTTCCAGCGTGAAAGCTTCGCGCTCGCAGAAGACGTCGCAGAAGCGCGCCAGGCCCACGAACGACGGTAGCATCTCCTCTACGATCAGATCAACATAAGCGTCGCGCCGGTCGCGATACTCCGGCGGGACGGTATGCGCGCCCAGGAACGTCGGCACAACGCGCAACTGGTTGAGTTGCTGCTTGTAGCGCGCGCTTTCTTCCAGGGCGTTGAGGCTGTTGATCAGGCGCAGGCAGGCTTCCTCCGTCACGGTGTCAAGACCATAGCCAGTCTTGACTTCGACCGTCGTTGTGCCGTGCTTGCGCATGGATTCGAGGCGCGCGGTCGCCAGTTCCATCAACTGCTGCGTGCTTGCCTGGCGCGTCGCGGTGACGGTGCTGAGAATGCCGCGCCCCTGCGCCAGCAATTCGGCATAGCTGACGCCGGAGCGGCGCAGGTGAAACTCCTCGGCGCGATCGCCCGCGAAGACTAAATGCGTGTGCGAATCGACCAGTCCGGGCGTCACGACGGCTCCCTGCGCATCGACAATGGTGATACCATCCTGCGCTGCCGCCGTGTCATGCTGGAACAACGGCCCCGCGTCATCATCGGTTCCGATCCATACGATGCCGCCATTGTGGACGGCCACGGCGGCATTCGCGATCACCTGCAATGGGCCGCTCGCTCCCGCGATGGGCTGCTGCGCCACCGTGACCAGTTGTTTGATGTTGCGAATGACCAGGTTTGCCTGTACTATAGGTTGCACTTCATCCTGCATAATCAGTCACTTCTCCTGTTCTAGAAAGGGGCCGATAAATCAAATCAGATCCCATAGGGCGCGATAAATCTGGCCCCTACTATCCTTTCACAAGTTTATCCGCGCGCTGCGCTGCGGCCACGTCGCCTTTCATCCAGCGCGCGCCGAAGATACCGATCAGTCCGGCGATGATCAGGACGGGTACGCAGGTGACGAGGAAGGCCAGGCTTAAATCTCCGCCTGCCACATTGTTCGCGAAGTGCTGCCCGTGCGTTGGATCGAAAGCCGTCGCCAGCACGCCAATGATCGATGGAGCAAAGGCGTCGCCAAGCAGGTGCGCGATCAACAGCGAAATAGCGACCGCCGATGCTCGCAAAGCGGCAGGCGCGACATCCTGTGTTGCCGCCGTGCTAGGGCCGTTATAGATGTAGAGCGTCACCACTGTGATAAAGAAACAGATGATGAATCCGATAGGTTGGTGAATAAGGACGGTCAGGGCATAGGCGGGCGCGCTGAGGAGGAAACCGATGCCGCTCACCAGCACGCGCGCGCCAGGAAAGCGGCGACTCAGCGCGTCGGCCAGGTAGCCGCCGATGAAGAGTCCCACAATGCCGGCAACGACAATGACGCCGCCGGAAAGCAGGCTGGCCGTTCCCGAACTCAAATCCAACGTGTCTTTTTGCTGAAGGTAGATTGGCAGGAACGAGACGCCCGCGCCGAGCGCGTAAAAGGCGAAAATCTGCATGAGTATCAACACGACCATTGTTCTGATGCGCAGCAGTGTTACAAGCTGCATGAAAAAGTTCCGCGGTACCACAATGGTATGAAACGTTTCGGTATCCGCCGCCGCGCCGATCTCCTCTTCAGGATTGGCCTCAAAAGCTTCTTCGTCGGCCTGGTTGCGACGCGGTTCGTGTGTTCGCCAGACGAGGAAGGCCAGGATCAGTCCGGGAATACCGGTAAAGAGGAAAGCATAGCGCCAATAGCCAAAGCCTATTCCGGCCACTTCGCCGCCCACGATGAAGCCGATCATCAGGCCGACCACCGAGCCTATGATCCAGCGACTCATGATCTGGGCGCGCCGCGAGCGATTGTAGCAGTCGCTCAGCAGCGCCGTCCCGGCGGGATAGTACCCGGCTTCACCGATGCCCAGGATCATGCGCGTCAGGAAGAGCGTCAAGAAGCTGTTAGCAAGGGCGGTGAGCGCGGTTACAATGCTCCAGACCGCGACGCAGATGGCGATGACATTCTTCCGTTTGGAGCGATCCGCCCACGCTCCCAGCGGCAGCATCGCCAACGTGTAAACAACGAGAAAGGCCGAGGCGATGAAGCCAATCTGATAGAGGTTCAGATGCAGTTCATGGCCGATGACATTGGCGGCTCCGGTGAAAACGTAGCGATCCATGTAATTGAGTAAATTGATGAAGAACATGATCCAGAAGATATACGGCGCGTGTCTGCTGATGCTTTGTCCAGGGCTGTCTATGCCAGCCCCGGCTGATGGAGCGACGTCGCTCATTTACACCTCCACAATAGGGGACAAAAATACGCGAGGTAAGATAAGTTCTGGTGAGAGTATAACATTCATTGCTGATGCCTACAAGGGGAAATTTTTGGTCATAAGAGCAATTCCAGTACGGGCGCTCAAAGCATCGCGCGCCTGTACTGGAATTGCTCTTATGACTATACCCTCCTTCACGGGCGAATCGTGTCGTAAATGAGCGGCCCGGCGCTCACCGGAGCATCGCTCCAGGTGTAGCAGGCCAGCAGCGACGCGCGGATAGCCTCAGCCTCGGCATCGTCGCGGGCGTGGATCTCGACGAGCGGATCGCCAGCGCCGCAATAGTCGCCGATTTTGGCCTGCAAGATGAAGCCGGTGCGATGATCGATCTCGTCGCCTTTTTTGAAGCGGCCCGCGCCGAGGCGCATACTCGCCATACCCATCTGCTCGGTCTGGATGGCGGCAATATAGCCGCTGCGCGGCGCGTTCAGCATCGAGCGCACGGGAGCGGCAGGCAGCAGGTGGGGATGCTCGATCTGGCGCGCGTCGCCGCCCTGCGCCGCGATCACCTCGGCCAGCTTCGCCACTGCCGCTCCTGATTGCACAGCTTCTTTGACGCGGCTCTCCGCTTCAGACCGGCTGCTCGCCGCGCCGGTCATCAACAGCAGTTCTTCGGCTTCGTGATAACAGAGGGCCATGATATCTTCTGGCCCCACGCCGCGCAGCACGGCGATAGCCTCGGCCATCTCCAGCGCGTTGCCGATGGTACGGCCCAGCGGCTGTTCCATCGCCGTAATCGCCGCTACGGTGTGCAGGCCGGACAACTGCCCGATAGCCACCATTGTCTGGGCTAGCGTCCATGCGCTATCGAGCGACTTCATGAACGCGCCGGAGCCGACTTTCACGTCCAACAGCAGGTGCGACGCGCCAATCGCCAGCTTTTTGCTCATGATGCTGGCAGCAATTAACGGGATACTTTCGATGGTGGCTGTGACGTCGCGCAGGGCATACATTTTGCCGTCGGCAGGGGCCAGATCGCCTGACTGGCTCGCCAGCACGATGCGGTGCGTAGTGAGGATGCGCATGAACTCGGCGGGAGAGAGCGCGGCGCGGAATCCCGCTATGGACTCCAGCTTATCGATCGTGCCTCCGGTGTGGCCCAGGCCGCGCCCGGTCATCTTACTCACGGCCACCCCGCAGGCCGCCACGAGCGGGGCAACGGCCAGCGTGACCTTGTCGCCGACGCCGCCAGTGCTGTGCTTATCAACAACAGGCGAGATGAAATCGCGCACGCGCAACTCCTCGCCGGATCGCACCATCGCCATCGTCAGACCGGTCGTCTCCTCGGTACTCATGCCGCGCAAGTAGATAGCCATCAGCCACGCCGCCGCCTGGTAGTCCGGGATGTTCTCCCGCGCATATTCGCTCACAAACCAGGCTATCTCTTCCTGACTCAACGTTCCCCCGTCGCGTTTCTTGTGGATCAGTTCTACTGCCTGCATAGCATTTTCCTGGCTAAACTACAATCTCTCCCGCTATATCGGAAGCTTCCTCATGGTAATGACCGAATTATTCTGTGAAACTTCAGGGTCTCCGTCCTTGCGGGGGAATGCCGTAGGGGCGTGGGCTTGCCGCGCCCTGGTGAGCAAGACAAGACCATGACCGTTTTTGGGCGGGGCAAGCCCACGCCCCTACGGATTTCGATCCCGTTTCCCCCGCAAGGATGGAGAACCAAACTTCATTATTGCGTCCCTAAAGCGGTTCCGTTAACACAATGCGCACCGCGTAGACCTCAAAGCCATTATCTGTCTCGATCTGGTAACGGTTGATTTTCTGGCTGCCGAGCAGAACGCCGCGATCAACAATCAACTGCCCGTTGGTGAAGACGTAGATATCTGACTTCTGCTGCCAGTACCCCTGTATGATGATTGTCCCGAACCTGTCCTCCTGCTGCTCTTTATAGGCTTTGCATAAGGTTGCGACCTGCTGCCACGCCGCGCACCGCGGATAAAGAATGCTGACAATCTTTTTGCGGTTGGCGACCAGCGCGGTATCTGTGACGGTATAGGCGAGCGCGCCCGGCTCCAATGCCCGTAACTGCTCCATCGTCTGCGATGGAAACGGGGCGGGCGGTTCCGGCGCGGCAGGCACTGGCGGCGGCGCGACGGGCGTTCTGCGGGATGCCGCGCCCGTTTGCTGGGCTGGCGTTGGATTGGGCGGCGCTTGCTGCGGAGTCACCTGCGAGCGGCCTGGCGCAGTGTATGGCTGCTGTACGGGTTTCACAGGCGGTGGATACGCCGGGCTGTGCGGCGGTTGATTGGGGGTTTGTGGCGGCATCTGGTGCGGCCCAGATTGGTTCTGTCTTGCCTTGAGGTCGCGACCGCACTTGACGCAGAAATCGGCTTGATCGGCATTAATTCCGCCGCAATAGGGGCAACGCATGGTTGACCCTCCTCTCTTTCCTCGTTTTGGACGGATTGCTCAGATATTCGTTAGTGGTAGTATAGCATATTGCTGTCTGTCTAACGCGATGGATGGTGAGCGATCCAACAGGTTTGCAACTAAAGGGTTTTATCTAGCGTAATTTATAGATGAGCAGGCAAAGAAGCTCTCTGTGACAGCGTGAAAGGAATGATATATTTTGCAAGAATCGGCCTGGAATCTCACAAAAACCGGCCCTATTCACCAGCCAAAGGATGGGCGACCGGTCGAGGTTGACGTAATGAACCTCGTCAAGACATTCGGCAAGCAGGAGGCCGTGAAGGGTGTGTCCTTCAGCATCGGCAAAGGCGAGATCTTTGGCTTGCTCGGCCCCAACGGCGCGGGCAAAAGTACCACCATCAATATGATGTGCGGCTACCTGGAACCGACAACCGGCGATACCATCGTGCAGGGCCACTCGACTTCCAAAGAGCCGCGCGCGGTCAAAAAGATCATCGGCGTCGTGCCGCAGGAGATTGCCCTCTACAAGGATCTGACAGCCCAGGAAAATCTGGATTTCTTCGGCGAAATTTATGGCCTCTCCGGCAAAGAGCGCAAGGAGCGCAGTGAGGCCGTGTTGCACTTTGTCGGGCTTTATGATCGCCGCAAAGACGCCATCAAGACCTTCTCCGGCGGCATGCAGCGCCGTATCAACATGGCAATCGCGCTGATCCACCAACCCTCGGTGCTGATGATGGACGAGCCGACGGTCGGCGTTGACCCGCAGTCGCGCGAAAACATCTTCGACACGATTGAAAAGCTGCGCGACGACGGGACGACCATCCTCTATACCACGCACTACATGGAAGAAGCAGAACGAATGTGCAGCCATATCGCCATCATGGACGAGGGCCAGATCATCGCGATGGGAACGCTGGAGCAACTGCTGGCCTTGCGCGATCAGAACCGCGAAGTGGCGCGACCCCATGGTCTGCAAGAACTGTTCATCCAGTTGACCGGCAAAACGCTGCGCGATTAGACGAACTGTTACACGCAGTGAATACGTTATCATCTTGCATCTTATGTGACATGAGAGAGGGCATACTACATGAAAACTGCCTGGTATATTGCCAAGAAAGATCTGCTGCTGGTTCTCAAAGATAGGAACTCGCTGGTACTCATGCTTGTTGTCCCGCTTTTGTTGATCACCGTGGTTGGCCTGGCCTTCGGCGGTCTCTACAACAGCGGCCCCAGCCAGATCAGCGTCAGAGTCGCCGTCAGCAACCAGGATAATGGCTATGTCGGCGCGGCTATTGTCGATGCCTTGAAGATCGACATCAGCCAGCTCAAAGTGACGGTAGATACATACAACAGCGCCAGCCAGGTGACGAATGTCGTCGGCAATGGCAAAGACGCCAGCGGCAATACGGTCAACGCGGGTGTGGTCATTCCGGCGGGTACGACCAACAAGCTGATCGCCGCCTCGCGCAGCGGCACGGCAGCGTCGGCCAAGAATCTCGTGCAATTCTACACTCTGCCCAGCAACAACGATCCCACCGTGACCATCGCGCAAAGCATCATCACCAACACGATCAATGTGCTGGTCAGTTCGCAATTTGCCGGTACGTCGGCGGTCGAGCAGGTCTACAACATCTGCAGCCAGCCCGGCAATCACTGCGCCCAGAGCAGTATCAACGCGGCAACCATCGCGCAGAACGTCGGGAAGTCCGTGGCCGCCGCCGCGCAAGCTAAGACGATCCAGTCGCTCACGGCGGGCAATGCTCCCACCAAGACCAACACGTTCGACTTTATTGTACCCGGCTACGCCGTCTTCTTCGCCCTGTTTGGTCTGCAAGCGGCGGCAGCCACCATTCTGGAAGAGAAAGAAAACGGGACATTTCGCCGCCTGCTCATCGCGCCGGTGCGTAAATATTCCCTGCTGGGCGGCAAATTGCTGGCGCAATTCATCCTCACGCTGGCGCAGTTGATCGTCTTGTTCGCTATCGGCTACCTCGTCTTCCATCTCACTATCGGCTCGTGGCCGGCGGTGATCGCTCTGCTGATCGGCACCAGCTTTGCCATGACCGGCCTGGGCATCTTCCTGGTCTCCATCGTCAAGACGCGCCGCCAGCTCAGCCCCATCGTCACGCTGGTGACGCTGATC
>Ga0207416_1002096_pt1 | contig 23112 bp, 26 predicted proteins | sample PaiPotPPM11metaG_FD_184107 | JGI IMG/M metagenome (GOLD analysis project Ga0207416, IMG submission 184107) | Iron sulfur acid spring bacterial and archeal communities from Banff, Canada, to study Microbial Dark Matter (Phase II) - Paint Pots PPM... ...
CTTCCACGAGCCTCCAAAGCCCGCGTAAACACTGGCAAAATATGCGTTTCGAGCAGAAATCGACTCAGACACCGCAGAAAACACCACGCCTTACCCACCCATCACGCGAATTTCAACGAGTTCCTAGGCGAGCACTATGTCCGTGCCCGACATAAAACGGATAGCCGTTTGCGTGAAATACGTAGACATAGTGATCTCGCGCACCCGGGTTCGCAGAGCCTGGCATATTTCACCCTTAGTTTTCAACGCCGGTCGAATCTTAGCACCTGAGGCAGCTTAAGGATTGAATCGGAATGGATCGCAGCCAATCCTGCCTCGCAGCGAGCGCAGACTGAGCTTGCATGAGATGGTTCGGCCTTACGATCGAGGTGGCAATAGCCCCATGTGGACGCTAGCGATTCCCTACCATTCCTTGAAGGATCGCACCGAACAGCTCTGGACTCTCAATTGGAAACCTCCGCGCGGCTTCGGATTCGGCCCTTCGTGCTTCTGTTACCCCAATTCCCCTAACCAGAACCTTGTCCTGAATGCCAAGCGTCTGCAAGCGGCGACTGAAGCTGTCGATGTGGTCGTCGCCAAGAACGAAAATGACCTCCGATCGAAGGTGTTCCTTGAGCTTCTCGAGCCAGAACTCCTCGCGCAAGGGAAAATTGAGGGCGATCTCAACCGCATCCGCTGCCGTTTTCTCCAAACTTGGTGGACAGTTACAGGCACTAAGTTTGAAGCCGATCTGTGGTTTAGCCATGTATCCAATCCGACGCTTTTCATCGTTCGAAGGTTCACATAGCATAGCCTCGATTCCGTGCTGCTCCGCGGCATTTCGAGGAATCGATTCGTCGTTCAACAGTGTGTCTACACTTTCTTCAACAGCAATTAACTCTGGATGATGATCGTCAATCGCCTCGTTCAAGCGCCGTTGAAGTTCCTCTTGATCTTTGTCAAGCGTTGCGCCACATGGGTGGCGCTGGGCGTTGTGGTTTACTCCAATCAGATAAAACATACCGCACAGTATAGTACGAGCTTGAGGAGCGGCATTGAAACGCGCCTTCTACAAACCACGTCAAGAACCCATGCGCGGAACCTACCCACTTTTGTGTTTTGATGTTGGAAGCCGACAGGTTTGCTTAGTGTTGGCACGAACCCATCTGGTTCAACAAGAGGATCAATATGTCAGACCGCGTCTGTAGCATGTCGAGACTGAAACGCCGCCTTCGGCTGGGCACGCTGTGCGCTTCGCTGTTCAGCCTTAACTTGATGGGCCAGACAGTGGTATCGAAGAAGACGGCCGTCCCGGATATACGTTCTCCGGAAGCCGTTCTCGCCCAGGTCGGTGCATCGGTCTATATCGTGGAGGCGATCTCAGCACATGGTGATGTGGTGGGGCAACAAACCGGAGTAGCAATCTCTAAACACATAGTCATCAGCACTCGCAATCTCATTGGTACATTTGTCAGCCCTAGATCACGAAGCGTCTCGGTCGCGCGATACAGAATCCGGCAAGGACATCAGCTGTGGGACGTATCGAATGTATATGTCGATTTCCAGCACGACATTGCTCGGTTCGAAAGTATCGACTTGATCGCTATGCCGGCCCAATTGGCTCCGGATGCCAAGGATTCTAGCGAGGAAGCGGTTTATGCGGTAAGTTATCCCAAAGACCAGACCGAAATGATTGCTAAAGGGAGAGTTCTGCCGTCTGGCACCAAAGCAGATCATGAAGGTCAGCTGGCGGTTTCTTTTCAATCCGACGTTGAGTCAGCTGGTGGCGGAGTGTTCAATGTCCGAGGGGCACTTATTGGAGTCCTGACAGTTGATCCCCTAACCGGGCGCACCGCTGTCGCCCCCCTGGCGTGGAGCCGAGCTGCCAACCTACTCTACTCAGGAACTCCCCAGGCTCCCGCGGCCCAGGGTAAGAACAATGATTTGTGGCTAAAGGTGCAGATCTTCGGGAGCAACCTACAGACATTCAGCGACCTCAGTCTGGCGCATCAAGGGAAGACAGTCAACTTGTTCAGCGAAGCTGAGAGCGAGAATCCAGAGGTAGGGGGGCTAGAGAACTCTCACCTTTTATCGTTGTTCGATGAACATGCTCCCGAGACATTCGACAACTGGCCAACATGGCGAAAAGCCCTCGGATCCATGGAGGAACTGCGTTTAGAGATGAAGGCCGTATATAAATCGGGCGCGACTGAAGGAAGCGATAGCGCTAGTATCGTGCGCACCGTTCTTGTAGACGGCAGAAAGCTATGGTCAGATGCGTCGGATGCGTTCTGCGCCGAGGTTCCCGGAGCGCCATTCACGGACCTCGAAGGAAAAAAGAGGGAATGTCTCAGGTAACCTCGTCCGACACCGTCAGATCTCTATTCGAGTAGTTTGAACTTCATCTGCCTTGGCTGCTCACTCATTCGCTTGCCACGGCGGAAAGGCGCCGGTTTGGACCGCGGCACAGGCCCCGGTGCCTCCCCTGTCCCCTGAGCCCGCAACAGGGTCTCAATATTCTGCTTCAGAGAGGTCAGCCAGCCCTGGGTGGCGACGGTCGTCGTCATCAACCTGATGCGGCGATACGTCTCCAACCTTCCAACTGAATCCAACCTGCCCGACCAGCATCTTCATGAGCTTGGTCAGTCGCGGCTGATTCATTCCCAGTTCACGCTCCAGATCTCTCAGGGAGGTCGCAACCGGCCTCGATCTCGCTTCCACTACCAATCACACAATATGGGGTCACTACACCAAACGTCAAAAATCGTACGCTAAGGAAATCAGATCACTCGTTTAAGGCTGCAAAGGGCCGGAGGGGCCTGAATGAACCTTTCCTGAGGCGTCCTGAAGCCTGCCAGGTGTAGTCGCCGGTCAAGTTGATGTGCTCCCACCCGATGGGTGAGACGTGGACAAGAGCTTCGTCGTCGATTGCGACGCCATGCCCGCGCAACGCGGCGATGGCGCGTTCGAGGTAGACGGTGTTCCAAAGAATGATGGCAGCGACAATGAGGTTGAGACCACTCGCCCGGTAGCGTTGGTTCTCGAAACTGCGGTCACGCAGGTCGCCCTGCCGGTTGAAGAACACGGCGCGGGCGAGAGCGTTTCTGGCTTCGCCCTTATTGAGTCCGACCTGGACTCGCCTGCGCAGCTCAGGGTCTTTCATCCACTCCAGCATGAAGAGTGTGCGCTCGATGCGGCCGACTTCGCGCAGCGCAGTGTGGAGGCTGTTCTGACGGGGATAGCTGGCGAGCTTACGGATGATGAGCGAAGCAGTCACCGTGCCGTGCCGGATGGATGCGGTGAGTCTGAGGATTTCGTCCCATTGCGTTCGGACCAGTTTGAGGTTGAGCTTGCCGCCGATTAGCGGTGCGAGCGTTGGATGGTCGCGCTCCTTGCCCGGAACATAGAGCCGCTTGTCAGCAAGATCGCGGATGCGGGGCGCAAAGCGAAATCCCAACAGATGGCACAGCGCAAAGACATGATCGGTGAAGCCTGCGGTGTCGGTGTAGTGCTCCTCGATTCTTAGATCGGACTCGTGGTAGAGCAGACCGTCGAGAACGTGCGTGGCATCGCGGGCATTCGCGGCAATCACCTTGGTATAAAAGGGCGTGTACTGGTCGGAGATGTGGGTATAGAAGAGCACACCCGGCTCATTGCCATAGCGCAGATTGACTTGCCCGGACTGCTCTCCGCGTCCGCTGGCACGGAATCGCTGGCCATCTGACGAAGAGGTCGAGCCTTCTCCCCAGTGCTCGGAGAAAGGGTGTCGATGATGATAATTGACCAGCTCGGCGAGGGCCTTCGTGTATGCCTCATCCCGGATGTGCAGGGATGCGAGCCAGTCGAGCTTGCGGGCAGTTGTGCCCGGACAGGCCTCAGCCATTTTGGAGATTCCGAGATTGATGCCGTCGGCGAGAATAGCTGTGAGTAACAGGATGTGATCCTTCGCCGGCTCGCCTGTCTTCAGATGAGTGAAGTGCTTGCTGAAGCCAGTCCAACCATCAACCTCCAGGAGCAAGTCGGTGATCTTGATATGCGGAAGCAGAGCGTATGCGCGGCGCATCAGAACGCTCGCTTCTTCGGGCACGGTGTTGGTAAGAGGCGTTATCTTCAGGCCGCTTTCGCTGACAGCCGCGTCAGGCAACTCGCCACGGGCGGCCAGGCCGTCCACTTCATCAAGTGATTGCTTGAGTTGCGCGATTCTTTCCGCCACGTAGGAGTCACCATCTAGCTCTACCGGCAGTGACAGGCTTTGTTTCGTCCGCAGCTCGGTAAACCTCGAAGGCTCGAGAAGATATGCCTCGAAGTCCTTGAATTGACGGCTTCCGGTTACCCAGGCATCACCCGAACGGAGGCGATTCTTCAGCTCCGTCAATGCACACAACTCGTAAAAACGGCGGTCTATCCCCTCGCCCGTGACAACATATGGTTGCCAGCGCTGGTTGATCCACTCCAGAGGGGCGTTCTGAGGAACAGAACGGCTCTTGTCCCGATTCATCGCGCGAAGAATGTCGATCACCTCCAGCAGCGGTTGGGCTGCGGGAGCAGCACGAAACTCGAAGATGTCGAGCATGGCCGGCGTGTACCGGCGCATCTGCGGGAAGCCATTTGAGATGAGGCCGAGAAAATCGAAATCTTCCGGCTGCGCCAACTGTTCCGCTTCGGAGACCGTGCGGGCGAAATCAACCCAGGAAACGATCTTCTCAATGGCGGCGAAGGGATCGGCTCCGTGTTCTTTAGCCGCCAGGAGTGCCTGCCCAATGCGAGCGTAAAGACGCACCTTTTCGTTGATCGCTTTGCCCGAAGACTGGAACGCCTCGTCCCGTCTGCGACGAGCTTTATTGAATATGGAACCGACGAAGCGGTCATGAAGATCAAGGATCTCATCGGTCAGAGTCGAACTTGCTTCGAGAAGGACTGCGACCAGTGTTCCATAGCGACGTGGATCGTCGAAGCGGGCGAGGTGCTGCACTGTTGTCGTTGCTCCCTCGCGGGCGAGCTGCAAGAGCCGGTTCTGATGGATGAGCCGGCTGAGGTCTGAGCACAGTTCGAGACTACGAATATGTTGTAGCCGTTCGATATGAAACAGGATGCTCTGCGCGGTCGGCGCGCCTGGCGGAGAGCGGAGCCACGTGAGCGTGCTGACCTTTGAACTGCCCCGTAACTTTAGGATGGCGTCGAGTTCTGACCGCTGGCCGTCGTTCAAATCCGTCGTGAGAATCTCAAACAGCTGGCGTTCGGAACGAACGATGACCTCCGCACACAGGCGCTCCATTACCGCCAATCGCGGGACTACAACTGACCGCCGTCGCAGCTCATCGATACCAGCCCGGACCAGGACGACACCACGATTGGTTTGCAGGGCCGTGGGTATCAGCCACGCTGCAAGCGAGCGGTACTGCCCAATGCCAAAGGATCGCAGCCCACAGTGAGCTTGCAACTCGGCCAGGTGTTCTCGGCGTGTCTCATCTCGTTCGGCATAGCTGGCCCACGCTGCTGGCGAGAGATCAAGCTGCCGGCCCAGGAAGGTTAGCAACTCCTGAGGCGGAGTCTCGTTTGGCAGCAACGCGCGTCCTGGATACCGCAGGATCGCTAACTGAACGGCAAGACCCAAACGGTTCTGGGCTCCTCGCCGACGGCGGATCAGGCTAAGGTCCTGATCGCTGAGGACGTAATGCTCGATCAGTCCGGCGCGATCAACCGGGATCGCATCCAGTGCCTCGCGCTGCGAGGAAGAAAGAAGTTCACGCAGCGCCATTCGGGGGACCTACCTCCTACCGACGGCGGCTTCGTCGCCCGCCCGCGCAAGAAGCCTGGAGATCGTCGCGGGGTGGACATTGAAGAGTCGAGCGGCATCCGCAGCAGTTTTCTTGCCATGCACGACCATCTTCACTATCTCGGCCTGCTGCTGCGGGAGCAGCTTCGGACGGCGTCCTCCGATGCGGCCTTAGCCGCGAGCGGATTCCAGGCCCGCCCGCGTTCTCTCTCGCAGCATCGCCCGCTCGAACTCCGCGAACGAGCCGATCATCTGCATCATCATTCGGCCCGCTGGCGTTGTGGTGTCTATCGCCTCGGTGAGACTGCGAAAGCCAGCCTTCGCTTCCTGGATTCGCTCCATGATCGTCAGCACATCCCTTAAGGACCGCGACAGGCGATCCAGTTTCCAGACAACCAGAACATCACCTTTGCGGAGGTGGTCGAGCAATCGCTGCAGTTCAGGACGGTTCCATCGGCCTCCGGTAGCCTTCTCCCGGAAGATGCGCTCGCACCCCGCGGTCTTCAGGGCGGAGGCCTGCGCCGTTGTGTCCTGTTCGTTGGTCGAAACGCGCGCGTAGCCGATGAGCATAGTTGCGGAAAGGTATCGCCAATGACTTTATCATTGCAATACCTTTTTGCAACTCGAAAAGCTGGGATTTGGCCCAGTCTGGAAGTTATTGCACAAACGTTCCTTTCTGCAACGGGGGCGGAGGTTGCGATCGTATGTCACCAATTGAGAGACTTTGCACTCGCCATATATCTTGTGTCATATTACATTATGCGGTGTAATAGTGGGAGATGAAAACGCAATGAACAAAGCACCCCGCCATCAGTGCTCGCCCAAGCCTGTTCTGACCACTAGGCCACTACTCTCTACGCGACAGGCGCAAGGCCTGGAGTCCACTTTCAAATTACTGGCCAACGCCACCCGGCTGCGGATGCTGCATGCCCTGGCCCGCGCGGGCGAGCTATGCGTCGGTCAGATAGCAGACGAGCTGGGGATGAAGCCTCAAGCCGTCTCCAATCAACTCCAGCGGCTGGCGGCTCGCGGCATCGTGGAAGCGCGGCGCGGCGGCCTTCAAGTTCACTATTCAATTCTTGACCCATGCGTTCTCACCCTGCTGCATCAAGGATGGTGTCTGGCGGAAGATGCGCAGGTCAGGGCATTTGACCAAGTAGAGAGCGCTGCATCATGAGCAGTCATGGACGTGAAGCTGTTTGCTGCGACAGCAGCGCGCAATCGCTCGGCGGGATACCCACTCAGGTTTTCGCTGCACTGGATCAAGCAGCGGTAAGACTCATTTGTGCGGATGGACGCTTCTCAGTGCCCGCCCAGCAGATGGGCCGTCTGTTAGGGGAGCGCATAGCCATAGAGCGCGGCGGGCGGCATCTGTGCTTCGATGAGGCTTTATCGACACTGGTGTCCGCTTGCGGCTGTGAATGTGTTGTGGACTCGCATTTTCTGCAAAGGAATAAGGACGGAGCACTTCTGCAAATTACGGGATGCACTACGGTTTTAGGCTGGCAAATTCCCAATGTGAATCGCGCGGCGTGCGGCTTCGATGCAGGGCTTTTCGAGGGCTTTCTTTCCAGCGCAACAGGCGAAACCGTGGGCGTCGAAGAAACCACTTGCCTAGGCTTAGGCGATACCTCGTGTGAATTCAGGATCACGCTTCACGCGGCACAAGCGGTCGATTCTAAGCAAGAAGGAGTTGCAGATGGCAAGTGCTGAACACACTACGTCGGCTTTTCACATCATTACAACGCAGATCGACGAAGCAATCGCCGCCGCCAAATGTCACAAGTGCGGCTGCCTGCAACAGACGGTGGAAGCGCTGGCAGGCACAGAGGCAGGAAGAGGGGAGCTGGCTCCCGTTCTCGCAAAAGCGAAAAGTATCTTCGAGCCGAAGAAGTACGACTGTTTGGGCTGTCCCATATGTTATCCGGCCATCGCTGCCAACGCCTTTGTCGAGGCATTTCCTGAAGCCGGGGCGAGGCTCGATCTTTGCCCAACAGAGGAACCGGAAGAACGGCAGGGCTGGCCACCGTTGCCCGGCGATTATTCCGTTGTCCGCTACGGAGCTCCGGTTGCTGTCTGTGCGCTCAACAGCGAACCCCTGGTAAAAACCCTCGCTGATCGCAAGCCCGATGGTTTGGCTGTCGTCGGGACAATGCATACGGAAAATTTGGGCATCGAGCGCGTGATTAAGAACACTCTGGCAAACCCGCATATTCGTTTTCTACTGCTTTGCGGTGAAGATACACAGCAGGCTGTGGGCCATCTGCCTGGGCAATCATTTGAAAGTCTATTCCAGAATGGACTGGATGAACGGGACAGAATCATCGGCGCACGCGGTCGCCGACCGGTGCTCAAGAATGTGAGCCGAGAGGAGGTGGATGCCTTCCTGAAACAGGTGGAGTTGATCTCGATGATCGGAGAGCAAAACGCAGGTCCGATCACTCAGCAGATTCAATCTTGTGCCGACCGCAACATCGGAGCGTACCCGTACCCTTTTAAGGAATCGCAAATTGAGCGCATACATGCACCCGAACCTAAGCGTCTGACGCTCGACAAGGCAGGGTATTTCGTCGTCTACCCCGAAGCGCGCAGCAAGCGGCTTGTCGTGGAACATTACACAAATCAGGGCGTGCTGAATTGTGTGCTTGAAGGCATATCAACCGGGGCGCTTTACAGTGAAGCGATCGAGCGCCAACTGGTTACGCGGCTCGACCACGCCGCATATTTAGGGCGAGAGCTGGCCAGAGCTGAACAAAGCATCTTGACCGGCACACCTTTCGTGCAGGATGCCGCTCCTGGAGAACTTATTCCTACTGCAACCTGCGGCTCCGGGAGTTTGTGTGGTTGCTCCTCCACTCCGAAATCTGCGAAAGACCCCAAATCTGCGCCGGCTACAGGGAAAGTGGCTTGCCAATGAAAACCAGGATATTCGGACTTATTGCCGTGGTGCTGATCGCCGTCGGCATAATTACATACAAGACGAATCGGACACAGAAAACGCAGAACACTACGACCCATCCGCGAGTGTTGCTTGTGGCCGATCTTCGCGAAGCTGGTTCAGACGGTGACGCATGCGCCGAAATAATTCATTCGGTGCGAGCTGCGCAGGCGCGGGGCATTGCTGTGCAGGAACTCAGCCCTGACAGCAAATCGAATTTGCTTACGCGCTACCATGTCCTGACAATCCCCACTGTCCTGATCCTCGACCACAATGAACAGATTGTTTCACGCTTTGAGGGTGAAGGCACCGATACCGTGGCGGCTGTTCGTAGCCAGATGCAGCAGTTGAAGTAGGTCAGCATGGGCATTCCTGAAACGTTGAGCCACGCACTTTCCGGGGGCAACATCGCGGCCCTGCCGCTTGCGCTCCTGGGTGGCGTAGTCGCGGGGGTGAATCCTTGTTGCCTCGCGCTTTACCCTGCGGCAGCGGGCGCGTGCTGCGGTACAGCGCAACAACAAACCCTAAAGCGGCCGCTTGGGAATGCTGTGGCCTTCGTGCTCGGAATCGCTGTTTCCGTCGCACTGCTCGGCTCGCTCGCTGCCTACATTGGCCGGATGGCAGTGGTGGCAACGCCGTTCCGGTATGCCATCGCCGTTCTGCCGATCCTTATGGGGGGCTATCGACTGGGGTGGATTCGGCTGCCGAAGATGGCGCCAAAAGCCTTCCGGCCAGGCTTAGGCGGAGCATTTGGAACCGGCCTGCTGCTCTCGCTCATCATCGGCCCGTGCGGTACGCCCGTCCTCGCTTCCGTTCTCTCCTTCGCGGCTTACAAACAGAGCTTTCTGTATGGAGGACTGCTGCTGTTTCTGTACGGCATCGGCAATGGCCTCCCGCTCGTTTTGGTGGGAACAACCGCCGGCGGACTTCTGAAACGGCTCGATTGCAGCCGGTTCGGGAACTGGCTCGATCCCATTGTTGGCGGTTCGCTCATACTGCTTGGCTTCTACCTACTTTGGAGAATCTGAGTCGTGATTCACGTTCTCGCCCGAAAGCCTCTGCGTTGAGACATCAGGATACGATTTTGATCGTTGATCTAGTGACCATTGCATGTCCGAAAGCCTACGTCAGAAGCAAGTGATCTCATTGCTTGGCACTTGTTTTTGGTTCCGAGGGATACCCCGAATCTGCAGTGGCCTTCGTAATCGCGCCTACCGTAGTTTTCGTGTCATCGAAGGTTACGAATACCTCTCTCTTGTGTGTTGGTTCTGTTCGGACTGGCCTCGATTTCAACCGCGGTCAGCCTAGACAATGTTCTGACCGGAAGATACGTTTGGGTATTCCGTAGTGTGGCGCTACTTATACTGGCGCTGGCGCTAGTGGTGTATTTCCGGCGACGCGGCGTCTGTACGCTCGATGAGGCGCGGCGGCAGCGGAAACGCATTATCAACAGTGTCCTCCTGATGCTGCTGTTTGCGGTCGGGGGCTACATTGCCTTCGAGTACGTCCTGCTGGGGTATTGGGGTGTTGCCGTCGGATTGCCTTGGAGGCCGGAACGCTGGGCATTTGTCTGGTCTGGAGTTCTACTTGGCACTGGCGTCTTGCTGCTGTTGTTCAGGCGTTCCTTCCTCCGTTCGCGTAAGCACACTCTCTCGCCAACAAGGAATCCCAAGAGAGAAACCCCTGCCTGAAACCGCCTTACAGTAATTGTTCATGACAACAAGTGATGTTGGGTTGAACCTTTTTATAGTTTCTTCGGTCCGTGCGGCACGCCCGTCCTCGCTTCTGTTCTCTCATTCGCGGCTTACAAACAGAACTTTCTGTATGGAGGGCTGCTGCTATTTCTGTACGTATCGGCAACGGCCTCCCGCTCGTTTTGGTAGGGACAACCGCCGGAGGACTTCTGAAACGGTTCGATTGCAGTTGGTTCGGGAACTGGATCGATCCCATTGTTGGCGGTTCGCTCATACTGCTTGGCTTCTACCTACTTTGGAAAATCTGAGTCGTGTTTCACGTTCTCGCCCGAAAGCATTTCTCTAAAAAGACCTAAGCGTACGATTTTTGACGTTTGGTGTAGTGACCCCAATATCAACCAGGCGGCCTAACGGGCCGCCATCTTTATTGGAGTTCAAATGAATAACGCCCCTTCAGCTTCCCGCCGCAACGTAGTCCTGACCATTAAAAATAGCTTCAAATGACTTGTCTGCAGCAAAGCCTTATCGCGCCAGATTGACGGCCTTGACCGAGGTACTATTGGCGGGTCTCAGACAGAACTCGTCAGGGTAGGTGGCTCCGCCTTTCCGAAGCCCAGATCGATCCGGGCTCCCCGTAATCGGGGAGCTTGATTCCTTCACAGGCTCTCATGCCTCCGCCGGGAGTCGCATAGGTACAAGAAAGTTGCTGGCGAGAAGATAGGCGAAGAGATGTCCGAGAGGTGGCGCGCGACGCAGCTGGCTAGCCGAAACCCATCCATTCGTCTCACTCCACTCCCAACCGTTAGCGGAAGCGCTCTTCAGCCATTCCCGCAGATCCGCAATCCCACCACCGCCCCTTAGTATCCTGTGAAGTTTGACCCTTCGCGCCTTCCACTACGGCAACGCACTCGCGAAAAGCCGTAGCGGTCATCGCGATTGGCCACTTTAGTCCGGTCTCGCGCGCCAACGAACCAAACGGCTCCACTGTCATGTCAACCAAGATACCGTCCTCGATTGCCTGAGCCCGGGTGTACTGAGAGAGAATTTCCGCGTCATCAAACAATAGTGCTGGCACCTTGGTCCTTTCTGGGATAGTGAAACCTTACGCACAACGGTTTTCAACTCCGTCCGATTGCACGTCGGTAGGGAGGTAGGGATTGCGGCCGTCACAAGCGTACTGGTGGGCGTCGCCGTCCTTCAATCCGAGCGTGTCGTGAGCGTATTTGTAGCGGAGTTGGAACTCACACCACCAGCGGAACTCTTTCTGTTGCGCATCCGTAAGGATGTCACTGGGCGCGAGGGTGCCGTCCCAAGTCATCTGGGCAACGTGGTAGTGGAAGTTGGCTCCTGCTTCAGCGATCGTTTCACCGGCAAGGGATAGAGCAACCGTTCCGTCCGGCCATACATGGCGACTTGCGATCGCGCCAAAGAGGTTGTAGGAAAAGACCCCCACGTGCCCCCGCACGGTGACGATCTTGACCTCGGCACTTTCGTGCTTGCAGCGGAACGCAATCATCGCTGCAAGGTCTGCGGTGGCCGCGTCTTTGGTCTGGTGCTCCTTCGCGGTCCCGAGTGAATGATAGTGCGCCGAGTACCCAATGACCCGGCGCCGGATGTTCTTGATGGTGGCGAGGGTACTATCGATCTTCATTATGTCTCCCGCAAATGCTTTGTGCTACGGTACGAGTGCGTTACGCTGCCCTGATGACTTCGATCCGCCGCCGTTCTGCTCGTTGGGTACTCAGCATCGATTTCATCCAAGCCTCATCTACTTTTCGAAAAGAAAATTCGAATAGGTTGTGGCGCACGAATTCTCGGACAGACGCTTCGGTGATCCGCTCCTTGTCCAGATCCATTTGGAGCGCCTTGGTGGTCAACCACATCTGGATGCTCCGGTTCGGGACTCCAAGCAACTGCTGAAGCTGGAGGGTCGTGTACCCATCCGTGAGCTGCGCAGTGATGCGCATCCGAGAAAGCTGGTTCTTGATGGAGTACCGACTCCGCGCCAAGCGCCTGGCTATTGAGTTGATGCCCAATAGCCCAGCCAGTTTGCGAAGTGCATCTTTCTCTTCGTCGGTCCACGGCTTGAATGGGCGAACGCTGTTGAATCCGAACTTGCGTGCCCGGTTCATAACAGCAGTGCGAGGGATCCTGTGCGCCGAACAGAACTTGGTTAGTTCTGCGGACAACGCAAGTCTTTTGCGCCCCACTCGTCGATAGATTTGACGGAGTTGGTCATCCATATCCGCGGTCCACTGGTATTTAGGGGGCGGACGGACGATCTTCATTCGGCACTCATGGCATAGGCCAAGAATTAGTGTTGACGGGTAACAATCGCAAGCTGCACACGCAACCTGGTTATGGATTGGCATGTGCAGCCTCCTTTGGTAATAGTTATTTCTAGACAGTCCAGCAGGTTCGAAGCGGTGAGAGTCTACGTGTTCGAGTTCGCATAGTCGGCATATGGAGTGACGAGTGGGAGCAATGTCTTTGGCTCTGCATCGAAAACGAAGCATGAGCGGCAACGCGCCACATAAGCCCCAACCGCACCTACCTGGACACGGTCCGTGCCATCACCGAGACGGCAAACCGATGACTCGAAGGTTAGGTAAAGCACTAGGAGTCACGCCGAAGCTGAGGCATCTTTCGATCCACCAGGGGGAGAGATCAGCACAGTTGCTGCGATACTCTCTCACTGTATTAATCCAACCCTGACGTCGATGTAGGGGTTTGGAAAATGTTGTAGATGTTCAAACTGCACGAGCGACGGATCGAAAATTATCCCATCCACGAGAATCCACGTGTGCTGGTGCTCCCATCCGCGATCTCCAAAACTCACCCACCCTTCGACTACGAAGTCTCGCCCATGCTTCAGGTGTGGAAGGCAAGCGATTACGGTAGGGACGCACGAGCCGCGGCGGCGGAGCTTTACGGATTCGGGTATGACAGGCAGCATTATGTTCCTCTGAGGGTGAGCGAGAGCGTAGGGATCCCCCTCGTCCGGGTGTTAGGGTGGTTAGCAGACGTGGTTGGTTTGTGCCGACATAACTTGCATATTGAGGTTCAGCATTTTCTTCGCACACGCCTTGCAGAAAACAACGTGGCGATTCCGCTCCAAAATATAACTGCGAATATCCGTGGCACAAGAAATAAGCTCTTCCCGGCTAAGGCATTCCAATTCTCGCGTCTCCAATGGAACGCCCAGAGTAGTGAACAGCCTCACAAAGTCAGCCTTCCGGACGGCTACCATATCGGGAATGCTAATCTGGCGGCGATAGGGAACCCAAATTTTGGTCTCCCTGAGCACCATTGATGCTGGATGGTCGACGCTATTGAGTGCAATGTAGCGAAGGTTGGCTTCTCTGTCGCCCGCGACAAAATCCGCGTCGCAGAACGAGGTAGCGGCGAGCGCAGCAACCTTGCCGATCGATGCGCTGTCGGCTAGCCTCAAGGCCTTCGGTACGGGCGGGATAATCCAGAGAGCTTGGCCGCCGACGCCCATTTCCGCCAGAATAGACGGAACTGGAGGAAGGGAGGCAGTGGTGGCAGGCTTCACGTAGCTCAGTAGTGAATCCGCGTAGTAGGCAATCGGATCGCAGAGCGACCCAAAATCATCAGTGACGGAATCGTCTTCCGTAACCAGAAGTTCAAAGAGTTCCGTCCCGACGTGCAATCTCTCCATTGCACTCCGGAGCGAGTCGATTCTGTACTGCTCAACTGCGTCAGCTAGCGTGTCGGGTACCTGGTACATCCCAAAGTGCTCTACAAACGGGATTGTTTCATCGTACTGGATCATTGTGTGGCCAACTCTTCTTCTTGATGGGTGAGGGGCATGGGTATTTGTTCGCCTGCGGCTGATCGGGGATCCCGTCACGGCCAATCAGCAGGGGAAGCGGATTATCCTGAGTGGGCACTTATTGGTTAGGCTCAACACGCTCGACAGCCGCGAGAGGCCCATTAAGTCCCTGGCCTGGCAGAAACGGGAAACCGGTTAGATCGACTGCCGGCTGCCGGATCAGGGTGACTTCCGCCAAGCGCGACGAGGTATCTGGCATGACAGATAGATTGGTGTTTTTCTTAGGCTGAAAGGCTGACGGGAGCGGTGGCTCCCCACGACTACTGAGCACTTCATTGCTGGTACCTTGCGATACAGCCAGCTCAGAGATAACCGCCGCATTACGCGGTGGGGCCTCGTCTGCCACTTGTTCCTCGTTCGCCAGGGTTGGCACATCAGCTTGCTGATTTGGCTGTGGCACCATTCCCACCTTCGCCGGCAAGTCCGGCGAAAGGCCGTCGCGTGGCACCCACATCCAAGTCTGAATAGTGTTGTTTTTGACAACTTCGTTGATTGCAACCGTCGATGCCCACCGCCCGACGAGGTCGTCGACGTCAATGTACATGGCGAGCGGAGCGTTGTAGCAGTCGGTCAAAACCGCCGTGGCTATAGGCTTGTCGGGAGGGAGGTTGTAGCGGAGTTGTTTCTGAAAACTGCGCTTCTGCTCAACCAGCGTTTCAATGAGTTGCTTTTCGAGATGGTTATCCATCGGCAGCCACTCGGGGCTCGTCAACATCACGCACATCTCTTCGATCGTTGGGATCGCACCGTCGTCCATTACGAATGTGGCGATGACGATCATGTGAGAGTTTTGCGTGTACTCCCAAATATTCTTGGAGACCTTGAAAACCTTCTCGAAGTCTTTCTTGAGGTCGGCGTCCACTACAAACATAAAGTCGGGGAGGTTCTTCAGCGTAAGCGCGAATCCAAACGTAGCAGGGGAAATCCGATCCATCTCTCCCACTACCAACATGAGCTTCTTACCGCTCTTTCCAGGTCCCATGATTGGTCCAAGTGAGCCGTTGCGCCGGCTGGCAATGTCACCCCGTCTTGCTTTGTCGAAGACTTCGGGGATATACAGAATCTCTTTTAGTGCCGCGCTTTTGGTTTCCTTCGATTCAACTGCATCCACGAGCGCAGACCGCACAGTAAACCATGAACGCTTTCCCTCCATTTCAGGCGTCCAATGTGAGAGCTTCGATTCATCCCAAAGGTAGTGGAGTAGGCCGCGAAGCGTAAGGCGTGTGCCCGAAGTCTTGGCCGTTGTCTTCGACGATGATTCGTTCTCCATCCCAGCCGGGTTGTTGTGGCGGAGAGAGAACGCTAACTTAAGGTTGACTGATCCTTCATCGGTGTGCTCGATCGCTTGACCATCAACCTCTCCACGTCCGGATAACCCAGGAGGCGCTTCGTAAGACTCGCAGCCAGGACCATGGGCGGCGCCGGTGTCCGGCATCCGCTTGACGACGAAGGCTTTTTCGAGGTGGGCAATATACATCGGGAGGCCTGGCTCCACGCATAGGCATATTGGGCGAATGCGGTTCTTATAGGCCGATTCCAAAGCTGCCTGGAAGAGTGGGCTGTTAGAGGCAAATTCGGTGTCATTTATGCTGTACCGGGTCATTTGGCACCCAAAAAAGCGGAAATGGCATGCGGATTCATCGCAGCAATGGCAAGAAAGCTAAGGAAGGCAGTAATCGCCCAGAGCAGGAGGAGTGGCACAGCGAGTCGGGCGAGACTCCCGAAGACGGTGTATTTTCTTCCGTTGAGATCCAGTTCATCAGAGAGGGCGATGGGTGTGGCGGTAATCATTGAAACCTCGCAATTAAAACATTCGCGGCGCTACTGCACATAGCGCCACGTTGAACCAGTTGAGCGTGGGTGAGTGAGGGCTTCGGGGTTTTGCAATTTAGGCATCGGGAGACTTGCGTCGCTATTTATCTGGCTGGGTATCTTCGTTTGAATCTGACGCAGTATTGCCAAGTCCGGCCAAAGAGTTGAGCGTACTTACGCAGCGGCGCAGATCGTCGTCCGTGTATTTCGTTGCCACTGACTCGGAACTGGGAAGGCTGGCTACTCCTGGCACAAAAGGCTCTGGGAAGGCTTTGCCGAGTAGCGCGTGATGGCATCGCAACAGATCTTCGACCGTCAGGGTATGGCCTTCAATATCGCTAGCTCGCACCACCGTTGAGCTGGTCTGCGCGCCAACGGCGGTATCTGCAACGTATCGGAGTTCCTTGTCGTGTGCCGTCGAACGAACGAGGAAGACGCAAACTGCAAACCCAGCAAGGAGCCCAACTAGTCCGCTAAGAATTGGACTGACGAGCGAATGTTTCAGATTTATGCGTTCAAGCACTGCATCTCTCCTTCGGCGCCGGTCATCGGCCTCCGACGCCTTCTATCCTGCCAACTGGAATGCCACGTTTACCACGCCCATCCAATCGACCGCGTGACCGGAACCATCCGTAGCTGGCTCAAAACGGGTGGCCATCACTGCCTTCTCGGCCGATTCATCTAGTCCATGACCAAGGCCGCTGGTGATCCCGAGAATCTGAACCTCACCCGAAGATGAGACTTTGATTCGGACAGAGACGGTTCCCTCGATATGGAGTTTGATTGCCTCGGACGTGAACTCCGGACGCGGCTTGAAGAGAACCTTCGGGCCAAGGTGAGATGTCGCAGCGGCGACGGCGGCGGGTCTCTGCATCGGTGGAGGAATAGCCTGACCGAGCGCTACGGCTGCCGTGGTGCGGCCAGTCGAGTTCATTGGGCCTGTGCCGCCAGCGACACCGAGCTTTACGCCCTTGACCGCGTTTGCGGCGTTATCGCGGCCATTCATGTTTTGGCTGGTGGCCGAGCCAGAGCCAAGGCGGACAACGGTTGAGGCAGGGCCTGCTCCCGTATTCGAAGACTGCATACCCGGCATGCCCCGCTGCCCAAGATTGATTGCACTTGTAGCTTGCCGACTTGAGACGGCGATCGGATTGTTTTGCCGCCCAAGCGCCACCGCAGATGGCTGGTGAGAATTATTGACGACTGACGCCGGCTGCGCCATTCCCAAGTGGACGACGACAGGGGCGGGAGGAGGCTGCACTAGCTTCGGAGGAGCTGGCACCGGCTTTGGCACCGGAGCTGGCTCAACAGTCTTCACGGGTTTAGGAAGATCGGGAAGCTTTACCTGTGGTACTTCAACCTGGATCGGCGGCGGCGCTAGTGGCGCCGGAGGCTGGATCTTGATCTTCGGAACTACAGGCTTAGGCTTAGGAGCCTTGTCGAGGGAGATCGACGTGAGGAGATTCGCACGAACGTGTTGCTGAACTTTTGGCGTACACAGGATCAGGAGTAGAGCAATGACAATCCAAATGGTTGCCGAGCCAGCCAACGATGCCGGACTCTGATGAGTCTCCTCAAGAACGCCAAAGTGCCTGAATTGCGTACCGGCCAAAGGTCTACCACTGTGTGACGCCGCCAAAATTTCCTCCAATGAAACGAACTCGTCTGCACCCTCGGTCGAACAAAAGCGGTGGCTATTGCTTGTCTGTTGCGGCGGGTTTCGGGTCACCGTCTGTGGGCGCAGGGGCGGATTGAACCACTGAAATCACGCGGGTGACAATGTCGCCGGGTTTAGGCACGAAGTAGCTCAACTTTAGGAAAATCGGGGCAACCTCGAGGGGCATCTTGTCTGGCGCGCCAAGGATGGGTTCAAAGGACGAGTGCATGATTGCGACCTGGTCGGTCCAAGGATCAAAGCGGAGGAAACTATCGAGAGGCATCGCCGCCTGCTGCTTGACGTCCTTCACATCCAGCTTGGGAGCCTTCGCAATGAGCGGTGCCATCCAAAACGTCGGGTTGATGTCGCTCTTGACTAAAGCGTCACCGAGCATCGGCGCGTTGAGGGACAGCAACGCTTTGGACTGCTGCTGCAGTTGCTTGAGATAGAGGCCGAAGTACTGCTGGCCGTCGACGAGTTCCTTTGCTCCCAAAAGCTGAACGGCCTTCTTGGCTGCTTCGGCGTTATCCGCATCCGAATGGTGCATCGAAATGCGATTGAGAACGGTGATAGTCGGGAAGATCAGCGTGTCGCTGAACGCAAACTTGGTGTCCAGCCGGTGGCCGAGAACGATATGAGCCAACTGAAAAGCGAGGAGGGCGTTGAGATTGCCGGCCTGCTGCAAGCCATCTTGAGTAACGACGGCGGTGGAGTCAATCAAGCTCTTGGAGAGAAGAATCGTATTCCCAATAGCCGACGATTCAAGCGGCTCGGTGAGCATTGTGCGGACGCGGATCGGCCGCGCAAGCGTGATGTTGTTGTAGACGAGGATATTGTTGGCCAGTGCCTCGAGTGTCTTATCGAACTCGCTGGGCGCATCAATGATTCCGGCCTGAAATAGACGTCCAACGGCGTTATCCTCGGCCTGCTGCACCCATTCGCGCTGCGCGCCGAGAGGGCTGAGGTCTGGCGTGTCGGCTACGTCAGTGGCTCCAACAACCGAGAGAGACGTGGCGCTCGAGTCCGCATCTGGCGGCAGCACCTTCAACTGATAGCCCCAAATATGGCTAACCGCCTTGAAACTTAGTGTGCGCGTACCGCTGTTGGGATCGCTCTCCTCAACATAAAATGACGTGGGCAACCAGAGGCCCGGCTGCACGTTAGCGCGCCAGGAATCGAAATGGTAATATTCTCGATGCTCTTGCACCGAGCCGGTAAAGCTGCCGTTGAACCGGACGATATTTGCGCCGCGTGTCTCCACCCAAATCCGGCCAAAGAAGTGGCCCTTGCCGCCTTTTCCAGTGGCGGGAGTTACGTCGAAGACGGACGTTGCAATATTGCCGAGAAATTGGTTCTGCGAAAAACTGAATACGTAGTGGGCGCGGTCGAAGGATGTTGAGTCCACCAGTGCCATTTGCACAAAGCCGCTATTCTGATACGTCATTTTGACGTCGTCACGGAGGGCTGCAAAGTACGACAGCGGATTCTTTAGTGCCGAAATAGCGCTACGCTTTCCCTTATTGTGCGCGGTCGCCGGATTGATCTGGTACTCCTCGTCGGCAATGACCTTACTGAATTGCACGCGATCAAGGAAGTAGCGATCTGACACCGGATATTGGGTAACTACCGGGTCGGGCCGCATATTTTGGATATAGGTTTCGACGAGCGGGGCACGCTCTTTGACCGCCGCAACAATTGCGTGCTCCCGCACAATGGCCCGATCAATCAGGGCGTTCTGACTGGCGGTGAGCTTACGCACAGAGATTGGATCATTCTGCTGTTTCTTCCCTCCGAAGTGCGGGAAGCCCGCTGCTGCAGACGCTGAAATGGACGTTGCTGCGATGAAGGCAATGGCGAATGTTACGGCGGCGTGCTTGCGAGAGATCATTGTTTGCGACTCCTGTGATGCCCCAGGGGCAACCTTGGCGGGCTGAGAACGGGAACTCCTCACGGCCGTATATCGTAAATATACCACTACCACTGTTATCTTTGGGAGAGATTCTGGCTCTACGCAGGCGGTGGTGATGAGAAGTAACGCAGGATACCTTATCGGCAACTCGGCGCAGCCTTACCAGTCGAGACATAGAATGGTGAGGCTGCCAGGTGGGATCCGCTCCGCAACTACAAGCTCATAACCGGCTGTCGTATCGAGCGTGAGTATCCCTGCCGGAAGATTGATTAGTACGAGAGCGACTGGCTCCTCTTCCGGCAGTTCATCACCTAACCAATTCGCAAGGCCGTCAGTAGCGGCCTCGCGGCTCTTGAAAAGGTAGACTGCTTTACGCGACTCTCCCAGCCTCCGGGAGCGTGGACCTCGGCGCGGATGTAACCCCTCGCGCAAAATCTTGGGGATATTGCGGGCCAGGGTCACATGGTAGACGGTGCTGGATGATTCCATCGCTGGCCTCCGCGTCATTGCGGCGTCGGACATAATGCTCATTGAAACAGGCAGCGGCGGGTACGACGACGAGGAGAACCACACACCCAAATATCCCGTAGAAGTTCAAGCTGCGGCCTCCATGGTCACGGTGTAGTGGCCTTTTCGTTTGGATTTCTTGAGTCGGCCCTCGGCAAATGCGGCGAAGATGGAGCGCTTCTGCCCTTCGAGAGCTTCCCTATGCAACTCGAACAATTCATGGCACAGATTCCAGAGGATCTCGGGGCTGGTAGTCGCTGCCAGATGCCTCCAGGTGTCCCCGCTGGTTGTGAAGTCGAGCTGGAGCCCAACCATACCGGCGCCCGAATGCTGAAGAATGATGATGGCGGGGCCGGAATAGGGCTTGTGGCCCATGTAGACGCCATACCGGTACGCGTCACCAGTCCATTTTGCGGAGCCGTCCAGACACGGCCGACCCGCGCCAAAGAGTCCCGCGCCGAGCAATTCCAGTTCGTCGACCTTGGTGATTGCTTGGCCGCCTTGCGGGGTCTGACAGGTGACAATCTTCGGGGCTTCTGCTCCGGCTTCGTTAAGCCAGACATCAGCAGCGTCGGCGCTGCGCCAATACTGGCCGGGGTGGTCTTGTGTTGGGATCATGGTTGAACCTCCTCGTAGACACAAAAATGCCCGGATATGGCCTCCGGGCTGGCTTGACGATAATGAGAGCTACGCTGGGCGTTTTTGGAAGTAGCCGTAGACGCAGCGCGTACCGTCTCGACTCGAATCGTGGGTGTCGTGGATCATTCCGTCAATCACCGCCACTACGTGACGCGAAACCGACACGATCAAGCGGCCTGAGGGCAGTTCCCCGGCGCGCAAGTGGACCGTGCACCCGGAGCCGATGTGCATTGTTGGCACCCAGGTCCACCCAAGCGAGGCCAAGTAGCGGCGAGTGGTGGGCTTGTGCACGCCAGTTCGTGCGCTTGACCTCTTTTCACGTCTCTTGGTCAATTTTTCGGTCTGGGCTTCCCGGTTGATGGCGTCGTACACGTCGCGGTAAGAAATTCCAGTCGCGATGGCGATAGCGCGGCAAACGCAGTCGCCGGCAAAGCCTTTATGCCCGGCTTTTGTCCTTCCGCCATCATCGAACTTCCAGTTAGGCATTCGGCTCGGTCCTATTCTGCTCGACCGTGGCCTGTTTGCTTGCGGCGTCGATGGCGAGTCCACATTGCTTCAACTCCTGGTGGAGATCCGAGACGCGTTTTTCTGCGGTTGCCAGGCGCTTTACGAGCCTCTCTGAACGGCGATAGGCTTCGTCCCTGACCGCATAGTGGTCGAGATCGACCATAAGCTTTAGCTCTGCCGTGGCGTGCTTCGACAGATTCAAAGGTGCTTCTGAGTCCAGGCTCTCGATCCCCGTTCCCATTACCGAGGCTGGTGCGGCTAACTCTCTATGTTTGAGCATTATGCGGTGTTCTCCTTCCCGCAGCAGTGAGTGAGGCTAATTTCACTGGCACGGCTGCTTCGCTTGATATTCGCTTTTATTTCGCCTATGGTTGGGTGGTGGGACAACTAGACGAGTGCGACCTTGGGCACAATAACGCGGTGCCCTACGTTCACTGGCTCGTAGTTTGCGGAGCATGTCGCAGACTGACGTTCGGCCGTGCTTTGACGCCATGTGCGCCCGTTGTGCGCTTCAACTCCAACGAGGTTGTCAAATGTTCTTCCTGCAACGACGTCCGCCAGTATCTTGCCGCCCAATTCTTCCTTGGACCATTCCCGGCGCCCCCCCTCAGACTTCCCCGCCTCCGCGCCATCGTTACGCGCCTACTCTTGTAGTAGCTGCCTCTATCATTGCGGCCGTTCGTCTCGCGCGCGAGGAGGACATCTCTGGCCGCTCGCCAAGGCTACTGGCAGCCGTCGCAAACAGCGTGCAACTCGCCAAGAACATCCTCGACACGGTCCGCAAGCGGTTCCCGGGCGAGGAGTGAGACCTCCTCACCCTTCAGTTGCGTCTCTGGTGACCGTTCATCAGTGGTGCTGTGGGATGCGAAGCGGGCCGGGGTACGCGCAGAGACAGGATAGAGCAAGCATCGCCTCAAAACGGCGACCTCGCCAAGTTCGACGCGCCGAGCCCGCTGACCCGGTGAACTCGGTCAAGACATTGCAGGCAGTTCGACCAGCAGCAGCATACACGCGCTAGCCGCACAGTTCACGCATTGGCGATTTCGCATAATTGACGGGACCAAAGAGAGAGCCGAGCACGGCCACAAACTCTTCGTAGTTGCCTATAACCCGTCCTCCGGAAGACTCGATGCAGTGCGGCCAAAGGCTCCTTCTGACCTCAAGCCCCAATGAGGCGGATGTCCTGCGGACAATACCAAGCGACGAGATGGCTAATCCTGTACTAGGAGATGAATGATTGGACATGGTTCGCCTGCAGAGGAAGCATCGCAAGCGCGCACCAGACGGGATAAGGCCTTCTTCATTCTTGATAGATCGGCGATTTTCTGTTCTATCAATGCCACCTTTTGTGCGGCGACGTCTCGCGTCTCCAGACATGTCTTTCTTTCATCAAGCCCCAGCAATCCAGTGATCTCTTCCAACGTGAATCCCAGGGCCTGTGCTCTTTTGATGAACCGTACCCGTGTCACCGACTCCGATGAATACTGGCGATAGCCGCCGAGCGGCTTCGACGGTTCCTGCAGCAAATGACGCCGCTGGTAGTAACGGATTGTCTCCACGTTTACGCCGCTGCGTTTTGCTAGTAAGCCGATAGTCAGGTCGTCGCTCACATCTATCCCCCTTGACTCCGTACCATGGTACGGACTTTAGAGTGATGTTGAGAAGACGCGCTTGGAAATGCGATCACCAAACAATGCGAAGACCGCGTCTCGTTGGCGGAGTACTAGCCAGTATCGGAGCGTCCGCCTGTTGTGTAGGTCCGCTTCTGCTATTGAGCCTGGGCATCGGAGGAGCGTGGATCGGCAACCTTACGGCCCTGGAGCCATGCCGGCCGGCCT
>Ga0207416_1002097_pt1 | contig 23102 bp, 20 predicted proteins | sample PaiPotPPM11metaG_FD_184107 | JGI IMG/M metagenome (GOLD analysis project Ga0207416, IMG submission 184107) | Iron sulfur acid spring bacterial and archeal communities from Banff, Canada, to study Microbial Dark Matter (Phase II) - Paint Pots PPM... ...
GCCCAATGCTGGTCCTTCCCCGATTGGCACACCCCCACCTGGCAGGCCTTCTGCCAGGCCCGCCTCACCTGACAGTTTTTCGTCTCCCCTTATGCCGAGGACCGAGGGGCGCAGCGACGGCGGCACCCGGCTCAATGGCTTGACGATCTCGTCATTGAGGAAATGCGCGCCGAGACCGAAGGCCACCAGGAACAGCACGGTAGCCCCCAATGCCGCCAGCACAATCCAACGCCGCATGGCCTCCTGCAAGGTGAGCGCGGCAACGGTCAACACGCGCGCTGTTCCTCAGGTCGCGCCAGACCCAGAAACAGATCCTCCAGGCTGCGCTGCCGGATGGCAAGCCCATAGAGGTCGGCGCCTGCCACGACCAGCTTACGCGCCAGCTCTGCTGTCGCCGCCTCATCGGAGACGTGGACCCGCCAGAGGTTGCCGTTCACCTGGGTCGCCGGCCAGCCCAGGGAGCGCATGGTCTCGGCAGCGACATTGCCCACGCGCACCTCTGCCTCGGCGTCAGTCTGCAACAGCTGCGTCAGCGAGCCCTGGGCAGCGACGCGGCCCGACCGCAGGATGGCCACGCGGTCGCACACCGCTTCCACATCACTGAGGATGTGCGAGTTGAGGAAGACCGTGGTCCCTTCCTCGCGCAGGCGCTGAATCAAGGCTCGAACGTCAGCCCGCCCGACGGGATCCAGCCCCGATGTCGGCTCGTCCAGGAAGATCACTGATGGCTGCCCCATCAAGGCCTGCGCCAGGCCCGCGCGTTGCAGCATGCCCTTGGAAAACGTGCGCAGGCGATCGCCGCGTCGCGCAGCCAGCCCGACGCGCTCAAGCACTACGGCTGCTCGCTTTTTTCTCTCCGCGGCGGACAGCCGCAACAGCCGCCCGTGGACGTACATGAGCTCCTCGGCGGTCAGCCAGTCAGGAAAGCGGTAGTGCTCAGGCAGGAAACCAATGCGTCGCCGTACGTCGACGTCGGTCGGCGGCTTGTCGAACAGGAGCGCCGTGCCGGCCGTCGGCCGGACCAACCCAAGCAGCATCTTGATCGTCGTCGACTTGCCGGCGCCATTGGCCCCGAGGAAGCCGAATACTTCGCCCGGCGGGACCGCCAGATCCACGCCGTCGACCGCCAACCTATCGCCGTACCGCCTGGACAGGCCCTCCGCCTTGATCGCGAGCGCCACGGCCGCGTTTACTGCGCAAGGATCGAGCGCGCGAGCGACGCCAGGTCGTAGGTCGTACCTTGCTGAGCGAGACCGAAGACCAGGTTCTTGGATTCCCACAGCAGGCCGCTCACCGGATGTCCGTCGCGAATGCCGCTGATCGACAGTCCCTGAATCTTCGATGAGAGCTGCACGCTGCTGCTCTCGGCGCCCGGCGGGATGGGTACGGGCAGGGTGTGTTGCCAGTCGCTGATGCTCAACAACTGCTGGGCGACTTGCTCAGACGGCGCCGAGAGCCCGTTGGCAGCGAACAGCGCCTGGCGCAGCGTCGCCGCGCTCGTGCCGACCAGCGTCAGGCTCGGGCTGGGCAGCTCCACCAGCACCAGCGCAGGCTTCTTGGCATCTCCCCAACCGAAGGCCGCGGCGGCCGGCAGGTCGAGTGTGGCGATCGTTCCGTCCAGCAAGGCAGCCACCTGCGGGGCCTGCAGGTGCGCTTGTGTCAGCGCCTTGTCGACCTCTGCGGCCGTGAACGTGTGCTTCTGGCTCCTCGGCCCGGCCACGTAGATTACCGAAGGCATCCCGATGGCACCGGTCTGAGGAAGAATTGGAGCGAAGCCGACGGCGCTTTGCACCGCGGCGACGCTTGCGATCTGATGGGGCGCCGACGCGGACGGAGGCTCATTGCTCGCCGGTTTCCCACTCGCCGTCGATGAAAGACCAGTGGGCGGATGGGCGCCCACTGCTCCTGCTGGAACGGTAATCGGCGCGAAGGAACGAATCTGAAATACCGCCACCGTTCCCTCGGCCTGGGTAAGCAAGGGCCGAGTGGCAACGAAGCCCATAGCCACGAGGAGGCAGCCGAGCACCAGCAGCGGAAGGGCTCGTCGGCTCAATACTGCACTCAAGATCGTCATCGCTGCCTCCCTCTGTCGTCCGGCGCAACGGCCCAACTGATTCAAGTATGCCATCTGTCGGGAAGGCCGTGTGCCGTTCAGTACGCCGATCGCGGCCGGGGTCGTTACGTTGCTCTACTTTGACATGCGAGTTCGCAAGGAAGACCTCACGCGCGGCGTTATTGCCGGGAGCTTGCCCGGTTCCGCCGGCGTCGGTGCGGCGGACGGCGCTTTGGCTGGGTAAAACGAGTGCGCCGTCGGCGACATACTCGCCGGCGGCGCATGCGACTGAGGCCCGCCAGGTGTGGCCGGCCATTGGACTTACGGCTCGCGCTCTACACGGTACGCGGTCTTGGTGACCCGGGTGTTTGCGTCGTCGCCGGTCTCCTCGGCGCGATCCTTCGCCACGCGCGTCCGAGCCTTGGCGTCGTTCGCGGCGCCCTCGACGTTCCCTTTCGCTTGCTGCGCCTTGCCTTTCAGCTCCTCACCGGCGTCGCCGGTGGCGGCGCCTTTGACTTCACGAGCCTTGCCCTGTACCTTGTCGCGGATCTCGCCCACGGTTCTCCCTTTCGAAGCGTTCCGCCCTAGCGCCGGCCCCATTGCCGGTCTCGCCGCGGCGGCTACCCCACTGTGATGCATAGCGCGTGCCAAAGCACGAAACGGGCGAACACGGTCCGGTCATACCAGCGGTTGGGTGCCTTCGATCTGGGACGCCGGGATTGAGATGGGCTGCCGTCGCAACACTACGGCGAGGCGCGCAATTCCCTCCACGATTGCCTCTGGCGACGCACTGGAAAAGCTGAGTCGGATCCAGCGGTGGCTGTCGCCGGGCGCGCCGGACCCCGGCGGGAAGAAGGCCTCGCCAGCGATCAACGTGACGCCGCGACGAGCGGCTGCCGCTACTATCTGACGAGCGTTCAGCGCACCATCGAGACGGCACCAGAGATAGAAGCCACCTTTGGAATGGGGAGACACGTCGATGTTTGCGAGCCCACTGAGCGCCGCCAGCATCGTCGCCCATCGGAGAGCGTAGATGGCGCGCACCAGGTGCAGGTGGCGCTCGTACTCGCCGGCGGCCAGGAAGCGGGCCAACGCGAGTTGCGAGAGCGCGCTGGTGTTCAGGTCGGAGAATTGCTTCGCCAGCGCGAGACGACGCACCAGCGCAGCCGGCCCGGCGACATAACCGACCCGTAGCCCCGGGGCCACGGTTTTGGAAAACGTGCTCAGGTGGATCACCAGTTCGTGACGGTCGCTTGCCTTCAGTGGGAAGGGATCGGGCGGCTCGTGCCACAGCTCGCCGTAGGCGTCGTCCTCAACGATGGGAACACCGTAGCGCCAGCTGGGCGCCAGGAGTTGCTCGCGGCGCTCAGGCGGTACCGTCGTGCCGGTAGGGTTGTGGTGCGTCGGCTGGAGGAAGAGCAGGCGAATCCGACGGCGGCTCAGCACGGACTCGAGCAGATCGACGCGGACACCCTTGCCGTCGACGGGCACACCGATCAGACGCGCGCCCGCCGCGGCGAAGGTCTGCAAGGCGCCGATGTAGGTAGGCGATTCCACGGCGACCTCGTCTCCCGGCTCGATGAGCGATTGCGCGATGAGCGCGATGCCCTGGGTCGCGCCGCTGACTACCAGCACCTGCTCGGGGCTGGCAATGACACGCCGCTGTGCCAGCCGGCCGGCAATCGTGGCCTTCAACGTCGGTAGCCCTTCAACGGGTCCGTAACCGAGGCCAGCGGCGCCGCATTCGTCGAGCGCCGCCACCAATTCCTCCTGCAATCGCTGCCGAGGTACGACATCGGGGGAAGGAGTCCCCAGGGCGAAGGAGATCAGGCCAGGACGGCCGCTCGTGCCGGCCAAGTCTGAGAGCAAGCCGGCGTCCGGTCCCAGGTTGGCGCGACCGAGAGGCGGCAATCCGATCAGCCAGGCCGGTCCCTGATCGCGAGCGCCAATTGACGTGACGGCCGCGGACCTGGCTTGGTCGCGCGTGGCCGGCGTCGGTGCCCTCACCAGCGTCCCACGACCTGGCCGCGCCTCGACCACTCCGGCAGTGGCGAGATCGCTATACGCTCGAATCACGGTCGTCCGATTGACACCGAGCCGGTTCGCCAGGTCTCGCTCCGGTGGAAGCCGATCACCAGCGGCCAGCTCTCCCGTCAGGACCGCGCCCCGAGTGGCGTCAAAGATTTGCCGATAGAGCGCAGGTGCATCCCGCTCTCGTCGCGGTTCCAGGTTGAGCGCCACCGGGCGCGCCCGCGGCGGCGCCCTCACTTCGGCGTCCCCTCCAGGTGGGTCCCGACGACCTCGGCGAGCCGCCGAATGCCAACCTCGATTCTTGCGGGGTCTGCGTTGGAAAAGTTGAGGCGCAAACAGTGCCGAAAGGTACTCTCCTCAGGGTTTGCCTGAAAGGCCGTGCCCGGTACGAAGGCTACTTTCTGCGCCACGGCGTCGGCCAAGATCCGTTGCGAGTCGAGGCTGCGAGGCAAGGTCACCCAGAAAAATAGGCCGCCTTCGGGTCGCGTCCAACGCACGCCAGATGGGAAATGGCGTTCCAGGGCGGAGCGCATCGCGTCGCGGCGCAGCCGGTAACATTCCTTCAAGCGGCTGATATGCGCTTCGAGGTCGGCATGCCGGCAGTAGTGCAAGACCGCCCGTTGCACGAGTGAGTCGGTATGCAGGTCGGCGCCTTGCTTAGCGATGACCAGGCGATCGATCACCGGTCGCGGCGCGACCACCCAGCCGAGGCGCAGGCCCGGCGCCAGGATCTTGCTGAAGGTACCCAGGTAGATCGTGTCTTCACCGCCCGGCAGCGCGCGCAGAGGCGGCACATCCCTGCCGTCGAAGCGCAACTCGCCGTACGGATCGTCCTCGATCAGCGGCAACGGTCGAACGGCGAGGAACTCCAGCAAGCGCCGGCGCCGGTCAAGGCTCATCGTAACGCCGGACGGATTCTGGAAGGTGGGCACGCTGTAGATCACTGCCGGGGCGGCGGGGGCGCCGAGGCCGCGCCGCTGATTGCCGTCTACTAGCTTCCATAGCTCATCGGTGCATAGTCCATCTTCGTCCATAGTCAATGTCTGGAACCGCGGTTGGCAACGACCAAACGCTTGGAGCGCGCCGACGTAGCTCGGCGCTTCGATCAGTACCGTGACCCGCGGGTCCAGCAGCACCGCGCCGAGCAAATCGAGGCCCTGCTGGGAACCGCTGGTGATGAGGATCTCGTCCGGAGAGGCGGCAATGCCCCGAAGGGAGAGGCGAGACGCGAGGTATTCCCGCAACGGCCGGTGCCCCTCGGTGGGGCCGTACTGGAGCGAGGCCGCCCCGTCGGCGCGCAGCACCGCATCGAAGGAGGCGCGCAGGTCATCGATCGGGAACAGCTCCGGCGCCGGGAGTCCGCCGGCAAAGCTAATGACGTCGGGTTGGGACGTGACCGCCAGCAGGTCGCGAATCGCCGAGCTGCGCAAGCGTACGCTCGACGGTCCCAAGCACACATCCCACGGCACTCCCAACGTCCCTCTCCTGTCGATTGCGCGCCAGCCAAAATACTTTTGGCTGGTATCCACGACCCGGCGCCTAACACCAGTAGGGCCAGTCTACCCAGCCATCTTGGCTATTGGTACAGCCAAATCGCAGATTATTGACCGTCCAAACTCGCAGCGAGGTGAGGAGTGGCAGGCGCCGCCGCGCGCAGGGTCCGGAGATCGTCTGTTGATCCGTCTGGCGAGCCGCTTGGCATGCGCATTGCCATTGGCCACTGTGCCTGTGCGTTGGGCGGAGCAATCTCGCCATTGCGTGGGGACCCCGCGGGTACTCACGCAGTGGGTGTTGCCGCGGCTTTCGTGGCGCCGCCGTTTTCGTCTGGACGGCCAGGCTGGGCGCGGCAAGCAGCGCCCCTACGAGGAACGTCCACGAATGGCCTGCCGCGGGATAACCGGCCCACTGGGCCTTAAGGTAGCGAAGGTCGAAAAATCGGCAAACTCGCAGCGCGTCAGGCGGCGAGTTCCAGGCGTAAGCGCTGCGGACGGCGCTCTGGCCGTCTCCTACCTGCGAGTTTCCACCAAGGAGCAGGCCGAGCGCGGCGGACGTGACGAGGGGTTCTCGCTTCCCGCCCAGCGCGAGGCGAACCAGCGCAAGGTCGAGAGCGTGGGCGCGATCATCGTCGAGGAGTTCATCGAGCCCGGCGAGTCGGGCGCCAGCACCGACCGGCCCTCCGGCGCCTCCTGGCGTACGTGAAGTCCCATCCGGCCGCCTACTGCATCGTCCACAAGATCGACCGGCTCGCTGTCGGATCGCTCACAACCGGCGTACCAGAAAGTCCTCGAAAGAAATCCGGGAGGCGGTGTCCGATCGGGGCAGAGGTGTTCGTAGTAAGAGTAAGCGGCCGCCCACGAGGGACGCCGCAAAGGGACAAAACCCAGCGAGAAAGGAACCACGATCATGAAACGGACGATCACCACGAACGTCTCTGTCGACGGAGTGATGCAGGGACTCGGCGGGTCGGACGAGGACCGCAGGGGCGGATTCGAGCGCGGCGGATGGGCTCACTTCGACAACGAGGCGTCGACGTTCGTCGACCAGGTCTACCAGCGCGCCGACGCGTTCCTGTTCGGCCGGCGGACCTACGAGAGCTTCGCCGGCTCCTGGGGCACGTGGCCAGATCCGGGTGACAGCCCGGTCTGGGAGGCGTTGAACACGCAGCCCAAGTACCTTGCATCGACCACGCTCACCGACCCGCGATGGGCGAACACGACCGTCCTCTCCGGTGACCTCGCGGTGGCCATCGGCGAGCTGAAAGCCAAGCCGGCGGGTGAGCTGCAGGTGCACGGCAGCGGCGCCCTGACCCGGTGGCTGCTCGAGAACGACCTCGTCGACGAGATGAACCTGCTCATCTTCCCGGTGGTCGTCGGCCAGGGCACGCGGCTATTCCCCGCCACCGGCCCGGACATGGCGCTCGACCTGGTCGAATCGCGAGCCTTCCCGAAGGGCATAACGATCCAGGTCTACCGGCCCACCGGGCGCCCGCAGTATGGAACCGCCACCCCCTGAAGCACGTGACATAGGCGCCGCGGTCAGTGAGAGTCGATCATGGATGGGTGCGGCCTGCAGCGTAGACAGCTGGCGCCTGGTAGCCGAGCGCGGAGCGTCGCCGGCGGTGGTTGTAGTCCGCCTTCCAGTCGTTGATCACCGGGAGCGCGCGGAGCGGACCGGCCGGCCCCAGCCGTGGCAGGCTCGGCGGGCCCTCCGACCCACCGCCGCGGCATGACCGCCCCGAACGCCGTCCCTAATCGCTACTCGAGATCAGGGACGGCGTTCTCACGTCGCGGGAGACCCGGACTGCGAATCACGGGACGAGATACCGCCGCTGTCGGATCGCTCACAACCGGCGTACTAGAGAGTCCTTGAAAGAAATCCGGGAGGCGGTGTAGGATGGGGGCAGAGGTGAGCTGCCGCCCGCGTGGGGCGCCCCGAAACACAGGAGATGACCCGAGATGCAGTACCTGGTTTCCGTGATCGATGACACGGCCGGCTTGGCCACCCCGTCCGAGATGGCTGCGATCAACGCGTTCAACGACCGGCTCAAGGCCGAGGGCCACTGGGTCTTCGCTGGCGGCCTCGGGTCGCCCAGCACGGCCACTGTCATCGACAGCCGGGGTGGGGAGGCGATGTTCACCGACGGGCCCTTCCTGGAGTCGAAGGAGTACATCGCCGGCTTCTGGATCATCGAGGCCCCCGACCTCGACGTGGCGCTCAAGCTCGCCGCCGAGGGGTCGAAGCACTGCAATCGGAAGGTCGAGGTGCGGCCGTTCCTGGGCGAGTGAGCGTGATCGACGTCCGGGAGGCGATCACCCAGGCCCACCACGAGGAGTGGGCGCGGGTGGTCGCTGCCCTGACGAGGCGTTTCGGTGACTTCGACATCGCCGAGGAGGCTGCGGCCGGGGCGTTCGCGACCGCCGTCGAGCGGTGGCCGGCCGATGGCGTACCCCCGAACCCCGGCGCCTGGCTGACCACCACCGCCAACCGCAAGGCCATCGACCGGATCCGGCGCGAGAACAAGCGCGACGACAAGCAGAAGGAGGCTCAGATGGGGTACGACGACGACCCGCCCGAGCCTCTCGGGGCCATCGACGACGAGCGGCTCCGGCTGATTTTCACCTGCTGTCACCCGGCGCTCGCGATGGAGACCCGCGTGGCGCTGACGCTGCGCATGGTCGGCGGTCTGACCGTGCCCGAGATCGCCCGTGCCTTCCTGGTACAGGAGACCACCATGGGGCGGCGGATCACCCGCGCGAAGGCCAAGATCAAGGCGGCTCGCATCCCCTATCGGGTGCCGTCCGCGGAGGATCTCCCGGCACGCGTCTCCGGCGTGCTCGCCGTCCTGTACCTCGTCTTCAACGAGGGCTACCTGGCGACCGGCCCCGACACCGATCCCGTACGTCACGACCTGACCGCCGAGGCGATCCGACTCACTCGCCTGATCCGTGCCCTCATGCCGGAGGACGGTGAGGTGGCCGGGCTGCTGGCGCTGATGCTCCTCACCGAGGCCCGCCGCACCGCCCGGGTTTCGGCGAGCGGCGAACTGGTCCGCCTCGACGAGCAGGACCGTGGGGCCTGGGACGCGGCGCTGGTCGCCGAGGGTCATCGGCTGGTGCGCGAGCGCCTGGCCGCCGGGGTGGCTCCGGGGCGCTACCAGATCCTCGCAGCGATCAACGCCGTGCATACCTCCGCCCGCGACGTACGCGACACCGACTGGTCGCAGGTCGTCGCCCTCTACGACCAGCTCGTCCGCCTCGACCCCTCGCCGATCATCGCCCTCAACCGGGCCATCGCGGTCGCCGAGCTTGACGGCCCGGAGGGAGCACTGGCGGCCGTCGACCGTCTTGAGGACAAATTGGCCGGCTATCACGCCTACCATGCGACCCGCGCCGACCTGCTGCGCCGGCTGGGCCGCAGTCAGAAGTCGCGCGCGGCGTACGACAAAGCCATCGAGCTGGCGGGCAACACCGCCGAGACCGCCTACCTGACACGCCGCCGCGACCAGCTGGGGTAGTGCCCGTGCCAGATCGCCCATATGGGCGATCTGGCACGGGGATCCCGGTCGAAACCCCGTGCAAAGCGGCGCCCGGCCCCGATGGAATACGCCGCGCGGGGCAGACGGCGGGGTGGCAGGCCAAGCCTCCCAGCGCCGGCCCTCCAGATTCCAGTCCAGGATCAGCCCGCAGGACGGCTTGAGCTGCCCGGTCTAGCCGAGGATCTTCATTTCCCTGTAGCTTCGATGCCGACACTCGGGTGAGCACAATCCTCAGTGACGCGCAGTCCCACTATCACCTCGTGCCACTCACGCATGCGCTCAGGTCGCTGCCACTTTGCCGAATTTTCGGGCTTCGCTACGTTAGGGCCTACTGGTCGCCTTGGGTACGGCCGGCCTCACCGGAGGCCCTAGCCCCGTCGCGCTGAATCCACGCTTCCAGCTTGGTAATCTCGTCGGCTCTCATGTCCCGGACGTGCGCTGGCTCGGGAAATCGACCATGCTCGACGTCGGCTCGGTACTGTTCGATGGCCTGCGCCGTCAGGTCTCCCAAGCTTGCGTAGAGCTTGGCGTGCCGAACGCGAAATGGCGTGATGCCCAGGATGTCGTTCACCACCTGAACCTGGCCATCACAGTACCGGCCGGCCCCGATCCCGATGGTCGGGATGGAAAGCCGCTCGGTGATTAGCTTGCTGACCGCCTCTGGAACCAGCTCGAGCACCAGCAGGTGGACGCCGGCTGCTTCCAGCGCCAGCGCGCTCTGCCAGAGCTCACGAGCGGACTCGAACGATCGTCCTTGCAGAGTCGCTCGCGGCCCGCCAGTCTGCGGGGTGAAGCCGATGTGGCCGCAGACGTCGAAGCCCTCGTCGACGAGCGACCGCACGATGGGGGCTTGGCCCAACCCGCCCTCAAGCTTGACGCCGTCGGCCCCGTACCTGCGCAGCGTTCTCGCCGTTGCCAACGCCTGGTCCGGAGAAGTGTAGGCGCCGAAGGGCATATCCACCAGGAGAAAGGCGTCGTGGACACCGCGCCGCGCCGCCCTCAGGTGGTGTACCATGTCTTCGAGCGTTACTTCGGTCGGACTCGAGTAGCCCAGCACGTTTGTTCCGACGCTGTCCCCGACGAAAATGACGTCGATGCCCGCCCGTTCTTCTAGAGCGGCAGTGGGATAGTCGTAGCAAGTCAGCATCGTAATCGGCTCGCGCCGCTGCTTCTTGGCCTGTAGGAAGGCCGTGTCTTTTTTCATCGTGCCCTATCCGTTTGTTCGTCCAGGCTATTATTCCTCAGAACCGTGAGACGCGGATTCAGAGGCCACTCGACTCACGGTCATACTAGTGGAGCGATGCCAACAGTTCTCCGTCTGGCCGGATACCGGTTCTTCTTCTACTCAAATGAGGCCGGCGAGCCGCCCCACGTTCATGTGCAGTCGGCAGAAAGGAGCGCCAAATTCTGGCTCGGCCCCGTTTCGCTGGCCCGCTCAGCGGGTTATGATGCACATGAGCTTCGAATCATCCGTGGACACGTCGATCAACACGCCGCCGAGCTGGAGGTAGCATGGCATGAGTACTTCGATCGCAGGTAGGTGTCTTTCGTCCCCGCGGGCCACGCGCGTGTGGATCAGCGAGGACATGCTTTGGGCCCAACTCGCCGATGGCCGAGAAATCGGCGCCCCGCTGGAGTGGTTCCCCCGTTTGGCGCACGCTCATCCAGAACAGCTCGCGAAATGGGAGTTGATCGATCAGGGATTCGGCATTCACTGGGCTGACCTCGACGAAGACATTTCGGTGCTAGGTCTGCTCGGACTGCCCGACTGACCTTTGGCCGCGATGAAGCCTCCTGTTAAGCGGGCGGGAGGTGTCGCTGCCGGGACGGACGAGCCGCAGAGCGGCTCCGCGCAGCAGAGCCGAAAGGAACAGAGGTTCTTCGATTCGCTCAGGATGACATAAAGGGCATGCTGCTCAAAAAGGCTGGATATGCCCGTAGTGGCGCTCGGTCCGAAACATACCGGGGGCGCCGAAAAAAGAAGTGGGGATTGAGTGGCCAAAGTCATCGTCACTTCGTCGTCCGGCGTGTTGGTGCGTCGTCTCACCCTGTACAAGCATGGCGTGGCGTTTGTGGAGCGCCAGGGCCAATTTAGCGGAGAGGCGTTGTCCCTCAACTTTCGCGCCAGCGAAGTCAACGACGCCTTGAAGAGCCTGCTGGCTATCGACCATGGCGGCGGGCAGGTGCTGGGAATCCACTACGACACTCCGGCGGACCGGCAAACGCGTCTGGCCGCGGGGCCAATAAACTTGTCGGATAAGCATAGCTTGCTGGACCTGTTGCGGGCGCTGCGCGGATCAAGGGTCCGCCTCGTCGTCGACGCGTACGGGACGAGCGAGGAGTTGACCGGCCGTCTGATCGGTGTGGACGTCCCTCGCCCAAAGTCGTCAGAGATGATCGGGGTCGCCACGGTACTGGACGACTCGACCGGCGCGGTTCAGACCGTTGGGGTCGGCAACGTGAGGCAGGTGTTCATTCTGGAAGAGCGTGCGGCGCAGGATCTGCGCTACTTCCTGGACACGGTGCGGAGCGAAGATACGCATCGCAGCATTACCGTGCGACTCAGCCCCGGCGATCATGATCTGACAGTGTCCTATCTCGTGCCGAGTCCCACATGGCGCGTCAGCTATCGACTTGTGGCCGAGACCGCGGACGGATCGACTGCGAGCGCCGGTCCGGCCGGAGCGCCCGCGGGTACCGGCGGTAACCTCCTGCTCCAGGGTTGGGGTCTATTCGACAACCCGTTGGAAGAGGACCTGCAGGACGTCAGCGTCACGCTGGTGGCCGGCCAGCCGATCTCCTTCGTGTACGACCTCGCCACGTCGCGCATCCCCGAGCGCCCAGTCGTGGAGGATAACGCCAGAGTGGCAGCCGGTCCGGTAGCGTTCGAAGCAGGCGTTACCACGCTTGCCGAGCTGGCGCCGCCCGCGGACTGGGACGCCGCGCGCCGACCGCCAAGGCCGGCCGCGGCGGCCCCGGCATTCATGCGGAGTCGTGCCGCCGCGCCGTCTATCGAGTATGCGAGTAAACAGGCAATAGCAGCTACGGCGACCGGGCTGGCTGAGCTCTTCCAATACGAGGTCTTGCCGCCGGTGACGGTAGGGCGCGGGGCCAGCGCGCTTGTGCCGATCCTGAGCACTCAGCTTCCCTATCGCCGTCGCCTGCTCTACAACGAACAGAAGCTGGCAGGCCACCCGGTCGCCACCCTGTCCTTCGGCAACGCCACTGGGCTCGTGTTGGAGCGAGGACCGGTCACGGTGTTGGAGGACGGCGCCTACCACGGCGAAGCGATCGTGCCGTTCACGAGAGACGGCGCCGAAGTCCACGTTGCCTTCGCGGTCGAGCTCGGCATCGCCGTGACGCTGACTCGGGAGGTGAGCACGCAGTTGGCTGGGATACGCGTCTCCGGAGCGCTACTCCATCAGCAGCAGGCGACAGTGACGCGGACGATCTACCGGCTGGAGAACCGGCTTCCAAGTAAGCAGACGGTGATTCTGGAGCACCCCATCGACGCCGGGGCTGAACTGGTCGAGCCCAACGCGCCCGAGGAACAGACCGCGGAGTGGTATCGCTGGACCGTGTCGTGTCCGGCGCACCGAGCCACAGTGTTCGCCGTCTCCCAACGCCGCTACCAATGGCAAACCTCCCAGGTGCTGGACCAGTCATACGAGCAGCTCGCCGAGTTTCTCCGGCGGCGGTGGCTGGACCGGTCTACCCTTGACCGGCTGCGCGGACTATTAGATGCCAAGGCCGCGATGGCCCGAAATGCGGAGGAGCGGTCGCGCCTTCAAGGCGAGCGCGACGGCGTCTACGCCCGTGAGGAGCAGTTGCGCAAGAACATCGGGACGCTCGGCGCCGGCGGAGATGAGGGCGTCCTACGGGCTGAGGCGCTTGTCCGCCTCCGGACCTGCGAGCATCGTGTCGAGGACATTGGCGCGAGCCTCAGCGCGCTGGAAGAGCAAGACCGCGCTCACCAGGCGGCCATCCAGACGGAGCTTGGACGGCTGGAGGTGGACGGCAGGTCGGGCACGCCTGCTGCTGAACCAGCAGGCTAACAGATTTAACCCGCCTGAAGGCGGCTCGGCTAACGGTCCGCGACGGTGATCGTCCCCAGCCGGCTTGAGCCCAATACTGTTGACTTAGGCCGACCTGGCGCATGGTCGCCTCCTGGTAGGGTACGGGGTGCAACAACCATCCGTGCCAGACAGGAGACGGCCATGCCGATGTTGAGGATACGAGAAACGCTGGAGGAGGGCGAGCGGCCAGGGGGACCGCTGGGGGATCGCTATCAGGCGCTGGCCTTTTTGGGGCGCTGGCTGTCGCCGGCGGTGCTGGCGCCGGTCCTGCCAGCGCCGCGAGCTTCCCGTCTGCGCCGCCGCGATCGCCAGTTGAACGCGCTGACCACGGTGCTGCTGTGTGTGGCGATGCACCTGTGGCGGCGGGAGGAGTTGTCGTGGGTGTTCCGGGAGCTGGTGAGCGGCGTGCGCTGGCTGCGGCCGCTGGCCGACACCCGGATCACGCGCGGCGGGGTGAGCCGGGCCCGCTACCGGTTGGGGGCGGCGCCCCTGATCGCCCTGTTCCGGCGGCTCTGCCACCCGCTGGCGACGGTCGAGACCCCCGGCGCCTTCGGGTTCGGGCGGCGGTTGATGGCGATCGACAGCACGGTGTTCGACCTCGCGGACACCGAAGCGAACGAGGCGCGGTTCGGCCGCCCCGAGCACCAGCACACGCCGGGCGCCTGGCCCCAGGCCCAACTGGTGGCCTTGTGCGAGTGCGGGACCCACGCCATCTGCGACGCCAAGGTCGCCCACCATCTGGCGGATCCCCGCGCCCTCGCCCGCCGGCTGCTGCGCTCGGTCACGGCCGAGATGCTGGTCATGCTCGACCAGGGCTTCTACGGCTACGACCTGTTCGCCGCCCTCCGCAAACGCGACGCCCACGTCCTGGCGCGCGTCTTGCCCCACGTCCGGCCGACCGTCACCCGGACCCTGCCCGACGGCACCCAGTTGGTGCGGATCGCCAAACGGGCCGAGCGCCACCAACGCACGGGCGAGCGCCTGGCGCTGCGCCTGATCCGCTCCACCATCGACGACCCCGGCCGACCGGGCCACGGCGTCGAGCGCCGCCTGCTCACCTCGCTGCTCGACCCGGCCACCGCGCCGGCCTTGGACCTGATCGTGGCCTACCACGAGCGCTGGGAGGAGGAACTCGCCATCGACGAACTCGCCACCCACCAACTGGCCGCCATCCCCTTGCGGAGCAAGCGCCCCGTCGGCGTCTACCAGGAACTCTACGCCCTGCTCCTGGCCCAGTACCTGGTCCGTTCCTTGATGGCCGAAGCCGCCGCCGCTGCCCCGACGCCGCTCGATCCCCGCCAACTCAGCTTCGTGGGCGCCGTGCGCCTGCTCCGGGAAGCGCTGCCGGACTTCCAGCGCTACGCCCCCGCCGCGCACCCGACGATCACCGCACGGCTCCTCGCGGAGATCGCCGCCACCGTGCTGCCGCCCCGCGCCAACCGGAGCAACCCGCGCGTGGTCAAGCAACGCTGCTCCCCCTTCCCCGCCAAACGCCGGCGCCATCGCCACTGGCCCCAGCCCACCAAGCCCTTCGCCCACGCCGTCGTCCTCCGGTCCTAGCGGGCCACCCATCCCGTCACCGTTCCTGCCCGGCCACTCTCCCCGGCGCGCCCTTGCCCAGCCGCCGCCATGCCCCCGTCTCGCGCCCCTTCACCGCGCCGGCCGTGCCCGCACGAACCACAGCGCTTCTGCCCAGCCGCCGCCACACCGGACCGCCACCTTCCTCCTCGCGCCACGCCAACCAACCAAGCGGCTACCCTAAGTCAACAGTATTGGGCTAATACGTGGCTCGGCCGCCGCTGAGGTCAAAGACGGCGCCGGTGGAGAAGGAGCACTCGTCGGAGCAGAGCCAGGCGACCAGCGCCGCGACCTCCTCCGGACGGCCGGTGCGACCCATCGGGATGCGGGACACCATGTAGTCGCGGTGGGCCTGGGAGACTTGCTTGAGGATGTCCGTCTCGATCACGGCCGGTGTGACGGCGTTGACCAGGACGCCTTTGGTCGCCACCTCCTTGGCCAGCGCCTTGGTCAGGCCAATCACGCCGGCCTTGGCCGCGGAGTAGGGAATGGCGTTGGGATTGCCCTCCTTGCCGGCGATGGAGGCGATGTTGACGATGCGACCGCGCCCCTGCCGAAGCATGTGCGGCATGACGGCCCGGCAGCAATAGAAGACGCCACTGAGGTCGACGTCGAGAACGGACCGCCAATCCTGGTCCGTGAGCTCGGGCAGCGGTAAGGAGCGACCGGCGATGCCTGCGTTGTTGACCAGGATGTCAATCGTTCCCCAGCGACCGATCGTCGCATCAACGACCGTCTGCACACCCACTGGAGCGGTGACGTCCAGCGCCATCGCCAACGCCTGCTCCCCACCGGCGTCGCGCGCGCGCGCCTGACGCTCCGCCTCCTCCACGTCGAGATCCCCGAGGACGACACGGACGCCTTCCTCGATCAGCCGGCCGGCCACGGCCAGACCGATACCCCGCGCCGCACCCGTGACGAGGGCGACCCGCCCGGTCAGCCCCATACGTTCATCCTGCACCCGGTTGCCTTCCTAACGTTATCTTGAGCACCACGGCACGGGCAGTCTCAACCTCGAGATTAGGGCTGGGGGGTATCGGCCAGCACGGGGTCCAACACCGACACGATCGTATGGATCGCGTCGCCGACGCTGGTCTTCCCTTCCCACACCGGCGGAAGCTCCTTGTTCCGCTCATCGTTCATCTGACTGACGAACGGCGTCTCCGGAACGGGATGAGCGTGATCGCGCTCCGTTGCAAAAGCGCTGATGTTGAACGCGGAAAGCGCCTTGACGAAGTCGTCTACTGCCGGCAGATAGGCGGGGAAGACCGCTCCTCCCTTGGCCAGGATGATCTCTCCCTCTTTGCCGAGCCACTTCGTGAAGAACCAGGCGTCGTCCTGATGTTTGCCGCCACTCCAGATGCCGTAGGCCAGGCTGTTCGTCTCGCTGATCCGGCCCTTCGGACCGGTAGGGAGGGGCGCCACGTCCCACTTGAAGCGCGAGCCAATCTTCGCCTGGTAGTTGTGAAGCACCCAGTCGCCGTTGGTAATCATGGCGGCGCGTCCCGCCCAAAAGATCTGATCGGCGTTCTGGCTGGAGAGATCTCCAACGGTGGGCGACAGGTGGTACTTGTTCGCCAGGTCGGCGCACCACTGGATGGCGTCCGTAGCTTCCGGCGAGCTCGGTCTCAATCTTGGTGAGATAGTTGGAGACGGTCTGCTGCACGTTGATCTTGAACCCCGGATTGTCCTTCGCAAAGGCCGCGATCATCTGTTGCTCGACGTCGAAGTGGTTGTTATCCCACAGCTCGAAGCTGACCATATGCTGCCCACTGCTCACCTTCGCCGCGAGCGTCGTGGGCGCACCGGCAGCGCTCGTGCTCGAAGCGGTCGTGGCGGGCGGCGGCGCGGCCGCGGACGACGCACAGGCGACCAGTGCGGTGACACCCAAGAGAGCGGCGGCGCCGGTGAGCGTGCGAAGGGCCGCGCGGCGCGACAGCTTGGTGCGGGGCCAGGTCTCAGGTCGGAGCATCTGATGCCTCCTATCCTCTTACGCGCCGCGCGGCCGGATATCGCCACGCCACCAGGCGAGCCGGTCGCGCTACTTGATGCCGGTGAAGACGATGCCCTGGACGAAATAGCGTTGCAGGAAGAAGAAGAGCAGCAGCACCGGCAGCATTACCACCAGCGACGCCGCCATCAAGAGATTCCAGTCGGTGCCGTACTCTCCCTGGAAGGCGCGCAAGCCCAGGGCCAGGGTGAAGTTCTGCTGGCTGTGCAGGTAGATGAGCGGCTGCAGAAAGTCGTCCCAGTGCCCCTTGAAGACGAAGACAGCCACGGCGGCGAGCGCCGGCTTGGAAAGTGGCAGCAGGATACGCCAGTAGATGCCCAGCACCCCGGCGCCGTCGATCTTGGCGGCGTCGTCCGTCTCGACGGAGATGGTCATGAAGAACTGACGTAGCAAGAAGATATTGAAGGCGCCGACAGCGAAGAAGGGCGGCACGATCAGGGGGTAGAAGGTGTTGATCCAGCCCAGGTTGCGGAACAGGATGAAGCGCGGGATCATCGTCACTTGCTCCGGCAGCATCAGCGTGGCCAGCACGATCAGGAAGCAGACGTCACGGCCCGGCCAGCGCAGTCGAGCGAAAGAGTAGGCAACCAGCGAGCAGGAGGCTAGCGCCCCGACCAGCGGCGCCAGCGTCGTGATCAGCGTGTTACGGAAGAAGAGGGCAAAGGGCAGCACGGTCAGCGCCTGGGTGTAGTTCTCGGGGTGCAGCGGCTGGGGAATCCACCGCGGCGGGTAGAGGAAGACGGAGCCCTCGTCCTTGAGCGAGGTCGACAGCATCCAGATGAAGGGGATGCTGACGAAGATGGCGCCCACGGCCAGCGTGGCGTAGACCAGCGTCAACTTGGTAACCGCCGCCGCGCGCCTGCTCTGCCGGAGGCCGACCCGCTTCGCCTTGGTGGGGGCGAAGGACTGCGCCTGCGTCGCCATCGTCGCTCCTTACCTCCCGCGTGTCCGGCCTTCGTAGTAGACCCATACAGCAGAGCTACGGATCACCAGAAGCGTCAACGCCATGATATAGAAGAAGAGCACCCAGGCCAGCGCCGAGGCGTAGCCCATCTTGAAATACTCGAAGGCGTTGCGATAGAGGTAGAGCATGAAGAACAGGCTGGCGTCGTGGGGTCCGCCGTTGGTCATGACGTAGGCCTGGGTGAAGGTCTGCAAGGCGCCAATGACGCCGATGATCACGTTGAAGAAGATCACCGGGCTGAGCATCGGCACGGTGATCTGCCAGAACTGGGTGAGCGTCCCCGCGCCGTCGACCTGCGCCGCCTCGTAGAGGTCGGTGGGAATGCCTTGCAGACCGGCCAGGTAGATGATCATGCCGGCGCCGACGCCCCACAGGCTCATTATGACGAAGGCGAAGATGACGGTGTGCTCGTCGGAGAGCCAGGCCGGCCCGGCAATGCCCACATACCCGAGCAGGGTGTTGAGCAGGCCGAAATCGGGACTGAAGATCCAGCGCCAGAGCAGCGCCACGGCCACGCCGGAGACGACCGAGGGTAAGTAGTAGACCGTGCGGACGAAGCGCTGGAAACGGATGCGCTGGTTGAGCAGGATGGCCAGGAAGAGGCCGAAGGCGGTGTGCAGCGGCACGGCCAGCGCGGCATAGAAGGTAGTGACCTGCAAGGAGTGCCAGACGGAGGAGTCGCCACTGAGCAGCGTGCCGTAGTTGCTCAGACCGGCGAAGTGGGGGGCGGTCAGCAGATCCCAGCTCGTGAGCGAGAGACCGATGGAGGCAAGCATCGGCCCGGCGGTGAAGATGAGGAAGCCGAAGAACCAGGGCGACGCGCAGGCGAAGCCCCACAGCGCCTCACGGCGGGCCACCTTGCCATACTTGCGACGGCCGGCGACGGCCGGCCGCGAACCCACCGTCGTCCCGCCGGCTATCACGGGGCGCCCTCCTTTGCCGGATGATGCGCAGGGCCACAGATAGATGGCAGCGGCGCGGCAGCCCAGCAATTGACAGTCGATGCCGGTAACGCTAGTGTGTCACACGTTGGATGTCAAGTGTGGTCGCGTCCGGGAAGACAGGTGCAAGACTGCCGATGCCGCCACTGCCCAACTTCCTGATTGTCATGAGTGACGAGCACGCGCCACAGGTGAGCAGCCCCTACGGCCACCCGTTCATCCACACGCCGCACATGCAGCGGCTGGCCAGCGCGGGCGTGGTGTTCCGGAACGGCTATTGCAACTCGCCGCTGTGCGTGCCCTCGCGCGCCTCCTTCATGGCCGGGCAGCACCTGTATCGCATCGGCGTGTGGGATAACGGGGCGCCGCTCGGTAGCGATGTGCCAACGTGGGCGCACCGCCTCAACGCCGCCGGCTACGACACCGCGCTGGCCGGCAAGATGCATTTCGTCGGCCCCGACCAGCGCCACGGCTTCCAGCGCCGGCTGGTCGAGGACGTTCACGGCTCGGGCAACGTTGCCGGCCCGGACTGGTCGGCCGGCATCAAGCCCGGCGGCGCGGCGATGCGTCGGCGCATCGAAGAGGCGGGGCCCGGCGACTCCACGCACCAGCGCTACGATGACGAGGTGACTGTCCGCTCGGTAGAGTACCTTCGTGACCCGGCGCGCAAGACGCAGCCCTGGGCGTTATGCGCCTCCTTGATCACGCCGCACTTCCCGCTGATCGTCCGGCAGCCCTACTTCGATCGCTACTTCCCTGCTCACGCCGACCTGCCGGTCATACCGCCCGGCCATCTGGAGGGCCAGCACCCGGCCAACCAGCGCCTGCGCACGCACTTCAGCTCGCACGATTACACCGACGAGCAGATCGCCCGGGCGAGGGCGGCCTACTACGGGCTGATCACCTACTTCGACGAGCAGCTGGGGGAGCTGCTCGATGCCCTGGAGGAGAGCGGGCAGATCGACAACACCGTCGTCCTATACGTCGCCGACCACGGCGAGATGTACGGCGAACACGGCATGTGGTGGAAGTGTACGCTGTACGAGGAGTCGGTTCGCATCCCGACCATCGTCTCCTGTCCCGGCCGCTTTGCCGGGGGACGCACGCTGCCGCAGGTGGTGTCGCTCATCGACAGTGTGAGGACGGTGGTCGACCTGGCCGGGGCCGATGCGGAGGGGCTGGATGGCGACGACATGACGCCGCTGCTCGAGGGTCGACCCGCGGGCTGGAAGGACACGGCGGTAGCGGAGTACGAGGGGCACGGCACGGTGACTCCGGCCCGCATGGTCCGGCGCGGCCGTTTCAAGCTCAACTACTACTATCGTGAGCCGGCAGAGCTGTACGATCTGGAAGCGGACCCTGGCGAGCTCGCCGACCTGGCCGGACAGGCGGAGTACGCCGCCATCCAGGAGGAGCTCACGGCGCTGGCGCTGCGCGACTGGAACCCCGCGGAGATCGACCGGCAGGTCCGCGCTAGCCAGCAGCGCCGCCGTATCGTCGCCCTCGGCCGGCAGCACACCCGCGCACAGTCCTGGACGCCGGCCGGTTAGGCTCCATTGCCAACTGCGTCTCAGAGGTCGCCCACCGTTGGTCCTTCGGCTATCATGACCCGGCGGGTGTCGTTTGCCGGCGCCGGTGCTCAGGTAGGACATTCGACCAGGAGGAATCGGCTATGCCTGTCACGCTCCTCACCCGGCGGCGCCTGCTCCGCTACGCCGCGGCCCTGGGCTCAGTTGCCTCCCTTGCCGGTCTTGCCGCGTGTGGCGGCGCCTCGCCGAGCGCGTCGGCGTCGACGGCAGCCACGGCCTCGAACGGCGCCCCAGCGAGCTCGGCCGCTCCCGCCGCCCCGGCAGGCGCGGCGGCCCAGCTCAGCTTCGTGACCTGGGGAGGCGTCACCGAGATCAACGTCCGCCAGAAGTACACGGACCAGTTCATAAAAGATCATCCGCCGATCAAGGTGACGTTCACGCCCACGCCGCAGAACTACTGGGATGCATTGCAAACCCGCTTGGCCGGCGGCGACGCTCCCGACGTCGACTATCTGGAGCCTGCCCATACCGTCGATCTGCAGTGCCGCGGCGCCCTGCTGAACTTGAGTCCGTACGTGCAGCGCGACAAGTACGACCTGTCCGACTACTATTCGGCCGGTCCGGCGGAGTACGTCCTCGACGGCAAGCTCTGGGCGCTCAATCGCGACTTTGCCAACCAGGACATCTTCTACAACGTCGACCTGTTCAAGAAACAGGGTATTCCCTTGCCGCCGAAGGCGTTTGACGCGACAGGCTGGAAGTTCGACGATTTCCTGGCCGCCTGCCAGAAGCTCACCGGCGGCAGCGGCCCGACCAAGACCTTCGGCTTCGCCGTCCCGCAAGGCTTCCGCGCCTACATGGCCTTTGTCTGGTCCAACGGCGGCGACGTGGTCAGCGCGGACAACAAGAAGCCGGCGATCGATCAGCCGGCCGCGGTGGAGGGCTTGCAGTTCCTGGAGGAGCTCGTCGGCAAGTACCACGTGTCGCCGGCGCCAGCCGACCTGCAGACGCAGAACGCCAACGATCTGTTCTACACCGGGCGAATCGGCATGATCGTCAGCATCCCGGCCAACCTGGCGCAGATTCGCGCCGGCGCCAAAGGCTTCCACTGGGACGTGGCGCCGCCGCCGCTCGGCCCGCACGGCGCCAAGCGCCAGGTCGGTGGCGGCGGCGCCGGCTACGGCGTGTACGGCAAGACCAAGTTCGGCGACCAGGCCTGGGAGCTGATGAAGTGGGTGACCAGCGTCGAGGTGCAGAAACAGGAGGTGGACGCCGGGACATCCATGGGCTCGCGCATCTCCGTGGGCGAGTACTTCGTCAAGGTCAACCAGGGCAAGGACCCGGCGAACGTGCAGATGTTCGTGGACGCCTCCATGAACTCCCTGCACACCGACCCGCACGCCTCCGGCTGGCTCGAGATCCAGAATGTCCTCACCAAGGAGATGGCCGGCATCTGGGATGCGAGCAAACCGGCAAAGGACGTCACCTCCGCCATTGCCCAGCAGATGGCGCCGTTGCTGCAGCAGTCTTGCGGACACTGACCTGCTCCAGCGCCGGCGGTAACCCGCCGGCTAGCGCTGCGAGCAGACCAGCGAGGACAAGCGCGCCGGCGGCTAGGCGACGAGCACGGCGCACGTCGTGCGGCACCGGCTCGCTGCCTGCCGGATAGAGACGGTAATGGCCGCGCTTTTCCAAGCAGCGGCCAAGGGCGGCGGCAACGGCGGACATGGGCCAGCCGGCATTAGGGCTGGCGGTTCGGCGGCGGTCTCCCCAGGCAGCCAGGGCCACCCGCCGCGGCGATGCGCCGACCGCTGGGCTGGCGGCGACGAGCAGCGCCGCGGCCAGTCGTGACGGGACGAGGTTCAGGACGTCGTCGAGCTTCGCTGCCGGCTTGCCAAGATACTCCTTCGCTCCTCGATAGCCGAGCATCGCGTCGAGCGTGTTTGCCGCGCGGTAGGCTGCCGCCAGGGGAAGCCCGCCGAGGAGAAAGGCGCAGCAGGGCGCCACGACGGAATCGCTCAGATTTTCGGCCAGCGACTCAATGGCCGCTGCCGCGAGCAGCGGAGAGTCCAAGGTTGACACGTCACGACTGACGATGCGTGCCGCGGCAGCCCGAGCCGCGGGGATGTCTCCTCGCAGCAACGGGCGTTCAACGTCGGCAACAGCGGCGAACAAGGCCCGTACGGCAAGCAGCGGTTTGAGGGCAACGGCAACGACGGCGACCCTCAGCAGCCACGGCATACGACCGGCCAGCCGCTCCAACAGGATTGCTGAGCCGGCCGCGCAAACGATGGTCGCTCCCACGATGGCCAGGCCAGCGGTGAACTCGGCGGCGGGGCGGCCGGACAGTAACCCCCGCCCCGACTTTCGCGCTCCCTCGGGACGTTCTCTCCGCCCGGGGCTGTTGCTGCCAATAGGACAATTTTGGCTGGTGGTGGGAGCGGCCCCCCCGGCCGGTGTCTCCTCTGAAGGATGACGCGGTGAAGACGCGGCACGCTCTTCCAACCCCCCGATCAGCCGGCCAATCCAGACTACAGGATGCACGGGCTCGGGCGGCTCGCCCCAAAGCAGATCGATGGCCAGAGCCATCGCCAGGATCGCTATTCGTTCGTTGGCGCGCTTTGGCCTCATGGCAGCGTCGCGGCCAGCACGAGCAGGCCCAACGCGGCGACAACCTCGCTGATGGCGCCGTAGCTATCGCCGGTGAGCCCACCGAGTTGGGCACGGAGAAAGCGACCGGCCAGCAGCGAGGCCAGCGCAGCCGCCAGCAGGAGCGGGATCGCCCTCAGCGTCAGCGGAAGCGCTGCCAACACGGTAAATCCGGTTGCCAGGATGAGTGCCGAAGGTCGCGCCTGTGCCCGAAAGTGGGCGCCTAGACCATCCG
>Ga0207416_1002102_pt1 | contig 23043 bp, 33 predicted proteins | sample PaiPotPPM11metaG_FD_184107 | JGI IMG/M metagenome (GOLD analysis project Ga0207416, IMG submission 184107) | Iron sulfur acid spring bacterial and archeal communities from Banff, Canada, to study Microbial Dark Matter (Phase II) - Paint Pots PPM... ...
AGCCAAGACTGTCCGTTACTGGCTGCCGCACGCAGGCGTGCTGGCGTCCACCTGTGCGGAGGAGAACTGTGACACGGAGATAGGTCCGGGTTCCCAGTATTGCAGAGAGCACAGCGCTCAGCACCGAGCGCCGCCACCGAGACACCAAACTCGGAAGCGCCCCAGTACGCTTGGCCTGACGAGAGCCGGTCGCCACGGTAGAGCCAGGAACACGCTCATGCTCCTTGCCCCGTCAGCGCGACGAGGACCTGCTCCAGCGTTGGTTCGTCCGCATGAGCGTCGTCGAGCCGCGGCGCTCTGCGGAAGATCTCTGCCGCAGCGTGATGGAACCCGTCAGGCAGATCGACCGAACCGAACGTCGAGGCGATCTCCTGCATCTCTCCGACCCAGCGCCAGCCCTTGCTGCACGCGGAGTGGGCGGCGCGAAGCGACTGCTCCTGCACTCCGGGCAGCGACGTGTCCCACTCCTCCAGGAGGGCCGCTTCCACGTCCTCGGCGCGGGCAAGGGCGCGGATCGCGAGGAGCAACGCCGCCGTGCCCTTGGTCCACGCGGCGTAGGACATCTTCAGTGCGGAGGCGGCCCCCAGCCGGTCCGAGACGACCCGAACGTCCACGACCGTGCTGGCGAACAGGCCAGCCACGTCCTGCGCCGAGGGTCCAGACAGGTACAGACGCGTCGTCCTTCGCGACCGCGGGGGCGGGCCTACGATCCCGCCGTCCACGTACCGGCCCCCGCCCGTCTCGATCTCGGCCGCGACCGCCCGGGCTGTGGCCGGCGAGACGGCGTTGACGTCCACGAAGGTGCCCTTGAAGCCGGAGACGGATCGGGCCACCTCGGCGGCCGCGTGCGGCGGGCAGACGGAGACGATCATGTCGCTCCGGCGCGACAGCTCGTCCACCGACCCGACGTCGCGCAAGTCGGCCGTCTCGGCACGACGGACTGTGGCCGCGCTGCGGCCAGACGACACCCACAGCACGACGGTGCCGGCCTTCCGGAGCACCGACCCCAACGCCGCGCCCATGTCACCGGGGTGCAGCACCCCGACAGTCGCGTCAGCCATAGCTCGCCTCCTCGGCCTCGATCGCCATGCGGCCGAGCATATACCTGTTCGACCTAATTGTCTAGGTTATTACCGCGCCGTCCCTAATCCTCCGATCCGAAGTAGATCCTCCGTGGGCGTGAAGTTACCTTCTTGGGGCAGGTGAGCAAGCTGGCTTCTACCCCGAACAGGTATATGTGCGCTGGCGGCTGTCACTCCTGGCTACCTCCCGCCTCTGAACTCCTGTCCGGAAGGCTCTCGGCCACATAGTTGGCGATGGCGACGGCCATTCTGAGGCGCTGCGGGACGTTCTCAAGGGAAGCGCTCATGACTCTGGGCTGCTCGGATAATGCTGCATTGACCTGTGCGAGTGCACAGTCGAGCGCCTCGTCGAGCAGTGCTTTCTCATCCTGGAGGTGCTGGGTCACCCCCTCTGGGTCAAGTACCGCCATATCCCCCTGGAGGCCTTGGAACTCGGCCACTGTATTGAGAAGACGAAGCTCATGGACGATGGCACGGACCTGTTGGGCAAGGGAGACGGCCGCAGCGAAGGTCCTGACCTCCGTCTCTGTTTCTTGCCTGATCTGGGACAATTGCTGCCCTATTCGCCCAAGCGAGGTTGACGGCTCCACAGTAGCTATACCTCCCTGTATGCTTTGCTCACGGCGTTGTTCTCGCGGCACGGGGAGAAGGGGCAGCCCTGCAGTCTGGGGGAGGGATACAGAGCCGCCCGGTATTCCGAGCAGGAGCAGAACGACAGCCCCCCTGTATCGGGCGAGGGAGCAAGGAGTATGCCATCACATCACCTTGTTCAAGGGCAGTGGATCGTGTGCTACCAGATCTGCTGTCTGGCGTAAAGCGATCCCAATGTCCTCGCCTGGGCGCTGGCTGACGCCGGTCACGGACAGCACTTTCGGGGTTCCACGGCCACAGCTATCGGTGCCTGTACACCTTCCGCGGCGAGAACTTTCTGTGGACTGGCAGCCGCGACGGGCCGGCGTTCAGGCAGGGGAGCCTGGGCGGGCGGTCGGACCAGCGGTGGGACGATGACTGCCGCGGCTGCTGCCGCGACGGCGAAGACCACTGCCAGCTCGTACCCTCGCCCAAATCCCGCGGTGAGCGCGGCTGCCGTCTGTTGTGCGGTGGGATGCGTGCCGGCCAGAACCGACCTGGTGTGTTGGGAGGCGATCGTCGCCAGCAGAGCCAATCCGATCGATGCCCCGATTTGACGAGTCGTGTTGACGATGCCGGACGCCAACCCCGCCTCTTCGCGCGCCACGCCGGTGGTAGCAGCCAACGTCACCGGCGTAAATGTCAGTCCCAGGCCGAGCGTGATAATCATGCCCGGCACGACGATTCCCGGGAAGTAGGCGGTGGTCGCGTCGATGCGCGAGAGCCACGCGAGGCCGACGGCGGAGATGAGGGGACCGACGATGAGGAGCGGTCGGGCGCCGATCCTGGTCGCGAGCCGCGAGCTTATCTGAGCGCCGATCACGATAGCCAGCGTCTGTGGGACAAACGCGATACCGGCCTGAAGCGGGCTGTATCCGAGGACGTTCTGCAGATAGAGAGACAGGAAGAACCACATGGCGAAGACGGCCGCTGCCGTGAAAAACATCACGAGATTGGCGCCGCTGAGCGACCGAGACCGGAAAAGTCGCAGCGGCATGATCGGCGCTTCACTCCTCGACTCGATGACGAGGAAGGCGGCGAGAAGGACGGCCGCCACCGGGAGACCCACGAGCGTTTGCCAGTTCGTCCAGGAGCCGGTGTCGGTATTGACCACGGCGTAGACCAGCGCCACGAGGCCGCCGGTGATGGTGGCTGCGCCCCAGACATCGAGGTGCCGCCGTTGCACCTGACCGCGAGACTCAGGAAGAACCAGCCAGGCAGCGATGAAGGCGACAATGCCGACGGGGACATTGATGAACAGGATCCAGCGCCACGACAAGAGATCGGTCAGCACGCCGCCGAGCAGCACGCCCGAAGCGCCGCCGGCGGCCGCCACCGCGCTCCAGATGCCGAGGGCGCGTGAACGCGCCTCCCCTTCAGAGAACGTGGCAATCAGGATCGTCAGGGTGGCAGGCGACAGCACGGCGCCGCCCACTCCCTGGGCCGCTCGCGCCGTGATAAGCATGGCCTGATTCTGCGCCAGCCCACCGGCGAGGCTTGCGAGCGTGAACAGCACCAGTCCGATGAGAAAGAGCCTTCGCCGCCCGTAAAGGTCGGCGGCACGGCCGCCGAGGAGTAAGAATCCCGCGAACGTGAGCGTGTAGGCGTTGACTACCCACTGCAGTCCGGTCTGACTAAAGCCCAGGTTGGATCGGATCGATGGCAGCGCTACATTCACCACCGAGACGTCGAGCAGAACCATGAATTGCCCGAGACAAACCAGCGTCAGGATCACCCAGTCTGGTGGCGCGGCCCGCTCTTGGGCTGCAGTTGAGGCACCGAGCATCCGTCATTTGTCCTTCGGGCCAGCCCCAGTGTGCTGGCGGACGGCCTTGCTACTTCCAGCGTACCCGAGGCGAAAGAAGAAGAACACATTCCGGGGAGTCACCACAAGAGAAAGTCGCCGCTACGGTCATTCCCCTTTGAACACGACGTCGACAATGTGCGCCGCGCCTCAACAGACATGGGGGTCGCCTATCCGATCGCGGTCGATAGCGACTTTGCGGTCTGGAGCGCCGTCGACAACCACTACTGGCCGGCCCTCTACATCGCCGATGCGCAGGGGCAGCTGCGCCATCATCACTTCGGGGAGGGCGCCTACGACCAGGCCATATCCGTACGCCATCGTTCAGTTCGACTTTGACGCCCCCCTCGACAGGCTCGAAGGTGAACGTCTCGGTACATGGATAGTCCTTTGCAAGACCAGGTTGCGCTGAGCCGCGCCAAGCGGAAGATGGTCTTGGTCGCCTCGCGCTCCGTCTTCTCGGTCTTCAGTCCGGACGAAGAGACATTCGCGAACTCCCAGATGTGGAAAGCGTTGCTGCGCTCCACATGCACAGTGCCGCTCTGGCAGGGGGAACGATATGGCCATCATGTTGAGGTCTGGGGAAATGCCGCCCATGCCTGACTATCACCAGATCTGGGGAGGAACGGATTATAGCGGGAATAGGCTCCACTTGGCCATGCTCCACCAGACTTGTTGGAGCACGGCTAATTCAACAATGTGGTTGGGACCCCGACACATCATGGCCGGGTCACAGATGGACACAAGCCCGATCGATCGTCGACTGAGCGCCGCGCCATCTCCAATACTACACTAGGTTCCATACAGCAACTCTTCCACAAGCGGGGACACAGCAGGGCCAACGCATCTAAATGGAAGCAGAGGGAAAGTGGGTAGGATGGGGCCCATCCCATCATTGGAGCCGAGAGCTTGCCCATGCAGCCATCACCCCGCCTCACGCGTGCCGAGCATTTTGCCTGCCTGGACGACCCGCGGATCGAGCGACACCCGGAGGGTACCCGGCTGCATCCGTTGCTGAGTATCGTCGTCGCCATCTGTGCCGTGATCAGCGGGGCCGAGAGTTGGGACGACATCGAGGAGTTCGGGGAGGTCAAGGCTGCGTGGTTCGCCACCGTTCTGGACCTGCCCCACGGCATCCCCTCGCACGACACCTTCAATCGGGTCTTCGCCGCGCTGGATCCCGTGCAGTTTCGAGCCTGTTTTCTGCACTGGATGGAGGCCGTGGCGGAGGTGCTGCCGGCTCAGCAGCTGAGCGTCGCGGTGGCACAGGCAGACGACTTCGCGGGCGTCCGGCATGATCGGGCCCAGACGATCGAGACAGGAACACCCGCAGGCGGGTACCCGCGGATCGAGACCCGGCGCGCCCTGGTGATCGACGATCCGGCGGTCCTTGCCTGGATCCAGGAGCGGCATGCCTGGCCGGGGTTGCAGGCCATCGGCGTGGTGCAGGGAGAGCGGCGCATCGGGACCGAGCGCTCCGTCGAGGATCGGTACTACCTGCTCGCTCGTCCCCTCTCCGCTCGTGCCTTCGGAGACGCGGTGCGGAGCCATTGGGGCATTGAAAATCAGGTGCACTGGGTGCTCGATGTCACCTTTCATGAGGATCAGAGCCGCATCCGCGCGGGCTATGCTGCCGAGAACTTCGCGGTGCTCCGCCACATCGCGCTCAACCTCCTGCGGCAGCAGACGACCAAGCGCCAGAGCGTCAAGGGACGACGCTTAAAGGCTGCCTGGGACACCGACTATCTCCTCCAGATCCACCGGGGCATTTAGATGCGTTGGCCCTGCAGGGCCAGCCATCCGGAAGCGAACTATTATTGGGAAGCTGCAGGGTGATGGTTCGAAGGTCAAATTGGGAAGGGCTACAGCAGGAACATGATGGACTGGCACAACGCGACGGAGCAGAACCTGCTGGCCTTGGTGCACAACGGAGACTCCGAGAGTCACTACCTGGACTTCAAGCAACGGGACGCACTGCTTGCGAACGCGGATGGTGAGAAGAAACGGCGGCTGGCGGAAGTGAGCAAGGACATTTCAAGCTTCGCCCATGCCGATGGCGGCACCATCATCTACGGCATGGAGGAGGCAGGAGATCCGGCGGTCGCCACCCGGTTGCGCGGCTTCCGCTCTGCTCGACTTCCATCCCCCACTCTTCCCTAGAATATGTCAGGTCTCAACGGGCCTCATGGTACGCGATTTGACGCCTCTTTTCCACCTAGGACAATGTCCGGCGGTGCGTCCGACGGCACGACGTATTGCCTTCACAGGCCGACCAACCCGAGCAAGGCGTACTCTTAGGAGCTTATCGAGCGACACCGGCGACACCGACGCCTTGGAGGTATTAGGCGGCGTGGTTCATGAGCGTACGGGGCATCGGTTGTGCTGCGGACGAGGGTACGGATTGCACCCAGTCCGCAGGAGGTAGAGCGAGAGGTACCTTCCTCTTGTCACCGGCTCAAACGGCAAGCTAACTGCGCCGTGTCGAGAGGCATGAAGGACGCCTAATGCGCTCGCGCTAGGCCGAAGTTTCGGCTACCGCACAAGAAGTCTGCGCAGCAAGAGATTTATGGTGGAACCAGATACAAGACTACTCACCGAGAAGGAGCCGCACCGGACCATCGCCCCGATTCTCGAGATGCTTAAGGCGGACTCCCGTACCCTGCCTATTTGGGGCTGGGATGGGGGTCTTGCTCTGTACTATCTTGTCGTGGCTCTGGAGTACGACTTGCAGCGTCGCCTGTTAGCCGCACAGCGCGCACACGATGGCGGCGCACTCGCCAATCTCGGTGCTGTCGCTGGCTCGCTGACCAAAGGCCTTAACGCGGCGGTCCACGAAGTCTACCGTCTCCATCCAGACCTTCAGTTAGTCTGTCCTCCCGACCCACTCGACTGGGAAGCGATGGAGGAAGCGGTACGGACCCTTGTCTACAGCTTTCAGTGTGCGACGGCTTTCGACGCGCTCTACGATGCTCGCTACGGAACGCGAGAGCCGCGGATTGTGGGCTCAAGTGTATATCTACCCTTTACCACGGAGGGAGTTATTGACCACGAGGCATGGAAGACTGCTCATGGAGGCATTCTCGACCCCAATCGGCCGAATGGGATCGTGCTGCTGGATGTCCTTGTCTCTCCTGAGGTGGCCCGGCTCTGGGAAATGATGCGAAGCCAGACATGGATCATAGGAAAGACGGACATCATGTACAGGGTTCAGCCTGCCGTAAAATTGGTCTTCGCTGAACTCGCCGCGAGAGCGGTTGCAACGGTCGACCTCCCCACTAGCATCCGCGTCGGTGGGTATTCACTTGAAGAGTTCCGTCATTTCAATCGTTGGCTCTATGAGTGCGCTGCCACTCGCCTGGCATTTTGCTACCGCGCCATAGCGACCGGCGCCAATGTTGCCAGTGGCTTGATCATGCGACTGAAGCTAGATGACCTGTATGCCGATCTGAGCAATTCCGGGGAACTCAGTCAGGAAGTGGTCGAACGCATCGTCTCCGATCTCACCTACGACATTCATCAGCCGTGGACCAATGTGCTCTATCAGCCCCTCTTTCCCATTGCTCCCGGTGAGTTCCTGGTGTCCCCCACGCTCGTCACGAGCAGTATCTGGGAGAACAATCTTGCGAACATGTGGGCCAAGAAGCATTCTGCGGAGTACTCGCAAGTGGTTGGGGACGACAAGAAGCAGAGCGCGGAGGATATCGCCAAGGCCCTGAGAAGCCACGGTTTCATGGCAGTTGCCAATCGTGAGTACTACCTCACCAAGGGTCAGGTACTAGGTGATGTGGATGTTGCAGCCTTCGATCCCGACAGCCAGATCCTCTTTCTGGCCGAAGTAAAGTGGCTCTTGCCGCCGCCCTCCTCTCGCGAGGCACGCGCACGCGACCGGGTTCTCCGTAAGGGCATCGATCAGGTGCGCAGCGCCGCTGCCTTTGTCAAAGAGCATCCAGAGAAAGCCGCGGAGCAGCTCTTCGGCTCCTGGAATGTCCAGTTTACTCCGGCCACCCGGGTCCTTCCCTTCCTCATTGCACGTGGCCATCTCGGATCATTCAATCCGGCAAGTCAGGACGTCGAGGTACTTGATTTTCACAGAACGCTCGACACCCTTCGCGAAACGAGGGCAAAGAGAGGTCTTGGCACCGTCGTCGACGAGCTGAAGGCCGTGATGCACGAGTGGATATCGCCGATAGGTTACGAACAGATTGAGTTGCAGTTTGCGCTTGCTGGCCTCAACTTTCGAATACCGGCCTTCAGGTTCGTGCTGCCCCAGCCTCCACTCGAACCACCGCTAGCGTGAGTATAATCACGTGGCCCCACACTGCCCACACGGGCATGGGGCCCCTTGTACTTAGTGGGATGGGCCAGCCGTATGCATCAGACACCTAGGATGGCAGAGCAGAACGGATCTCGGAAACACAGCACCGGACGCATCTACCCTTCGTTCCCGTCGGCCACTGGGTTATGGTCGACGGCGCGTGAGACTAGCGAGACGGATTAGGGCACATGACAGGGATTCAATCGGGGCAGCCAGAAGACCAGAAGGACATCTGCCCGTCTTGTAAGAAACCGAAGGACAGAAGAGCGAAGAAGTGTTCGTCCTGTACCCGTCACGACGTCTGTCCAGCATGCGGAGTCGTGCACCGAAGTGATCCACCAGAGTGGCTGGACGAGTCCGCGATGCTGGCCCGGCAGGAAGAACCTTGCCAGCGGATTGCGCGCCGGTTGGGGGTAGAAAGCCGGCTCGTTCGGTACTGGCTCCCTCATGCTGGAGTTCGTAGCTCCAACTGCGCCGAGGAAGGCTGTGACACGAAGGTGGGTCCAGGCTCTCAGTATTGCAGAAAGCACGGTGCACAACATCGGGCGCCGCCGCGAAGACAAGCGCCTCGGACCCGGCCGGAGAATATCGCCTCCATCATGCCCTCCACCCTGCACTTCGATTCACTCGAAGCCTGGATCGATGCCCGAGTGGCTCGAGCGCGCCGCACGGGACGAGGTAAGCTACACGGACTTCCTGGTCGGACTGCTGCGGGAAGAAGTCGCGCAGCAGCACGATGCCGAGGTGCACCGTCAGCTCCGGCTCGCTGCCTTCCCGTTCGCCGCCAGTATCGAACAGTTCGACTTCCGCTTCCGTCCCGACCTCAAGCGCCAGGTGGCCTTGCGGTATCTCGACCCGGCCGTCATCACGCAAGCCGCGACCCTGACCCTCATCGGACCACCAGGATTAGGCAAGACCATGCTGGCCATTGCCATTGCCACCAAACAGGTCCAGCTCGGCGCGAGTGCGCGCTTCACAAGCAGGAAGGCGACAAGGTCCTCGACGACCGAGGGCCGCATGCGGCTCTCAACTTTCTCCATCATTGCGTGTCTTGAATGCCCTCTCAAAAGCATCTTCCAACGCTTCCAGGCGCTGATTCAGCTTCTAGGACTAAGTCTCAGGCATGACTCTGCATCTAGGCCCCTGAGATCACTCGATTTGTCTGTCGCAGATTTCATTAACAGGATGTAGCATTCCGCACCTCCGACAAGGCTTCGCGCAGGACGTGACCCGCGAGTTTTGCTGTTACTGCCAGCGCTTCTGGGGGGCGATCTGCATCTCCCCCTCACCCACGAGTGGGCGTCGGAGCTCCTCAGGCAGCATCGGATATAGCCAGTCGATGATGTCCCTTGCAGCATCGACCAGATCCCGTGCCTCCTGCTCCGTCAACTCAGACTCCCTCCTCCCATACACGACCCGGCCGGTATGTACGAAATTGTTCCGCACGTCTCGCAAACGCTGGAAGAGCTCCCATAGGCGGTTCTCACTCTTCAGGGATCTACCCGTGAGGACGCCAAGTAGGACGTCCCATTGCTCTGATTCGGAGGGCTCCTTACGGTAGTCGCCTCGATGGGTGATCCACTCCCAAAGCTCCGGCGACACTTGCGACTCCGCGGCGAGTCGGTCGAGTGCGACCGCGATGATCGTCTCCAGTGCTGTCGAGGTCAGAGTCACGGCGGGCCCGATCTCTGGGAGCAGCATATACGCATCGTTCAGCAGCGTTTCCCATGTGAACGGGACATGCTCCGTCGGAAGCGTCGTCACCGCGGTCCAGATGGCCTCGTGCACTGCGCCTAGGCTACCGCGAAGCGCGAGGTACTGGCGGTCGGGGCCGGGCCAAATCGAGTCTATTGTCGGAGTGCCATCATCGTAGAGGTGGTGCAGACGCCACACCACCGTCGTTGGACCGACAGCCTTGATGCCCGGTGCCCGCATGAGGGAACGGATTCGTAGCAGGACGCTATTCGCTGCACGATAGATCACCTCGTCCGGAGGGTCACCGTGGGGATTCTCACTAGACCCTGCGGGCGCCCGATTGAACTGCTCCTTATAGAAGTCGACCAACAAGGCATTCGCGGAGAGCGAGAAAGCCGGGATAAAAGTGATACAGCCGCGGCTGCCGTAGTAAAGAGAACCCAGTCTGATGACTGGGACGAAGGATGTTACGGCAGATGGAACGCAGCGCAATTCAGGTGATGGCCAAACGCGGCAAGAGCATCCGGCAGATCGCTCACGAGTTGGGCCGGAGTCCCACGACGATCAGTCGGGTGCTGCATGAACCGGTGGACCATGCGCCAACACCACGGCGCGCCACTTCACCGACGATGACGATCTCACTGGGCAAGCCGGCGACTGGACCACCATGGCCAATGAACGACCATCGTCGGCGACCGGCATGCCGCCGCTCGACCGACTGGGCGAGGAAGCAGCCATGGGAGGCGTCTTGCCGTCCACCGCGGCCGACTACGGCCTCCTCGTCCCGGGACAGGTGGCGGCGGATGCGACGGTCGCCGTGGCCGGGAATCGCTACTCGGTTCCGGTGGCTCATGTCCGAGCACCAGTGATTGTCCGCCTCGATCAGGACCGCATCCGCATCTGGCGCGATGCGACGCTCCTGGCTGACCATAAGCGAGCACCGGATGGGGCACGACAGCGCGTCGTCGACCCGGCGCACTTCGCGCCGCTGTTTGCCCGCAAGCCGCGCGCCCAGGCCATGCTCTACCGCGAGGTGCTGCTCACCTTGGGGGATCCCGCTCCGGCCTTTCTCGCTGCCCTCTCGCACCGCCAGCGGGCTCGCCTCCAAGCAGAGCTGCTGGCCGTCTACGCGCTCTACGAGCAGCATGGTGCCGCTCCGCTGCTGGCGGCGATGGCGCTGGCCTGCGAGGTAGGGACCTACAGTGCCGATGCGCTTGCCCTGCTCCTGACCAGCCTGACCGCTCCGCCGACTCCCGCCACGCTCGCGCTTCCCGGTATCCCACGGCATACGGAGGTCGACCGGTGGCTGGGCAGCTACGAGACCTGGGTGCAGGTCGAGGTCGTGCAGGAGGTGCCGGCATGAGCGCCGACCTCGTCACCCTACTTACCCAGCTCCAGCTCTCCGGCGCAGCCGCCGTCGTGCATGACTGGCTTGATCGGGCCGCCATTGAAGAACTGAGCTATGCTGACGTGCTCCAGGGCGTCCTCGAGGAGGAGCTCGCGGTCCCAACGGCCGCGGCCACCGAGCGGCGGTTGCGCGCCGCCGGCTTCCCCTTTGCCGCCAGTATCGAGCAGTTCGACTTCCGCTTTCGGCCTCCGGTAGCTCCTCCGCACCGATCAGCTTGTTGGCAACATGGTCCTGTGCTGCGATCAGGGCATCGAGCTTCACGAGCCAGACGGTCACCACCATTATCGCCAGGATCGAAGCCCACGGGTTCGCGGTCCAGTCGGTGATGTAGTCCGCCATTCGGCTAAATCGATGATGCACTGCTGCTCAATCGTGCTGACAGGAGCTACCGCCTGAGGAAGCCTCCGGTGAGGAAGGCCACGACCGCCAGGACGATGGCAATGACCAGAATGATCCAGATCAGCGCAGCGGCCAGGTGGAACACCCCACCCAACCCGAGCAGCCAGGCGATGATCAGAATCACGACTAATACCCAGAGTAAATTTCCCATGCTATCCTCCCTGTCTTCTGTCTAGAACAAGCCTGCATACGTGTGCAGTGCGATCAGGACCACAACCAGTAGGACCAGCACGACCACTGCCCAGATGATGGTTTGGATCAGATGGCTGGCTGCATAGACGGTGCCGAGTGGATCCTCATCTGCAACAACGGTGCGACGGACGGGACGACGCTCGACCACGGTGTCCCCAACGGTGTGAACGACCTCTCGTTCGGCGGGGACGGTATCGACAGTCTCCACCGGCTCGCTGGAGACCACCTGTCGCTCTTGATAGACCATGGATCGACTCCTCTAGATCACGTGCATGACGCCATGGAGGATGAGGAGCACGGCAATGATGATGATCAACATCCCCACCAGAAAGGTGAGTAGCATCGTCATGCTCGAGCCACCACCCGTGGTCGCCGTGCGTTCTTCAATGACGGGCATGAGGTACCTCCTTAGAACAGGTGCACATAGACGTGGAGGGCCAGGAGCCCCACCGCCAAGAGCACCAAGACCACCACTGCCCAGACGATGGTCTGGATCAAGGTCGCTGCGCCGGCTGCGGCGCTTCCAGCACCATCGTCGGTGTGAACGATTCGTTCTTCTGTCATTTCCTATGCCTCCTTGGATCCCGTCTTCAGTTCGCTTCCGTCGCGCGAAACGGTTTCGACCTCGAGCATGTCTGGCTCCAGCCGGAAACCATGCAGGGAGGCCTGCAGCGCCGCAATGATGATCTCGTTCATGCTGCGGTTCTCCAGCACAGCCTTCACTCGCAGCGTGCGATGGAGGACGTCCGGCAGGTCGACCGTTGTTTTTGCCATGCCATGCCTCCGTTCATCCATAGACCTGTCGGTCTACTGTGCCGTGCATAAGGGCAAGAGTTGTGCCATGCATAGGGGAATTTGCTCCCATACAAGGGAGGGAGTAGAACGAGGTTCTACGCTCTTCCGGCGACGATAGGCCGCCCGAGCCGTCGAAGGCACCGATGGAGCGGAGAGGAGAACGAGGATGGCGCTCGATGACTTTGTCGAATCTGAGGCGGCGATCGCGGTAGCAGCGATGGCGCTGCTCGTCTCCGTGGCAGCTTGTACCTGTGGTGAGATCAAGTTCCACAAGGCTCGAGAGATACCGTCTGAATATATTCACCCAGGATCGATCCTGTCCTTGTTGCACCACCCGCGTACCTTTTTATGCCATTCAAACGTCCTATCAGAGGGACGTGTAACGGTCGAACTATCAGACGAAGTTGATGAAGCTCATTATGTTCGTGTGCAATTAGCTGCAAAGGACGATAATCGACCGAGAATTGCACTGCTTGGCATATTTATCGCATGCGTGTATATATTGAAAAGGTGTGCAGTTGCCCCTTCCTGGGTGCCTTGGGAGACAGCACCCTCAACGCCGCGAACAGCCAGGTCGGCTCGCTTTCGACGACTGCCGGCCAGAACGGATACGGTTTTAAGGATCAGCAGCCGTCTGAATTTAGTGGTTTCTAGCACGAGTGCCGCGAAGAGGTACATATTCAGTGAAAGGCAAAGGGTATGCCCAAGAACACTCTCCCCACAGGCTCAAGCGACAGAGGTGGAACGAGTGGAGGGGATTCTCTGTCGGAGCAGGCGAAAACGCAAACGCAGCAAGCGGCCGGACAGGTAACGGATCAGGCCAAGGAGCAAGCAGCCTCGCTCGTGGCGACCCAGAAGGGTGGAGCCACTGAGAGCCTCTCAGCCGTTGCGCAGGCGCTACGCCAGACCGGCCAGACCCTGCAAGAGGACGATCAAGCAGCGGTCGGTCAGCTGGCCGATAAGGCAGCAGCGCAGGTCGAACGCGTCTCTGGCTACCTCCAGGAGCGAGACATGAGCCAGCTTGTGGGAGAGATCGAGGGATATACCCGCCGAAGCCCCGCGCTGGTGCTCGGTGGCGCCTTCGTTCTTGGCCGTGGCATCAATGACCTCAAGCAGACCAACCTCGCACCCGAACAGACACTGGACAGCTTGAAGGAGGACACGCAATGGGCGAAAGACCAGACGAGATAGAGTTTCAGGACCCACGAGCCGCGGGTAATGAGGGCGTTTCTGAACGAGAGGGCTGGGATGCTGGGACACTAGCTGGCACCGAGACACCTGCCACTGATGTCACTGCTGGTTACCCGGGCGAGCCACCCAACACCGCCTCGGACAGCGCTGCAGCGGACGAGATCGGCGCGAGCCGAGCACACATCGAGCAGACTCGCTCCAACATGAGTGAGACGATCGACGCGATTCAAGAGAAGCTGAGCCCCAGCAACCTTGTGCAACAGGCCAAAGAGACGGTGAAGGATGCCACGATTGGAAAGGCGACCAACGTGATCAGCAATGCAGGAAACGCGGTTGGTGATGCAGTGACCACCACAGGAGATCGGGCCAAGGGATTCGGCTCGACGGTCGTCGAGACGATCCGGCAGAACCCTGTTCCGGCGGCGCTTGCCGGTCTGGGGCTCGGCTGGCTCGTCATGAGTGGCCGAAAGCACAGTTCCGATACGTCTGCGTATCAGTCTCGGAGCCAGGATCGCCCCTCCGGGTACAAGCGGCAGTACGACTATGGGTATCCGTCGAGGTACGAGGGCCAGCCACCTCCCAGCTCCACGATCGGAGAGGCTGCACGTGGCGCCCAGAATACGGTGGGACAAGCAGCAGACACAGCAGGGCAGGTTGCCAGTCAGGCGCGGGATGCAGCCGGCCAGGCGGTCGGCCAGGTGCAGGATACGGCCGCCCAGCTGGGCATGCAGGCGCAGTATCAGGCACAGCGCGCAGCCAGCGGATTTCAAGGGATGCTCGAGGAGCGGCCATTGGCGGTAGCGGCAGGAGCCGTCGCGCTGGGACTCGCCATCGGTTTGTCGATTCCAACCACCCCACAAGAGAACCGGCTGATGGGAGAGGCGCGAGACGCTCTGGTGGACCAGGCGCAGCAGACCGTACAGGAGACCGCGCAGAAGGTGCAGTCCGTGGCCCAAGAGGCCGTGGGTGCGGCCAAGGAAGAAGCACAGCAGCAGTTTTCGGACAGCTAGGACAGAAAACCGTGGGTATCGCCAAGACGGGGCGAAGACGAAGAGCAAGCTGGATCCAACGAGGCCGCCACCGAGGCAGAGCAGGAGAATGAAAGGCAGGTGATGGAGGTCATTAAACTGGGCGGGCCTGTTGAAGCACCGTGTCCCACACCTAATCGCTCGTGAAGGCGGACCCTCCTCGACGCACGAAAGGACGACGGCATAGACCTCAACAAAGATGTCGACATGTATGAGGACGCTGACTGAAAAACAAAGCCCGACGCAGGACGGAAGGTTGAGCGTTAGACTGAGGCACTGATATGGCAAGACGGAGAGGAGAACGACCATGGCGCTTGATGACTTTGTGGAATCGGAGGTCGGCATTGCGGTCGCGGCGACCGCGCTGCTGGTCTCCCCAGAACTGCGAAACCTGGTGCGTCGCGGTCTGGTGTATGGCCTAGCAGCAGTGCTCAAGGCGAGCGATTCCGTTGCAACCGCGACTCGCGGTGTTGCCGGCGACGTGCAACAGCGTGTGGCTGCAGGTGGCCCTGCTGCCGAGGAATCAAGGGCGGAGGGGGAGACCGTCCCAAAGCGGGGCAAGACCACGTAAGCGGCGCTACCCTGGATTCGCTGTGTCCTCCTTCCGCTGCTGTTCCTCCTGCTCCGCCTCGACAGTAGTTTGTGTTCTCACTACCTCTGTGCACTCGGCGCCAAGCCGTACCACGTGTGGATACTTGCGCCTGGTATGTGTACGCTGCCTTCGAAGCGATAGGTTGGTACCAGGTAGAGGTTTCCTCGAGCTCCCGCGCTTAGAACCCAAGCAACTATGGTCCGTTGCAGCGATCCCGTTCCATTGGCGCGCCTGTACGGTGAGACCCCCTCGACTGCCAGCGGTAGCGTGCCCTTGCGAACCTCCGTCCACGCTGCAGATACGGGACGTGTGGGGATGAGCGTCTGTTGTGCGACCGGAGGCCAGACCCATGCTTCGATGACACTTCCATTGGGTGTGACCCAGAGCGTGGCGGACTGCACCGCGGTTTCCCCGACGCCGATCCAGGCAAAAGCCACGCTGCGGACGTATCGCAAGGATCCCACATTCCCGAAGAGCCGAACCGGCATGCGGCGACCCGGCCACCCGAGACGGCTGAGCCAGTTGCGCGCAGCACCAACGGCATGGATGCGATCCAGCGGATGGCTGGCATGCGGCAGCAAGGTGTTACGTCTATCGTGGTAGATCAGCTCACCGGTGCGCAGAGAGATGGCCAGGCTATGGAGGGGCCGGTGCGATGGTATCCCGCCATCGGCTGCAACAGCCCAGTCTGCAGTGGCAGCGACGAGGTGCCGAACCGGCGAGCGAATGCCGAAAAGGCGGCGACCGAGTGTCACAACGTTGGACGGAGCGGTCAGACGATACGCTGTCAGGCGAGTTGGTTCCGTGGGCAGTGCGCCTGCTTTGAGCTGCAGGCGCCCCGCATACGGAAGGCCGGGCGCGGGGTGCACCAGGCTCACCGTGGGCGTGAGGTGATGGATCACGATTGGCGACGATGGGTAGCTGAACACCAGATCAGACCTGCTGGGAAAGGGAGCCTTGAAAGCAGGAGCAGGTGTCTGGGGACGGTGGAGCAGCACCACAAGCAGAGCAGCTACCACCGCCGCAGCTGCTCCACCGCCCAAGCCCATCCATGCCAACGTGCGCCGCCGGGAAGGCTTCCTCACTGGACGTGCGCTACGACGGCGCAGCAGACGCGCGCGTAGGTTGCGTGCGAACGTCGGATGCGGGGCGAGCTCCTCGCCGTGCACCAGGTGAGCGCGGAGATTCCGGGCGAACTGCGGGTCCATCTCGGCCTCGGCGCGTTCCTGCTCTCGCATCAGCGGGCCCAGCTCTTCGAGTTGACCGGCCAGCTTCTCCTCAGGTTCCGAGAGACCGTTGAGGGCGCGCTCGTCATCAGTCATCAGACGGAGCCTCCTCAGTCTCCTCCTGTATGCGAAGCTGCAGAACCCTGAGCGCTCGGCGGAGGAGCTGTTTGACCGCACCCTCGCTTCGACCCATCCTTGCCGCAACGTCACGAAAGCGCTGATCCTCATAGAAGCGCAGCCGAACTACCTCCTGCTGATCCCGTGGTAGGGCTTCGACGTGGGTGCGCAGCCAGTAGGCTTGTTCCCACTGCTCCAGGTGGCTCTCGTCGCTCATCAGCTCCAGATCCGAACCGAACGAGGTGAGCCTGCCGGTGCGTCGCGACTGGTCGATGAGAGCGTTCGCTGCCACACGGAGCAGCCACCTGGAGAAGGGGATGTCTCGCTCCTGGTAGCGATGGATTGCGGTCAGCGCCCGCTCGAAGGTCAGCGCGGTGAGATCCTCGGCCTCCTCACGCGTCTCACTGTACTTTCGGCAGAAGGCATAGACGCGAGGGAGGTAGTGATCATAGAGATCACCGAACGCGGCGGGGTCATGCCCGGCGCGAGCGACGAGCTCGGGCGGAGCCTCTGGGCGCATCTGCATCTGTTCGTCACGAGGCACAAGACAGCCTTAAGCATATATTCGCCGAAGCTCCAAGATCATTTCTTCCTCCACCGGTTTCGTACCCTTTTATGCCCCTTGTGCGTTTGACTGAGGGGTACTGTAACAATCACACCAATAGATGATATTCATGAAGTTCAGTATGACCTGTGCCCAGTTAGCAGGTGTGGGCGGCAGCTTTGTCGAGAATTGCGGATGTTTGGCACATTTCTTGCACTTGTCTATATTGAAGATGTGAAGCCGTCCGTTGCTGGGTGGCTTGGCAGACGGCGCACGATTGTTGATGGCGCTATACGAAGAGGGGCCACGGCTAGGCGCAGGACCGTGGCTGGAGCCTCCGCGGCGCATGGACAGTTCTGTGACCTTGGACAACCGGGTTGGAGGAGAGCATGCCATGCAGCAGACGAGGACCCTGGTTGCGAGCCAGAAAGATCGGACCGCGGATAGCTTGGATGGCCCTGGCTCAGGCACTTCGACAGACCGGGCAGGTGCTCGCTTTCTCGAGAGTACGAGCCCAGGTGACAGTCCCACGGAGAAACCTCGCCGTTGAGTGCTACCTCGCGAAACTGGCGAACCGACGCCGTTTCGTGTAGGCTGCTCCCGCTACCATGATCGGCTCGATACACGAATTGTTGACCATATATATGGAGCGAGTGTGGACTCAATCACGTGGCGAGGCTTGCCACGGAAGCTGGGTACACGCCAATGACAACCAGAGGGTCGGACAGCAACGATAATGCCGGTCCAGGAACGGAGGGCAATGATGGCGCATGAAGTACGTCCGGGAAAAGCCGGCCGATCGCTTGGAGAACTCTTCTCCGAGCTGTCACAAGAGACGAGCGCGCTGGTACGACAGGAGGTAGAGCTTGCCAAGACCGAGATGAGCCAGAAGGCAGCTGCCGTCGGAAAGGACGTGGGCTTTCTGGCAGCTGGAGGCGCTGTCGCGTATGCCGGCCTACTGGCCCTGATCGCAGCCATCATCGTTGCTCTTGGTCAAACGGGGCTAGCCTGGTGGCTCTCGGCGCTCGTGGTCGGGCTGATCGTGGCCGGTGTCGGTGGCTTCCTCGTATGGAAGGGCTTCACTAATCTCAAGCACGAGAGCCCAGTGCCCCAGCAGACGCTAGAGACGCTCAAGGAGGATGCAGTATGGGCGAAGGAGCAGACGAAATAGACGGGTCCGAGCCACTCGATGCGACGGATGAGGATGACGAGATCGCGGCAGCCCGAGGCCAGATTGAACAGACACGCGCTGAGATGAGCGAGACCATCGACGCTCTCCAAGACAAGCTGAGCCCTGAGCATCTCAAAGAGCAGGCGAAAGAGAGCGTCAGAGCGGCGACTGTTGGGAAGGCTACAGAGGCTCTGAGTACTGCTCGTAGGAAAGGGGCAGAAGCGGCAATCAACATGAGCAGTACCGCCAAAGGAGCTGGTTCGGCGGCTGGCCAGAGGGTGAAGGAGAACCCCTTCCCGCTGGCCGGTGCGGGGATAACGCTCCTGGGGCTTGTGATAGGCGTGCAACTGATACGAGCGCGGCGGCAACGGTCGGCGCAGGTTTCAAGACGGAGTGCTACCTCGGGAGGACAGGCACTGAACTGGATCCAGCGAATGGTGGGACAAGTTGCCGAGCAGGCTCAACGTACGGGTGCGCGAGTGATCGGAGGGGGGCAAGATCAGATGATCCAGCGAGACACCGAAGGTCCTGATCACACTCAGGCGACTGCGATCCTCGGGCATCCGGTGCTGGACACACCTCTCACCGTGGCCGATCTCGTTGCCGGGGTTGGTGTGGCTATCGGACTCGCCATTCTCAGGCGTACGAGGAAAGACACCGGAGACGTGAGACACGGCGGACTGTACGAGCAAAGCAGTGGGTAGAGAAGGAGTGACCGACAAGACCAACGATTGCAGTGTTTGATCAAGCGAACCACCACATGGAAACAGGAGATGTGAATGACTACAGGAACACAAGCACCAGACCAGCTCTTCGGCTACGACGTCATGGACTCGGGGGGCAACAAGTTGGGCGCAGTCGACGGTGTGTGGGTCGACGACGCAACCAGCGCCTTGGAGTTCGTCAGCGTCAAGATCGGCCGGATCATGGGGAAGGCTCACCTCATCCCCATGGCAAATGCCCAGATCCAAGACGGCTCGATTCAGGTGCCCTACAGCGAGGATCAAGTCAAGAACGCACCGGGATTCGGGACTGATGCTGAGTTGAGCCCCAGCGACGAGGACGAGATTTACAGCAATTACGGGATCGATCGATCGACCGCGCCAAGCCCGACCGGCCTCCCGAGTGGTGGTCCCGGCATGCGTGGTGTCGGTGAGGACCAGACGACGCAGGATCAGGCGAACGTGCAGCTCGCCGAGGAAGAGCTGCAGGTCGGCAAGCGCGAAGTGGAAGCAGGACGCGTCCGCATTCGAAAGGTGGTACGCACTGAGCAGGTCGAGCAGCCGGTGGAATTGCGCCGCGAGGAGGTGCAGATTGAGCGAGTAGACGCGACGGGCGCGACGGTTCCAGATGATGCGTTCCAGGAGCGTGACATCGAGGTTCCGGTGATGCGGGAGGAGCCGGTGGTGTCGAAAGAAGCCCAGGTGACCGGTGAGGTCCGGGTCGGCAAGACCACGGAGACAGAGCAGCGCTCGGTTGGCGGTGAGGTCCGCAAGGAAGCGGTCGGGGTTGACAAGGATGCCGACACGGACCTCGGACCTCGGGACAGGCGCCAGAACCGCTAGTTCTCGAAGAAGAAGGAGACCTGTCTGTGGGGAGAGCCAATGAGACTCTCCCCCTCGGACAAGGAGGAGGACGGTGAAGCGACTCTTTCTGGCCATAGCCATGGTGGTACCAGCAGGCCTATTCATGGCCAAGAAGTTTCGACCGAGTACGGGACAGGAGAGGGTCACGACCCGAAGAGATCTCGTGGTCACGTGGCTGAACAATGCCTACAGCATGGAGAGCGGGCTTGTCCAGACGCTGCAGAGTCACGCCAAGGACGCCCAGGACTTCCCGCAGGTACAGGCCAGGATACAGCAGCATGTGGAGGAGACCCGCCGCCACGCTGAGCTCGTCGGGGCATGCATCGAGCGCCTGGGCGGCACTCCTTCCACCGTCAAGAGCGGCATGGCCAGCATGGTTGGCAAGGTCCAGGGCGTCTCACTGCGGCCAGCGCAGGACAAGGTCGTGAAGAATGCTTTGGCCGACTTCTCTGCTGAGCACCTTGAGATGTCCTCGTACCGGGCGCTGATCGCGGCAGCCCAAGACCTCGGCGATCAGGAAACAGCATCGATGTGCCAGCAGATTCTGCAGGACGAGGAGGAGATGGCTCGCTTCCTCGATCAGAATTTACCGACCCTGGTACGTGAGATCATAAACAGAATGCCGGCTGCGGCCTCATAATCGTGGTGGAGGCGATGACATGGCAGAACAGGTCGACAAACCGACAGTCCTTCGGAGCGCACAGTCTGTCCGCACCGAGCGGAAGCGGCGGCTGGTGGAACGCTACGGGGGATTTGACTGGGTGGCAACCTTCCTTGGCTTTGCAGTAGCGATCTTCTTTACCCTGGTCCTTCTTGGCATCGTCGGTGCCATCGTCGGCACTATCGGCTTTCAGATGCACGCACCGGTGCCAAAGCTGGGGGCAAAGATCTCTGGAACGACGCAGAATCTGGGCATCGGCGCTCTGATCGGCTCGCTGGTCGCCGCGTGCCTGGCGTATCTCGTCGGAGGGTATACGGCCGGCCGCCTGGCCCGCTTCGAGGGCGTAAAGAACGGGATCGGCGTCGTGCTCTGGACCATTGTGGCCGGGATCATCCTGGGCATCGTTGGAGCGGTCCTGGGCAGCAAGTTCAATGTCACCTCGCAGCTCCATCTCAAAATCGATACGGGGACGCTCACCACTGCCGGTCTGATCTCACTGGTCGTGACATTGATCGTGATTCTGCTCGCAGCCATACTTGGTGGCTTGCTGGGCGAGCGGTACCATCGGGCAATCGATCGCGATGTCGGAGTGCAGTGATGATTGAGGACTACGATGGCGCCACGGTGCTCGACACCGCCGGCGAGAAGATCGGCACCGTCGAGCGAAGCTACATGGACGACCGGGGAATGACACGGTTCGTCGAGGTCAAGATGGGTGGCTTCCGAGCCAAGCACCGCCTGGTGCCAATGGATCAACTAGAGCGCACCGACGATGGGATCAAGGTGCCCTACGGCAAGGATGTGGTTGTGGCGTCTCCCGATGCCTCCCCTGCCGGTGACACACTCGAAGGTGAGATGCTTGATGAGGTTCGCGCCTACTACGCCAGTGGACCTGGCGGTACCGGTGCCACCACCGACGCAGTCGAGGAGGCGGCCGCAGTCCCGGTGAACGAGTCCGAGTCGCATGACACATCCGGTTCAGGCTCCGACCATGGAGAGGGGATGGGTGACAAGGTCAAGAAGGCGGTCGAACAGATCCGAGGAAAACTGCCTGGAGGCAGCAGTGAAGGGACAGCTCAGGACCAGTCCGTAGCCGGCGAGACAGGACAGGTTCGTGACCTGGGCGATGTAATTGAGGTACCCATCATTGAGGAGCGGCTGGTCAAGACGCCCGTGGTGAAAGAGGTGTTGCGCATTCGCAAGCGGTCGGTACCCGAGCAGCGATCCGTGAGCGCCGAGCTTCGGAAGGAAGACATTGAAGTCGACACGGGAGGTGATGCGAGAGGTGATGTGAAGCAGAGCTAGCGCTTTGGCCCGCCGCACCGAGTGTGGGCTTCACCAAACAACACTGACAGCAAAGGAGAAGCAACCATGACAAAGCGTGAGAAGATAGAGCCCAACCCCGACGACACGCGGTACGTGCGGCGGGACGACAAGGGGCGTTTCACCGATGACCAGGTCGATGTCGGCCGCTCACTGAGCCAGGATGTGAAGAAACACGCAAAGCGGAAGGTCTCGAAGGGCGAGGGGGACAAGGGAGACCAGTAGAACGTCGCACGCCCTGCGAGTCACGGCGAACAACCCACCGAGGTAAAAGGAGATTCCACGTATGAGACTCAGACTCGTCGTTCTGGTGTTGATTGGCGCACTGCTCGCCAGTGTGATTTCACCCGTCGCTGCCGGTCAGGTGAGAGCGGCGACCGAGCGCAGTCAGGTGGCAGCAGTCCACGCCGATTCCCACACCGCTGCCTTTGACAAGACCCGGTTCGTGGCCCATCTGGCCGTGGCCGCCTTCCTGGTCCACTACATCTACAAGAAGTACAAGCAAGGGAAGCTGGGCCGCTTCCACATCTTCACGGACATCAAGGCGGCCGCTGCTGCGCTCATCGCGTACCACGAGATGAAGGTGGCGTATGGCATCGCCAAGACCAGTAATAGCAAGACATTACAGCTCCTCATCTCTCCCATGACCGCGCTCACCGGCACGCTCGGCGCGCTGTGGAGCAAGCTCAAGCATGGTGACACGAGCCAGATCGCGGCGGCAAACAGCCAGGCGAGCTCTCTCCAGTCGACGGCAGGAAAGAACGGGTACGCCTACCAGGACCAGCAGCCGTCTGGATTTAGCGGTTTCTAGCAGGAGATCCCCGCAGTTTCGGGAAGAGCTCGGAGTCCGTGTCTGGCGGGGCCGCGCATGTCTGTAGAGGAGGTTCGAAGAGATGGGGAAATCGACTTTGGTCCTGGTAGCAGGCGCCGTGATCGCTCTGGGCGGGAATAGTTTGCCACGCGTCCATGCGGCATCTCCTCATGCCACATCGGTTACACGGGAGATTATCAAGCTCGATGCGATGGGCGGTAGCAAGAGCGTGGCGACAGCCGTCTTTGTCTACGACCACAAGAAAAACCTCACGACCGTCACGCTCACCGCTTCGCGCCTCCAGCCGAAGAGCGTCCACCCGGCTGCCATTCATCTCGGCCGCTGCCCTACGTTCAAGGGACCGATTGTCCATGCGTTCCCTGTGATTCACGCCGACACGAAGGGTGGTGGGGCGGTGACGCTGCACTTCCATGGTCCGGTCTCTCACGACAAGTGGTACATCGCCATCCACC